>BNJT01001116.1_pt1 | contig 108144 bp, 183 predicted proteins | sample 8540491 | NCBI WGS metagenome assembly BNJT01 (sample SAMD00202455, study PRJDB9452) | human saliva metagenome | host: Homo sapiens
GGTAGTCTTCGCCGACGGGGAAAGGGTGGCTTGCTCGTTCATCGAAATTTGAAAGACAGATAAAATAATGAGCTATATTGTAAAGCAAAACAGGCGCTTCTGCTTGGGTTTGACAGGCCGTCTGAAAACTGTTTTCAGACGGCCTGTCCTTATCGAATGTATCGGCGGGGCGAACCGAATTGTCCATTTGAATGTGCGGAAAACATAAATTAAAGTAAACGAAATAACGGCATTGTTGTCTCAGCGGACAGAGCCTTCATCTCATCGGGGGCTTGAATCGCGTGTTTGTTAAATTAACGGAAGGAGTTTTTATGATGCAGGAACTTAAAATGCGGCGGTCGGCGCAAAATTTCAGACAGCGGTTTCACGCAGAAACGCCGTTTTTCCGCGTTTTGCTTTGGGCGCGGTTTTCAGACCTTGTTCCGCCGTGTTTGCATCCGCAAAAGAAATGGTAACGGCAAAAAGGTTTTTGGCCCTTTTCTGCGCGGGTTTTGTTGAGTGCGTGCAGTTCTTTTGATACGGACGGTTTGACCGATAAACCCCTATTCTTCCGGCAAACGGCTTGATCCGAACTGCGACCATTATGCGACCAGCGGCGATAGCGGCAGTTGTGCGCCGACAAGGCAATGGTATCCGAAGGGCAAATAGGGGCGGAAATTGCCATATCGGCTGCCTGCCGTTTCGCCATAACGCCTGCGTACTGCCCTGACGTTTTACTTTTTCCGATACCGCCTTGCCGTTTTCACCGCCGCGCGGTACCAGCGGCGTTCCGCCCGCGGGTCGGACGGGAGTCCGGCTAGCGCAGGTTGTCGTAATCGGCCAGCAGCGTTTTCCAGCGCGCCGTCCTGAATGCCGTTTTCGTGCAGCAGGCTTTTCAGTTCGGCGGCGGTAACGGAGAGGGCGGATTCGCCGCCATCGCCGACAGCAGGGCGAGTTTCAGCAGCATGAAGCCTTCTTCCAGATGGTCGCGGCTGCGGTTTTTGGCCTGCCAGCGGTAGAGCGGCAGCAGGGCGGCGGCGAGTGCGGCGGGCAGGAACAGCAACAGCGTTTTTCAGGTTGAATCCCGCCCAAGCCGAGCAGGGAGAAGAAGCTGTTTTGGCGGCTTTGGTCGTAGTTGATCACCCGATTGCCGCCAGTAAAACTGGCCGGCGTCGCGCCAGCGGCTGAAAGGCGGACTCATCGGCAATCAGCACGCGGTCGTTTTGCGGCAGGGCGGAACCGATACCCTGTTCGGTACGGACGGCGGCAACGGCGGCGGTCGGGTCGACGCGCAGCCAAACCTGTTCGCTCGGAAGCCATACCTCCGTCCATGCGTGGGCGTCTTTGGCGCGGTTTGCCAAAAGCCGCCCTGCGGGTTGTATTCCGCGCCCTGATAGCCGGTTACAATCCGCGCGGGCAGGGCCGGCGGCGCGCATGATGACGGCGAAACTCTGCGCGTAGTGTTCGCAGAAACCCCTGTCTGGTGGCGAACATAAACTCGTCGATGCTGTTGCGTCCGGCGGTCGTCGGCGGGCGCAGAGTGTGTAGCTGAAATGCCGGCGGGAGAAGTGGTTGAGGACGTTGCGGATGAACGCGCGTTCGGTCGGAGACTGCTTGGCCAATGTTTCGGCGAGGCGGCGCGTCTGCGGGTTGCCTTCGGGCAGGCGCGTGCTAACGGCGGTATTCGGCTTCGTTGAGCGCGTGCGGCAGGTGTCGCCCAGTGCGGCCTGCAAATCCAGCCGGCGCAAGCCTTCGCGGCTGCGTTCGGCGCGGACGGTGCCGCCCAGCCGCCGCACCAGCCCCTGCGGCAATACGCCTGCGGGGTAGTCGAGGGCGGGCAGGGCGCCGTTTTGGTCGCGGATAATCATCTGGTAGCGCACGCCTCGGCCTTCCGAGACCCGAAGCGGCGGCGCGCTGTCGGCGGCAAAGTCGGGCATGGCCTGCCAGCGCGTGCCGTCGAAATTGCTCATGATGATGGCGCGCCAGTATAAATCGCGCGGTTGCGGTTTGAGGCCGTCTGAAAAGGTGATGTTGGCCACCCATTCGTCGCTTTGCACCAGATTGCTGATGCTGCCCGGCTGCATGGTGCCCGACAAGCCTGTTTTCTCGCCTGTTGCCCGCCCTGCGGATGCGCCACAATGGTTCTTTCATGCGCGGCACGCTGACGAACAACACCGCCGCCAGCGGCAGCACCGCCAGCAGCGACGAGGCGGCGCAACGCAGTGCTTCGCGCAAGCCGGAGGCCGCCCGCCGATACGGCCAGGCATACCGCCGCCGCCGTCAGCGCCGCCAGCAGCCAGAGGCCGGTAAGCAGGCTCTGGTTGAACAGTACCGCCGAACCGATAAGGAACAACATCGCCAGCAGAAGCACGTTCCAGTCGCGTTGCGAACTGCTCTCAAAGGCTTTGAGCGTTACCAACAGCAGCAGGAACGCCACGCCGCCCTCGCGCCCGAACACCGTGCCGAGCTGCGTCCAAACCAAAACGCCCGACAACACGCCCAGCAGGGCCAATACGGGTGCGGGCAGTTTGCCGATTTCCGCATACAGCAGCGCGCCGCGCACGGCCAGCAGGGCGGCAAACAACAGGACGACGGCGGTAGGCGGGAGAAAACCAGCGGCAGGGCGGCCCAGAGCAGGGCGGCCAGCACCGTCAGCGCGGTACGCGGCGGCGGAGGGGCCGACAAAAAGCGAAGCAGGGAAGACATGGAGGCAATGTGTGAAACGGTTATTTTTGATTGGGCGGTATTTTTAACCTGTATTGATTTTAAATAGGATGATTATTTGAGCGGGGTTCTAAAGAATGAGGCCGTCTGAAATTTTCCAGACGGCCTCAGTATCACACGTCAGCGTGTTTTTGAACTGAAAGATGACTTTCTCGGCCTGACAGCAGAACTCGAATTCGGCCTCCAGTCGGAAGCCGCCGCTTTCAGGAACGATACGGCTGCCGATGCGGCAGGGGTTCGCTTTCGACTTCGCGCGCCTGCGCGGTGTAGTGCGCCAACGCGTCGGCGGCGGCTTGTTCGGTTTCAAAAAGGCGGCTGACGGCGGCGTGTGCGGTCGGTGCCGTCGAATATCGTGCCGGTTTTCGACGGCGCAGTCGGGGCAGAGGCCGACGCCTTTTTCTTCGGTTTCGAGGGTTTGTTTGATTTGTCCATGAGCGGTACTCCGTAAAAAGCCGCCCACAGTATATGCCCGAATCAGGCCGTCTGAAACCGTATGGCGGCCGTACTTGACAAAAACCAAACTACAAACAGCTACTTCCAGCCGAATCGGTGGAAATATGTTATAAATAACACTTTTAAAACCACCTATGGAGCAACGACATGGAATTGGTATTTATCCGTCACGGACAAAGCGAATGGAACGCGAAAAACCTGTTTACGGGCTGGCGCGACGTGAAACTGAGCGAGCAGGGCCTTGCCGAAACCGCCGCCGCCGGTAAAAAGCTGAAGGAAAACGGCTACGAGTTCGACATCGCCTTCACCTCCGTCCTGACCCGCGCGATTAAAAACCTGCAACATCGTTTTTGGAAGAATCCGACCAGTTGTTTGTGCCGCAGGTCAAAACATGGCGGCTGAACGAACGCCACTACGGCCAACTGCAAGGTTTGGACAAAAGCAGACCGCCGAAAAATACGGCGACGAGCAAGTCCACATCTGGCGCCGCAGCTACGACACCCTACCGCCGCTGCTCGACCCGAAAGACCCGTTCTCCGCCCACAACGACCGCCGCTACGCCAACCTGCCCAGCGACGTCGTGCCCGACGGCGAAAACCCGAAAGTAACCTTGAGCGCGTGCTGCCGTTTTGGGAAGACCAAATCGCCCCCGCATTGCTCAGTGGCAAACGTGTCCTGGTCGCCGCCCACGGCAACTCCCTGCGCGCCTTGTCCAAACACATCGAAGGCATCTCCGACGCCGACATCATGGGCCTGGAAATCCCTGACCGGCCAGCCGCTGGTGTACAAACTGGACAATGATTTGAAAGTGGTTGAGAAATTCTACCTGTAACGGGATTCGGGTTAAAAAGGCCGTCTGAAAACAAATTTCCGTTTTCAGACGGCCTTTTACTATCCTCAAAATCAATTTTTCAGACGGCCTCACAGCAAGAACATCGTCGCCAGCCCCAAGAAAATCAGAAAACCGCCGGAATCCGTTACCGCCGTAATCAGCACCGAGCTGCCCAAAGGCGGGGTCGCGGCCGGATTTTTCCATGATGACGGGGATGAGTACGCCGACCGAGGCGGCGAGCAAGAGGTTCAGCGTCATTGCGGCAACCATCACCAAGCCGATGCCGATGCTGCCGTACAGCAGCCATGACACCACGCCCATGACCGTTCCCCAGATGATGCCGTTGACCAAAGGCGACGCCGACTTCTTTTTCAACAACCGTCCCGCCTGCATCCCCGTCAACTGCCCCATCGCCATCGCGCGGACAATCATGGTGATGGTTTGGTTACCTGAGTTGCCGCCGATACCGGCGACGATGGGCATCAGCGCGGCGAGTGCGACGATTTTTCTCGATACTGCCTTCAAACGCGCCGATAACGCGGCTGGCGAGAAAGGCGGTGCAGAGGTTGACGGCAAGCCACATCCAGCGGTTTTTTCACCGAGTCCCACACGGGCGCAAAACAAGTCTTCCTCTTCCTGCAAACCCGCCATGTTCAACATGTCCGCTTCCGATTCTTCGCGGATAACGTCCACCATCTCGTCGATGGTAATCCTGCCGATGAGCTTTTTGTTTTCATCGACGACGGGTGCGGTAACCAAGTCATAACGTTCGAACGCCTGCGCCGCCTCTTCCACGTCGTCTTCAGGACGGAAGCGCACGACTTCGGTCGCCATCACGTCCGCCACCAAATCTTCGGGATCGGCGACCAAAAAGTTTGCGGATAGGCAGCACGCCTTGCAGGATGTCGTTCTCATCGACCACGAAAATCTTGTCGGTATGGTCGGGCAGGCTCTCGAAGCGGCGCAGGTAACGCAGCACCACTTCGCAGGCAACGTCGGCGCGGATGCTGACCAGTTCGAAGTCCATAATCGCACCGACTTGGTTGTCTTCATACGACATCGCCGCCTTGACTTGGGCGCGCTCTTCTTCGTCGCGCGTCTGCAAGGCTTCATAGACCACTTGGTGCGGCAAATCGCCCGCCAGCTCCGCCAGTTCGTCCGCGTCCAAATCATCGACCGCCGCCAACAGCTCGTCTTTGTCCATCGACTCGATCAGCGTTTTCGCGCACCGCGTCGGATACTTCCAGCAACACTTCACCGTCGTCTTCAGGCGTGACCAACAGCCAGACGATATTACGCTCGCGCGGCGGCAACGATTCCAACACGGCTGCCACATCGGCGGGGTGCAGCTCGTTCAAAAGCGACGGTCAGCTCAGTAAATTTGTCGCGCAACGCCTCGTCTTCAATCGGCACGCCTTCCTCAATTTGCGGGAAGGCGGGCGAGAGGATTTCGCACAGCGCGTGGATACGGTCGAAATCGGCGGAAACGCTCTACGTCGCTTTCGATACCGTCGTTTTTCAAGGTTCGGAGGGGTTTGTTCGATGCTCATAATGCTCCGCCCGCCAGACGCGGGAAGGCATTTCGGCGGGATGGTTATTGCGGGTTTGAATCGGATGGAGTGTTCAGTAAAAACGAACTGGGAAGGTCCATAATAAAAGCCTGCTGGTTCAGGCATGAGTTGGAAACGGGGCGTATTCTACCCTGTTTTTGGGCGGTTTACTATTTTTAACGGGAAGAGGCCGTCTGAAACCAATGTTTTCAGACGGCCTCTTTATGGTGATGTCGAATTACTCGGCCATTTCCAGTTCGCTCAAGCCCGGCAAGTCGGCAAAGCCCCGTTCGCGCACGATTTGGCAGAAATTGTCGAGGTAGCTTTTTATCGGCGTCTTCCGCGCGGATGGCGGCGTAGAGTTCGCTTTGCAGGCCGTTGGAAGTGATTTGGCGGCGGACGACGTAGCCTTTTTCGAGATAGGGCATCACCGTCCAATAGGGCAGGGCGGCGATGCCCCTGCGGCTGGCGACGAGCTGGATGATGGCGATGGTCAGTTCGCTGTGGCGGCGCGGCGGGTTGATGCCTTTCGGGCAGCAGCACCTGCGCAGCAAATCAAGCATTTCGTCGGGAACGGGATAGGTAATCAGGGTTTCGCCGATAAAGTCTTCGGCTTCCCAGACGGGTTTGTCGGCAGCGGGTGGTCCTTGGCGCAGATGCCGACCATTTCGTAGGCAAACAGCGGGCGGAAGCGGATGCCGTTTTGTTTCTCAGCCTCGGAAACGATGGCGAGGTCGGCGCGGTGCTGCATCAGTAATCCGACCGGATCGGCTTGGAAAGCCGGAGACGATGTCCACTCGACCTGCGGCCACATGGGGCGGAACTCGCCCATCGCAGGCATCAGCCAGTCGAAACAGGTATGGCATTCGACCGCCAGCCGCAACTCGCCCGCCTCGCCTTCGATGATGCGCGCCAAGTCGCGTTCGGCGGCGGCAAACCTGCGGCAGCAGGGTCGCGGGCAAGCTGGAGCAGGCGTTCGCCGGCCGGGTGAAACGCAAAGGGAGGATTTTGCGTTCGAACAAGGGGTGTCGTAGTAGTTTTTCGAGGGCGCGGATTTGGTGCGAGAGGGCGGATTGGGTCAGGAAAACGCGCTTGGCGGCAAGGGAGACGCTGCCGGTTTCTTCCAGCGCCAGCAGGGTTTTGAGGTGGCGCAATTCGATGATGGAGTCCATGTTTCAGACGGCCTTACGGATGGAAGGAGGCATATTAAAATAATTCGCGCCGGCATGTAAACATAAGGGAAGGGCGGTCAAACAGTGAAACGGCTTGTAATCCGATGTCCGGCGGGTGCGGCGGCATACGGATTTTCGGATAAAAATACATGCCTTGTTTTTGAAAAGGAAAGGAACGCCAAATGGCTGGATGTCGGGAAATTCTGGACTGGTGCGCCCGAACGCTGCAAACGGATCGTGTTTAAAGATTACGCCCCCAACGGTTTGCAGGTCGAAGGAAAAAGCGGAAATCGGAAAAATCGTTACGTCGGTTACGGCGAGCAAAGCGGCGGTCGATTTCGCCGCGGCGCAGCGAGGCCGATATGCTGCTGGTGCACCACGGGATGTTTTGGAAGAGCGAGCCGGTTACGGTTACGGGTGGAAAAACGCGTATCGAAACATTGCTGCGCCACCAAATCAACCTTGCCGGATACCATCTGCCGCTGGATGCGCATCCCGAATTGGGCAACAACGCGCAGCTTGCCAAACTTCTGGACTGGGAGTTGGAAAAACAGTTCGGCGAGCAGAACCTGTTGAACGCAGGCCGTCTGAAAAAAACGCAGAGTCTGGCGCAGTTGGCGCAGAGTATCGAACTGAAGCTGGAACGCAAACCGGTAGTCGTCGGCGATGCCGGCAGGGAAATCCGCCGCATCGCATGGTGCACCGGCGGGGCGCAGGGATTTTTCAGACGGCCATCGACGAAAGGTGTCGACGCATATGTAACCGGCGAAATTTCTGAGGCGCAATACCATTTGGCCAATGAAACCGGCGTCGCCTTCATCAGTGCGGGACACCATGCTACGGAGCGCTACGGAATCAGGGCGTTGGGCGAAGCATTGGCGCAACGGTTCGATGTAGTATGGTGTTGTTTCGACGAGCCGAATCCCGCCTGAAAAGTTGAAATATATCAGAAAAACTTTACCTTACTTTTAAATAATGCTTTGAGTATCACGGCAAACCAGGGTAGAATTACATTGTTTAATGGCTCGGTATTTCCAAAAATTTTAGGACGACCGAATAATGGATAATCATGAAATCAACAACGGCCGCCGCCGTTTCCCGATACTCGCGACAAGCGGGGCGGGAGGGGTGGCTGCCTTTAGGTGTGGCTATCGCCCTTCGTGGCAAGCTTTTTCCCGCTTCGAAAAGGCCAAAGCCGCAGGTGCCGCCGTCGAAATCGACGTCAGCAAAAATCGAATCAGGGCAGATGATGACTGCCGAGTGGCAGGGCAAACCGATTTGGGTGGTCAACCGCACCGCCCAGCAGCTCAAAGACCTCAAGGCGCTCGACGGCGCAGTAAGCGACCCGAAATCAGAAGTCGAGCAGCAGCCTGAAAACTGCAAAAACGAAACCCGTTCGATTAAGCCGAATATCTTTGTAGCCATCGGTATCTGCACCCACTTGGGCTGTTCGCCGACCTACCGTCCCGACGTCGCCCCCGCAGATTTGGGGTCGGCCTGGAAAGGCGGCTTCTTCTGTCCGTGCCACGGCTCGAAATTCGACATGGCCGGACGTGTGTATAAGGTGTTCCCTGCACCGACCAACTTGGTCGTACCGCCGTATAAATATCTGAGCGATACCACCGTGTTGGTAGGCGAAGCATAAAAATAAGGAACGATAATTATGGCAAAACCAAACCAATAGCAAGCAAAAGCATTGTTAGACTGGGTGGACGCCCGCTTCCCCCTGTCTAAAAATGTGGAATGAGCATCTGGCGCAATACTATGCGCCCAAGAACTTCAACTTCTGGTATTACTTCGGTTCGTTGGCCCTGCTTGTGCTGGTGATTCAAATCGTCAGCGGTATATTCCTGACCATGAACTACAAGCCGGACGGCAATTTGAATGCTTATCACTTGCCCTGCCGCCTTCACCGCGGTAGAGTACATCATGCGCGACGTGTCGGGCGGCTGGATTATCCGCTACATGCACTCCACAGGCGCATCTTTCTTCTTCATCGTCGTTTATCTGCATATGTTCCGCGGCCTGATTTACGGTTCGTACAAAAACCGCGCGAATTGGTATGGATTTTCGGTTCGCTGGTATTTTTGGCATTGATGGCGGAAGCCTTCATGGCTATCTGCTGCCGTGGGGGCAGATGTCGTTTTGGGGTGCGCAGGTAATCATTAACCTGTTCTCAGCCATTCCCGTAATCGGTCCCGATTTGTCCACTTGGATCCGCGGCGATTTCAATATTTCCGACGTAACGCTCAACCGTTTCTTCGCTCTGCACGTTATCGCCGTGCCGCTGGTGTTAATCGGTTTGGTTGTGGCGCACATCATCGCCTTGCACGAGGTGGGTTCCAATAACCCTGACGGTGGGAAATCAAAAACTAAAAAGATGAAAAACGGCGTGCCTTTGGACGGTATCCCGTTCCATCCTTACTATACCGTTAAAGACATCTTGGGCGTCGTAGTATTCCTGATTGTGTTCTGCGCGGTATTGTTCTTCGCTCCTGAAGGCGGCGGCTATTTCCTAGAAGCCCCCAACTTTGACGCGGCCAATCCGTTGAAAAACGCCGGCACACATTGCTCCCGTATGGTATTTCACCCCGTTTTACGCTATTTTTGCGTGCGATTCCTTCTTTCTTGGGTACGCAGGTTTGGGGCGTTATCGGCATGGGGGCTGCGGTGGTCTTGATTGCCCTACTGCCTTGGTTGGATCGCGGAGAAGTGAAATCAGTCCGTTATCGAGGCCCGATTTTTCAAAAACGGCTTTAGTAGTTGTTTATCATTTCGTTCATCGGTTTGGGTATTTTTGGGTGCAATGGTGGCAACCGATGCCCGTACGTTGGTTGCGCGTATCCTTTCGTTTATCTATTTCGCCTTCTTTCTTGGGTATGCCGTTTTATACCAAATTGGATAAAAACCCAACCGGTTCCGGAACGCGTAACCATGAGTACGACCAAACAAAAATCATGTTTTTTGTTTACACCGGCATTACTCTGGTAGGCGCATACCTGTTTGCAACATACATCTGATGAGGGCAGCGAAAATGAAACACACTCTGAAAAACTGGGTTGCTGCTGCTATTGTTGGCAGCTCCGATGAGTATGGCTCTTGCTTCAGGAGGCCATGCCAATTATGAAAAAGTCGATATCGACCTGCGTGACCAAGTCAGCCTGCAACACGGTGCGCAAATCTTCGCCAACTACTGTCTCTTCATGCCACTCGGCCAGCGGTATGCGTTTCAACCGTCTGAGAGACATTGGTTTGACCGAGGATGAAATCAAGAAAAACCTGATGTTTACCACCGATAAAGTGGGTGATGTCATGCTGTCGGCGATGAATCCCAAAGACGCGGCCAAATGGTTTGGTGCGGAACCGCCCGATTTGACGTTGATTGCCCGTTCTCGCGGCGCGGGTTATCTGTATGCTTATATGCGTGGTTTCTATAAGGATCCGACCCGTCCGAACGGTTGGAACAACACGGTGTTTGATAAGGTCGGTATGCCGCATCCGTTGTGGGAACAGCAAAGGAATCCGTGCGGTTGAGTTGGATGCCAGAGGCAGCCCGTTATGGTCGAGGACGAACACGGCAACCTGACTCCGAAACTATATTGGGAATCGACCGGCCTGCACAGCCGCCGTCTGCCCTAACGGTAAAGTCATTGAAAAAGAGTATGACGACTATACGCGCGACTTAGTAAACTTCTTGGTTTATATGGGTGAACCGGCTCAACTTGAACGTAAGCGCATAGGGTATATGGTCATGATTTTTCCTGTTGGCCGTTATGCTGCCGCTGGCATATTTCCTGAAAAAGAATACTGGAAAGACGTACATTAATCTTTATTGAATGGGTAAAAAGGCAAGGTCGAAAGACTTTGCCTTTTTCTTTTTCAGACGGCATATGAAAATCGGCTGCTTTGCGGTTGGATATAATTTTAGTAATACTGGAATATATTTTTATAAAATAATAGATTACGTTGGTTTTCTAGATTGGGAACATGACAATCGGCTATAATTGCACAATTAAGTTTAGTATATGGCCGTCTGAAAGACGGTATTTTTGCAGGAGTTTAAAGAATTATGATGACATTGTATTCCGGGATTACTTGTCCGTTCAGCCAGCGTTGCCGTTTCGTGTTGTACGAAAAAGGAATGGACTTTGAAATCAAGGATGTGGATATTTTCAACAAACCTGAAGATTTAGCCGTGATGAATCCGTACAACCAAGTTCCGGTTTTGGTAGAGCGCGATTTGATTTTTGTACGAATCCAATATCATCAACGAATATATTGACGAACGGTTCCCGCATCCGCAACTGATGCCGGGTGATCCGGTTATGCGCGGCCGAGGCCGCTTAGTACTGTACAGAATGGAAAAAGAATTGTTCAGCCTTGTGCAGGTTTTAGAAACTCCCGAATCGACAAACAAAGAACAAGCCAAAGCCCGTGAAGCCATCGGTAACGGTCTGACTTTGCTGGCACCTTCTTTTGCAAAAACAAATACATCTTAGGCGATGATTTTCTCTATGATTGATGTGGCTTTGTCCCCCTGCTGTGGCGATTGGACTATTACGACATCAAATTGGGCAAGACTGCCGCTCCGTTGCTGAAATATGCGGAACGTATTTTTCAGCGTGAGGCTTTCATCGAAGCACTGACCCCTGCCGAAAAAGCAAATGCGCCGCTGACCGCAGAAAGGACAAACCGATGACTACGGGTACGAAACCCTATTTGCTCCGAGCGTTATATGAATGGTGTGTGGATAATGGCCAGACGCCGCATATCGTCGCTTGGGTAAACGAGCATACGCGCGTGCCCATGCAATATGTGCGCGAAAATGAAATCGTGTTGAATATCGGCCCGACAGCCAGCCATAATCTCAATATTGATAATGAATGGGTGAATTTTTTTCGGCCCGCTTCAATGGTGTGGCACACGATATTTGGATTCCGTTGGTCATGTTGTCAGCATTTTTGCCCGCGAAAGTGGGGGAAGGGATGGGTTTTGAAGTCGAGCCGTATCAGCCGGAGAATACTCCGACTCAGGAACAAATACCTCAGTCCGAATCCAAAGATACGGAAAGTGCGAAACCGAAAAAAAGGATTGAAGCTGGTTAAGCAAACAAAAAGGCCGTCTGAAAATGAACTGCACCCCCAAGAGTTGGACACTCTCTCCAACCCGCCAAGGTGCAGTTTTTTATGACCCAATATACATTTAATATCAAGCCGTATTCCATTATCTGCGCATACGCAGCCGACAGCGCACCAGACCATTACGGCCTCTTCCGCATCCGCCGAACCGCATATTGGAAAGGCGGTATCCGAACTATGAACGCCCCAAGCAGTTTGAATTTAAAGCAGCCGAGTCCTGTGGCATACAGAACCCAGCTTATGCAAACCGCCTGGACTAGCTTTTATGAGTATCCAAGACTTGGGGTGCAGTTTAATGTTTTCAGACGGCCTTTTTCTTCTTTCCGCCTTAGAACGTGTGTTTCAACGTAGCGGTCAGGCTGCGCGGCGTGCCGTAAACGTGGATGTCGGGCATGGGGCGGTAGCGTTTGTTGAACACGTTTTTCAAAGTCCAAACCGATGCGGGTGGATTTGCCGATTTTTGTAATGCGCGGTCAAGTCCAGCGTAGCGTATGGGCGTTGGGTCAGTGCGGCAGCGGCAGCCGGATTGATATTTTTCGGGATATCATCATCCAACGTATGAGTGAGGCTTTTGCCAGTTGACGTTTGCACCCAAGTTCAAACGGTCGGTTACGTCATACGCAGTGAAGAGCTTGAACAAATGAACGGGATAAGACGCATTGAGTTGGTTGCCTTCGCTGTCTTTGATTTTTGGAACGTGCATAAGAAGCATTAAGCAACCATCTGTCGTTCAAGCGTCCGCCAATGGCAAGCTCGCCGCCTTTGGTCGTAGTTTTATCGACCGCGCGGAGTATTCTTCGCCGTTCGGAAATTCTCCTGCCTTTAACGCCAAATTATCACGTTTGTTCATAAAGACGGACGCGGAAGCATTCAGACGACCGTCAAACCATGAGGCTTTCAAACCGGTCTCGTAGGTTTTACCGCGTTGCGGTTCGAGCGCTACACCCTCTTTAGTCAGGTTACGCACTTGCGGACGGAAGATGGTGGTATAGGACGCGTAGGCGGTCAGGTTGTCACCTATATCATAAGTTACGCCTAAATAGAGGAATGAAAACTTTTTGTTTGTGGCTGCTGTAAGCGAATTTGTTGCGGTCAGTGCTGTAACGGTACCGCCAATCCACAAAACGTCCGCCGCCGATAAAAGGCAAAGCTTGTCAGTCAGTTTGAAAACGGGTCGAGCCGTAAACCGACAGGGTTTTTCATATTGGTAAAACCGTCGCGCAAATACGGCATATCGGGTTTGCGATATTGCCGTCAAATTGGCGAACATCGGGAATAGTTGACTCACTGTCCCCGATAGAAAGACAGTTTTCTCGGTTGCCCTGATAGCTGATACCCTGCATTAAATTCATGCGAACGACCCAACGCCGGATAATCGCCGTCCAAAATCAGGGAAAAATCTTGGTCGCGGTATTTTGCTGCGGTCGCGGTCTGAAGTGAAAAGCGCAGAGTAATCGGGTTTAATTACGAATGCACCGGCGATACCTGAAACGATGTCGCTTTTACCTGTTAGATAGCTGTAATCGCCCTGTCAGAGCCTCCAGCCGTTGGCAAACTCATGGCTGAGGGAGTGAATACTTCGGCGCTGTTGTCTTTGCCGTATGCCCAGCGTGCGGACGAGTTGTTGCGCGGCGAAGATTCAAACGGCTTGAACCCGTCTTTTGCGGTTTCCTGCCACGGTCAGATAGCTGAAAGGAGAACTGCCGTTATTGCGGAAACGATGCAGCTCCGTACCGACGCGCCATTGGGTTTTGCGGCGTGAGGTCGTAGACAGAATGCCGTAGAAAGTGTGATTGTGGCGCGAAGTGTTCGGCAGGGTAATCGCCGCCGTGGTCGCTGACCAAAATGGAGCGGCCGCGCAAGGTATTGTCGGCATTCAGAGGATGATTGGCATCAAGGACGAAGCGGTAGTGTTTCCAGAACCGACTCCGGCTTCCACGCTGACCGCTGGCTTGGCAGTCGGTTTTTGCGTTCCCAAAGCAACCGTACCGCCCGGCTCGCCCATACCGCCGTTGGACAAAACCGCTTGCGCCGCGTACGACGACGACTTGTTCGTACAATGCGCTGTCCAGATTGTTGGTACCGCGACGGATGGCTTTGCTGTCGTAAAGGAATTTGGGCGCGCCGTCCACGGAAATGCTGTCAATCGCCTGACTGCGCGAAATAAATTGGCTGTGGCCGGACACGTTGTTGCCCATTTTGCTGTGGAACACGCCCGGTGTTTGTTTCAATACGTCCTGCAAGGTATCCAAACCTTGGTCGTCCATTTGTTTTTCGGTAACGACGGACAAAGACTGCGGCGTTTCGCGCTGGGTCAGGCGGATGCCTGTGGCGGCGGAAGAAGTCGGAATGGTGTAGTTGGAGGTTGTCTGTTTGCCGATGCCCTGTACTTGGACAGTAGGCAAATCGACCTGTTCAACCCCATCTCCTGCGCCCCAGGAATAGGCGGACAAAAGTGCGGCAGCGACGGCAAACGGCAGTCGTGCTGGACAAAATTTAGGTAATGGCATGGTATCTCCCAGTTATTTTAGCTGGCCGAATTGTGGCGGAGTTCAAAAGCCTCTTATACAATTCGGCAGCAAATGGCTTTTTGTGTCGTAAAATGAGAATTTTTATCAAATTTACGTAATAGGATGAAATAAAAACGGTCGGAGTATATGGGAACTGCTGGGCATGAATCAAATAATTTACACAGTATCCGATGCCAAGCTTCCCGCCCGAACTACCATCTTTCATTTTTTAATCAAACGAATCCGACCAGCCGCAAAAAGGCCGTCTGAATGTTTTCAGACGGCCTTTGCGTTTTTTCCTTCTGTTTGCCGCAGGTTAAAAACGATTTCACCAGCGACAGGCCTATTTTCGTTTTGCTTTGTAGCTGTACAGCCAGTCGGTGTTGCCGCTGACACGGCGGTGTTTGTAGCTGAGGACGGGTTTTGAGGCCGGCAGCTTTCCAGCAGTCTGCCCCTATGCTGAGGAGGTAGGTCTGTTCTTTGTCGCGGCGGCGTTGTTCGAGTACGGCGTTCTCTTCGCGGTGGCTGCGCAGGCCGAAGGTGGCGGAGAGTGAGGCGTCGAAGCCGGCTTCAAAGATTTTTTGCGGCGCCCAGCCGTGCGGAGATTTGGCGGTAGCTGTCCACAGGGATCTTTGGCTTTTGCGCTGCTGCCAGTCTATGCCGCCGTAGAGCATCAGGTCGTTGCGCGGGAAAATAGGACAGGGTGTTGTAAACGGAGAAGAGGCTGCCGTCGAGCAGGCGGGTTTTGTCGGAATAGGAGAGGTGTTTCCCACTCGGCTTCGGTGTTCCACGTCCAGCTTTCGCGGTCGAGGTTCCATTCGCTGCGTACGCCGTAGAGCGCGGTTGAGGGTTTTGCCGCCGCTGCCGTTCCATTCGACAAGCGGGGCGAGGGCGAAGGTGTGGCGGTGGTTTTCAAACTGGTAACCTGCGCTGAGGTTGAGCGTGTGTTCGTTGAAGTCCCTGATGGTCGCGGTAGAAGCGGCCGTAGCCGATCGCGCGGGCGGCGATGCCGTGATGTCCTTTAATCTGCCAGCGGCGGACGGCGGCAGCTTCGTATTTGATGCCGTTGGCGGAAATGGGTTTGTCGCCGGAAAATTCTTCCCAGCATTCGCCGGCGATTTCGGGTTTTTACACCAAACTTTGCCGCTGCCTTCGTTGATGTTGCTGTTGTGGACGGCGCCGACGGAAAGGCTGCCCCTGCCAACTTCTGACGCTGGTTCAAGAGCATCTTGGAAATGGGCGATGTTTTCTTTGACGGCTTCAGGCAGGTCTTCGTTTTGGAGGCGGGCGAACTCGGCGGCGGCTTCGCGGTTCAGACGGCCGTCAAAGAGCAGGCGTGCGTAATCGAGCCGTCCGCGCGTGAAGTCGGGATGGCGTTGCAGCAGGGTTTCGTAGTCTTGTTTGGCAGTTTTCCACCTGCCCTTTCGCCGCGGGCAAGCGAGGCGCGGGCAAAGAGGGCGATGTCGGGGTCGTATTCGGTTTGTCGGGTATAGCTGTCGAGCAGGGAACGCACGGTTTGCCAGTCGCTGCGGTTAACTGCGTTGAACAGAGCTTCGCCTTGGTCTGCTTCGGGGTCGGTTTCGGCTGTCTGCCCGATGTTTTCGGCTGGAAATGTCGAGGCGGTATTCGCGCACTTTTTGTTCCTGTTCCCTGCATGGTTTGGCGGGTATCCTGCCACAGGCGTTGCGCGGTACGGTTGTCTGAAAAGTCGGAACGTGGCGCGGCAAGGACGGGGGCGGCGAGAAACAGGATAAGGCAGGCAGACGGTTTGTACATGGTGTCGGCTTTCCGGTCGGCGGGTTTCAGACGACCTTGAGAAGGTTGGCGGGCTGGTGTTTAAAAAGCCTGCGGGTGCAGGCTTTATTTTACTTTAAGGACGGATTTTTAGCGTTTTACACCGCCGTATGCCGTATCTAAGTTGCGGTTGGTGTTAGAATTTGGCAACACCGGCCAACGCGCTTGCATTGTGACCGAAGAAGTGGCCTTCGGTTTTACCGTAATGGCCGTTGGCGCGGGCATAACCTTCAAACGATGCGCTGGACGGTTTTGATGCGTGAATGGATGTCCATCTGCATGGCGTTGTTTCTCATAGAACCGGCCAGAACTTTTTGACCGAAATCGGCGCGCAATGTACCAACCAGCGGGTTGTTGCCGGTGTAGTTGTTGATACCTTTGACTGCGTAGTTGGCTACACCAGATACCGGCATATGAAGTGGCGCGTTTGTTGCCTGAGTAGTAAACGCCGCGGTTGGTGCCTTTGGCGTATTCTTTACCGACCCATTCGCCGTAATACACTTCCGAGCCGCCGCTCTTGATGGTGTTGAACGCATAGCGGCCGAGGTTTTGACGGGTGTATGCGTCGTTAACCTGTACGGTTTTCACGCCGTTGCGGTCTACATTGCCAGGCATGCGGTTGACGTTGGTGTAGTACACGCCCTGAACGGTGAGCAGCGTGTTTTCATCACTTTTCGCCTTCGGCTTCGGATGCGGGTTTGCCCCATTTTTTTGCCGTATTTGTGGTTTTTGTAGCCATACTCGAATGCGTTAGCATTGTTGGCAGCAAATACGCCTGCGCTGAACAAAACAGCCAAAACAGCAGCGGTGGTTTTTGCAGATTCAGTTTCATGATACGCTCCTTGAGGTAAAACGATGGTGGGGAAAAATGATGCTCCGTCATGTGTCGTTGTGAGCGGGACGTATCGTTATGTGAGGAAGCTTGTTTTTCTGTAAATCATTTTATAGGGGGAGTATTAGAGGAGAATTAGCAGAATGTCTTATGAAATGATAATATGAGATAAGAATATTGATTTTTGGTTAAGATTTATAGTGAATTAACGTTAACATACGGTGCTGTGTCGCCGTATTGTCTATACTGTCTACAACTTCGTTATCGTCTTACTCTAACTTTATATGAGCCACTATCAGATGATGCGTTTAGGAGGATAATTTATCAGGGAGTAAAAAGGCCGTCTGAAAAAATGTGAACTGCCCCCAAATCTTGGATATTCATAAAAAGCCAGTTTAGGCGGTTTTGCATAAACTGGGTTCCGTATGCCACAGGACTCGGCTTTCTTTAAATTCAAACTGCTTGGGGCGTTCAAGTGCGCGGATACCGCCTTTCACAATATGCGGTTATCCGGCAGCGTAGGAGGATGCGGAAGAGGCCGTAATGGTCTGCGCAGTACGCTGTCGGCTGCGTATGCGCAGGTAATGGAATACGGCTTGATATTTAATGTATATTGGGATCATAAAAACTGCACCCTTGGCGGGTTGGAGGAAATGTCCAACTTTTGGGGGTGCAGTTCACATTTTTCAGACGGCCTTTTTATTTTCAATCAGGCTTTAAAGTTTACGCGTCGATATTTTGCGCAATCAGGGCGTTGTTTTTCGATGAAGGCGCGGCGCGGTTCGACTTCGTCGCCCATCAGGGTAACGAATACTTCGTCGGCGGCGATGGCGTCTTCAATGCGCACTTTCAATAGACGGCGCACGGCGGGATCCATCGTGGTTTCCCAAAGCTGTTCGGGGTTCATCTCGCCCAAACCTTTGTATCGCTGGATGGACATGCCTTTTTGGGCGGTTTGGAGCAGGATGTTCAGCGCGGTTTCAAAAGCTGTCCACATCGTACTCGTTCTCGCCTTTGTAAAGCTTTGGCGCCCTCGCCGACCAAGCCTTTGAGCGCGGCGGCGGTTTGGGTTAGGGTTTGGTAGGCTTTGCTGTTGAGGAACTTGGGTTCGATGTAGCTGACCATGACGTTGCCGTGCAGCTTGCGGGTGATTTTGATGAAGCGGTTGCCTTCGTGTCCTTCGATGCGTTCGAGAGCGACTTCTTTTCGTCGAGCAACCTGGAAAGTTCGGCAACGGCTTTATCGGCGTTTTTCAGACGACGTCAAACTCAATAGGGCGACGCGTGCAGCATGGCGCGTAGGACGAGTTCGTCCACGAAGCGGCTTTCCTGTTCGATGACGGTTTTCGCCAACAGGAATTGTTTGGCGGTGTCGGCAAGTTCTGCGCCTTCGATGGTGCGGCCGTCTGAAACGATTTTGGCTTTTTCCAAGGCAAGACCGAGCAGCCATTGGTCTTTTTCAAGCTCGTCTTTGAGATAACGCTCCTGCTTGCCGTATTTGGCTTTTTGTAGAGCGGCGGCTGGGCGATGTAGATGTAGCCGCGCTCGACCAGTTCGGGCATTTGGCGGTAGAAGAAGGTCAGGAGCAGGGTGCGGATGTGCGCGCCGTCCACGTCGGCATCGGTCATGATGATGATGCGGTGGTAACGCAGTTTTTCGGGGTTGAACTCTTCTTTGCCGATGCCTGCTCCCAGCGCGGTAATCAGGGTGGCGACCTCTTGGCTGGCGAGCATCAAAACGGGCTTTTTCGACGTTCAGGATTTTTGCCTTGAGCGGCAAAATGGCTTGGAATTTACGGTCGCGACCTTGTTTGGCAGAACCGCTGCGGAATCGCCCTCAACCAGATAAAGCTCTGACAAGGCAGGGTCTTTTTCTTGGCAGTCGGCGAGTTTGCCGGGCAGTCCCCAAAGTCGTCCATCACGCCTTTGCGGCGAGTGATTTCGCGGGCTTTGCGGGCGGCTTCGCGCGCGCGGGCGGCATCGACGATTTTGCCGGTGATGATTTTTGGCTTCGTTCGGATTTTCTTCGAGGAAGTCGGTCAGGGCTTGGTTGATGACTTCGTTGACGACGGGGCCGATTTCGCTGGAAACCAGTTTGTCCTTGGTTTGCGATGAGAATTTGGGGTCGGGCAGTTTGACGGACAACACGCAGGTCAAACCTTCGCGCATATCGTCGCCGGCGGTTTCAACTTTGGCTTTTTGGCGACTTCGTTGGCTTCGATGTAGCTGTTGATGGTGCGCGTCATGACTTGGCGCAACGCGGTCAGGTGCGTACCGCCGTCGCGTTGCAGGGATGTTGTTGGTGAAGCACCGCACGCTTTCCTGATAGCTGTCGTTCCACTGCATTGCGCACTCGACGCCTCGTGCCGTCTTTCTCGCCGAACGCGTAGAAGATTTTTCGTGCAACGGCGTTTTTGCGGTTCATGTATTGCACGAACCCCGCCACGCCGCCGGAAAGGGCGAAGCTTTTCATGTTTGCCGTCGCGTTCGTCGGTCAATTCGATGTCCACGCCGTTGTTCAGGAAGGAAAGTTCGCGGATGCGTTTGGCGAGGATGTCGAAGCTGTATTCGACGTTGCCGAAGGTTTCTGCGCTGGCGAGGAAACGCACGGTCGTGCCTTTTTTGTCGGAATCACCGACTACTCGCAAAGGCTCTTCGGTTTCGCCGCGCACGAAGCGGACAAAGTGTTCTTTGCCGTCGCGGTAGATAGTCAGCGTTACCCAGTCGGACAGCGCGTTGACGACGGACACGCCCACGCCGTGCAGACCGCCGGAGATTTTTGTAGCTGTTGTTGTCGAATTTGCCGCCTGCGTGTAAGACGGTCATGATGACTTCGGCGGCGGAGCGGCCTTCTTTCGGGTGGATGCCGGTCGGCATGCCGCGGCCGTTGTCGGCCACGCTGACGGAATTGTCGGCATGGATGGTTACGGTGATTTTTGTCGCAATGTCCCGCCAGTGCTTCGCTCGATGGCGTTGTCCAATACTTCGAACACCATGTGGTGCAGGCCGCTGCCGTCCTGCGTGTCGCCGATATACACTACCGGGGCGTTTGCGTACCGCTTTCCAAGCCTTCCAGCACTTGTATGCTGTCGGCGCCGTATTCTTCGTGTTTTTGGTCAGTCATGGTCTTTTTCTTACTGAATTTCAAGAGGATTTTTATGAGGCCGTCTGAAAAGGTTTTTGCAGGCCGGTAATGCGGGTTCAGAAGGCGAAATAGGGAGGTATTATACCCGATTTTGCTGAATTATTCAGCATTCGGAATATGAAAGGCCGTCTGAAAACCGTGTGGGGAGGCATGTTTCGGGCATTTGCTTTAAGGCAGCTTGTAAGAGACTTGGATTGTTAGGCTGCCAACCATAAAAAGGCAGGCGGCGGAATGCCAAAGTTTTACTACCGGTTTCCAAAACTATTCTCCATATTTCCTATCTAATCTGAATACAGGTTAAAAACAAAGCCGTCCGGACGGCCCGGCTTGTCGTTTCTCTTTAATGACGGTACTATGCGCTGTTATCGGCCGATTTCCGCCCGGATGGTGCGTTTCAGACGGCCTGTGGATTTATCTGTTTGATTTTTAATGGACCGAGAGTGAAGAATGATTAGTGATATTCAAAAACTGCCGAAGGTAAAATGCAGCGTTCGCTGGAAGTGTTGAAGGAGAATCTGGCCAGGTGCGTACCGGCCGTGCGCATACCGGCCTGCTGGATCAGGTGGAAGCGGAATACCGGGCAGTATGGTGCCGGTAAGCCAAGTGGCGAACATCACGTTGGTTGACGCGCGTACCATCGGTGTGAAACCGTTTGAAAGCAATATGGCGGCCAAGGTGGAGAAAGCAATTCGCGATTCGAATCTGGGCTTGAATCCGGCTTCGGTGGGCGATTTGATTCGTGTTCCAATGCCGATGCTGACGGAAGAGCGCCGCAAGGATTTGATTAAAGTGGTGCGCAATGAGGCGGAAGAGGGCGCGTATCCATCCGCAAATGTGCGCCGCGATGCCAACGACCATATCAAAAACTTCGAAAGACAAGGAAGTGTCCGAAGATGAGGCACGCCGTGGTGAAGAGGTCGTGCAGAAATTGACCGACAAATATATTTCCGAAGCGGATAAGATTCTGGCGGCCAAAGAAGAAGATTTTGATGGCGGTTTAACCCCCTGACGGACAGACTTTTTCAGACGGCCTCTGGAACGTTTGTCCACGGAAGGCAGACATGGAAGAGCAGCACGCAAACGGTTCTGGCGCATACGCAGATTCCGCGCCATATCGCCGTGATTATGGACGGCAACGGCCGCTGGGCGAAAAAGCGGTTTCTGCCCCGCGTGATGGGGCACAAGCGCGGGTTGGACGCGCTTGAGGAAATGGTGAAAAACTGTGCGCAGGCCGGTGTGGAATACCTGACGGTGTTTTGCTTTTTCCACTGAAAATTGGCGCCGTCCCGAAGACGAAGTGTCTTTTTGATGGGGCTGTTTTTACAGGCGTTGCAAAACAGGTTCAGCGCCTGCATGAGAATAATATGCGGCTGAAGGTTATCGGCAGCCGCGAGCGGTTCAGCACGGAAATATTACAAGGCATCGAAGCGGCGGAAGTGCTGACCGCAGGCAATACGGCCTGACTTTAGTGCATCGCCGCCGATTACGGCGGCCGCTGAGATATTTTGCAGGCGGCTAACAGGGTGGTGGCGGAAGGTTCGGGCGAGATTACCGAGGATTCGTTGAGCCGCTACCTGATGCTGGGCGATGCGCCCGAACCGGATTTGTTTATCCGCACGGGCGGCGAAACGCGTATCAGCAATTTTTTTATTGTGGCAGATGGCTTAGTGCCGAACTTTATTTCACCGATACTTTGTGGCCGGACTTCGATAAAAGAGTCTCGATGATGCGGTGGCTTCGTACCAGAAGCGCGAACGCCGTTTCGGGCGCACTTCCGAGCAGCTCCCCGCCCGACCAGCAGCGGAGTTGATAAATGTTGAAAACAACGGGTGATAACCGCACTGCTGGCTGCCGCTGATGCTGGGTATGCTGTTTTTACGCGCCGCAATGGTTGTGGGCGGCTTTCAGCGGCCTGATTGCGCTGATTGCTTTGTGGGGAATATGCCCGCATGAGCGGTTTGGACAAGGTCAAGACCAATCACTACCTTGCCGCTACCCTGTTGTTTTCTGGCATTGTGGCTTATGCGGGTGGCTGGGAGCTGCCGGATTTGGTCTGGTATGCGGTGCTGGCGTTTTGGCTGGCTGTGATGCCGCTTTGGCTGAACCGGAAATGGAAACTCAGAGGCGGCTGGCAGGCTTACGCGGCGGGTTGGATGCTGATGGTGCCGTTTTGGTCTGCGCTGGTTTCGCTGCGATCCGATTCGACGAGGCCCTGCCGCTGTTGGCGGTGATGGGCTTGTGTGGGTGGCTGATATTTTTGCGTATTTCAGCGGTAAGGCGTTCGGTAAACACAAACTTGCGCCCGCCATCAGTCCGGGCAAAAGTTGGGAAGGGGCGGCAGGCGGAGCATTGTGTGGCAATCTATATCACATTGGTGCGGGATGCCCGCTGGCTGTCGTTTGAAACAGGTTGGCTTGCCACAGTGGGCGTCGGGCTGATACTGACTGTAGTCAGCGTGTGTGGCGATTTGCTGGAAAGCTGGCTGAAGCGTTCGGCAGGCATAAAAGACAGCAGCAACCTGCTGCCCGGCCACGGCGGAGTGTTCGACCGCGTGGACAGCCTGATTGCCGTATTAAGCGTATATGCGGCTTTATCCATTTGTTTTAAAATAATTCGTCGTCTTTTTTAAATTTGCGGGAGTCTACTTGATTATGTCGGAAAAAAACCAAACTTCATCATTGCCCGTTTTGGGCGTGCTGCTGGCGCTCGGTCTGATGGCTGCGGCGTTCATTCTCGGCGTGCAGTTTAAAAACCTGCGCCAGCCGGGTACGATTACCGTGAAAGGGTTGGCGGAGAAGAACTTTAAGTCAGACAGCGCGACTTGGAATACGGGCGTCGAAGCTCATGCCGACAGTTATCAGGGAAGTGCTGGACTTGTTAAACGCCAGGCGCAAGAAACTGTCCAAATTTCCTGCGGGAGCAGGGTTTTGAAACGGCGGAAATGCAAATCGGCCTGCCGTCGGTGGAGCGTGTTTATAACGAAGTCCGCGACGAACAAGGAAATGTTACCCGCACGCCCAACGGCTACGACGGCAGCTTGGACATCACCGTCAATACCAAAAACTGGATAAAGTCCAAGCCGCGCAGCAGAGCGATTTTGAACCCGCGTGCGCAAAACGAATTTGTCCGTTTCAGCAGTCCGCAGTATCTGCTCGGCAATCTGGAAAACATCAAGCGCGATTTGATTACGCAGGCGACGGAAGATGCGCAGAAACGCGCCGTCGAATTTGCCAAAAACGGGCGGCGGCAAAGTCGAGGGGCCATGCGTTCCGCCTCGCAGGGTTCGTTCAATATCTATGCAGACAGCGGCAGCAGCGGAGGGACGACGAATACGGCGGATCTCTACGACAAAACCACAGTCGGCAAACAGGTGCGGCTGGTGGTTACGATAGAATACGGTATCGAATGACGTGTCCGACCGGACAGGCCGTCTGAAACCTTGGGGCGGCAAACGTAATCCTTGAAAAACAAGAAATGCGGCCTTTCAGACGGCCTGATAAAGAAAAACAACCATGACACAGCAAGTCCTCGACCATTTTTAGGCAGCACCGGCAGCATAGGTGTGAATACCTTGGACGTTATCTCGCGCCATCCTGAGAAATTCCGCGTTTTCGCGCTGGCGGGGCACAGGCAGGTTGAAAAAGCTGGCGGCGCAATGTGCGCAGTTTGCACCAGAATATGCCGTGGTTGCCGATGCCGAACACGCCGTCCGGCTGGAGGCTTTTATTGAAAGCGCAAAAACAGCGGGATCCGCGTATTGCACGGTGCACAGGCCCTGATTGACGTTGCTTCGGCAGACGAAGTCGACGGCGTGATGTGCGCCATTGTCGGTGCGGCCGGACTCGCCTTCGGCACTGGCGGCCGCGCAGAAGGGTAAAAACCATTTATCTGGCCAATAAAGAAACGCTGGTCGTATCCGGTGCGCTGTTTATGGAAACCGCCCGGACCAACAATGCCAGAGTCCCGCCCGTTGACAGTGAGCACAACGCCATTTTCCAAGTCCTGCCGCACAATTACACAGGCCGTCTGAACGGGCACGGCATCCGTTCGATTATCCTGACTGCCTCCGGCGGCCCTTTCCTTGATGCCGATTTGGCCGGATTCGAACACATCACGCCCGCTCAGGCCGTAAAACATCCGAATTGGAGTATGGGCAGGAAAAATCTCGGTCGATTCGGCTACCATGATGAACAAAGGTTTGGAACTGATTGAGGCGCACTGGCTGTTCAACTGCCCGCCCGATAATCTGGAAGTGGTTATCCATCCCCAGTCGGTGGTGCACAGCATGGTGCGCTATCTTGACGGTTCGGTATTGGCGCAGCTCGGCAATCCCGATATGCGCACGCCGATTGCCTGTGCTTGGGGCTGCCGGAGCGGATTGAATCGGGCGTGGGCGCTTTGGATTGATACACTCGTCCGCCCTCACTTTCAGACGGCCTGATTTCGGACGTTTCCCATGCCTGAAATTGGCCTACGACGCGATGTATGCCGGCGGTTCCGCGCCTTGCGTATTGAACGCGGCAAACGAAAATGGCCGTCGCCGCATTTTTTTAGATGGGAAAATCCGCTTTACCGACATCGCCCGCGTCGTGGCGCATTGCTTGGACGCCGGTTTTTTCAGACGGCCTGAACGACATCGAAAGCCCTGCTGGCCTTAGACGCCCAAAGCGCGTCCGTGCGCAGGAATATGCAGAAAAACCTGAATTATCAACGTTTCAGACGGCCTGCCGTCTATCACAACAGGCCGTCTGAAACGAAACCAACCCGCAGGGGGAAATATTGTTAACCATAATTTCTTTTATCGTAGCGATTCTGATTCTGGTCAGCCTGCACGAATTGGGCCACTCCTCGTGGCGCGTTGGTGCGGGGTAAAGGTCGTGCGCTTTTTCCGTAGGCTTCGGCAAGCCGTTTTTACTAAAAAGCGCGGCGATACCGAATGGTGTCTTTGCTCCGATTCCGCTGGGCGGCTATGTGAAAATGGTCGATACCCGCGAAGGCAATGTCGCCGAAGCAGATTTGCCGTTCGCCTTCGACCGCCAGCATCCGGCCAAACGCATCGCCATCGTTGCCGCGGGGCCGTTGACCAACCCTGATTCTGGCAGTTGTGCTGTACGGCCTGAGTTTTTCCTTCGGCGTTACCGAAATCCGCCCGTATGTCGGCACGGTCGAACCGGCGAGTATCGCCGCCAAAGCAGGTTTTGTGCCCGAAGATAAAATTCTGTCGGTCAACGGCAGCCGTTAAAGACTGGAGCGACGTACAGACCGAAATCCTGCTGGAGGTAGAATCCCGCAGGGTTGACGTAGCCGTTCAGACGGCCTCGGACAGCAAGCCGTGCGCGTTATCGACGCGGCGGGGACGCCCGAAGCAGGTAAAGTTGCGAAAAACAGCGGCAATATCGGGCTGTGGCCTTTAAAATGACCACCCGTCTCGGTCTTGTCATGCGAAAAACGGCCCGATGGAGGGCGGGCTGAAAAGTGGGCGACCGCCCTGCTGACTGCCGACGGCAAAACCGATTGAACAATGGTTGACTGGGCCGATTTGTTCCGCCGCAATCCCGGCAAACCGGATAACCATCGGATACGAGCGCGGCGGCAAAGTTTATGAGGCCAATGTCCGCCCCGATGCCGAAGAACTTTCCCTGACGGTACCTTGGTCGGCAAAGTCGGTACGGCGCCGCAACGCGACGAAGCGTGGGACAAACGGGTGCGTTACCAATATACGCCGTCCGTTCCCGAAGCCTTCAGAATGGGTTGGGATAAAATGACCAGCTATTCGCTGATGACTGCAGAGTTCTTCGGCAAGCTCATGACCGGCAAAGCTTCCCTGAGCCATGTCTCCGGCCCGCTGACGATTGCCGACGTGGCAGGCCGGTCGGCGGCCTTGGGTATACAGAGCTATTTGGAATTTTTGGCATTGGTCAGCGTCAGCTTTGGGTGTCATGAACCTGCTGCCCGTGCCTGTTTTAGACGGCGGACACTTAGTGTATTATATCGCCGAGTGGATACGCGGGAAGCCGTTGAGCGAGCGCATTCAGGCAATCGGCCTGCGCTTCGAGCTTGCAGCCATGCTGATGCTGATGCTGGTGGCCTTCTTTAATGATATTAACCGTTTGTTTGGATAATTGTATGAAATTAAAAACAGATTGCTTCAACTTTGATGGTATTGGGCCTGTCTCCGCTGGCGATGGCGGACTTTATCATCCAAGATATCCGCGTCGAAGGTTTGCAGCGTACCGAACCAAGTACGGTGTTCAACTATCTGCCCGTCAAAGTAGGCGACAATTTCAGCGACGCACGCAGCGAAGAAATCATTAAAAACCTGTACGCCACCGGATTTTTCGACGATGTGCGCGTGGAGACGATGGGCAACCAGGTGCTGCTGACCGTGGTCGAACGCCCGACCATCGCCACGCTGAACATCACCGGCGCGAAAAATGCTGCAAAAACGACGCCATCAAGAAAAATCTGGAATCTTTCGGGTTGGCGCAATCGCAATATTTCAATCAGGCGACCCTGAACCAGGCGGTTGTCGCCCTGCGCGACGAATATGTCGGCCGCGGCAAACAGTCGGTTAAAATTACCCCGACCGTCAAAAACTGGCGCGTAACCGCGTTTCCATCGATATAGCCATCGATGAGGGCAAATCCACCAAAATCGCCGACATAGAATTTGAAGGCAACCACGTTTATTCCGACCGCAAGCTGATGAAACAAATGTCGTTGAGCGAGGGCGGTATGGACGTGGCTGACCAAAAGCAACCAGTTCAACGAGCAGAAATTCTCGCAAGACTTGGAGCGTGTCAGCGAGTTTTATCAAAACAACGGCTATTTCGGCTTCCGCATCGTGGATACCGACGTTCAGACCAACGAAGACAAAACCAAACAGACCATCAAAATCACGGTGGATGAGGGCGAACGTTACCGTTGGGGCAAGGTAACCATCGACGGCGACACCCGCGAAGTGCCGAAAGAAGAGTTGTACAAAAATGCTGACCATGAAGGAAGGCAAATGGTACGAACGCCAGAAGATGGTGAAATCGCTTGAAGCGATGCAGAACCGTATGGGCAGCGCAGGCTATGCGTTCAGCGAAATCAACGTGCAGCCTGTACCGAATCCCAAACCAAAACCGTGGATTTCGTGCTGCATGTAGAGCCGGGCCGCAAGGTATACGTCAACCAAATCAATATCACCGGCACAACAAAAACCCGCGACGAAGTGGTACGGCGCGAATTGCGCCAGATGGAGGCCGCTCCGTATGACACTTCCAAGCTGCAACGTTCCAAAGAGCGTGTGGAGCTGCTGGGCTATTTCGACAACGTGCAGTTCGATGCCAAACCCGTGGAAGGTTCGCCCGACCAAGTGGACGTCAATATGAGCGTTCAGGAACGTTCGACCGGTTCGCTCGATTTGAGTGCGGGCTGGGTGCAGGATACGGGTATGGTGCTGTCGGCAGGCGTATCGCAGGACAACCTGTTCGGTACGGGTAAGTCAGCGTCCGCCCGCGTATCGCGCAGTAAAACCACCGTCAACGGTTCGCTGTCGTTTACCGACCCGTATTTCACCCCCGACGGCGTGAGCCCTCGGCTACGACGTTTACGGTAAATCCCACGATCCGCGCAAAGCCTCGTCCAGCGCGAAACAATATAAAAACCACCACCGCCGGCGCGGGTATCCGCATGGGTATTCCCCGTTACCGAATACGACCGTGTGAATTTCTGGTTTGGCGGCGGAACATCTGACCGTGAACACCTATACCGGTGCCCCCGAAACGTTACCGCGACTTTATCAACCGTTATGGTAAGGGCAGCGACGGTGTGGGCAGTTTCAAAGGCTGGTTGTACAAAGGTACCATCGGCTGGGGCCGCAACAAAACCGACAATGCCCTGTGGCCGACGCGCGGCTACCAGACCGGTATCAACGGCGAGGTGGCATTGCCGGGCAGCGACCTGAAAATACTAGCACGCTGACCCATAACCAGACATGGTTCTTCCCTGTTGAACAAAAAGCCTGACGCTGATGCTCGGCGGTGAAGTCGGTTACGGCAACGGCTACGGCAAAACCAAAGAAATGCCGTTCTTCGAAAAACTTTCTACGGCGGCGGTTTGGGCCTCGGTGCGCGGCTTCGAAAGCGGCACGTTGGGTCCGAAAGTGTATGACGAATACGGCGAGAAAATCAGCTACGGCGGCAACAAAAAGCCAACGTATCGGCCGAATTGCTGTTCCCGATGCCGGGCATCAAAGACGCGCGCACCGTCCGCCTGAGCCTGTTTGCCGATGCCGGCAGCGTATGGGACGGCAAAACCTATACCGACGGCGACAACGACAAATACCATACCAACAATGCGGCTCAGAACGTTTACGGCCCAGGGCACCAGCCACAAATCGACCTTCAGCGAAGAATTGCGTGCTTCGGCAGGTGCGGCGGTAACATGGCTGTCGCCTTTGGGTCCGATGAAGTTCAGCTACGCCTATCCGTTCAAGAAAAAAAGAGGGCGACGAAATCCAACGCTTCCAGTTCCAACTGGGTACGACATTCTGATTGGGAACGGACAAACCGGACCGGCCGGCCCGAAGGTGTTCCGACGGGAAGGCCGGTATGCTGTTTTCAGACGGCCTGATGCGGAGGAAAACAGGCGGGCCGTCTGAAAAATTACAGACAGTACCATTTGCAAAAAGAATACAGAGGATTTTGATATGGAATATTCTTTGAAAGCGAAAGCCGTCCGCGCGGGTTGCGCGGTTTTGCTGGGCTGTGCACTGAGTACACAGGTTGCGGCAGTCGAAGCCGTGCAGAAACTGGGTTTTATCAATACCGAACGCGTATATCAGGAATCCAAACAGGCGCAGGCGATTCAGAAGACGCTGGAAAAAGAATTCAGCTAAGCGTCAGGCTGCATTGCAGAAATTGCAGCAGGAAGGGCTGAAACTGGAAAACAACTGGCCGAAAACAAAATGCAAGGTGCCGAGCGCGAAGCCGCCGCCCGTAAATGGAGCGATTTGGTACAAAAATTCCGCAAACAGCAGGCGCAGTTTGCCGAAGATTACAAACCTGCGCCGCAACGAGGAATTTGCCGCCCCTGCAGAACAATGCCAACCGCGTTATCGTCCAGTTGGCGAAAAAGAAGGATACGACGTGATTTTTGCAGGACGTGATTTACGTCAACAGCAAATTCGACATTACCGACAGCGTGATTAAAGCGATGAACGCACGCTGATTTTTTCAGACGGCCTCCGCATACGGCAGGCCGTCTGAAAAACTTTAAAGGCCGTCCGGCCCGCAATCCGCCTGCGGATTCGCATACAACATTCCCCGAACCCCCGATTCCGCTGCAAAACGGCGAAAACCATGACAGTCAAACAATATACCCTATCCCAAATCATCGCCGAACTCGGCGGCGAGGTGCGCGGCGAAGACGTCAGCGTCTGCGCCGTGCGGCCTTTGGCTCAGGCCGGTGTGGAACACATCAGCTTTCTGGCCAATCCGAAATACAAACACGAAGTACACGACAGCAAAGCGGGCGCAGTCATCGTATCCGACAAAGCCGCCGGAGAATTTACCGGCCGCAGCCTGATTGTCGCCGCCGACCCGTACCTCTATTTTTGCCAAAGTCGCCCGCCTGTTTCTCACCGGTTGTCAAAGCACGCGGCGGCGTACATCCGACCGCCGTTGTCGAACCGAGCGCCACCGTGCCCGACAGTTGCGAAATCGGCGCGAACGCCTACATCGGCGCCAATACCGTATTGGGCGAAGGCTGCCGCATCTTGGCGAATGCCGTCGTCCAACACGATTGCAAATTGGGCAGCGAAGTCGTTTTGCATCCCAACGCTGTGGTTTATTACGGCTGCACGCTCGGCAACCGCGTCGAAATCCACAGCGGCGCGGTCATCGGCGCGGACGGTTTCGGCCTTGCCTTCGCCGGCGACTCGTGGTTCAAAATCCCGCAAACCGGCGCGGTAACGCTGGGCGACGACGTGGAAATCGGCTCGAACAGCAACATCGACCGCGGCGCCATGAGCGACACCACCGTCGGCAACGGCACCAAAAATCGACAACCAGGTCCAAATCGGCCACAACTGCAAAATCGGTTCGCACACCGTCATCGCCGCCAAAACCGGCATTTCCGGCAGCGTGACCGTCGGTAATTACTGCATCATCGGCGGCGGCGTCGGCACGGTCGGCCACATCGAAATCGCCGACAAAACCACCATCGGCGGCGGCACGTCCGTTACCCACAGCATCACCGAAAGCGGGCAGCACGTCGCCGGCATCTTTCCCGATGTCGTCTTACAAAGAGTGGGCGCGCAATGCCGTCCACATCCACCGCCTGAACGAAACCGGCAAACGCATCAAACAGCTCGAACAGGAATTGGCCGAGCTGAAAAACGGCAAACAGGCCGTCTGAAACTCATCCGAACCAACAAGGACAATAACAATGGAAATCAAATTACCCATCGAAGTACGCGAAAATACAGGAAATCCTGCCGCACCGCTTCCCTTCTGCTCATTGACCGTGTAACCGCCGCCGAACCGGGCAAGTCGCTGACCGCCATCAAAAACGTAACCTTCAACGAACAGTTTTTTCCAAGGCCACTTCGAATCGCCCGTCATGCCGGGCGTATTAATCGTCGAAGCGATGGCGCAGGGCCTGCGGCGTGTTGGCCGTTCTGTCTCAGGGCAGCGCCAAACGGCGCGAAGGCGAAATCACCCTGTTCGCCGGACTGGACAACGTGCGTTTCAAACGTCAGGTCGTTCCCGGGCGACCAGCCTCGTGTTTGACGTCGAACTGCTGGCACACCGCCGCGGCATCGGCAAATTCAACGCCACCGCCAAAGTAAACGGCGAACTGGCCTGCGAAGCCACCATCATGTGCGCGCAGCGCATCGTCGAAAAAGGCTGACTTTTTCAGACGGCCTGCCGGATAGAGGCCGTCTGAAAACCGAATACGGGGCGTACTGGCGGATTTGCCTGAAACGGCGCGGCCGCTGAACGCCTCCAGACATGAAAGGAAACCTGTGTCCCTCATCCACCCGACCGCCGTCATCGACCCCAAGGCAGAGCTGGATTCCAGCGTCAAAGTCGGCGCATACACCGTCATCGGCCCGAACGTGCGAATCGGCGCGAATACCGAAATCGGGCCCGCATGCCGTGATTAACGGCCACACCACCATAGGCGAAAACAACCGAATCTTCCAATTCGCCAGTCTGGGCGAAATCCCGCAGGACAAAAAAATACGGCGGAGAACCGACCAAACTCACCATCGGCAACGGCAACACCATCCGCGAGTTCACCACCTTCAACCTCGGCACGGTGACCGGCATAGGCGAAACCCGCATCGGCGACGACAACTGGATTATGGCTCTACTGCCACCTTGCCCACGACTGCGTCATCGGCAACCATACCGTTTTCGCCAACAACGCTTCTTTGGCCGGACACGTTACCATCGGCGACTATGTCATCCTCGGCGGTTACACGCTGGTGTTCCAGTTCTGCCGCATCGGCGACTACGCCATGACCGCCTTTTGCCGCGGGCGTGCACAAAGACGTGCCGCCCTTACTTTATGGCCGCGGGCTACCGCGCCGAACCGGCCGGCCTCAACAGCGAAGGAATGCGCCGCAACGGTTTTCAGCGCCGAACAAATCGCCGCCGTCAAAGATGTATACAAAACCATCTACCACCGCGGCATTCCGTTTGAGGAAGCGCGCGCGGATATTTTGCAGCGCGCCGAGACCCGCCCCGAACTGGCGGTGTTCAAAGACTTCTTCGCCGCCTCGACGCGCGGCATCATCCGCTGAACCGGCGGGGTTCGGTTAGGATGAAGAGGCCGTCTGAAAACGTTTTTCAGACGGCCTCTTCATGCACGCCGTTCAAGCCCCGCCTGTTTTTTTGTTAAAATACCCCGTCCCTTTACCCGAACGTTTCTTATGAACCATTCCCCTTATCGCCATCAGTGTCGGCGAAGCCTCCGGCGATCTGCTCGGCGCACACCTTATCCGCGCCATCAAACAACGCCGCCCCGATGCGAAATTCATCGGCATCGGCGGCGAACGCATGAGGGCGGAAGGGTTTGAGAGCCTGTACGACCAAGAAAAACTGGCGGTGCGCGGCTTCGTCGAAGTGGTCAAACGCCCGCCCGAAATCCTGAAAAATCCGCAAAGGGCTGGTGAACGACCTTATCCGCATCAAAGCCCTGATGTCTTTGTCGGCATAGACGCGCCCGATTTTAATCTGGGCGTAGCGGAAAAACTCAAAAAAAGGCGGGCATCCCCACCGTCCATTATGTCAGCCCGTCGGTGTGGGCGTGGCGGCGCGAACGGGTGAACAAAATCGTGCATCAGGTCAACCGCGTGCTGTGTCTGTTTCCGATGGAGCCGCAGCTTTACCTTGATGCGGGCGGCAAAGCCGAGTTTGTCGGTCATCCGATGGCGCAAACCATGCCGCTGGACGACGACCGTGCTGCCGCGCGCGCCAAGTTGGGCGTTGCCGACGAAGCCGTTGTGTTTCGCCTCTGCTGCCGGGCAGCCGTGTCAGCGAAATCGACTATATGGCCCCTTTGTTTTTTTCAGACGGCCTTATTGCTGCTCAAACGCTACCCGCAGGCGCAATTCCTGCTCCCCGCCGCCACTGCCACCACACGCAGGCGCATCGGTGAAATTTCTGGCGCAACCCTGAATTTTTCCGCCATTCCCGTTACCATCACCGACAAACAGTCCGATACCGTCTCGCACCGCCGCCGATGTTGTTTTTGGTAACCAGCGGCACCGCCACCCTTGAAGTCGCCTTTGTGCAAACGGCCGATGGTCATCAGCTGACAAAAATTTCGCCGCTGACCTATTTTTTTATGTGAAACGCAAAGTCAAGTGCCGCATGTCGGCCTCGCCCAATATCCTGTTGGACAAAGCCGCCGTGCCGGAGCTTCTGCAACACGATGCCGAGCCGGAAAAACTCGCCGCCGCCGTTGCTTATTGGTACGATCACCCCGAAGCCGCCGCTGCCCTGGAAACAGGATTTTCGCGAACTGCATTTGCTGCTGCGCAAGGATACCGATGCGTTGGCAGCCGAAGCCGTGTTATCCGAAGCAGGCTTTTAGCGAAACCCGCTGCACCCGTTTTCACCCGTTGAAGCAGCGTTTTCAGACAGACCCTCTGATACTTATTGCCTGATAAAGAGCATGCCCGACCTGCGGGCTGAATCTGATGGTTTTGCAGTAAATTCAAATCAGAAAACCACGCGTCGTCATTCCCGCACAGGCGGGAATCTAGAAGTTTGAAATGATGACAATCTTTAAATAGTTCTGAATAGTTGAGGACTGGATTCCCACCTGTGCGGGAATGACGGCGGGGGCGATAGGTGCAGCATCAAAAATGAAGTGAATCGGCCATATGGCTTGTCTGTCCGACCGAAACCGACAGGCCCATTTTTGTAGCGTGGGCTTTGCCCGCGAAAAACCGTTTCACAGCATAAAAAAATAGGGCAGGGCGGGCTTGAGCTACCCTACAAGACCGACGCTGCTTCCACGCAGGTGGAAATGACAACGGTACCCGCCATATCATTCAAAAGGCCGTCTGAAAAACCTTTTTCAGACGACCTCTCCCGTTAACCGAACCTTATCACTGAAACTATATGTCTCCCATCCTCCTTGCGGGCATGGACGAAGCAGGGCGCGGGCCGCTGGTCGGCAGCGTGTTCGCCGCCGCCGTCATCCTGCCCGAACGTTACGACCTGCCCGGCCTGACCGATTCGAAAAAACTCAGCGAGAAAAAGCGCGACGCTTTGGCGGTGTTGATCAAAGAACAAGCCGCTCGTGGAGCGTTGCCCGCGTCGCCCGAAGAAATCGCCGAACTCAATATCCTGCACGCCACCATGCTGGCGATGACCCGCCGTCCAGGTTTGGCGGTCGTGCCGGATAAGGTGCTGATAGACGGCAACCGCGTTCCGAAAGATTTGGGCATTCCCGCCGAAGCCGTCGTCAAGGGCGACAGCAAAATCATCGAAATCTCCGCCGCTTCCGTCCTCGCCAAAACCGCGCGCGATGCCGAAATGTATGCGCTTGCCGAACGTTATCCGCAATACGGTTTCGACCAACACAAAGGCTACGGTACGGCGCAACACCTCGCCGCCCTGCAAAAATACGGCGTGCTGCCCGAACACCGCCGAGATTTTGCGCCCGTGAAGGTGTTGCTGGCGCAGGGCAGGTTGTTCGGTTAGGGCATAAAGCCGGAGGCCGTCTGAAAACAGGTTTTCAGACGGCCTCCGGTCGGTAATGGCACGACTCTGGGGCAGCATCAACTTTGCCTTGCCCCGCGAAATTTCGGAAATCAGGCCGGACGGTTCAGCCGCCCGACAGCTCGTCGGCCAGTTCCAGATACGCCCCTCGCGCCTTTGGCAGAAGCATCGTAGGCCAGTGCGGGCATCCCGTGGCTGGGGGCTTCGGCGAGGCGGATGTTGCGCGGGATGGTGGTGTCGAACAGCAGGCCGCCGAAAATGCTGCTGGAGCTGGTCGCCGACTTCGGCAACCAGGCGGCTGCGGGCGTCGTACATGGTGCGCACGATGCCCAGCACCTCCAAGTTCGGATTGATGGCCTGACGGATTTTGCGCACGGTGGCAATCAGGTCGGAAATGCCTTCGAGCGCGTAGTATTCGCACAGCATCGGCACGACGACGCCGTTGGCAGCGACCAATCCGTTGAGCGTGAGCAGGGTCAGCGAGGGCGGGCAGTCGATGAGGATGAAATCGTAGTCGTTTTTCCACGGCTTTGAGCGCGTTTTTTCAACCGCACTTCGCGGGCGATTTCCTGTACCAGTTCGACTTCGGCCCCGGCCAGCGCACGGTTGGCTGCAAGTAGCGTCGAAGCGGCCGCTGTCGCTGCGGATAACGGCGTCTTTGATTTCCGCCTCGCCCAGAACAACCTGATACTACGCCGCAGCCGATGGAGGCTTTGTCTCATGCCGCTGCCGGTGGTGGCGTTGCCCTGCGGGTCGAGGTCGATAACCAGCACGCGCTTGTTCCGCGCGGCCAGCGAGGCAGCCAGATTGACGGTGGTGGTGAGCTTTTGCTGACGCCGCCTTTCTGGTTGGCGACGGCGATAATGTTTGCACCTCGCGTGTTTTGCCGGATGGAAATTTTTACATTGCTGGGAATTGTACCGTTATTTGCCTGAAATGAGATAAAGGCCGTCTGAAGCTTTCAGACGGCCTTTGTTTATTTTTCCGCAGAATCACCATGTGCCGCTCGGCGTTCAGTTGCGGCACGCGGATTTTTGTCCACGCGCTCGACGCAGACGGAATCGGGCAGCCTGTCGATTTCTGCGGCGGGATACACGCCCTTCATGGCCGCCCAGCCGCCGCCGTCTTGGAGCAGGTGCGCCGTCCAGTTGACGAAGTCGGCGAGTTCGGCGAAGGCGCGGCTGGTAATCACGTCGGCCCGCAAGCCTTGACGGCTTCGACGCGGCCGCTGACGACGCGCACGTTTTTCAGTTCCAGTTCAATCGCGGCCTGTTGCAGAAACGAAGTTTTTAGTGTTGGCATCCAAAAGCGTAATCTGCAAATCGGGGCGACAGACGGCGGCGGAATGCCTGGCTGCCCGCCGCCGGAACCAACGTCGAGCATGGTCTGCGCGCCTTCGAGGTAGGGCGGCAGGGTCAGGCTGTCGAGCAGGTGGTGGCTGATGATTTGCGACTCGTCGCGCAGGGCGGTGAGGTTGTAGGTTTTATTCCATTTTTCAGCATCTCGACATAGGCAAGCAGCTTGTCTTGCTGTTCGCCGCTTAAATCGAAGCCCATTTCTTTGAGGCCACTTTTGCAGTTTTTTGCCGGTTGTCCATGATTTGCCGTCCGCAGTCTGTAAAACCGATATGTTAACGGAAATCGGCGCGGCGGTGTCTTTGCAATCTGCCGTAAGGCCGTCTGAACGGTATAAAAATCCGACGACCGTGTCCAAATTGAACAATTTCCGTCAGTTTTTGGATGATTTTCGAAGTCGGTTCGGACGGAATTGCTGTTTCCGGTCAGATTTTTCAGACGGCAGGAAAAAGGGCGGGGCTTTTGTTTTCCTAAAATATCTGGTTGATTTAAAAAGATAAATCTTGTTAAATAGAGAGGCTTTTTCGAAAAATACAAAAAAACAAAGGAAACTTTTAAGAAACTGGCACGCCGTATGCTAGGTATACGGTAAGCAGGCGGAAGGCGGTTCGGCTCCCCTCAGCGAAGCGCCCGACACAGCGCCTGCGGTGCAGTGCAATAAAATGCAGCGGTTGTTTTGCGGCGGCGGCAAAGCGATTTGCCGCCGGTCGGAGGCCGCCGGTCGGGGAAACCGGCAGACTGCTGCGGAAAAATGTCTTACTCTGACTCAGGGAAAACGAAGAAACATCAATCACGGTAAGCAGCGAAGTTCCAAACATTAGGGAGCGGCTGCAAAGACGGCAGAATATTTTGGGGAACGCTGCGGCCCGGCGGGTTGCAGCAGATAGGACGCCTCGGACCGGAAGATAGGTTTCACTAAAAACACCGCACATTCAGAGGAAAAACAGGCAACGGGCAGTACGCCTTCGGGCAACCCGCGCAGCCGTTGCCGCGAAACACGAAAAAAATACATTGTGGGAAACCGTCTGCGCAAGCAGATCCAAACAGTCGTTACGGTAGTATGACTGGCATTCAGAGACTAAAAAGAGGGCTTTCTAAACGAAGCCCTCTTTTTGTTTCCGCCAAACAGGAAACGTCGTAGATCGAGGCCGTCCGAAAAGCCGCATCGCTTTTCAGACGGCCTTTTATTATAATAAGCGGACGAAAGCCGAACCCGCAGGACCCATCATGTATATTCAGGAAAACCCTATATCCCGTTTGCCGCCGCCATGATTTTCGCCGCGCCGCCGCTGGCCTTGCTGATGCATCGAGCTGGCGGCGCTGCTGTTTGGCGCGCGCGGGACTGCTCGCTGGCGGAGCAGGGCGGGCATTACGCATTGGCGGGATATTGGCGCGACTCGACCGTATGGTTCGTCTGCGGCGTGTTCGGATTTCTGAATATCCCGCTGTCGGCGGGCTGGCGAAAATCGCCCATCGGAAAATGATGCGCCGCCGCTGGCGTTATGCGCTGTTTTTTTGGCGGGCATCGGCGCGTGCGCGTCGGCGTTTGCCGCCTTCATTATCGAAACCGTGGTTGGCAGCGGGCCTCGGCGGAAATGCGCGGCACCGGCGTTTTTTTATTACACCCCTGAGCGTGTTCGTACTGGCGATGTGTTTCCGACCCAAACAGCTCACCCGCGCGCCCGTGCAGACGGTCGTGTTCTACATAAACCGAAATAGTCGCGAAAGGTCGTCTGAAAACTTGGTTTTGGGTTTTCAGACGACCTTTGCGTTTACAGAGATTTCTGATTCCTCTAATTAACGCATTGAAACTTTCAGATTTGTTGGCATCAATTTTCATCTGAGATGCAATCTTGCGGGAACCGGACAATTTTTGATAATCAGGAACAAGTTTCTGCAATTCCCTGCACGGGATTACCCAGCATATCGGGATTGCGAAATCCCTCCTGTTGCCTTCCAAGATTTGCTTTACCAAATGCCTGCCCGACAGCCGCCAAATCGCCTAGATAGAAACTTTCCAACTCCCTGCAAGCAAATTCTCGCAAGGGTTTCTGGTCTTCCTGCTTCCTGACAAATTTCAACCAAACGTTGTTTTATCAGACGGCAGTCGGCAGAATCTTGATCGCGTAATACGATAAATTTGGTTTCTTCTGCCTGCTGCCAGCCTCTCAAACGCTTGGGAAGACGTTTCTCCAAATCCCTGCTTTCCTTCAAAGACGACACATTTATGTTCGACACTCAGGCAGGATTTGAGGCAAAATGCCCTCCAGCATAATTTCTCGCCGACTTTTCTTCCAAGAAAAATACCAAACAGGTCATTTCGGACCGACCCCTTCAAAGAAACCTTCTTTCCACAGATAACCCATTTGATCGCCTTTCAGCCACATAAATGCGGCAATCTGTTCGTTATCCTGCGCCCGTTTGATGGTTGTAGCAGCCATCCTCTTTAACCAGCCAAAAGACTTCTTCCAAATTAACGGCATTAAGAAAATCGGGAGAATGGCTGGATACAAAAACCTGCCCGCCCCGTCGGGCATACGAACGGAACTCTTCAGCCAATTCGCCCAAAAGGCTGGGATAAAGTTGGTTTTCAGGCTCTTCCACACACAGCAGCGGATGCGGTTTAGGGTCGTAGAGCAGTACCAAATAAGCAAACATTTTAATCGTGCCATCTGATACATAACGGTCGATAAATGGATCTTGAAAAGTGTCGTCCTGAAAGCTCAAAATCAAACGCCCGTCTTTCGGTTAGAATAGGTTCGACCTTATTTACTCCAGGAACGCGATGTTTCATGGCTTTCAACGATTTTTGGAACAGTTCCGGCTCGTTTTTCATAGATATGGCGGGCAACCAGTTGCAGGTTTTCCCCTGTTACCGACAAAATGTTCCGATTCCCCAACAGCATCCTTAACGCCCCGTGCCAAGTTGATATGAAAGTCTGATACATGCCAGTTTTTCAATTAGCTGTCGGAATGCACTGGCTGCCTTGAATCGTGCAAACCGCCCTAGCCCCTTAATTGCCAAGGCATGGGACTCACCTGTTGATATTCTCTATCCAGTTCTTCATCTGGATTGTCGAAATCTTCCTCATTGGTAATGGCGTAGCCTCTCCGTTACTGAAATCTAAAAGTGGTACGGCGAGCCGTAGCTTCCACGCTTATATTTCAAGATTTCCTGACGGATTACCGGCTTGTTTCCGTCCAAACCGATTTGGATACTGTAAGTCACTCGGCGTTCTTTTGTTGGCAATCGACATACGGAATTTGATTTCAAATTCGATGCAGTCCTTTTTACCTGCTCCACGGCTGACTACCTGATTGAATCCACTCGTGCCTGCAAAGCTCGGCTTACGTCGTTTTTCAAACAATCGCGCAGAAATCCGAACACATCAAACAAAGTCGATTTTCCCGAACCGTTTGCACCGATAACCACGCAGAATGGCGGAATATCTGTCATCACAGCATTTCGGAACCCTTTAAAATTTCTTTAAGGCTGATAGATTCGATACGCATGGATAACCTCCTGTTTTAAAATTTTATTTTTGATTTTTATCATTTTCAGGCAACCTATGTTCTTTCTTCGCCCCTTTAAACCCTCGCTTCAAATGCACCATCAGCAACGCCACCGCTGCAGGGGTTACGCCGGAAATGCGGCTTGCCCGCCCGACGGTTTCGGGTTTGTGCTGGTTGAGTTTTTGCTGCACTTCTGCCGATAAAGCCTTTGACTTTGCTGTAATCGATGTCGTCGGGCAGTTTTTAAGGTTTCGATGTCGCGGCGGCTGTCGATTTCTTCGTTTTGGCGGTCGATATAGCCTTTGGTATTTGACTTGGATTTCGACTTGTTCGATGACTTCGGCGGAGAGGTTTTCAGACGACCTTGCGCCTTCGAGCGTCATCAGTGCGGCGTAGTCGAGGTTCGGGCGGCGCAGGAGGTCGTGCAGGTTGGCTTCGCGGCTGAGTTTTTGTCCGAACACGCGGATTTGTTCGTCTTCGGCGAGTTTTTGCGGCGTGTACCACGTTGTTTTCAAACGATGGATTTCGCGTTCGATGGCTTCGCGTTTTTCGTTGAACATGCGCCATTGCGCTTCACCCACCAAGCCGATTTTTGTAGCCGTCTTCGGTCAGGCGCATATCGGCGTTGTCTTCCCTGAGTTGCAGGCGGTATTCGGCGCGGCTGGTGAACATGCGGTAGGGTTCGTTCACGCCTTTGGTGATGAGGTCGTCCACCAATACGCCGAGATAGGCTTGTTCGCGGCGCAGCAGGAGCGGGTCTTGTCCGCGAATGTATTGCACGGCATTCGCGCCAGTCGGCCAGTTCGCCCCTGTGCGGCGCGTTGCCACACGGCAAAAAGCGTTGGCGGATGATGCCGTCGAACGCATCGGATCGGCAAAGCACTGCGGCGCAGTACCATTGCTGCGGCGCAGTTTCGCGAAACCAAAAAAATCCAATACGGCACGATAATCTGAAGACGGAGCGTTCATGATTACAAACCCTTCCGCATAATCCGCTGCCCCAGCCGTGCGGAGAGGCGGTTAATCCAATAGAGCCACTTCGTTTTGCCAATCATGCTTTCAAAGCGGTTGCGTTCAAAATCACGCCAAAATTCGTCTGCCAATTGTCGGGCGAAATTTTCAGGTGCGTGCCCCTTTGCCTTTGTACATGGGCGTGGCGACCATGGGCGGCAGGATTTCGAACACGCGGATACCGCTGTTTTTCAACCGCCAGCGCAACACTTGCGAAAAGCTGTGTAGCGCGGCTTTGGTGGCACAGTAAACGGCGCAGGTTTCCTTTGGGCACCACCGCCAAGCCCGATGATACGTTGATAACGGCGGCCTGCGGCTTGCCCGCCAGCATGGGTAGGAAGGCGCGGGTGAGCTGCACGGGCGCGGTGAGATTGACGGCGATTTCCTGCGCGATTTCGTCGTCCGTCTGCTCGTCCAACCGTTTGCGGAACTGGATGCCGGCGTTGTTGATGAGGATACTGGTTTCGGGAAACTGCGCCGCCAGCCGTGCGCGGTCTTCGGCTTGGGAAACGTCGGCGACGGCATATCCGCAACGTGCGCCGTTATCGTGCAGGCTGCCTGAAAAGCTGTTCTCCTGAAAGTTGTTCTACGGCTTGGCGTAGCGCGCTTCGCGCCGTCCGACTAAAATCACGCGGTTGCCCGCTGCATGGAACTTTTTGCCAGCGCAAAGCCGATGCTGGCGCCGCCGGTGATGAGTACGGTGTGTGTGTGGGGATCTGCGGGGTTTCCTTTGTTTTTGGGGGTGCAGGCTGCTTTTTCAGGCTGCCTATTCTTTCAAAAAGCCGTATTCGTACACCAGTGGTTCGAGTTTGGCAGCGAGGGCGGCGTAGGTGGTTTCGAAGGGGCGAAGTCGGTTTGCGGAGCGGCCTTTTTCAGGGCGTTGCGGATTTTTATACCAGCCTGCACCGCTTTTGTCGAGCAGGTATTCGTCGCGGATTTTGCGTTCGATGTCGGCCCGGTAGAAGGCCCGCCACAGCAAGCCGTAGGTCGGATACTTGTATCCGACACAGTTGTCCGAAGATGTCAGATTCAAGAATCCGACCTACGACGCTGCGCGGGAATGACGGCAGAGATGCGTTCTATTTTAATCTACATAAATATGTGTCGAGATTAAAAAGGTCGTCTGAAACCTGATTTTTCAGTTTCAGACGACCTTTTCTATTTGCGGGTAAGCCTACTTTCGCCCCCTTTAAACCCACGCTTCAAATGCACCATCAGCAACGCCACTGCCGCAGGGGTTACGCCGGAAAATGCGGCTGGCCCTGCCCGACGGTTTCGGGTTTGTGCTGGTTGAGCTTTTGCTGCACTTCTGCCGATAAACCTTTGACTTTGCTGTAATCGATGTCGTCGGGCAGCTTTTAAGGTTTCGATGTCGCGGCGGCTGTCGATTTCTTCGTTTTGGCGGTCGATATAGCCTTGGTATTTGACTTGTATTTCGACTTGTTCGATGACTTCGGCGGAGAGGTTTTCAGACGACCTTGCGCCTTCGAGCGTCATCAGTGCGGCGTAGTCGAGGTTCGGGCGGCGCAGGAGGTCGTGCAGGTTGGCTTCGCGGCTGAGTTTTTGTCCGAACACGCGGATTTGTTCGTCTTCGGCGAGTTTTTGCGGCGTGTACCACGTTGTTTTCAAACGATGGATTTCGCGTTCGATGGCTTCGCGTTTTTCGTTGAAACATGCGCCATTGCGTCTTCACCCACCAAGCCGATTTTTGTAGCCGTCTTCGGTCAGGCGCATATCGGCGTTGTCTTCCCTGAGTTGCAGGCGGTATTCGGCGCGGCTGGTGAACATGCGGTAGGGTTCGTTCACGCCTTTTGGTGATGAGGTCGTCCACCAATACGCCGAGATAGGCTTGTTCGCGGCGCAGCAGGAGCGGGTCTTGTCCGCGGACGTATTGCACGGCATTTCGCGCCTGCGAGCAGGTTTCTGCAGCGGCGGCTTCTTCGTAGCCGGTCGTGCCGTTGATTTGTCCGGCGAAGAAGAGGCCTTGGATGGTTTTTGGTTTCGAGGCTGGCTTTGAGGTTGCGCGGGTCGAAGTAGTCGTATTCGATGGCGTAGCCGGGGCGCAGGATATGGGCGTTTTCCAGGCCTTTCATGCTGCGAACGAGCGCGATTTGGATGTCGAACGGCAGGCTGGTGGAGATACCGTTGGGGTAGTATTCGTTGGTGGTCAGGCCTTCGGGTTCGAGGAAAATCTGGTGGCTGTCTTTGTCGGCGAAGCGGTTGATTTTTGTCTTCGATGGACGGGCAGTAGCGCGGGCCGACGCCTTCGATTTTGCCGGTGAACATGGGGCTGCGGTCGAAGCCTGAACGGATAATGTCGTGTTTTCAAATTGGTATGCGTAATCCAGCAGGACACTTGGCGCGGGTGCATTTCGGCGTTGCCGCGCACGGAGAAAAGACGGGCACGGGCGTGTCGCCGGGTTGTTCGGTCAGTTGGGAGAAATCAATCGTGCGCCCGTCAATGCGCGGCGGTGTGCCGGTTTTCAGACGACCTTGCGGCAGGTTCAATTCGCGCAAACGTCCGCCCAGCGATTTGGCGGCAGGGTCGCCGGCGCGGCCGCCTTCGTAGTTTTCCAAACCGATGTGGATTTTGCCGGACAAAAACGTGCCTGCGGTCAGCACGACGGCGCGGGCTTTAAATTCCACGCCCATCGCGGTGATTACGCCTGAAATGCGGTCGTCGTCCAGCGTTACGTCGTCAACCGATTGCTGGAAGAGATCGAGGTTTTCTTGGTTTTCCAGCATTTCGCGGATGGCAGCTTTTGTACAAAATGCGGTCCGCCTGTGCGCGCGTGGCACGAACTGCCGCGCCTTTACTGGCATTCAAGCGGCGGAATTGGATGCCGGATTTGTCGGTGGCTAACGCCATCGCGCCGCCGAGCGCGTCGAGTTCGCGCACTAAATGGCCTTTGCCGATGCCGCCGATGGACGGGTTGCACGACATTTGTCCGAGCGTTTTCGATGTTGTGTGTGAGCAAAAGCGTCTGCGCGCCCATGCGTGCGGCGGCGAGCGCGGCTTTCCGTGCCTGCGTGGTTGCCGCCGACGACGATGACGTCGTAGGTTTTGGGGTAAACCGTGGGTCATGTGTGTCAACGTGCTCAGTGACAGTTTCAGACGGCCTTTCCCTCAATGGGGCAGGCCGTCTGAAAATATAATGAATTCAAAAATAAACGTGAAATTGTACGCTTTTTCGGGGATTTGACAGGTGGGGAAAGAGTGGCTGTATCGGGTTTCTGCCGTTCGGTTTTTAAGGTTTTGAAATGAGGTAGTGTTCAGGCCGTCTGAAACTTGTTTTCAGACGGCCTGAAAGCGTTATTTTTCGATAATTTACCCGCTTTTTCCAACAGCGCGAAACCTTCCACCTTGTTTCTCGGCCGTGCGCCCCTGCCAAATTTGTGTCCAGCCTTGCGGGGAGCGGTGTTTTTCGGCTGCTGCACTCAGGCGGTAACGGCAGGCGGCGTCATCGACATTCAGTTTCAGCTGCCGTATTGCGTCCAGGCGATGCGGGCGCGGTGGTCGGCGGCGACGACGCTGATACATTCGAGGCCGTCTGAAAACCGCTGTTTCAGTTTCGGGAGCAAGGGCGGCTTCCATTTGCGAACAACGGGCGCGTGGCTTTTGGCGGCATCCAGCCAAGGCAGGAACAGCGTCATCAGCAACGCCCACGCCAAGGTAACGCCTGCCGCCCAGTTGGTAACGGCTTGACGGCCGCGGATGTTTTACGGGTAATCGCCCACAGCCACAGCGGGTGAACAATAACGCCACCGCCATCGGAGCGGGGTCGATGTCGGGAACATAATACGGGCTGAAATAGGCGGCGCGTTCGGCGAGCTTGGCGGGCCAGCCGTAATTCATGGCGAAGAAACCTATCCATAGGAACACGGCTAAGAAGCCGAAGGTCATCGATGCCGAACCAGTTGATAAACGCCGCCGCGCCGCGCCTCAGCTCAGTCGAGCTGCGCCGCGCCGAGCAGCGCCATCGGCGGCAGCAGCCATACGAGGTGGTCTTTGGTAGGTTTCGGGATTGGCGGCGAGCAGGACGGCGGCGGCGCCAACTACGCCGTACCCAATACGCTCCAGCGTTGCGCGCCAATGCGTATGCGGGTGTAGGTCCAAGCCATCAGTGGCCAGGCGGGGAAGGCGAACCAAATCAGGTTTTTTTCAAATAGTAGGCAGGTTGAAGGCCGTCTGAAAAATCCGCCAGACCGCCGAATGCGCCGAGTGAACGGGTATTCAGCCACAAATCGAATGCGGCGGGTTGCAGGCGGTGCAGCAAAAAGGGTAAAACCACCATCAGCGGCAGGCCGACGGCGAATGCGCCGACCAGTGTCAGGGCATAGCGTTTGAAGCGCCATTGCGGATGCAGCGGCAGTAATAGCGCCGTCAGCACCAGCACGGCGGTCAGCAGGAAGCCCGCCGACAGCGACAGCAGCGCCCAGCCGCCGCCCAGCAGCAACGCACCGGTAATCACTTTTTATGTGCCAGTGAAAACCGCACAGAATCATGGACAGCGCGGCAAAAGGTAACCGACAGGCCGCTGAGGAAGTGCGCCATCGAGAGCAGGCCGACGCAACCGGCCAGAATCAGCACCACGCTGCGGCCGTGATGCCCGCCCAGAAGATTGAATCTGGCGAAACCGCAGCAGGCGAGGCCGGCGGCGGTAAAAACACGCTGGCGAAACGTGCGGCGGAATAGGTGTCGGCGGCCCAGGGCGAAAGCAGGTTTTGAAACGCGGCGGCCGTCCAGAGGTAGACCGGCGGAATTTTAAAGTCCGCCTGTCCCAACACGTCGGCGACCAGCGGCGATGCGCCGTGCCGCAAGGCTTCGAGTGCGGTAAACACGACCGGTTCGGCGGGATTCCACAAGTCGTGCGAAAACACGCCCGGCCACAGCCATGCGAACACCATCAGAAGCAGCAGCCAGGGCTTTTCGTAAGTCTTGGCGGGTTTGCGGGAATCCGGCGGAGTGTAAGTAAGCATAGTAAAACGTAATCTGCGTGTGAATATGGACGACGGAAGTTTATCAAATTATAAACGCAAGCTGCTTTAAATTCTGTAGAAGCGGCGGCCTGCCGATACAGGCCGTCTGAAAAACAGGCACAAAAAGACTGCCTGAGCAGTCTTTTTGGCAGCCGGTTAACCGCGTTTGAACAGGTTGCCGAATTTGTTGTTGAATTTGTCTACGCGGCCGGTAGTGTCGACGATTTTTCTGGGTGCCGGTGTAGAACGGGTGGCACAAAGAACAAACCCTCGATGGTGAAGTTTTTTTCCATAGCCGATTTGGTGGTGAATTTGTTACCGCAGGAGCAGGTAACGCTGATTTCGTGGTAATTAGGGTGGATACCTTTGTTTCATGATGTTTCCTTTCGATTAGCGGGTATAGGGGTTTTGCCTATACTTTCAAGACAAGCTGCGTATTATCGTTATTTTCTTTCGGTGTGTCAAACAGATAAGCAGCGGATGTGGGGAAAATACTCGCAACGGCGGCAGGGCGGCCTGCCGGTTTCGTTTCGGTTGTCAGCCGCGCCGCCAAGTCGTGCCGCCGGCGTTGTCTTCCAGAATGATTTTGTGTTCGTTCAGAAGGTCGCGGATGCGGTCGGACTCTGCCCAGTTTTTATCTGAGCGTGCCTGTTTGCGCCGTGCGATTAAATCTTCGATTTCTTCGTTGGAGAGGCCGTCTGAAACCGCGCCGCCTTGCAGGAACTCGGTCGGGTCGCGTTGCAGCAGGCCGATGATGCCTCCCAGGGCTTTCAGGCAGCCGGCAAGGTGCGCATCATTGGTTTTGTTCACTTCGCCTGCCAGCTCGAAACATACGCGGCAACGGCTTCAACCGTGCCGAAATCGTCGTTCGCGGCGGCGTAGAAGCGGCGGGTGTAGTCGTTGGCGTTTTCGGACACCTCGAACGCGGCGGCTGGGGTGTTTTTCAGGTGGTGTACAGGCGTGTCAGCGCGCCTTTTGCGTCGTCCAGATGCGCGTCGGAGTAGTTTAGCGGGCTGCGGTAGTGGGCGCGCAGGATGAAGAAGCGCACGACTTCCGGGGTCATATTGCTTCAACACTTCGCGGATGGTGAAGAAGTTGCCCAACGATTTGGACATTTTTCGCCGTCCACGCGGATAAAGCCGTTGTGCAGCCAGTATTTGACGTGGCTGGCAATGCTTTGACCGTGATGTGTTTGCGCGTGGTCATGGCCGCAGGTATGACCGCTTGCGCCGACGCTTTGGGCGATTTCGTTTTTCGTGGTGCGGAAATTGCAAGTCCGCGCCGCCGCCGTGGATGTCGAAGGTATCGCCGAACAGGTTTTCACTCATGGCGGAGCATCTCGATATGCCAACCCGGACGGCCGTTGCCCCACGGGATTTTCCCATGCCGGCTCGCCTGCTTTGGCCGCTTTCCACAACACAAAAATCAAGCGGATCGCGTTTGAAACCGTCCACTTCACACGCTCGCCTGCGCGCAGGTCGTCTCAGCGATTTGCCCGATAATTGTCCGTAAGCCGAAAAATCTCGCGCACGGCGTAGTAAACGTCGCCGTTAGCGGCAGGGATATGCCCTTGCCGTTTTGGATCAGGGTTTCAATCATGGCAATCATTTGCGGAATGCTTTTCCGTCGCCTTCGGCTCAATATCCGGACGCAACACGCCCAAAGCATCGGCATCTTCGTGCATAGCCTGAATGAAACGCGCGGTCAGTTCGCCGATGGTTTCGCCGTTTTCAGCCGCACGGGCGATGATTTTGTCGTCGATGTCGGTGATGTTGCGCACATAAGTGAGCGGATAACCGCACTCGCGCAGCCAGCGGGCAATCATGTCAAACACAACCATCACGCGAGCATGGCCTAAAATGGCAGTAGTCGTAAACAGTCATGCCGCAAACGTACATACGCACGTTTTTTTAGGGTCGATGGGGGCGAAGGGTTCTTTTGACGGGTCAGGGGTGTTGTAGATGGTGGTCATGTTTTTAAATCTTGTATAAACAGGGGTAAATTATTTTGGATTTTTGTGCAAGCAGAATTCAAATACGTTTCGTTCTGAGCCATTATTAGTTGCATGTGCTTTTTAACTATATAAGGCTGATGATCATCTAATGTAAATTCACCAATGTATCGGACATGAGCATTTAGTGTGTCATTGGCAAAAGACACGGATGGCTTTTTCCTGTCTGTTTATGATCCAAGAGAGCTTTATTCCCATTTATCATACACTGATCACCACGTTGCCCCTTCACCACAATAAAATAGGGTAGTTCCCTTCTCATCCCAGCGATCATAATAGCCGTGGTTTTCGCCTTTTTCTGGGTGAGTAAAAAGGAAGATATTGGGTAGTTTTTGCCGAAGCAGCAATACCACTTTTGTCTATTGCCGCCATATTGGTCATGCAATTCTGAACGTTTAATAATATCGTTTTCTTGTAAAGAGAAAGAATTGGAAGACATCTAGCTCTCCATTGATTAAAAAAAGGCTGCCTGAAAATATTGGTTGCGATAACTACTCTCTACTTTTTACTATTTCAGACGCAGTCTCACCATTTTTGAGTTATGCATGAGATAGGAACGAATCAAAAATTAATCCATTTGAAAGTATGGTTTGCTCGATTGGATGTACCCAATCGACTAAATGTTTGTTTTTTAAATATTGATGTTGATTTATCCATATTTGCAGCTGTGGATAAACCGATGAGTTATCAAAAATAAAACTTTCATCGGCAAACGGTAATGCGGTATGAAGGTTTTGCAGGCTCACATGGTAGCGTTTGAGGATTAACTCAGGATCTATCCAGTGTCCGCCGCTTGCGACGCGCTCCCTGCATACGGCGGATATTTAATTCGGGCGTCAGCAAGACCGATATAGTTGAGTATGACGTAGAAATCCAGGGCATTGCAGGGCCGTTTGAATGCGGGTAAGGGCGGATTTGCCGGATAAGGTCGATTCCATGGAAAAAGAAATTCGATTATCCAACGCTTGACGGAATAAGCGCAATGCAGTTTTTCCCGCTTCTATATCAGCTAAGCGAGGCATTTCAGGGTTAATTTCCGCTGCGATATGGTCAGAATCAATCACTAACGAGACACGATCTTGATTGAATTGGCGCAGGGTAGATTTGCCCGAACCGTTAGCACCACAGTAAAAAAATCGCTTTAGGCTGGTTGTTTGACATGGCCTACTGTTCTTTGATTACCGGAAGGATGATATTCGATCAGATTGCCTTCATTATCGACTACCGTGATTACGGCGTATTTCCGTTTTTCTGCTAGCCATGCCTGATACAAAAATTTTAAGCATGGCTTGCTTTTTTCGCCAACTCGGTACGTTGTTTATCAGAAATCATGGTCTTCCTTGCTTTTTTTATTCCTGTATTCGGACAGCCCTATATTATATTAAAACAGGCCGTCTGAAAACTTTTATTTCCTACCGGCTTAAATACGCCTGTATCCGTTTTTAGGCTGCTGCTCAGCAATCTCGGTATTTTGCGGCTGCCTGCTCCGCTTCGGCTTTTTCAGCTTCGATGCGTTTTTTTCTCAGTCAGGTATTGGTTGATTTGGTGTACCACTCCTGCGTGCCTTGGTGGGTCAGGGCGCTGATTTGGAAGAGGCGCGGGGTTTCCATGTCGAATTGGAAGCGGTCGTCTGGTTTGGGGTAATCCCAGCCGATGGCTTCGAGGAAGGCGGCGGTACGCGTTTGGGCTTCTTCTTCATCGAGCATGTCGAGTTTGTTCAGCACCAGCCAGCGCGGTTTGCCGTAGAGTTCTTCGTCGTATTTGCGCAATTCGTTGATGATGGCGAGGGCTTCTTCGGCGGGATTGACGGTTTCGTCGAAGGGCGCCAAATCGACGACGTGCAGCAGCAGGCCGGTGCGTGATAGAGTGTTTGAGGAAGCGGTGGCCGAGGCCTGCGCCTTCTGCTGCGCCTTCAATCAGGCAGGGGATGTCTGCCATGACGAAGCTGTGGTTTTTCGTCGATGCGCACAACGCCCAAGTTTCGGATGCAGGGTGGTGAAGGGGTAGTTGGCGATTTTTGGGGCGTGCGGCGGAGACGGCGGTAATCAGGGTGGATTTGCCGGCGTTGGGCATGCCTAATAAGCCGACATCGGCGAGGACTTTGAGTTCGAGTTGCAGGGAACGGGTTTTCGCCCTTCTTCGCCGGGCGTGGATTGTTTCGGGGCGCGGTTGACGGAGGATTTGAAGTGGATATTGCCCAAGCCGCCTTTTGCCGCCCTTTGGCGAGGCAGACGCGCTGGCCGTGGTAGGTGAGGTCGGCGACGATTTCGTCGGTGTCGAGGTCGCGGATAAGGGTGCCGACGGGCATTTTGAGGACGATGTCGTCCGCCCCTGCGCCGTATCGGTCGGAGCCGTGGCCTTTTTCGCCGTTTTTTTGGCTTGGTAGCGTTTGACGAAGCGGTATTCGACGAGGGTGTTGGTATTTTTCGTCGGCTTCGCCCAGACGCTGCCGCCTTTTGCCGCCGTCGCCGCCGTCGGGACCGCCGCGCGGTACGAATTTTTCGCGGCGGAAACTGGTTGCGCCATTACCGCCTTTGCCTGCGGCGACTTCGATTTTTGCTTCGTCGATGAATTTCATGGTGTTCTCTTAAATTTCGGGAATCTGTTGCCGGTTTCAGACGGCCTGTCGGCCCGTTGTCTGCCGGAGCCGTTTGGACGGAAGGTGTTGCTCCCTGAAACGGGACTATTCGGTTTATTATACGGGATAAGCGTTGGGTTTGGGTTTCAGGGGCTGGTGCTTTCGGATTTTTGCCGGATAATCAGCCGTTCTTTCTATTTTTGGCGATGGCGGACAACGGCATCGGTATTGAGTTTAGTGAGGCCGTCTGAAAACGCGTTTCAGACGGCCTCTTGCTTTATTTCGCCAATTCTTTGTCGATTTCCTGATAGAGCGCGGCGAAATCGGGTTCGCCGACAAAGGTTTTCAGGATTTCGCCTTTTTGTTGATGAGGAACGAGGTCGGGTAAACTCTGTGCCGAAGGCTTGGGCGGCGGCTTTTGTTGCCGTCGAACATGACGGTGAAAGACAGGCCGTATTCGCGGACGTATTGGTTCACGCTTTCAGGCGGGTCTATCGGCTGGGCGATACCGAGGACTTGGAAGTTTTTGCCCCGATAGTCTTTGGCCATTTTGATGACTTTGGGCATTTCGCTGACGCAGCGGGGCAGGACGGAAACCAGAAATTGATAAAAGCTTTACTTTTGCCCCGCAAGTCGGCGTCGGACACGGTTTTGCCTTTGCAGGTCGGTCAGGGAGAAGGCGGGGGCGGTTTTTGTTTTTCGGGAATGAGTACGAGGGCGAGCAGCGTACCGATGACGGCGACGGCGGCCAGGGAAAGCAGTTTTTCATTCGGCGGCGATGGTTTCTCAAGGCGGTTGACAGGGGCGGGAATGCTGATGCTGCGCCCGTTGGCGGCGTTGACGGCCATCATTGTGATTTCGGCTTCGACGGCGTTTTTGCCGTTGGGCAGGATGATGGTCTGGGGTCAGCGTACTGATATGGCGCGAGGTCATTTCTTTCAGACGGCCTTCGAAGTGCAATTCGTCGCCTTCGACGGCGGGCGGCGGTAGCGGATGTCGGCACGCGCGACGACGAGCATGATGCCTTTGAGTGCGGACAGCAAACCGTGTTGCTCGAGAAACGTCCAGCGCGCTTCTTCGAGAAATTCGAGATAGCGCGCGTTGTTGACGTGGCTGTAGCCGTCGAGGTGGTAGTTGCGGACGCGGACGTTCATCAGTTCAGGTTGATGGGCTGGAAGGCTTCGCGCGCCAGCGGTTCGTGTTCGAGGTCGGTGATGACGGTGGAAAGCTGGATGTCGAACCATTCGTTGAAAAATGTCGGCGTCCAAATCCGGCCATTCGCGTTCGTCTTCGCACCAGTCGGCGAGCTCGGCGGCGAAGATGTCTTCGAAACGGGTTTCGATTTCGTCCCAAACTTCGTCGGCGGTTTCGCACGGACGCACGAGGTAGGAATTGGCGTCGGCCTGATGTCTTCGAGGGTCAGGCCGTCGAGGTGGTTGCCGGGCAGGGATTGCAGCCAGTTCCAAAAGGGTTCGAGCGGAATGAGCAGGAAGACGCTGCGGTTGACTTCGTACATGGTGTTTTCCTTCGATTCAGGTAGGGGAAATCGATATAGCAAAGGCCGAGGAAACGCTATATTTGCACATTCGGAGGCCGTCTGAAAGAAAATAGGGGGGGCGGGTTTCAGACGGCCTTTGGCAGGTAACGGGTCAAAAACCTATTCGACCCACTGGATGATGTCCGCCGCAGCCCTGACGGGTTTTGGCGCGTTTCGGTTCGCGGGTGCGGTAGCCGAACGCCACCATGACGCTGATGCGGTATTCGTCAGGGGTCCATCAGTCCTTTTTCGGCCAGCAGGCTGTTGGCTTTGTCGAGTTGGAAGCCTTCCACCGGCGTCGAATCAATGCCGATGAGGGCGGCGGCGGTCATCATGTTGGCCAGTGCGATATAAGTCTGCTTGCATGCCCAATCGTGGAAGGTGCGCGGGTTTTCGGTAATGGCGAAATCGCGTTCGCTGAAATTCTTAAAGAATTTTTCCATGATTTCGATAGTTTCAGGCGGTATATGGTGTACGCCGCCCCAGATTCTGCGCTGGTAGTCGGTTTGCATGGCCTGCTGCGTGCGCGCCAGCAGGATGACGAAATGGCTGCAATCCATGATTTTTGCTCGCTCCCCCCAAGAGATGTCGCGGATTTCGCCGCGCAGTTCGGGATTCTGTATCACTAGGAAACGCCACGGTTCCAATCCGAACGAACTGGGCGACAGGCGGGCGGACTCCAGAATGAAGTCGAAATCTTCGGCACTGATTTTTTGGACGCATCATAACTTTTGCAGGCATGGCGGAAGTTGAAGGCGTTTAAAAACGGTTTGTTTGTCGGCGAACATGGTTTCTCCAATCGTATTTGTCGAAGTCGGAATAACAGGATACTGGCTGGCTTCTCCGCCGTCAAAGCAAAAACGCGGGCTTCATCGCCGTTTTGACCGGCGCGGGCGGAGAATGAGGCAGAGGCCGTCTCGAAATTTTTCAGACGGCCTCTGAATATTTAAATAGCGGGCTGCGTTACTGCACCTGCCCCGCATTGCTGCCGCCTTCGGGGCGGATGCGGACCCATTCTTCGGCAACGGGTGCGGAAGCAGTCTGGGGCGTGTCGGCGGTTTCGGCGGGGGAAAGGTTGTCCGGCTTGCCGCTGCTACCAGTTCGTCAATGTCGATGTCGTCATCGGGAGTTTGCGTGCGGTGCCGCCGGTCTGCCGTGCACGCATCCGCATGTAGAGGTCGCGGGTGTAGCTCGCATTTGTCGAGGGCCGCACCTTCGAGGCTGTCGGTCAGGGTTGAGCAGCCCTTCGCGGTTGTTGACGGCATTGAGTCCGGTGGTGCTCCAGCGTCCGGCCGAAGTATGGAACACGGCATTTTTAACGGGGTAGACAGTGGTGATGATGGAGCCTGTCGTGTCGCGCACGGTGGAAGGTCCGAGTAGGGGGACGACGAAATAGTTGCTGTTTTTCCAGCCCCACGAGGCAAGGGTGTCGCCCAGCGTATTTTTGTTGTTCGGGATGCCGCCGGCATCGGCGACGTCAATCAGTCCGCCCAAGCCGAAGGTGGTGTTGATGCCGACGCGCACGAAATCCTCGCTGGCACGTTTGGCGTCCAGCCGCAGGACGTTGCTGCCGAAGCTGACGACGTCGCGCAGGTTGTTGAAAAATTAGCTGACGCCCGCGCGCACCGGTTTCGGCGTAACCTTGCGGTAAACCGCGGGCGACAGGGGCAAGTACATAGTGGTCGGCTTTGTCGTTGATGTGAAAAACAAAGCGGTTGTACGGTTCATACGGGTCGGCGCTGTTGCGTTCCGCCGCCGAAGCGGGCAGGGCGGAGAGCAGCGTGAGTGAAAAGCAGGGTTGCGGCGGTTTTCTCATGAGTGTACCCATTCTCTGATTTCGTAAAGTTCGGCCAATGCCTGTACGGACTGGGGCAGGTTGCGGATTTCAGTGAACCGTTGGCGCGCAGGGCGGTCAGCAGCAGCGATACGCAGGCAGAGTCGGCACGGCTGACTTCGGCCAAATCAAGAATACGGATGTCTTTTCAGACGGCATTGCCGCCCGAATCCGGCAAAAGCGGCGGCGGTAACGGTCTTGACCGTTATGTCGCCGCTGAGATAGAGGGTGCCGTCGCGTGTTTCTGAATTCATGACTTGCTTGCTTTGCCGCTGTTTTTGGTTTTCAACTCGTCAATCAGGCCGTCGATGCCTTTGTTTTTTTGACGGTTTCGTTAAATTGTCCGCGGTAAACTGTTACCAGCTCGCGCCTTCCACCGCCACGTTGTACACGCGGTAGCGGCTGCCGCTCTGGTATGTGGAAAAATCCATATTGACCGGTTTTTCACCCGAATTGCTGACTTCGACGCGGACGACGATTTCTTTGCCGCCTTTATTGACGACAGGGTTGTCTTTTGACGTTTACCTTGGCGTTTTTAAACTGGAGCATCGTACCGGAATAGGTGCGGATGAGCAGGGTTTGGAACTCGCGGGTCAGCGCCTGCTTCTGCATATCGGTCGCCTGCCGCCACGGATTGCCCACCGCCAGCGCGGTCATACGCTGGAAGTCGAAGTAGGGCAGCGCGTAGGCTTTGCTTTGCGGCGCGCACCGTCGGCATCGCCGCCTTTCAGAATCGACAGGACCTGTGTGGCGTTCTGGCGGATTTGTCCGACCGCGTCGGAGGGCGATGCCGCCGCCAGGCTGATGCTGAGTAAACCGATGCTCACTGCGCTGATAAACGAAATCATGTTGTTTTCCTGAATGGAACGGTATGGTTACGGTTATTCCGCTGCGGAATCGGCGGCTTTTTGCTGTCGCCCGCGTTCTTTTTCGGCAAAAGTTGGTCACGAATTTGCCGATGAGGTTTTCCAGCACCATGGCGGAACTGGTTACGGAAATGGTGTCGCCGGCAGCCAAATCTTCGGTGTCGCCGCCTTGTTGCAGGCCGATGTATTGTTCGCCCAAAAGGCCGGAGGTGAGGATTTGGGCGGATACGTCGCTGCTGAATTTATACTGGCTGTTCAGATTGAGACTGACTTTGGCCTGATAAGTTTTTCGGGTCGAGCGAAATCGACGCGACACGGCCGACCAGCACGCCGGCGGATTTGACCGGCGCATTCGCTTTTCAGGCCGCCGATGTCGCTGAATTCGGCGTACACGGTATAACTTTTGCCGGAAGAGCTGCTGATTGCCGTACCGCCCTGCCACGCGGAACGCCAGAAAGCCGACCGCCACCGCGCCCAGCAGGACAAACAGGCCCACCCAAAATTCTAAAAATACTTTTTTCATTGTACTTACTCGGTAAAACATCCATGCTGTTAAAAACAAAATCGACCGCCAGAATCGTCAGGGGCGGAAGAAACCACCGTGCGCGTGCTGGCGCGTAAAATTCCTTTCGGAAGTCGGCATACAGTGGAAAACCCTGATGCACGGCAATCAGCGTTACCGCGGTACCGAATGCGGCGGACTTAATCAGGCCGTTGGCGACATCATAACCGAACGAGATATTGTTCTGCATCTGCGCCCAGAAAATACCGCCGTCCAACCCCAGCCACTGCACGCCGACCAGATACGCGCCGTAAATGCCCGCCACGTTGAAAATCGAAGCCAGCAGCGGCATGGAAAACACACCCGCCCAAAATCGCGGCGCCACCACGCGGGCGACGGGGTCAACCGCCATCACGTTCATCGCTTCGAGCTGCCGGTGGCTTTTCATCAGGCCGATTTCGCTGGTCATCGCGCCGCCCGCGCTGCTGGCGAACAGAATCGCCGCCAATACCGGCCCCAGCTCGCGCAGCAGCGAAGCGGCGACCATATAGCCCAGAATATCGGCGGATTTGAATTCTGGCCAGCTGAGTGTAGCCCTGTAAACCCAGCACCATGCCGACGAACAGGCCGGACACGGCGATAATCAGTACCGACATGACGCCGGAAAAATACACTTGGCGGATACTCAGCCGCGGACGTGTGAACGCCGTGGCCGATTTTCGTCAGAATGCGCAGCAGGAAACAGGGTGATGCTGCCTAGGGATTGGATAAAGTCAAGGGTTTTGGCCCCTGACGGTTCGGATAAAGTTCATATTTTTACGGGTGGGTTGCCTGAATCCGACAAGCGTTGTGTTTTAAAGGTTTCGCCGGATTCGGAAAACTGGCTTTAGGGTTTCAGACGGCCTCAACGGGATGAGGCCGTCTGAAAAATCATTTCTGCCGCCGTACAAGGTAAAACACCCATACGGCTTTTCCCCGTTTCAGCCAGTACCAGCAAAAGCAAGTACCGCATCGGTCTGCCAAAGTTCGGGCAGCGGGGCGGCAAGCCGTTCGGCGAGGGCGGTTTCGACCACGGGAACGGTGGGCGAGGCGTCCAGCAGGCGCAGCGGCAACTGCGCCGGCACCACCCATCTTACCCATGTCCTGCCGCGGGCGAGGCCGTATGCCGAAACGGGCAGCAGGCAGTACAAAAGCAGCGACGACAACGGCGTGATCAGAAAAAGGCTGCTGAGTCCGAAGTCGTCAACGAGAAAGACGCTGCCGCTTCCGATACCCGTTCCGCCAGAAACGTCAAAACGAAAAGTGCCCGCACGGGCGAATCCGTAAACCGCGTAAACCAAGCCTGCGATGTCTGCAAGGGCGAGGATGAGGAGCGGGAGCCGGTCGGTTTTTTCATCGTGTTTTGCCGTTTTCAGACGGCCTTTACCCCCATCAAATCCTGCTGCAATGTCGTCTGGGCGGGATAGCGGAACGCCACTGGCCCGTCGGCCAGGCCGCCGATAAACTGTCTGACCCACGGCGAATCGAGTTCGCGCATTTCCTGCGGCGAGCCGGAGAACATGATTTCGCCGTGCGCCAGAAAAATGACTTGGTTGACGATTTCCAGCGATTTTTCGATGTCGTGCGTTACCATGATGCTGGTCGAGTGCAGGGCTTTGTTGACGCGGCTGATGAGGTGGGCGATCACGCCCAGCGAAAATCGGGTCGAGGCCGGTAAACGGTTCGTCGTAGAGCATGATTTCGGGGTCGAGCGCGATGGTGCGGGCGAGGGCGACGCGGCGCGACATGCCGCCGGAGAGTTCGGACGGCATCAGGGCGTTCGACGCCGCGCAGGCCGACGGCGTTCAGCTTCAGGACGACCAAATCGCGGATGACGTCTTCGGGCAGTCCGGTCAGCTCGCGCATCGGGAAGGCGATGTTGTCGTACACGGAAAGGTCGGTGAAAAGGGCGCCGTGTTGGAACAACACGCCCATGCGGCGGCGGTGTTCGTAGAGTTCGGCGTCGGAAAAGCGGGCGACGTCGCGTCCTTCGATTAATACCTGTCCCTGCTGCGGGTGGATTTGGCCGGTAATCAGGCGCATCAGCGTGGTCTTGCCGCTGCCGGAACCGCCCATGATGGCGGCGAAATTCCCCTGTTCGACGGTGAAGTTGATGTCGTGCAGAATCGGGCGGTCGCCGTAGGCGAATACGACGTTTTTCAGTTCGATAAAGGGGTTGTGCTCATGGAAGGGCGGTGCAGGGGTATGTAATTTAATTGCCTGTATTTTAGATGGTTTCGACTGGGATGGGCAATTTTAACGGAATCTTTACCCGCCTTTCAGACGGCCCGTACGCGGTAATTTTACGGCAAGTATTTTTAAAAAGACTGGTTTTTCTCAGATTGGATAGACATGCGACAGTGTATGTAATTATCTTGTCTGTAATTATGCTGTATACGCTGAAAGATGATGAGGCCGTCTGAAAAGCGTGCGGCTGGTTTTTCAGACGGCCTGACGGAGCGGACGTTATTGCAGGCGGCGGATTTCCTGCCGCGCGGTGTCGACGATGTCTGCGCCGAACAGGGCGTTGACGTCGGTTTCGTCGAACACATATTTGGCGTGGCAGAAGTCGCACTCGCTTCGATGCTGCCTTGTTCGGCCACGACGCCGCCGACTTCTGCCGCGCCGAGCATCAGCAGCATGTCGCTGACTTTGCCGCGCGAACAGGTGCAGGAAAAATTCGATTTGTTCGGGCTCGAACACGCGCGGCGGGGTTTCGTGAAACAGCCGGTAGAGCAGGTGGTGCGCGTCGAGCGAGACCAGTTCTTCCGCCGTGGCGGTTTGCGCTAGCGATGCCGACGTGCGCCCATGCGTCGCCGTCGGTTTCTTCTTCGGGCAGGCGTTGCACCGAAGGCCGCCGCAGGCGTCGTCGGAAGCGGACAGGGTGATGTGGGTGTCGAGCTGTTCGGAGCGTTTCATGTAGTTCATCAGCATGTGGGCGATGCTGCCGCCTTCGAGGGGGACGATGCCCTGCCATTGTTCGCCGTCTTTGGGTTGCAGCGTCAGGGCGAAGATGCCGTTGTCGCCCAAGAGATCGGCCAGGCTTTCGTCCGCGCCGATTTCGGCCTGTTCGTTCCCAGCGGGCGGTAGCGCGCACGGTGTGTTCGGAAGTGGCTTCGACCACCAGCATTTTCAGACGGCCTTGTCCTTGTACTTGTACGGTCAGCGTGCCGTCGGTTTTCAGGTTGCTCGACAGCAGTACGCCTGCCGCCAACAGTTCGCCCAGTGCGCGGCGGATGGCGGCGGGGTAGGGTTTCTGGCCCTGCGATGTGCCGCCATACGTTTTCGAGCCGGACATGCAGGCCGCGTACGGGCATGTCGTCGAAGATGAAGCGTGTGCGGCTATCGGCGGCAGGGGTGCGTTGCGTCATGGTGTTCTCTATATATATGCGGATAACGGATTGACGGCTATATGGTTGCGCCGGCGGATGAAATCAAGCGCCGTCTGAAAACGGTGTGCGGCGGAACGCGGTTTCAGACGGCCTGACGGGGTTGATTTCATTTAAAGAGGCGTGTGCGCCGGATGTTTCAGTGTTTTTCCCGAACGCCAAATCGACCAGATAATCCACAGGCTGTTGGCGAAGGCGAGCAGATAGCCGATGAAGCCGATGAATTTCGGGCCGGTTTCGATGCTCATGACGATGGACGAACCGATAATCAGCGCGGCGGTAACGATGCCCATCGTCAGGCGGTTGGCGGCACGGTCGATTTGGTGGCTGATTTGGTCGAAGCGTTTGAAGTCCAGCGTAATCCCCATTTGGCCTTTTTGCAGGCGGCGGCTGAGACGGAACAGGTTTTGCGGCAGTTCGTCGGCGGCTTGCAGCAGCGTTTGCAGGTGCATCCTGCCTTTGCGCAAAATGTGTTCGGGCGAGGAACGCTCTTTGAAGGCGTCGGCCACGATGGGTTTGGCCCGCTCCAAAGAGTTCGGTCTGGCCGTCCAGCTGCTTGGCCACGCCTTCGAGCGTGATGAGGGTTTTAAACAGCATGACCAAGTCGCCCGGCAGTGTCAGGCCGTGGTTGCGCATAATCTGGGTGATGTCGTTGATGACTTGGCTGATGCGCAGGTCGCGCACGGGCGTGTGTTCGTAGTTGAGCAGCATTTCCAATACGTCGGCTCCGAGCAGGTTTTCATCGGGCAGATCGCCCTGCGCCCAGTTGCTTAATACGTATTGCATGGTGAACTGGTCTTTGCGGGTAAGGGCGTTGATTAAGTCGACGATTTCGCGGCGGCGGGTGCTGCTGAGTGGCCGACCAGTCCGAAGTCGATTAGGGTGATGCGGCCGTCCGAACCGATAAAGATATTGCCCGGATGGGGGTCGGCGTGGAAAAAGCCCTGTTGCAGAATCATGGTAAACAGGGTGTCGGTGATGCGTGCGGCGAGCTGCGTGGCATTGGCGCATCGAGCGTTTCGATGCGGATGTCTTTTTAATAATGTGTCGCCGATATGTTCCTGAACGAGAATCTGGCGGTTGGAAATGTCGGGATAGACGCGGGGGATGCGGACGAACGGGTCGCTGTCGAAGGTTTGGCCGAAGCGCTGCATATAGCGCAGCTCCACCGACAAATCGGTTTCTTTTCGCCAGACTGCGGGCGAAATACTGCACCATCTGCACCGGCTGGTAGCGGCGCACTTCGGGGATTTCCGATTCTATGAGTCCGGCAAGGTGGGTCAGGATGCGCAAGTCTGCCTGAATGACCGGTTCGATGTCGGGGCGCTTGATTTTTCACGGCTACGGTTTCGCCGTCCGACAGGACGGCCTTTGTGCACCTGTGCGATGGACGCACTGCCGACGGGGACGGAATCAAACGAACGGAACACTTCCCCATCGGCCTGCCGAGGTAGGATTCGATTAATTCGTCTATGCTTGCCACCGGAATCAGGGGGCGACGTTGCTTTTGCAGCTTCTCAAATTCTTCAATCCATTCCGCGTCGAAGATGTCCACCCGCGTAGACAGAATCTGCCCGAGCTTGACGAAAGTCGGCCCCAGCTCTTCGAATGCCATACGGAAGCGGCGCGGCGTGCTCATATAGCGGCTGCCCGATGCAGATTCGTCTGCGCTGCCGTAGGAGAGTTTGATGCGCTGCAAAAACCGCCCAACCCGTATTTTGTCATAACGGTAATAATTTCGCGCATTCGGGATATGTCGCGCATGGCGAGCAAAAGTGGGAATCATCATGATATAGGATTATTTATGAAGTCTTTGTAAAACAATATGTTAACGCAATATAACAGATGCTTTTTGCCAAGCATCCCGATTTTTTTATACAATCGGACCCGAAAAATGCTGAAAACAGTTTAAGAATAACATAAACAGCAGACGGTACAGAGGCCGTCTGAAACGGAAATACCGAATGAACCGATTTGTCAGACTGATCACAATGATGGTGTCGGCCTGCCTGCTTGCAGCCCCTATCCACGCCGACGATTTGGAAAAAATGTTGAGCAACCGCCAGCAGGTGCTGAACCAGTTTAACGGCGGCAATTCCACCACTCCCTCTTCTCCCGCCACCGCGCCGGTAACGCCCGCGCGGCCTTCTTACGGCTCGCCGATAACCGTACAGAAACTGCTGGTTCCGTCTTCTCGCGCGCGGCCGCCATTCTGAACGGGCAAGGGCAAGGCGGCGATATTGCGCCGCAGGCTGCAAACTACCAGCGCGACGGCAATGCGGACGACCTTATCCGCAGCGCGATGGGATTGCTGGGCGTGGCATACCGCTGGGGCGGTACGTCGGTGCGGACCGGCTTCGATTGCAGCGGCTTCATGCAGCACATCTTCCGCAACAGCATGGGCATCAGCCTGCCGCGCACGTCCGCCATGCAGGCGCAGATGGGTACGATGGTCAGCCGCAGCGAATTGCAGCCGGGCGACATGGTGTTTTTCCGCACGGTGCGCGGGCGGATTTCCCATGTCGGCCTGTTTCATCGGCAACAACCGCTTCATCCATGCGCCGCGTACCGGCAAGCGCATCGAAATCACCAGCCTCAGCAACAAATATTGGAACCGGAAATACGCGTTCGGCCGCCGCGTGAAGAAAAACGACCCGTCCCGTTTCCTGAACTGAGGGCGTGAAACATGAGTATGCCGGAAATGCCGAAAATGGTATGGCGACGACGGTCAGATTGTGTCGTGTACCGAGAAGGTGAAGGTGATGACCGAAAACATGACCGAACTTTACCAGCTTGCGCAGGACGCGTTTGAAGACGCGCTGCTGATGGGTTGCGGCGAGGCGCAGTTGCGCGAATATCTGAAGGCGCTGATTGAGGCGGTGGAAAACCCTTACCGGAAAAAAACTGACATATCGCAACGGCATCCGCAAGGATGCCGTTTTTCATGCCGATACTTTTTCAGACGGCCTCTTGCGCGTTATGATTAAGACCTTAACAAAAATCAAACAAAAGAAACCGTTCTCTTTGTAAAAAGAAGATTTGTCCCCGCCGATGCCGAAACGGGCCGTCCGCACGCAACACACCGCCAAGAGTAATCCGATGCCGCCGGACCCGCAGGAAGCCGGACGGGCTTGATGTAACGTTCAGACGGCCTGTTTTGTCAAAAGGCCGTCTGAAAACGAAAAACGCAAGGAAAAACAAGGAGCAGAAAATGGCAGTCCGCCTCACAGAAAAATCCCCGTCCGAACTGCTGAGCATCGACGGCGTGCAGGTATACGTCGGTCAGGCCGGCGTGAAAAAGCCGACCGCGACGACCTGACGCTGATTGTGCTGAACAGTCAGAATACCGTCGGTGCCGTATTCACGCAAAACCGCTTTTGCGCCGCGCCGGTCTATATCGCCAAATCGCACCTGTTCGACGAAGACGGCGTGCGCGCGCTGGTCATCAATACGGGCAATGCCAATGCGGGTACGGGCGCCCAAGGGACGCGCCGACGCGGTGGAAGTCTGCGAGGCCGCCGCGCGGCAGGTGGGCTGCAAACCTTCGCAGATACTGCCGTTTTTCACCGGCGTGATACTGGAGCCGCTGCCCGTTCAGAAAATCATCGGCGCGCTGCCCAATGTCAAACCCTGTACACTGGAGCGACGCCGCCCGCGCGATTATGACCACCGACACCGTGTCCAAGGCCGCCAGCCGCGAGGGAAAAGTCGGTGAGAAACACACGGTCCGCGCCACCGGTATCGCCAAGGGTTCGGGCATGATTCATCCGAACATGGCCACCATGCTGGCCTTTATCGCCACCGACGCCAAAGTATCGCAACCCGTGTTGCAGCTTCTGACGCAGGAAATCGCCGATGCGACGTTCAATACCATCACCGTCGACGGCGACACCAGCACCAACGACAGCTTCGTCATCATGGCCACGGGCAAATGCGGTCAGATGGAAATCGACAATACCGCCGACCCGCGTTACGGCCAGTTGAAAGAATTGCTCGGCAGCATCGCGCTGGAACTGGCGCAGGCCATCGTGCGCGACGGCGAAGGTGCGGGCAAATTCATCACCATCCGCGTGGAACGCGCCGCCGACAGGGAAGAGGCGCGCAAGGTCGCTTATGCCGTTGCCCGTTCCCCGCTGGTCAAAACCGCTTTTTCTGCCGGCGACCCCAACCTCGGCCGCCTGCTGGCCGCCATCGGTTATTCGGGCATCGCCGATTTCGGATGTCGACAGAATCAGGATGTGGTTGGGCGACGTGCTGGTTGCCGAACACGGCGGCCGCGCCGAAAGTTACACCGAAGAGCAGGGGCAGGCGGTAATGGATGAAGACGAAATCACCGTGCGCATCGATTTGCAGCGCGGCAAGGCCGAAGCGACGGTATACACCTGCGACTTGACGCACGAATATATATCGATTAATGCGGATTACCGCTCGTAAACAGGAGGCCGTCTGAAAAAAACAGTTTTCAGACGGCCTTTGTGGTTTGAGAGTTTGGATGGAATTTGTTTCTAAAGACATATACTTATTAATTATTAAGTCGTGTAAAATACTAAACCTTTTTAATTAGTTTACGTGCTGCGAGATAATATCTATTATTTATTAATAGATATTTGTATTACTTTGATTTTATGTAAATTTTTAATTGAAAGGAGCAAGAAATGGAAACTTTATCCAATTATCAAAATGACTTTGGTTTTGTGGAGGTGGTAGCGCTGAAGCGAATAGCTGTAGCTGGAGAAATTATGGTAAAGCCATAGTAGGTGGGCAATAGCAGGAGGTGTTACTGGGGCGATAGGTGGTTCTTTTTGTCCCCTGGAACAGGAACTGTTCTTGGAGGAACAATTGGTTTTGGCTGGCGGGGCTTTTAGGAGGTGCCGCTAGGCATATAGCACATGTTGGTGGTAATTTTAGCTAATTGTTTTTGATTTAGAAAGGTGCTGCAATTTTAGCGATAAAATTGCAGCACCAGTAATTTAAGGAAAAACAAAATGTTAAAGAGAAATTTGGTAGTTTATCTGTTTTTCTTGTGTCGGTTTTTGTTCTGAATATGATATGGGACAGTCTGACGGGTTTGTCGGCAGGTAGTCATCCGTTATTGAAAAACGCAATAGGTTCGCTATTGACTACCGTTTTTTCGCTTTAGGCATCCATTATTATCTGAAATATAGAAAAAAATAATAAGTAGCGGCAGGCTATTGCCGCCTGGCTGCGATGATGCGGCAAATCCGACAGGCCGTCTGAAAAACTGGTTATATCCCCGCTTAAACCTGCCAGACTTTCGTTTTCAGACGGCCTTTTATCCAACTTCTTTCCATCTGCACGACAAAATGCCTCTCCCAAGATTTATCGGCTTGCGTATCGCCCACAAACTCAGGCAGACGCGCCGCCTTTCCCGCAAAAACCGCCGCCTTCGCTTTCCTGCTTGCCGGTTCGGCACTGGTCGCGCTGGTGTCGCTCCTGTTCGCACATATGGCCGACTTTGCGTTGGAAACCAACGCCAGGCTGGTCAGGCAATATCCGTGGTTCGCATGGGTGGCGTTGCCGCTGGGCCTGCCGCTGATTGCGTGGCTGACACGCCGTTTCGCCCCGTATACGGCGGGCAGTGGCATTCCGCAGGTGCTGGCCTCGCTGTCGCTGCTCTACGGGGTGAACAAAACCCGTTTGATTCCGTTCGGACAGACATTGCTCAAAAATCCCGCTGACCTTCATCGGCATGGTGTGCGGCGCGTCCATCGGCCGCGAAGGGCCGTCGGTACAGGTCGGCGCGGCGGTGATGTCGGCTTGGGGCGGCTGGTGTAAAAAAACACAATCTCGCGTTCAGGGGGATGCAGGAAAAACGATCTGATAGCGGCGGGTGCGGCAGGCGGATTGGCGGCGGCGTTTAACGCACCGTTGGCGGGCGTGGTTTTCGCCATCGAAGAACTGGGTCGGGGCGTGATGCTGCGCTGGGAACGGCAAATCCTGTTGGGCGTGCTGGCGGCGGGTTTTCATCAAGTGGCGGTGCAGGGCAACAACCCGTATTTTTCGGGCTTCCACGGCGGCGAGTTGGACAATATGCTGTTGTGGGTACTGGGTTCGGGGCTGGTTTGCGGCATCGCGGGCGGCCTGTTCGGGCAATTTCTGTATAAAAGGCGCGGCGGCGTTTTCCCCGCAAAAATGGCGCGGCTCGATTGTCCGCCATCCGCTGCTGCTGGCTGCCGCAATGGGCGTGTTGCTGGCCCTGTTGGGCACGGTTTATCAGGGGCAGACTTACGGTACGGGCTATAACGAAGCATCGGGTGCGCTGCGCCGCATGTACGATGCGCCGTTCGGCATCGCCGCCGCCAAGTGGGCGGCCACCGTGTTTTCCTACTGGGCGGGTATTCCGGGCGGTATCTTTACCCCGTCGCTGACCATAGGCGCCATGCTCGGCAGCCATATCGCCGCCTTGGTCGGGCTGGAAACGGGCGTCAACGTCGTCGTCCTCATCTGCATGGCGGCCTTCCTTGCCGGCGCCACCCAGTCGCCGCTGACCGCCAGCGTGGTGGTGATGGAGATGACCGGCGGACAAAATCTGCTGTTCTGGCTGCTTATCGGCGCCATTACCGCTTCGCAGGTCTCGCGCCAGTTCTCACCCAAACTGTTTTATCACGCCGCCGGCGTGCGGTTTAAACAGCGGCTGGAAAAACAGGACGGAAACTGAATCGGTTTCAGACGGCCTGCGGGCATTTCCGTCAGGCCGTCTGAAAAATGTCATCCGTGTCTTTCTGGTGCTGCTGCTTTTGTTTTTGCCCGTTTTTGGGCGGCGTCAAACGAATGTAGTGGTATCCCGTTGTTCTGATTGTTGAAATTTCTTAATCAAGTAATCATTCTAAAATTGTTCAAAATTAATCGATATGCTTTTTCTGATACAGGCCGTCTCGAAATTTTCAGACGGCCTGTATTCTTGCCGTCTGAAAATGCGGAAAAATGCCGTAGAAATACAGACGACGTAAAACAGATTTCAGGGTTTTGGCATAGTAATTGCTTCGATATTGCCAGTCAGAGTTCCGTTAAAAATGAAAAATAAAGTTAAATTTTTATATTTCATAGATAATCGGATTATTTATAAGCCTGAACGGATTGTATTTAAAGTATAGATACTATCTTTCAGGATATAAATTTATTCTGAAATTTGTTTGGAAGTGACAATAATCGTCATATTGCTTTTGGTATTTTTGCAAAAGGGTTCACCCTGATTTCCAACATGCGGATTGCTCCGTCCCACGCAAACTGATTTTTCGAATGGCGGGAGTATTTTAGAAAATCAGTAATATATTAAATTTATTTGTTTAACATTATTAGGAAAATAAAATGAACAAGATTTTTCAAGATTGTTTTGGAACCGTACGATCCAGTCTTTCGTCGTAACTTCCGAATTGGCAAAAGGACATGTCAAGGCCTCGTCGACAGTCGGCGGCGCGGCAGAAGAAGTCCGCGCCGTCGAACAAGGCCGTCTGAAAGCCTTGTTCAGACTGACTGCATTGAGTATGGCATTGCTGGGAATGTCGGAAGGGGTTTGGGCGACCATTACCGAAAGACCCGCTACGGAGGCGCGACATTCGCCATCGGCAACGGCACCACCTCGGCTCACGGTTCCGGTGCGGTGGCTATCGGTAACAATGCTCAGGCAAGTAACAACGGAGCTTTGGCAATCGGTCCGAACTCCGGTACTTCTTCACCATTGCGGCAAGTAACAACTCAACGGCAATCGGCGTAAACATCAAAGCGACCGGTCAAAAAGCCATCACGATTGGTGCGGATACATCGGTAAACGGCCAAGGTTCCATCGGCATCGGCAGTAACGATGCGGGCAGGGCCGCCGCCCTCGGGGTTCAGGGAACAAAATCTATCGGTATCGGTACCCATGTGCTGGTAAGGGCGATAATATTATCGCCGTCGGTGCCGACGTCGTAGCAAACAAAAACAATACTGTTGCCATCGGCTACGCGACTCAGGCAACTGCCGAACAGACCGTTGCCATCGGTAGTGAAACCAAGGCAGAGGCACAAAATGCGGTGGTAATCGGTAATAGAGCCTCGGTTAATGCGGATACGGCGCCCGCCGATCCCAACGTTTCGGGTACGACCACGGGTGCAGGTTCCGTAGCGATCGGTGCGCTAAGCACCGCGAGCGGCACAAATGCAACCGCCATCGGCCAGGCCAGCAATGCCTATGGGCAGAACTCGTTTTCGGGCGGCCAAAACTCCCCAAGCAACAGGCAAATCCAGCGTAGTCTCGGTGATGGCGCGATGGCTAAGGAAATTCCTCGGTTGCTGTCGGCCCTTATAGTCAGGCGCCTGCTTTGGGTGCGGCTACACTGGGTTTCAATAACCGTGCGACAGGAGAAAATTCACTTGCAGTGGGCCGCCAAGCTAATGCGGCCAAAGCAAATGCCATTGCTTTTGGGCAATGAGGCCAAATCGCTGGGCGAAGATGCCGTCGCCGTCGGCAACAATGCCAACGCCGCCCAAAACCGTGCGATGGCTTTCGGTAAAAAATTCGCAGGCATTGGCAGGCGATGCCATTGCGATGGGTGATTCTACCGTGGCTTCCGGCCAAAATGCCCTGGCTTTCGGTAAGAGCAACAAAGCCGAAGGCAAAGATGCCATTGCTATCGGTACGAACAACAATGCTTGAAAGTCGATTCCATCGCATTCGGACGTTCGGCTAATGCAGACGGTGAACAAGCTGTCGCTATAGGTTTGAACAGCCATGCCCGTCAGGCGAATGCCGTTGCTTTGGGTCGAGGGCGAATGCCAATGATACTAATGCACTTGCCATCGGTACACTCCAGCATGGCGGAACAGGCTGCCGCAATCGCCATCGGTAATAATGCCCGAGCTCGAAATACAGCTCGATAGTGATTGGCGAGGGAGCGCACTCCAATAACTCGCGTTCCGTGGTTATCGGCTATAACGCTTCGGCGATCAATCCGGCAGACTCTGCTTCAAATCAAGATACCAACCAGACTGTGAGCCATCGGTGCCTTTGCCAATGCCTGGGGGACCAGTTACCGCTATCGGTAACAATGTTACCGCCAAAGGCAACTCTTCTATCGTCATCGGTTCGGATGACTGGGACACCGTTGCAGAAAAAAACAGGTAGAGGACGGTTCGGGCAAAAGCGTTAAAGAAATCTATAGGGAATATACCGGCGACGAGATGGCAACCGGAAAGAACAGCTATATTCAACCGACTTCGGGCGAAGCAGCCGTAGCCATCGGTACTAAATCGCAAGCCACCGGCGAGCTTTCAACCGCATTCGGTACGGGTACAAGTGCGACAGGTTTGGCTTCCGCTGCATTCGGTATGGGTGCGAGAGCGACCAAAGGCAAATGCGGTGGCGATTGGTGCGGGCAGCACGACGGAAACAGATGCAACGGGCGTGCGCGACGCCAACGTCAACGGCGTGCAATACGGCAATTTTGCAGGCGGTAGCAGGATTATCGCCGGCGACCAGGTATCCTTCGGTAGTGCGGGCTACGAACGCCAACTCAAACATATCGCACCGGGCGCGATTTCTGAGACTTCTACCGATGCCATTAACGGCAGCCAGCTTTATTCTGTGGCCAACGTGCTGGCAACCAAAATTGCCGACGCAAGTGTGAAATATTATTCGGTAAATCCGACGGAACAAGATAATACGGAAGGCAACCGTGCCAATGACGGTGCAACGGGCACAAACGCTATGGCGGCGGGCGTGGCTGCTGCCGCTGCCGGCGATTTCTCGGTGGCCGCGGGCAGCAATGCCCGTGCAAACGGCCATGAAACCGTTGCGATTGGCCACAATACCCTTGCAAGCGGGGTATCTGCGGTGGCTGTCGGCCAGCGTGCCAATGCTTCCGGCAGCGAAGCCGTAGCATTGGGTATAGATTCCAATGCTTCCGGTAAGTTTGCCATTGCTATCGGTAACAAAGCCACCGTATCAGACAGCAAACTTAACGGTATCGCCATCGGCAGCGGTGCAGTGGCCGCCGAAAATTATGCTATGTCTATGGGTTTGGATACCAAAGCTCTGGGCAACAGTTCGATTGCATTTGGTAATACGGCTCAGGCAACAGACAGCGAAGCGCTGGCTATCGGCCATTCTGCCGGTGCTTTGGGTGCCAATACCGTTGCCTTCGGTGTTTCAGCAACATCAAATGCCGCCGGAGCCGCTACCGTGGGCGCTTATACTAAGGCCGAAGCCGTAAATTCGACTGCATTGGGCTATGCTTCGCAGGCAGTCAATGAGAACGACGTGGCTTTAGGCGCGGGAAGCGTTACCGAGGCGCCACATGCGGGTGAGTATACCCTGAGCAACAGTTATACCGCCGCCGGTAAGGATTCCTACGGCGTTGTTTCCGTCGGTAAAAGACAGTCGGTACCAAACGCCAGATTCAAAACGTGGCCGCCGGCGTGCTCAGTGCGGACAGCACTGATGCCGTAAACGGCAGCCAGCTCTACGCCACCAATTCCTACTTGCTCAACCTTGCCACCGCCACTAAAAATGCCTTGGGCGGCGAGACTGCCGTGGATGGCGCGGGCAACCTGACCGTAAACAATCTTGGCGGTACGAACCAAAAATACCGTGCACGATGCCTTGGCGGCACTGAAAAACGACCGCCGATGCTGCAAAATGCGGCGGCTGATAAAGCCAACACTGCCATTGATGGTTTGAATACGTCTGTCGGCGATATCCGGAATTCGATTAACAGCCTCAATCAGTCCGTCAATACCGCGAAACACCACTTTTACAGCGTTAAAAATACGGACAGCACGAAAGGCAACTACAACAACGACGGCGCAACCGGCGAAAAACGCGCTGGCGGCGGGTGTCGATGCGCTGGCGGAGGGAATTAACGCTGTTGCAATAGGGACAAAATGTCAAAGCAAAGGCGACCAGTCGATTTCGATTGGCAGCACTAACGAAGCAAGCGGGGAATCTTCTACCGTTATCGGAAGACGCGGTTTCGTCAGCGGTACAAACACTCATGTTTTGGGTAACGGTAACGGCGCGCAGGGCGCACCGATTGCGGCCACGCAGAGCACGATAATCGGCAATGACAATAGTATCAATGCCGTTACCAATGTTCATATCCAAGGTAACAGCAATACGGTAAACCGTACCCACGCCATCGTAATGGGAAGTAGGAATACCGTTGGCGGCACAGGCGCGGACAATGAAGAACCGGCCATCGCCATCGGTTCCGAAAAACAAAGTTTCCATTTCGACGGACGGTAGTAACACGAATACAAATGCCTCTAACGCCATTGCTATCGGTAAGCAGAATATTGCAAACGGAGATTCCTCTATTGCCATCGGCAAACTCTCCCAAGCATTGAAATTGAGTACGGTTGCCATCGGTAACAGTGCAAAAGCTCTGGAAAAACAATGCGCTGGCCGTCGGTTCTTATTCCAAAGCAGGCGATTATGCGACGGCGATCGGCTCTACGGCCAATGCTTTCGGTGCGCAGAGTGTGGCATTGGGTACCGGAACTTTGAGCGGAATCCGTGCCAGCACGATAGGCCGTTATTCGGCCGCCCATGCGGATAGCAGCGTCGCCATCGGCAGCGATTCCTTGGTTACTCAAAATGCCCATGCCAGTACCGCCTTTGGTTCGGGTTCCGTCGTCTCCGGCGCATATTCGGGTGTATGGAGCGGTGCGATCCAAAACGCCGGAACAGGTGCGAGGGCCGACAGGAATGTGGAGGCGCGCAGTGTCATCGGCGGTACGGGAAACTACGCCATCGGTAATAAAAAAATATCGTCGGCAGCCAGACTCCGATACCTTCGTGTTGGGTAACGATGTAAAAATCGGCGCTTCTGCGGCGACTTTGACGACTGCAAACTGGGCCGCCAATCCGAGCAGGGATTTACCACGCAGCGATACCGTAACTTTTGCCGGCGAGAAAAATATTACCGGTGCGGTCGCATTGGGTAGCGGCACGTCGGTAACCGTTTCAGACGGCGTCGCTTTGGGACGTGCCAGCAAAGCTTCCGTCGACAAAGGTGCGGTGGGTGCGGATCCCGTTGGGTTCGGCTGCCGATAAAACCATTGCGGCATGGAAATCCACCCGTGCCGCCGTGTCGGTGGGCGATGCCGAAGGAAACATCACGCGCCAGATTACCTCCCTTGCGGCAGGTACCCAGGACACCGATGCCGTCAATGTGGCCCAGCTCAAATCGGCCGGCTTCAAGCTGCAAACTTCTCAATCTGAAGGCGAAGTGGCCGGTTCGAACGTCGAAAACGTACAAAACGGCGAAAACTGTTACCGTAGATGCGGGAAAAAAATATCAAGCTGACCCCAGGCCGAAAAACAAAATAACCGTTGCGACCAAAGACGAAGTGGCTTTCAATAAAGTAACGGTAGGCGATACTGTCGTTGACGGAAGAGGGCGTGAACATTACGTCTGCCGGCGGCAATTCCGCCAGCCTGACTTCAGACGGCCCTCAGAGTCGGAGACGTTGCCGTAGCCGCCGCAGGCATCAATGCGGGTAACAAAGCCATTACCAACGTTGCCGCAGGCCGCGTCGATGCAAACAGTACGGACGCCGTCAACGGCAGCCAGCTCTACTCCACGCAGGCTTCTTTGGACAATATGGGTAAAACCGTTGCCGGAGTGCTGGGCGGCAATGCCAAGTTGAATGCCGACGGCGGAATTACCATGAGCAATATCGGCGGCACGGGCGCCAGCACCATCGAAGGTGCGATTTCGGCGCTGAATACGGGTGCCTACAAATCATTCAAACTGGTTACGGCGGCCACCAGCGGTACCAACGGGCAGGCAAACAACCATTCGCTGAAAGAAATCACCAGTGGCTCGACCATCACGCTTGAAGCAGGCAAAAACATCGTCCTGAACCAAAACGAAAGCACCGTCAGCATCAACACGGCGGACGCCCCTGAGTTTTCGGGCGTGGTTAAGGCCAAAGGCGGCTTGGATATGGCCGATAACAAGATTACGAATGTCGGCAGGGGCGATAGTGCCACCGACGCGGTCAATCTCGGCCAGCTGACCGACGCGTTGAACAACCTGCGCGTCAGCACGCTGACAACGGTCAATAACGACGCACCGTTTTTCCTATATCGGTTCGGACGGCAAAATCCTGAACCGTAAAGTGGACGTTGATCCGCATACGGGTGTGAAAACCGTATCGTTCGTCCATGCCGAAGACGGTACGCCTTACACCGATACCGGTAATATCACCATCGCGGCGCTGAATCCGACCGACCCGCAGACTTCCACTCCGACCGCTTTGGGCAATATTAAAGCCGGTACCAAGCAGAACGACGCGGTAAACGTGGCGCAGCTCGACAAACTGGCTAAAGCGGCCGGTACCAAGGTTAATCCCGACGGTACCATTACCGCGCCGAGCTATACTGTGATTTCAGGCAGCCCGGCCACTGCGGGCGTGACCACTTACGACAGTGCGGACAAAGCATTTTCCGCCCCTGAGCGATGCCGTAAGAAGTCCGCTGAACTTTGCCGGCGATACGGGTGCGACGGCTACCAAACAGTTGGGCAGCACCGTTACCGTCAAAGGCGGTGAAACCGATACGGATAAGTTGAGCGACAACAACATCGGCGTCGTTTCAGACGGCCAGGGCACATTGGACGTCAAACTGGCGAAAGCACTGAAAGGCTTGGATTCGGCCGCCTTTACCGATACTTCGGGCAATACGACTACCGTCAACGCCGCAGGCGTAACCGTGGGTACGGCCGCCAATCCCGTGAAAGCTGACTTCAGACGGCCTCAGCAACGGCGGCAAAACGATTACCTCGGTCGCCGCAGGTAAAAACGATACCGATGCCGCTAACGTCAGCCAGCTCAAACCGCTGGCGGCGGCCTTGGGCGCGGCCTTCAGTAATGCCGACGGCGGTATTGCCGCACCGACGTTCAACGTAACCAAATCCGACGGTTCTTCGGTAGCGGCCAATACCGTACAGGGCGCGTTGGACAACATCGGCATCGAGTTGCAGAAAGGTCTGAACATTACCGCCGACAAGAGCAATCTGGCAAACAGCGAGACGAAGGACCATGTCAAACCGGGCGAAGTCGTCTTGTATACCAGCGTGGACAAAAACATCGTAACGACCGTGTCCGACAACCAAATCGATTTCGGCCTGGCCGATAAGATTACCGTCGGTAAAAAACGCGGCCAAACCGATTACCATCGATGGTACCTCAGGCAAAATCAGCGGCTTGGGCGACAACCTGACTCACAGTCGCCGCAGGCGACGCATCGGCGGCCAAACCCGCAAACATCAACGGCAGCAATGCCGCCACGGTGAACGACGTACTGAACGCCGGATGGAACCTGCAAGGCAACGGCGAAGCGAAAGACGTCGTTACCGCCTACGATACCGTTAACTTCGCCAACGGCACCGGTACGACCGTCAGCGTAGAAAGTGCAAACGGCGTCAGCACCGTCAAAGTCAGCGTCGATGCGCAAAACCTTGCCGAAACTGCACAACATCCGGTGGTCTACACCGATGCTTCCGGTAACAGAGTGTACAAGCAGCAAGACGGCAGCTTCCGTACCGGACCGAACGGACAAGGCAACGAAATTGCCGACACCAACGTGATTGCCTCCCTGCAAAACGCGGCGGGCAGCACGACCGATCCGTTCAAACTGGCCAACGTTGCCGAAGGCAAAGTTGCCGCAGGCAGCAAAGAAGCCGTCAACGGCAGCCAGTTGTACAACGCGGCGGCCAAAACGGCCGAAGTGTTGGGCGGCAGCGTCGACAACGACGGCAACCTGGTTGCTCCGGCCTATGCCTTGGTTGACGGTACGCCGGCGGAAGGGAAACCCGCCAAGACTTACAACAATGTAGGCACCGCGCTGAATGCATTGAACACCGCCGTTACCAGCCCGCTGACTTTCGGCGGCGACAACGATACCGCAAACTTCGAGCGCAAACTGGGCAGCCGGGTATTCGTCAAAGGCGGCGCAGATGCGGCCGAACTGAGCGAAGGCAATATCGGCGTCGTTTCCAACGGCAGCGATACGCTGAATGTCAAACTGGCCAAAGAGTTGAAAAGAATTGGCTTCCGCCGAATTTAAAGACGCGGACGGCAACACCGGCAAAATCTCGGCCAACGGTCTAACCGTTACGCCGTCCGCCGCAAGCGGCAAACAGCCGGTCAGCCTGACTTCAGACGGCCTCAAAGCCGGAGACGTGGGCGTAACCGCCGCAGGCATCAACGCGGGTAACAAAGCCATCACCAACGTGGCCGCAGGCGTCAACGACACCGACGCCGTCAACCTCGGCCAGTTGAAACAGCAGTTGGACGCCAGCGAAAAACCACCACCGTAGCGGCAGGTAAAAACGTTACCGTCAGCAGCAAAGTGGAAGGCAACAACACCGAGTACACCGTCAATGCCGACAAGACCACCCTCAGCCAGACTGCCGGCGGCGCGGTTAAAGTGAACGCTGGTGAGAAAGACGGCGACGGTGTAACTGATTACGCGCTCGACCTGACCGACGAAGCCAAGAGGATATTGCCAAAGGCGTAGCGGTTAAAGAAGCCGTCGACAGCAAAGGCCTGACCTTTGCCGGCGACAGCGGCAGCACCGGTGCGAAGAAACTGGGCGACAGTCTGGCGGTGAAAGGTGACGACAACATCACAACCAAAGCCGATGCAGACGGTATCAGCGTGGCGCTGAATAAAACGTTGACCAACCTGAGCAGCGCGACCTTTGCCAACGTGCTCGGCGGCAATACCGTTATCAACGGCAGCGGCATGACCATTACGCCCGCCGACGGCAAACAGCCGGTCAGCCTGACTTCAGACGGCCTCAACAACGGCGGCAACCGTATCAGTAAAGTTGCCAAAGGCGTAGAAGCCGATGACGCGCAGTAAACAAAGCCCAGCTCGATGCAGCAGCAGCGGCGGCCACCAGCAAAGTTGCCAGCGGCCACGACAATATCGTAGTCGAAACCGTGAACAACTCTGACGGCAGCACCACCTATAAAGTGGCGACAGCCAAAGACTTGAAAGCCGACAGCGTTACCGCAGGCAATACCGTGTTGAACAACGACGGCGTTAAAGTAGGCAGCGACGTAGCCCTGACTTCAGACGGCCTCAAAGCCGGAGACGTGGGCGTAACCGCCGCAGGCATCAACGCGGGCAACAAAGCCATCACCAACGTGGCCGCAGGTGTCAACGACACCGATGCCGTCAACGTCAGCCAGTTGAACCAAAAAGCCGCAGCGGCCAAAACCGAAGTGGCGGGCGGAACCAACATTGCAAGCGTAACCAGCAGCCAGGGCGGCAACGGCCAGACCATTTACACCGTTAACGCCGATGGTGCCAGCGTATCCGCCGGTTCGTCCGACATCGTCGTGGCCAAAGGCGCGAAAGACGGCAACAACGTTACCGATTACGCCGTCGATTTGGCGCAAAACGTTAAAGCGGACATCGCCAAAGGTGCGGCGGCCAAAGACATCGTCGATACCAAAGGCCTGACCTTTACCGGCGACAGCGGCAGCACCGGTGCGAAGAAACTGGGTGACAGCGTAGCGGTGAAAGGCGATGCCAACATCACGACCAAAAGCCGACGCAGCCGGCGTCCAAGTCAGCCTCAACAAAGACTTGAACGTCAACAGCGTTACTGCGGGCAATACCGTGGTGGATAACGGCGGCGTTACCGTCGGCTCCGGCAACAACGCAGTCAGCCTGACTTCGGGCGGCCTCAACAACGGCGGTAACAAGGTTACCAACGTTGCGGCCGGAACCGTGTCGGCAGACAGCAAAGATGCCGTCAACGGCGGCCAGCTGCACCAGCTTTACCAGTTAATCGGCAGCAACGGCGAAAAACCACAGCACCACCAAACCGACTACCGACAGCAGCACCGGTACCAGCAACGTGGGCAATATCAAGGGCATCACCCTGGTGGACAACAGCCAGAACGGCAACGTTAAAAACGTAACCAACCAAAACCACCGTGGCGCAGTCCAACGGTTACACTTTTGGTTACCTATAACGTCGAAGGCAAAGGCATGTATGTCACCAATGACGTGATTGAAGCCGTAGGCCGTATAAACGAGCAAGGTATCAGGTTCTTCCATACCAACGACGGCGAAGTGGATCCCGCGGTTCAGGCCACCAATACCGAGGATTCCAGCGCGAGCGGCGCGTACTCGACGGCAGTCGGCTATCAGGCTCAGGCTTCCGCTTCCGATACGCTGGCCATCGGCAGACAATCCGTCTCCAGAGGCATGAATGCCATCGCCATCGGTAAAGGGTGCGCAGGCCACCGCCGAGAATACCATCGCCATCGGTACCGGCAACATCGTCAGCGGCAAAGCCTCCGGCGCCATCGGCGACCCGAGCGTGGTTACCGGCAACAGCTCGTACTCTGTGGGTAACAACAACACCGTGTCCGCCAACAATGCTTACGCCTTGGGCAGCAACATCACCGCCGGTACGGCAGATTCCGTGTACCTCGGCGACCGCGCTACGACCAGCGGCGTGCATACCGCCAATACCGCTTCCGGCGAAGCGTACACCTACGGCGGCCTGAACGACGCAGCCGTCGCAGGCAAAGCGGGTTCGAGCGCAACCGCCAACAAAGTGGCCGGTGTGGTAACCGTGGGCAACAACGCGGACGAAAACCCGCCAGGTACAAGCGCGTGGCCGCAGGCGTGGTATCGGCGGCTTCGACCGACGCCATCAACGGCAGCCAGTTGTACTACACCAACCAGGCGATTAACCAGAGCATCAACAGCATCAACAATTACGTTGCGAACATGGGCAACCAGTTGAACCAACGTATCAACGATGTCGAGAGCGACTCTAAAGCCGGTACCGCAGCGGCGATGGCTGTGGCCGGTCTGCCGCAGGCCCTATCTGCCCGGCAAGAGCATGATGGCCGTTTCCGGCAGCGCATACAGGGCGAAAGCGGCTATGCCGTCGGCTTCTCCAGTATCTCCGACGGCGGCAACTGGATTATCAAAGGTACGGCCACCGGCAACTCGCGCGGCTATTACGGCGCCACCGCAGGCGTGGGCTACCAATGGTAAACGGCTGATACCGCGATAGGGTAGTAAAGGTCGTCTGAAAACGGAAGTATCGTTTTCAGACGGCCTTTTTTATGGGCAGAACCGGCCGCGCGCCGTTTCCGATTTGCCTGCCGCGCGGTAAGCAAAAAACACCGGATTCCGTATTGTTCGGAATCCGGTGTTTTAGCGCAGGCCGTCTGAATATTCGGACGGCTCCGATGGTAAACGGCCGTATTATTGGGCGTCTTCTTTAGCGTCAGCCGCGGCGTCTTTTGGCTTCTTCGGCAGCTTCTTTCGCTTCTTCGGCTTTTATCCTCGGCGGCGCCCGGCTTGTTCGCCTTTCAGTGCTTTCAGCGATTCGCTGCAAGTGGCGTCGCGCTGGTCGGCGGGCAGGTTTTTTTCAGCGCTTCTTTGGTCTGGTCGAACGATTTTTTTGCATCATTTCTTTAGTTGCTGCGTCCACACCTTCGACGGATGCGGCAAATGCTTTTTCGTATTCGTCGCAGACTGCCGAGCTTGCGCTGCCGGAGCCGGAAGAGCTGTCGCCGCATGCGGACAGGGCCAGTGCGGCCAACAGGGTTGCCAGTAAAGCTGATGTTTTCATCGGTATCTCTTTTTAGAAATTTTTGGTTGCAAAGGACCTGCATGTTAAACCATTTCGGCCGGGTGTGTCAAACATTGTCATTTTATTTCTTTGATTCAAATCACATGTTTAGACGGCCTGGCGGCCGGTTGCGGCCGATTTAATTGTCGGCAGCGTGCCAGGGTTTTTGCGCGCCGGCGTAGAAACTCGGCTTTTCGCCGCCCCAGAGGGTGTCGATGTCGTAATAGTCGCGCACGGCGGGCAGCATGACGTGCACCACCAAATCGCCAGCGTCCACCAGCGCCCATTCGCCGCTGTCCTGTCCTTCCGTGCTCAGGATTTCGAAGCCGGCTTCCTTCAGGCTGACGGCCACGTTGTTGGCCAAGGCTTTGACCTGGCGGCTGCTGTCGCCGCTGGCGATAATCATGCGGGAAAAACAGCGAGGTTTTTGTCTTGCGTTTCCAAAAACCGAAATATTGTCGGCTTTGATGTCGTCCAATGCTTCGACGGCGGTTTCGACCATTTTTGCAGGTCTTGCAGTTCTTGTTCTGTCATGTCGGCTTCCATAAAAAGTATGCCGCCGATTATACCCGATTACGGCGTTCCGTATCGCAAACAGAACGACAAAGGCCGTCTGAAAACAAGATGCCTGTTTTCAGACGGCCTTGCCGGCGTCAGATGGGGATGTGGGTCAGCGGTACAGGCCGTGTTCGCGGATATAGCGCGCCACCCTGCGGCGGTATCAGGCCGTCGGGAAGGCTGCCGTTGCGGATGTCCCTGTCGGATTCGGGTGGAGCTGATGTCATACAGCGGGGCTTGCAGGATTCTGACGCTGCCGTTTTGCAGCGCTTCGCCCAGCCATGCGTGCAGTTCGCGCGGGTTTGCCCGAGGCTGTCGCCTTCGCGCATGGCGACGGCGATGTGGGTCTGTTTAACCAGCGTCTGCCATTTTTCCAGGTGCAGCTTCATCAGGCTGTCGCTGCCGAGCAGCCACCAGAGTCGGGCGGCGGAAACTGCTGGCGGAAAAATCTGCACCGTGTCGAAGGTGTAGGTCGCGCCGCCGCGCACGATGTCGCAGTCGCTGACGGCGAAACGGGCATCTTCCGCTGCGGCAAGCTCGGTCATGGCGAGGCGGTGTGCGGCGGAAGTCTGCGTGGCCTGCGGTTTGTGGTAGGGGTCGCCTGCGGGCAGGAAAAACGACCGCGTCCAAAACCGGTTTCGTCGGCGAAGGCGCGGGCGATGTGGAGGTGGCCGTTGTGTACGGGGTCGAAGGTGCCGCCGAATAGTCCGATGTTTTTCATGGTTCAAAGGCCGTCTGAAAGATTTGCCTCGCGCAAGGAGTGCCGTCGACGACCATGTTCAGTTTGCCCGTGGTCGGGTGGATGACGAGGCCGTGTACGGCGATGTCGGCGGGCATCAGCGGGTGGTTGCGGATAAGCCCTGACCGTGTGCCGCACGCTGTCTTCCACATTGTCGAAGCCGGTCAGCCAGCCGTCGAGGTTGATGCCGGCATGGCGCAGGGTTTCGATGCGGTCGTCGGGGATGTCGCTGTCGTGCACTTTGTTTAGGAAACTTTCGGCGTGCAGCCCCCTGCATACCGCAGTCGTGGTGGGCGATGACCATGATTTCCCTGACTTTCAGTTCGAACACGGCCACCAGCAGGCTGCGCATCACCGAACCCCCACGGGTGGCTGACGACCGCGCCGGCGTTTTTTTAATCAGTTTGGCGTCGCCGTTTTTCAGGCCGAGCGCGCGCGGGAGCAACTCCATCATCCGCGCGTCCATGCACGACAGAATCGCCAGCCCGCGTTCGGGGTATTTGTCGGTAAAGAATTTCTCGTATTCGCCGGAATCGACGAATTGCCGGTTGAAAGAAAGGATGCTTTCCAGTTCGCTCATTTGCCGCTCCTGTCGGTCGGGTGTGTGCCGCGGTCATTATAACGCGGTTTCGCCGGTCCGGTCTGCGGCTTGCAAATCGGAATGAAGCAGTTAAAATCTTATACGTTGTCAATATTCGGGCAGGCAAATTATGGCTGAGCGACCTTGTTTTTCGGGTAGTTTTGGATGGCAGCGCACACGACGGCCTGTGGCAGTGGGCGCAGCGGCAGTATGGTTTGAAAGGAAGCTGGCAGACGCTCTGGCTCAACGGGTTGCCTTTTGGGCCGTCTGAATCCGCAATGGGGCGCGCAGCTTAAAAAGACTGGCCGGGCGCCGTCGGCGAAGATTCAGACGGCCTGCACTTGGCCGGAGAAAGCTGGGACGACTTTGGGCCTCAGCCTGCAAAGCACGGCCTGCGGCTGGCGGGAAGCCGGCGTACTGCGCGGCTGGCGCGGCGAATATTTCGACGTGTGCGACGAAGCCGGCCGACCGCTGTTTGCCCTGGAACGCGCCGCCTTCCGCCCGTTCGGGCTGTTGAGCCGCGCCATACACCTGAACGGGCTGACCTGCCGCGGCGGCTGGCGGTTTTGGATAGGCCACCGCAGTGCGGGCAAAGCCGTCGATCCGAACAAGCTCGACAACATCGTCGGCGGCGGTGTCGCCAGCGGTGAAACGGCGCTTGAGGCCGCGTTGCGCGAGAGCGAAGAAGAAGCGGGGCTGGGCGCGGTTTTACCCGACAGACTGCGGCGGCAAAGCTGCCTGCACAGCCTGCGCCCCGTATCGCGCGGCCTGCACAACGAAATCCTGCATATTTTTCGATGTCGTGCTGCCGCCCGACTTCGCCCGAAAAACCAAGACGGCGAAGTGGCCGGATTCGTCCTGATGGACGTTCCCGAATTGGTCGAAGCCATGCTCGCCGGCGAAATGATGGACGACGCCCAGTTGGTGACGCTCGACGCCTTCCGCCGCTACGGCCTGCTGAAACCGCAACATCCGCTGTCGCAATGGCTTGAAAGCCTGCGCCGCCATCCGCAAGAGGCCGTCTGAAAATGCTGCAACTGAAAAACATCAACAAATCCTTCGGTACGAAACAAGTCGCGCAAAACATCAGCCTGAGCGTGGAAGGCGGAGGCGTGCTCGCCGTGTTGGGCAAATCGGGCTGCGGCAAATCCACCCTGCTCAAAAATCATTGCGGGTCTGACCCCGCCGACGGCGGCGAAGTCTGGCTGAACGGGCGCGACATCACCCTGATGCCGTCTGAAAAACGCAATATCTCATTAATGTTCCAAGACTACGCCCCTGTTTCCGCATCTCAACGCATGGCAGAACGCCGCCTTCGGCCTCAAGATGCGCAAAGTGCCGCGGAAAGAGGCCGAACAGCGGGCGCGGCAAGCACTAGATGAAGTCGGCCTGGGCGGCGAAGCCGAACGCAGCGTGGACAGCCTGTCCGGCGGCGAACAGCAGCGCCTCGCACTGGCCCGCGCACTGGTGACGCAGCCCGACCTGTTGTTGCTGGACGAAGCCTTTTCCAGTCTCGACACCCACCTGCGCCGCCACCTGCGCGACCAAACCGTCCGCCGGATACGCCGGCAGAACATTCCCGCCATATTAGTTACCCACGACCCCGAAGAAGCCTTCACCTCGCCGACCGCATCGCCCTGATGCACGCGGGCAGGGTGTTGCAATACGGCGCGCCGCGCGACCCTGCTGCAACATCCTGCCGACGCGCAAGCCGCGCGGCTGCTGGGTTTGCAGAACGTCAGCGAAGAACGCTACATCCCGCCGCAGGCGATAACCGTTTGCGCCGCCGGTTCGGATTCGCCGGCCGAAGGCCGCATCGTCCGCATCACCGACCTTCCGGAAGCGCGCCGCCTCATTTTTCGTCCACCGCCGCTACGGCGAATTGACCGCCGACTTAGACCGGCAACAGGCCGGATGGCTCGATTCCCTGCCGGATAACGGTAGAATCGGTGTCGCCATAGACGACCGGCAAATCGTCCGCTTTGCCGGTCAGACCCCAAAAACAGCGACGGAGCCGTCTGAAAAACCGCCGGATTTACAAAAAAATTATCCAAACGAACTTATATTTTTAAATATTACCGGTATTAGTATGGGCACGCTTTCGGAAGCATGAGCAGTCATGAGCCGTAGCACATTCAATCCCATACTTTAAAAGGATACTTGCAATGAAACTATTGTCTGCAATCGTATTGGCTTCGGCAGTAGCAGTGAGCGGCGCGGCCATCGCCAAACCCGCGAAAAATCAGCAACCCGACCGTTGCTAAAAATCCGTAACCTACCGTTGCCAGCAAGGCAAACACGTAACCGTAACCTACGGCTTCAACAAACAGGGTCTGACTACCTCCGCTTCCGCAGTGGTTGACGGCAAACGCCGCTTCATGCCCATCGACCTCGACCGCTCCGACAACGCCGACACTTACTACGGCAAAGAAGGCGGCTATGTGTTGAGCACCGCTTACATGGACAAAAAAACATACCGCAAACAGCCGATTATGATTACCGCACCCGACGACGAAATCGTATTGAAAGACTGCTCGCCGCGCTAAGTAATCACCGATAGAAAAAGGCCGTCTGAAAACATGTTTTCAGACGGCCTCAATTATTTGAAAGGGCGGTTTGTTCCGGCCGTATCAAATTGCAGGCCGTTTGGTTATAGAATACGGTTTTCCCCTACGACAGGCAGCCGCCATGAATCTCCGCCGTTTATGCACCACTTTACTGCTCGCACTTGTGCCGCTCGGTTTTCTCGCCGTCATGGTGGTCGCGCCGCTGTTTGCGCTGGCGGCATACGACAGCGGCGGCATGGTGCGGGAAATCCTGCAAGACGGCTACATGCGGCACAGGATAGGCTGGACGGTGTTTCAGGCGGCCGTAACCTGCGTGCTGACCGTGCTGGCGGGCGTGCCGACCGGCTGGGTGCTGGCGCGGCTGGACTTTTTCGGCCGCGGCTGGATTCCTGCGGCTGCTGATGCTACCGTTTTGTGATGCCGACGCTGGTGGCCGGTATGGGCGTGCTGGCGCTTTTTCGGCGCGCACGGCGCATTGTGGGCGGGCTGGCAGGATACGCCGTACCCTGCTGCTTTACGGCAACGTGTTTTTTTCAACCCTGCCGGTGTTGGTACGTTCGGCGTATCAGGGGTTCATGCAGGTGCCCGAAGCGCGGCTTCAGACGGCCCGCACGCTGGGGGCGGGCGCATGGCGGCGTTTCACCGATGTGGAATGGCCCGTCTTGCGTCCATGGCTTGCGGGCGGGGCGTGTCTGGTGTTTCTATACTGTTTTTTTCCGGTTTCGGACTCGCGTTGTTACTGGGCGGCAACCGCTACGCGACGGTAGAGGTGGAAGTTTACCAACCGATCGCCCTACGAACTGGATATGGCGCAGGCGTCGGTGCTGGTGTGGCTGGTTCTGGCGGTAACGGCCGCCGCCGGACTGCTCTATGCCCGCCTCAGCCGCAATGCGGCGGCGGGGAAAACAGTGCGCGTGCCGGCTCCGCGCAGGCCGCAGTCTGCCGGAGAACGGCTGCTGCTGGCGGCCGCATTGCTGGTGCTGCTGTTTTGCTGCGTGCTGCCGCTGGGCGCCGTGGGCGCGAAAGCCTTGGCGGCGGGGGATTCCTGGCGCGTACTGGCGGAGGCGGACACGCTGGCGGCACTGTGGAATACGCTGCGGTTTTTCGGCGATGGCGGTACTGCTGGCGGCCGCATTGGGCATTCTGTACGCCTGTCCCTCGTGCGCCGCGCGCCGTGGGTGCGCGGGCTGACGTTCCCTGCCGTTTATGGTGTCGCCCGTGTGCGTCGCCTTCGGCGTGCTGCTGCTTTACCCCGACTGGACAGCCTCGCTGCCCTTGCTGATCGCCACCCTACGCGCTGCTTGCCTATCCGTTTGTCGCCAAAGACGTATCCGCCGCGTGGGACGCACTGCCGCCCGATTATGCCGATGCCGCCCGAAGCATGGGCGCCAGCCGTTTTCAGACGGCCTTTATATGTTACCGCCCCGCTGCTGAAACCCGCCCCTGCGCCGCGGCTCGACATTCGCCGCCGCCACCTGCGCGAGGCGAATTTGCCGCCACACTGTTCCTGTCCCGCCCCGAATGGCAAACCCCTGACAACCTTGATTTACCGCTATCTGGGCACGGCCGGCGCAGACAATTACGCACGGGCGATGGTACTGACGGCGGTGCTGATGGCAGTGGCACTGGCGATATTCTTGGTATTGGACGCAGAAGAAGGGCGAAAGGCCGTCTGAAATTTCAACATGCCGGTTTTCAGACGGCCTCTGCTTATGTTCAAGCTGTTATAATCACCTTCAAAGATACAGATACGGAGGTTTCATGCAGTTCTCGGCATTCGGCGAAAAATTCACGCAACACAGCGGCATCCTGCAACTTATGGACGACCTCGGCGACGCGCTCAAAAGCGACAAGCCCGTCAACATGCTCGGCGGCGGCAATCCGGCGCGGATCGCCGAAGTCAACGCCGTGTTCGCCGATGTATTTTCAAAGCTGGCGGCGGAACACGCCGTCGAGAACATCGGCAATTACTCCAATCCCTCAAGGCGATGCTGCGCTGATTGACGCGCTGACCGCTTTCCTCAACCGCGAATACGGCTGGAACCTGAACGCCGACAATATCGCGCTGACCAACGGTTCGCAGAACGCGTTTTTCTATCTTTTTCAACCTCTTCGGCGGCAAATTCAACGTTTCAGACGGCCTTTCCGTAGAGAAAGCCATCCTGCTGCCGCTCGCGCCCGAATACATCGGCTATGCCGACGTACACGTCGAAGGGCAGCACTTCGTTTCCGTCAAACCGAAAATCGAAGCTGTCGCACACGAGGGCGAAGAAGGCTTCTTCAAATACCGCGTGGACTTTGACGCGCTGGAAAGCCTGCCGGAACTCAAAGCGGGCAAAAATCGGCGCGATTTGCTGTTCGCGCCCGACCAACCCGACCGGCAACGTGCTGACCGACGGCGAAATGGCGCGGCTGGACGCTTTGGCGCAAGAACACGGCATTCCGCTGATTATCGACAACGCCTACGGAATGCCGTTCCCTCAACATCATTTACAGCGACGTGACGCTGAATTGGCACGAAAACATCATCCTCTGCTTCAGCCTTTCCAAAGTCGGCTTGCCGGGCGTGCGCACCGGCATCATCGTCGCCGCGCCCGAAGTGGTCAAAGCCGTCAGCAGCCTGAACGCGATTGTGAATCTGTCGCCCACCCGCTTTCGGCGCAGCCATCGCAACGCCGCTGTTGCAGGACGGTCGTCTGAAACAGCTTTCAGACGACGTCATCCGGCCGTTTTACCGCAATCAGGCGCAAACTGCTGTCTCGCTGCTCAAGCGTGAGCTGGGCGCGTATCCGCTGAAAATCCACAAGCCCGAAGGCGCGATTTTTCCTGTGGCTCTGGTTTGAAAACCTGCCCGTTTCGTCGCAAACCCTGTACGAAATGCTCAAAGCCGAAGGCACGCTGATTATTCCGGGCGAACATTTCTTCGTCGGCATCGACACGCAGGATTACCCGCATGCCCGCGAGTGCATTCGCATGAGCATCGCGCAGGATGCGGAAACGCTGGAAAAAGGCATCGCCGCCATCGGCAGGGTGGTGCGCGGTTTGTACGATGCGGCGTGAGTTTGGGGCAGGGGCCTTCATTTAGACCTCCTGCAAAATTCCAAATGATTGAAAATAAACCGCCAGCCTTGCGGACAAAAATACGGTTTCGCAGGTTTTTCGCAGTAAGTTTATTGAATATAGCCAGCCGTTCGCTTGCTTTTTGATATATCTCTACCATCAGGCATTCCCGCGCAGGCGGGAATCGACCTGTCGGCACAGAGACCTGTTGGGGAAAAAGTTTCCCAAATTTATATTCTGGGTTCCCGCCTGCACGGGAATAACAGGATTCGATAAATGTCGTATCAAAAATTAAATAAGTTAGCTATAAAGGATTCAGGCCGTCTGAAAGCTGCTTTTTCAGTTTCAGACGGCCTGAAACTTTTCATCAATACGATAACCGCTTATTTTTTTGCCTAGGTTTACCTTTAAACGCGCCCTGCGGCGGGCGGGCTTTGTTCCCTCAAATCTTCCGACTGTTTTTAGAATTGCAACTCTCATACAGGCCGTCGGAACGATTCATTATGTCTATTTCCCAGCCCGAACGGGTTTTTAATCATCAAGCTGCGGCACCACGGCGACGTATTGCTGTCCACGCCGGTTGTGGACGCCCTCAAACACAAATTTCCCGACTGCGAAGTCGATATGCTGGTGTATGCCGCCACCGCCGACGTCATCCTCGACAACCGCCAAATTTCCAATATCTTCACCATCGACCGCGAATGGAAGAAACAGGGCGTCAGGGCGCAGCTTGCGCATGAGAAGGCATTGTTCAAAAGCCTGAAAGCCAGAAACTACGATTGGGCGTTTAATATTTCCGACCAGTGGCGCGCGGCGTTTTTGGCCAAACTCTGCGCGCATTACAGCGCGGGCATCGCCTGCTGCAAAGCGCGACAATTTCCTCTGGCGGCACTGCCACGATTTTTCTGAACGAAGAACTCGACACTTCGCACCATATGGTCGAAAGCAACCCTGAACGTATTGCCGCCGCTGGTGCTGCCCGAAGAATATCCGGCCAAAGTGCGTCGGAAATCGCCCCCGCCAACCGCGAAAGCGTGTTGGAAAAACTGAGCGCGCAGGGCTGGAACGGCGAACCGTATGTGTTGGCGCATCCCGGCGCGCGCTGGTTTTTTTCAAGCGCTGGGAAGACGGTAAAAACGCCGCGCTGCTCCAGCTTTTTGCTGCTCAACGGCAAAAACGTCGTTTTTGACCGCTTCGCCCGATGCCGCCGAGCAGGAAATGGTGCAAAGCATTTTAGGCCGTCTGAAAATCCCCGACGGCGTGCATGTGTGGGTGTTGTCCGGCTGCCCTCAACCTGCGCGAGCTGGCCGCCGCGATTGACGGGGCGGAACTGTTTTTCGGCGTCGATTCCGTGCCGATGCATATCGCCGCCGCCCTCGACAAGCCGCAGGTGGCGTTGTTCGGCCGAGCTGGGTCGGCCGCTGGCGACCTTATTCGGATAAGGCCGAGGTGGTGTGGGCGGGCGATTTTGCCGAACTGCCGCACCCCGACAGCATCAATACCAACGACGCCACCCGCCTGCTCGGCGCGATTCCGTTGGACGTGGTCTGGGAAAAGGTGAGGGCCAAGCTGGGGCTGTGAGGCTGCCCGCCTCAGGCCGTCTGAAAAACAAAACGGCCGCAAGGCCGTTTGTCGTCGGAGGTTCGGAGCGCCGTTCAACGCCCGATGCCGATATAGATTTCGCTGCCGTCCCGTCCGCGCCGGAGGTCGCTTTGCCGGTCGCTTTTATCCCAGCCCTAGCGGCGTGTCCTGCTCCATCTGCCAGATGACGCTGCTCCCGCCGCCTATCGGGTGCGAACCGCGCATTCCGATATGGCTGCCCAAATCGGAAACGCCCGTATAAGACGAAGTTTTGCCGCCGAATCTGGTTTGCGAAGTTTCCACACCGCTTTTCAAATCGCCGTAGAGCCGCACGTCGGCCGACGCAAACGCGGGCAGGGCGAGCAGGAGGAGGGTGAGCCGTTTATTCATTATGTGCATCCTTCGTTGGGAAAAACGGGGAAGTATATCCGCCCGCCTTGTAAACAAACCGCAATTCATGCAAAAGGCCGTCTGAAACAGGAAAACCGCCATGCAAAACATCCGCGCCGCCGCCGTGCAAATGATTTCTCCACCGACCCCGACGCCAACACCGCCGTGATGAAACGCCTCGTGCGCCAAGCCGCAGAGCAAGGGGCGGACTGGGTGCTGCTGCCCGAATACTGGCCGCTGATGGGGCGCAACGATACCGACAAACTCGCCTTCGCCGAACCTTTTAGTCAGCGGCCGTTTGGGCGAAACCCGCTACGCTCGTTTTCAGACGGCCTTGAGCGAAACGGCGGCGGAATGCGGCGTGGTGCTGTTCGGCGGCACGGTTCCGCTGCAAAGCCCCGACGCGGGCAAAGTGATGAACACCATGCTGGTGTACGGCCGCGACGGCGCGCAAATCGGGCTGTACCACAAAATGCACCTGTTCGGCTTTTCAGGCTTGGGCGAACGCTATGCTGAGGCGGACACCATCAGCGCGGGCGGCGATGTGCCGGAACTGAGTGCCGACGAGGTTCCGCTTGCCGCCGGCATCTGTTACGATTTGCGTTTTCCCGAATTTTTTTCCGCGCCCAGCGGCCGTTTGACGTTTTTGCTGCTGCCCGCCGCCTTCACTTACGACAGGCAGGGCGCATTGGGAATTGCTGCTGCGCGCCCGCGCGGTGGAAAACCAATGTTACGTCGTAGCGGCGGCGCAAGGCGGCGAACACGAAAGCGGCAGGCGCACTTTCGGCCACAGCATGATTATCGACCCGTGGGGCGAAGTGCTGGCCGTTTTTGCCCGAAGGCGAGGGGCGTCGTCGTGGCCGATTTGGACGGCGCGCGGCTGCAAAGCGTGCGCACCAGGCTGCCTGCGTTGAAACACAGATTGCTGTAAACCATCCTTTGAGGCCGTCTGAAAAACCGTTTTCCGGATGATTTCCGCTGATTTTCCCCTATGACCCGAACCCTGCAAACCACCCGCATCCTAGGCATAGACCCCGGCAGCCGCGTAACCGGCTTCGGCGTCATCGACGTCTGCGGCCGCGAACATTTCTACGTTGCCTCGGCTGCATCAAAACCCCGCCGGACGCGCCGTTGTCGGAACGCATCGCCGTCATCGTGCGCCATATCGGCGAAATCGTCCGGCTGTACCGGCCGCAACAGGCCGCAGTGGAGCAGGTATTCGTCAACGTCAATCCGGCCTCGACCCTGATGCTCGGCCAGGCGCGCGGCGCGGCATTAGCCGCCTTGGTCATGCACGAGCTGCCCGTGTCCGAATACACCGCCCTGCAAGTCAAGCAGGCCGTCGTCGGCAAAGGCAAGGCGGCGAAAGAACAAGTGCAGCACATGGTCGTGCAAATGCTGTCGCTTTCCGGCACGCCCCAATCCGATGCCGCCGACGGCCTCGCCGTTGCCCTGACCCACGCCCTGCGCAACCACGGACTTGCCGCGCAGTTGAATCCGAACGGAATGAAGGTCAAACGCGGCCGTTTCCAGTGGTAAAAAGGCCGTCTGAAAACGAGCGTAGCGGGTTTCGCTAAAACCGCCTCCCCATTCCCGACCCGCAATCCGCCTGAAAAACAACCCTTTCAGTTATAATCGCATTTTTCCGCTTCCGCCAGCCGCCATGAAAGCCGTCTTTTCCCTTCTCTACCTCATCCAGCTCCCTGCCCTTCAAAGGCCATACACAAAATCGCCGACGCAGTGGGCATCCTCGCCTATTACGCCGTCAAACCGCGCCGCAAAGTCGGCGAGACCAACCTCAGAAAAATGCTTTCCCGAATGGAGCGAAGACAAACGCAAAGCCGTGCTCAAACGCCATTTTCAGCACATGGCGAAGCTGATGCTCGAATACGGCCTGTATTGGTACGCGCCTGCCGAAAGGCTGCGCAAACTCGTGCATTATCAAGACAAACACCATCTTGATAACGCGCTCGCGGCAGGCGAAAAAAAGTCATCCTGCTTTTATCCGCATTTCACCGCATTTGAAATGGCGGTTTACACCCCTCAATCAGGACGTGCCGCTGACCAGCATGTATTCGCACCAAAAACAAAGCGTTGGACGAACAAATCCTCAAAGGCCGCCACCGCTACAACAACGTCTTCCTCATCGGCCGCACCGAAGGCCTGCGCGCGATTATCAAGCAACTGCGCAAAAGCGACGCCCCTTCCTTTACCCTGCCCGACCAGGATTTCGGCCGCAACGACTCCATCTTTCGTCAACTTCTTCGGCATCCCCACCGCCACGATTACAGGCTTAAGCCGCATCGCCGGCATGACGAAAGCCAAAGTCATCCCCGCCATCCCCACGCGCAATGCCGACAACACGGTTACGCTGCGTTTCTATCCGGCATGGGAAAAACTTTCCTTCAGACGACGTTGCAGCCGACACCCAACGCATGAACGATTTTATCGAAGCGCGGGCAAGGGAAAAATCCCGAACAATATTTCTGGCTGCACAAAGCGCTTTCAAAAACCCGTCCCGAAGGCGAACAGGGGTTTTATTGAATTACATACGATTTCAAACAGGGAAACAGGTCGGTAACTGCTCTGGCCTGTTTTTTTGTTTGAATGCGATTGAATTTGTATATGCTTGATGGGTTTTGAAAGGTTTTGCGGGCTTTGGATAAAAACATTCGGAAAAATATAGAAAAAGATATTGCGAATGAGCGTCAGAAGGATGTTTTTTTCAGACGGCCTGAATATTAAACGGATAAATCGGTGCGATTTGGTTAATATATTAAAAATAATTTTATTTAAAAATCAGTGTATTACAAAAGAGGAAAAATGGTTTGAAAACTGTGTGGCTGTATTTTTGTGAAATTTAATATTAAAAATAAACTATTTTATGGAATTAAATTTCTAAAAAAATAAAATTTTAAAATATTTTAAATTTTTAAAAATATAATATTATGAATAAAACGGAGAGATGTCGGAAAAATACATCTTTCGGGAAATAACACTTGGCAAACGTCTGGAAAAGGCGTAAATTCCGCTACACTTGATTACACGTTTTTCAGACGGCCTCTCGGCCGTAAGGATTTCCGTGTATAGGGTTTTTCCCGCCTGCGGGAGCGTTTCGGCGGTTTGCTTCTCTCCGCTGGAACGGAATTTTATCGGTGCAGAGTTGAGCTGCGTCGGTAAAGTTGCAGGTGCAAGCCTGCATTGTTTGTGAAGCGTAAATCTCTGATTTGAAGTATTGGGGCAATCCTGTGGGGGGTTGCCCTTTTTTTGCCGTTTGCCGCCGGCTTTCTTTATCCTCCGCTTCATGTAACAATGCCGTCATTCATCCCGTTGGTTGCCGGAGCGACGCCATGACCCCGATTTTTAGCCTTTGACATCGAAACCGTACCCGACGTGCACGGTATCCGCCTGTTGTACGACCTGCCTGACAACCTGCCCGACAGCGAGGCCGTTATGTTCGCCCAGCAGAAACGCCGCGCCCAGACCGGCGGCGATTTCATGCAGCACCACCTGCATCAGGTGGTGGCCATTTCCTGCTGTATGCGCTGGGGGCAGGACAAAATCCATGTCGGCACCATCGGCGAAATGCACGACAGCGAAGAGGTGATGATTGCCAATTTTTCGACCTCATCGAGACCCATACGCCGCAACTGGTGAGTTGGAACGGCGGCGGTTTCGACCTGCCCGTGCTGCATTACCGTTCGCTGATTCACGGCATCGCCGCCGCGCGGTACTGGGACACGGGGAGGGCGATTTCGGCGACAGCCGCGATTTCAAATGGAACAACTACATCAGCCGCTACCACAACCGCCATTGCGACCTGATGGATCTGCTCGCACTCTACCAGCCGCGCGCCAGCGTGCCGCTCGACGACATGGCCAAACTCTGCGGCTTTCCCGGCAAGCTCGGCATGGACGGCGGCAAAGTGTGGGAAGCCTTCCATGCAGGCCGTCTGAAAGACATCCGCGATTATTGCGAAACCGACGCGGCGAACACTTATCTGATGTACCCTGCGTTTCCGCCTGATGAGCGGCGCGCTGGACGCCGACGAATACGAAGTCGAAATCAAACGCCTGAAAAACTACCTTGCCGACCAAGCGAAGGATAAGCCGCACTGGGCCGAGTTTTATCCGTGCATGGCGGCAGGCCGTCTGAAGCCGGTGCGGCAGGCCTGTTCCCCATATCACGGAAAAACAGGCTTGCCGCCCGCCGAAACGTTACGCTAAGATTGAGGCCGTCTCGAAACCACGTTCCCGTTTTCAGACGGCCTCCCAACCTCTAACGGCTTTGCAGAAAAGCATGAACCCGCCCGCTGCACTCAGACAAATCACCCTTATCGGCGTCGGCCTCATCGGCGGTTCGTTTGCGCTGGATTTGAAACGAGTTCAGGCTGGTGGAAAAAGTCGCCGGCATCGACCTGAGCCGCAGCAATCTCGACCCGCGCGCTGGAGCGCGGCGTGATTGACGAAGCCTTTTGATACCGTCGGCGAAGACAATATCGGTGCGGCGGATTTTGGTCCTCATCGCCACACCCGTATCGACCCTGTCCGCCATCTGCCGCAGCATCGCGCCGTTCCTCAAAGGCCGGAACGCTGGTGTCCGACGTCGGCAGCACTAAACAATCCGCACTCGAAGCCTTCCGCGATTGCCTGCCCGGACATCTCCCGTACTGCATCGCCGCCCATCCGATTGCAGGTTCAGACCGCAGCGGCGCACTGGCCGCCCAGTTCGGCCTGTATCGAGGGTAAAAACTCATCATCACGCCGCACGGACGGGAAGATTCAGACGGCCTTTGCAGGCTGGAATCCTTGTGGCAGGCCGTCGGTGCCGAAACATACCGTATGAGCGCGGCGGAACACGACGCCGTGTTCGCCGCCGTATCCCACATGCCGCACCTGCTCGCCTTCGCCTTCGTTCACCAGATTCTCGACCACCCGCGGGGCAAACCTACCTGAAGTTCGCTGCGACGGGATTCCGCGACTTCACCCGCATCGCCTCCAGCCATCCCGCCATCTGGACGGACATCTGCATGGCTAACAAAAACAGCCTGCTGGACTTTAATCGGCGGCCTGCGCACAGCTTGGTGTTTTTGAAGGGACATTTTGAAACCGGCGACAGGCCTGCGCTTACCGTTATCTGGAAGAAGCCAAACAGACGCGCGACGACTGGCAGGCGAATCAGCCGTTGTGAGGGCAGCGTCAAAATACAGCGAGGCTGTCTGAAACTTAAGTTTCAGACGGCCTTTTGATTGTCCGTTGTAGCAGTCGGTTATTTGAGGCGGGGGTGAATATTAGGAACTTTAATCGGATTATTCAGTCCCAAATACCGGAATTGGTCAATACTGGTTCATTTTTATGTTTATGATTTGATTTAAGGAGATTATGATGAAAGAATTAATGGTAAAAGAGTTGGGGCAGGTGGCCGGAGGGATTAATTGGGATTCATTTGGATTCTTGGATTGGTTAGATCCTGATTTTTCTAACCCGTTCTCTCCGTTACTTCTTTAAAGAAGTTTATTGGACTTGGGAATTCTAATCCTCGCAGTAATTTGAGGATGGTTCACACAGTGCGGGATTAGTGCAGGTAAATCAGCAAACCCGACCGAGGTTTGGGATGTGTACTTAAATGTGTGTCACATTTGCCGTTTTACTTGTCCTCCTGCCAGTCTTTACATGCTGGCGGGTGCGTATTTCAACTGATATAGTTCAAAGGCCGTCTGAAACTTAAGTTTCAGACGGCCTTTTGATTGTGTTTGCGGCTGCCGGATATTTTTCTGCAATCTTCCGGTTACATCCGCCTGCGCCATTGTGCCAGCAGGTGCTTTGAACGCTGCGGGATTTTCGTAGCCGTTCCAGATGGTGGCCTGAAGCCAGCGGCAGGCGGTGGCGACGTTGAAGGGGACGCCGCGGCCGTAGTAATACATGCGCGCGAGGTGGTATTGCGCCATGGCGTTGTCCTGTACGGCGGCGGTTTCGAACCAGTAGGCGGCTTCCTTCGGACTGTATTTCACGCCTTGGCCGTAGTAGTAAATCACGCCGAGCTGCGCTGCGGCGCCGCTGTGGTGGAATTCGGCGGCTTCAAGGTAGGGAGTTTGCGCGCCGCGGTGTAGTCCTGCTGCCTGCCGATGCCTTCCTGATAAGCCAGTGCTTCCTGAAAGGTTTTTCGATGTGTTGGAGTATCAGCGCGGTCCGTTTGATGTCTTCGTAGTGGTCTTGGTCGTGCAGGGCGGCGTCGCTCAGGAGTTTGCGGCAGGCGAGAGGCTGCCTGCTTCGGCGGCCTGACGGTAGTAGTTTTTGTGCGGTATGGTGGTCGGGCCGGACGCCCAAACCGTAGCGGTAGATGTCTCCCATCAGCGAGAGGGCTTCGGGATGGCCGTATTCTGCGGCGGTTTCGGCATAGCGGACGGCTTTCAACTGGTTGCGCTCGGTCAGCGTGCCGATGAGGTGAGTGCCGCGCAAGGGGCGGTAACGGCATCGTAGTCGCGCTGGTCGGCGGCAGCCTTGTACCAGTCCAGCGCGTCGGGGTCTGCCCTGTTCGGCCAGTACGTCGGCCAACATGGTTTGCGCGCCGATAAATCCTTGTTCCGCGGCCTGACGGAGATGGAAGGCTGCGCGCTCCAAAGTCGGGCGGGGTGCCCATGCCTTTGCGATAGATTTTGCCGAGCTGCCAGTGTGCGACGGAAAGTCCCTGCTCGGCGGCTTCGTGATAGAGGCCGCGGGCGATGGTCAGGTCGGCTTCGCCGGAGAGGTGGTAGTGTTGGGCGAAGTATTGCCCGAACGGTGGCCTTGTCCGGCGGCTTTGCGCGCCCAATAGACGGCCTGCGGTTCGTGGTGGTCGGCATAGTATTCGAGCAGGCGCAGCTGCGCCGCCAGTATGCCGCGTTCGCCCAGCCATGCGTATTCGCTGAGGAAGGCGGAAAACGGTTCGCCCGCGCGTTCGCGCAGGTGCAGCAGGTTGTAAACGGCGTAGGGATGGTTTTTGTTTGGCGGCGATTTCCAGCCCACGGGATGGCGGCCTCGATGTCCAGTTCGGACTGCTCCAGAAAGATGCCGGCCAGTTGGAACGCGGCCTCGGCATGACCCCTGACGGGCGGCTTGTTGCAGCAACGGCAGTGCCTGCCCGTAGTCGGGCGGATTTTGCGCCAGCAGTTGGTCTGCCTGCCGGAAAGGGAATCTGATGCTGCGTTGGCCATGATTGGAAACGGGCGTCTAAAATTTCAAATTATACCTTCTCTGTAATTTATTGTTAACAGGGCGGAGTTTTTACTGGTAGGTTTTTCATGATAAAAGGTTGTTTGAGAGGATGTTTTCAGACGGCCTTTCTGTATTCCATGTTAAAATGCCGTCTGAATCAAACTACCACTCAAGTGAATAAAAATGAATCATCAGATACAACACGCATTACAGCAGCTCAACGGGCTGATTTTAGGGAAAGAGAACGTTTTACGGCAGATATTCGCCGCCGTGCTGGCGGGCGGGCATGTGCTTCTGGAGGACGTGCCCGGGGTGGGAAGACCACGCTGTCGCATCGGGGTGGCGGCGGTGCTGGGGCTGGACTACCGGCGGGTGCAGTTTACCAACGACATGCTGCCTTCCGATTTGCTGGGGGTTAATGTATTCCGTCCGAACGAGGGGCGGTTTGAGTTTCATTCGGGGCCCGGTGTTCCATGCGTTTTTGCTGGCGGACGAGATTAACCGCGCGTCGCCGAAATTGCAGTCGGCGCTTCGGAGGCGATGGAGGAGCGGCAGGTGTCGGTGGACGGTGAAACTTATCCGCTGCCGCAGCCGTTTATCGTGATGGCGACGCAGAACCCGACCGAACAGCTCGGTACGTTCCCGCTGCCCGAATCCCAGCTCGACCGCTTTATGATGCGCCTGAGCATGGGCTATCCGGCCGCCGAGGCGGAAAAACAGCTTTATTTGCAGGGCGGCAGCCGCAGTGCGGCGGGCAGTTTGCAGGGCCGTATGCGATGCGCGGCAGTTGCAGCAGTGGCAGCAGCAGGTTTCGCAGGTAACGTTTGCGCAGGCGGCGGCCGACTATGTGTACCGGCTGGTGCAGGCGACGCGGCAATCCGGGCGGTTTGCGGCGGGACTCAGCCGCGCGCGGGCTGGCGGTGGTCGGCGCGGCCAAAGCATGGGCGTTTATGCAGGGGGCGCGGACATGTACTGCCCGACGACATCAAGTCGGTGTGGGTGGCGGTGGCAAAACCACCGTGTCAAACCGGTACAGCAGGGTTTGACGTCCGCACAGGTGCTGACGGATTTGCTCAATCATGTGGCCGTCTGAAACGGCACTCCCGCCGGTGCGGGACAATGAAGCGGCGGCTCGGCGGCACATCCGCACCGTACCGACCCGTTTTGGGCGTCGGGCTGCTGGTTATGGTGGCCTTGTTGTGGCTGGTCGGACTGAATTATCAGGCCAATCTCGCCTATATCGCCCGCGTTCTGGCTGTTGGGCTTCATCATCGTCGCCGTGCTGCAAAACCGCGCCAACTGCTCGACCTGCGGCTTGAGGTGAAGATGCCGTCTGAAATCTTTGCGGGCACGCCTGCCGAAATAACGTTGGACGCCGCAGGCAATACCCGCCGCCGACTGCTGTGGTTGGCGCAGGGATGACGGAGACGGCTGGCAGCCGTGCATATTCCGGGCGGTTCCGTGTCTGCCGTTTTGCCGTTGCAGGCGCAGATGCGCGGCTATTTGCGGCTGCCCCGCTGCGCGTCGCCGCCGCCGCACCGTTCGGTATCTGCACGACGGAATGCCGCTGGCAATGGCGGAGCGACAAAGTCGTGTTCCCCGCGCCGGAAGCGCACGATCCGCCTGCGGGATTCCATGCCGACGAATGCGGCGGCGTACAGAGCCGCGTCCGCGCAGCAGCAGCGACGATTTGTCCCACCTTCAGGCGCATCAAAGCGGCGCGTCGTTGCAGCACATCGCTTGGAAAGACCTACGCCAAAACCGGCGAAATGCTCGACAAAAATTCGAAGCCGCCGAAGCGGGCGGCGGCAGCCATATCATTTCCTATCGGGACTATCCCTCCGCTGGACGGGAACAGCTTGCCGCATTGCTCTGCCACCGCGTGCTCGAAGCCGAACGTCGCGGCATCCGCTACGAACTCGAACTGCCCGGACGCACCGTCGCGCCGCAGAAAAAGCCAGCGCGAAATCTGCCTGACCGCGCTGGCCTGTGGTGAGGCCGTCTGAAAAACATACCGGATGGCGGCCGGTTTCACTATAATTTGTCCGTCCGAACCCGAAAGGCCGTCTGAAAATGCCCACCCCGACCATACCGGCTGCGCGCCTGCCCGCTGCCCCGAAACGAAAGCCAGAATGCTGCTGCAGCTGCACTCGGCTGCACGCGCGTGCAGTGCTGACGCAGGGCGGCAGCGAAATGTCCGAACACGCCGCCGCTACCGCGCAGGATGGCGCACCGCCGCATTCAGGGCGAGCCGATGGCCTATATTTTGGGCGAACGCGAATTTTACGGGCGCATGTTCCGCGTCAATCCCGACGTATTGATTCCCCGCCCCGAAACCGAACACTTGGTCGAAGCCGTCCTCGACCGCTCTGCCGCCGCAGGGCAGGGTGTGGGATTTGGGGACGGGCAGCAGCGCAGTGGCCGTAAGCATCGCGCTGGAGCGCCCCGACGCACGGGTGCGCGCATCCGACATCAGCGCGGCCGCCCTGCACACCGCCGCGCAAAACGCCGCCGCTTTGGGCGCGGACATTGAGTTTGCACTCGGTTCGTGGTTCGATACCGACAGGCCGTCTGATCCTACGACATCATCGTTTCCAATCCGCCGTATATCGAAGCGGGCGACGCGCATCTCGAGCAGGGCGATTTGCGCTTCGAACCGCAAGGCGCGCTGACCGATTTTTCAGACGGCCTCTCCTGCATCCGCGCGCTGGCTGCCGGTTCGCCCGCGTATTTGAAAAACGGCGGATGGCTGCTGCTCGAGCACGGCTGCGGCCAAGGCGCGCAGGTCAGGCGGTTCTGGCGGAACACGGCTTCTCGCGTATCGATACCCTGCCGGATTTGGCGGGGTTGGACAGGGTAACGCTGGGCGTTTTTCGACCACGGCAAATTGATTTTTTCTCACCGAAAGGCCGTCTGAAATCCGGTTTCAGACGGCCTTTTTCAGAGATTGATACAGCGCGCCCGCCCGACGCACCGCACCGCAAAGTACCGCAGGGTAAGGAACATGACGTAAGCCGCTAACATTCGTTTACGCTATTTTGCCGCAGCGGCGCAGACGCCCGCTGAAAAAGCTGTCCCTATAATATCCATACATCCGGCACTTGCCGAAGGTGTATAAGAAAGGAAGAGATTATGACCAAAAACAGCTTATTACTGCTTTGGTTGCCGCAACGCTGGCTTTTTCCGGCCGTTACGGTTCAGGCACGCGGTACGGACAACCAGAAAAGCCACTCTGGCCGGCGCGGCTGCGGGAGCGGCTGGGCGGCATTTTTGGGCAACGACGGCCAAAGTATGCTGATTGGTGCGGCCGCCGGAGGTTTTGGCAGGCAACGCCTATGCCTACCACAATAAGAAAAATGAACCAGAAAGACGCCGAAAATCGAACGGCGCGACCGCTGGTACCGCGATTCACGTTATTACGACGACTGGGTACGACCACGGACGTTACAAGCGGCACAGCCATTTCCGTCCCAAGAAAAGACACTGGCGCGATTGGGACGACTGGGATGACTGGGACGATTAAACCGGACAGGTTGTTGGAACCGGTTTGAAAGGCCGTCTGAAACGGTAACGTTTCAGACGGCCTTGTACAAATTTCTACATAATTTCTATTGGTGCCGGTTTCGGATGCATCAATTCTTCATATGTTATCTTGATTACGATGCCCATCGGCGGGGAGTGGGCTGTCATGTCTTCCAAGCGGCGGTTATCCGAATTTCCGCCCGAAATCCGTTTCAGTTCGGTTATGCCCGGTTTTTTCATTGCAGTCCCCTTATTTTAAAAACGCCGTCTAAAAACAATCCGGCAACGCCGGATTGTTTTTCCGTCATGAAACGCCATGACTTTTAAAATTACCTATATATACATAGCCCGGATCTTCCGGTATTCTAACCGTCCCGCGTCCCGCATTCTGCGTTCGAATTCTTCGAGTGAGATGACAAAAGTCTCTGGGAGCGGGGGCAATCAAATCACTTATATGCTTCACTTCGCCTGAATCGCCGCCCGACACCTGTTTCAATTCAAAAAAACATTCAACTTTTTCTCATGACAACCTCTCTAAATTTAACGATAAAAAGTATTTGAAATCCGTTCTTTTGAAATTTTTAAGAATGTGGACTTCATTGGTTGAGAGTTTTTACTCGAATCAAAGTTTGTTTTGAAAACAAAAACCGTAAGCGGCGGTTTAAGAATCATCTATCTGAAAAACATAAATAATACAATGTGTTATTAAAATATCAACTGCGTTGGCGCAATGATTCGGCGCAATTTTTCCGCGGCATTCCGGCCTCTTTATTCGGGGGCGGGGCCGTTTGTTCTGAGGGATTCAATATTGAAGGCGGGCGTGGCGTGGGTTATGATGTTTTCTTTGTTAACGCTTTTTCAGACGGCCTTTGATGCCGTCTGAAACGGACGGGTTGTAACCAAACGGAGAAAAGGCATGAATGCCGTTGTGATTGCTGTAATCGTGATGCTGGCGTTGTCGCTGGCGCGGGTGCATGTGGTGTTGAGTCTGACCGTCGGTGCGTTTGCCGGCGGGTTGCTGGCGGGGATGCCGCTGACCGATGTGGCCGATGCGGCGGGCAAGGTGTCGCAGCCGGGTATTATCACCGTGTTTCAAAACGGTTTGTCCGGCGGGGCGAAAATTGCGCTGTCGTATGCGATGCTGGGGGCGTTCGCTATGGCGATTACCCATTCCGGCCTGCCGCAGCAGCTTGCCGGCGCGGTGGTGCGCAAACTGAACCGCAGCGGCGCGGAATCGGGAACGAGTATGGTGAAATGGCTGCTGTTGCTGGTGATTCTGGTAATGGGCGTCCTCAGTCAGAACGTTGTCCCTATCCATATCGCCTTTATTCCGATGGTCATTCCGCCGCTGCTGTTGGTATTCAACCGCCTCCAGGTCGACCGCCGCCTGATTGCCTGCGTGATAACTTTCGGTTTGGTAACGACGTATATGTTTCTGCCTTACGGGTTTGGTGCGATTTTCCTGAATGAAATCCTGTTGGGCAATATCCGTTCCGCCGGCATGGCCGTGGACGGCATCAATGTGATGGAGGCGATGGCGATTCCCGCGCTGGGCATGGCGGCGGGCTTGTTGCTCGCGTTCGTCCATTACCGCAAGCCGCGCGTGTACCAGAGCAATCGAAATCGATACGGCTGACAACCGTTCCGCCGCTGACCAGCCGGAACCTTCGTACTACCGCAGCCTGGTGGCGGGCGTGGCGATTGCGGTTTGCTTCGCCATCCAGCTGGTGTACAACGATGCGCTGCTGCTGGGCGCGATGCTCGGTTTCGCCGTATTCATGACTTTGGGCGTGGTCAAACGCCACGATGCCAACGATGTGTTCGGTGCGGGCATCAAAAATGATGGCGATGGTCGGCTTTATTATGATTGCCGCGCAGGGGTTCGCCGCGGTGATGCAGGGCAACAGGCGACATCCAGCCGTTGGTCGACGGCAGTATGAAAAATGTTCGGCGGCAGCAAAGGTATGGCTGCGTTTGCCATGCTGCTGGTCGGACTGCTGGTTACGATGGGCATCGGTTCGTCGTTTTTCCACCCTGCCGATTATTACGGCGATTTATGTGCCGCTGTGTATGAGCTTGGGCTTTTCGCCGCTGGCGACCGTGGCGATTGTCGGCACGGCCGGCGCGCTGGGCGATGCCGGTTCGCCCGCTTTCGATTCGACCCTCGGCCCGACCATGGGGTTGAATGCCGACGCCAGCACGACCACATCCGCGATTCCGTCGTGCCTACTTTTATCCACTACAACATCCCGCTGATGGTGGCCGGATGGATTGCCGCGATGGTGCTGTAAATGAGTGCGGCCGGCGATTTGGAACACCGCATTACCGAACTGGAAATTCAGACGGCCTTGCAGGAAGATTTGATCAGCAGCCTGAACGATACCGTCGCCAAAATGCAGCAGACGTTGGACTTGCAGCAGGCGCAGTTGAGGCTGCTTTACCAGCGGATGCAGGACAAAGGAGCGAACGGCGAGCGCGAGCCATGATAGTCTGCGCGACGAGGTGCCGCCGCGTATTGATGGGTTTTTGATGGAAAAGGCCGTCTGAAAACTGGGTTTCAGACGGCCTCTTTTGATCTATTTTGTCAGGTGTTTACAGGCAATCCAGTTCGTTTGCCATTTGTTGCTCCCATGTTTCGCGCCGGCGGATGAGGTTTTGCTTTCGTTGCCGTTCTACCAGCACTTCCGCCGCCCGGTTGCGCGTGTTGTACTGCTTGCCGTGCTGGCGCCGTATGCGCCTGCGCTGCGCGATAACAGGCAAATCGCCCGCCTCGCAGGCGAGGGTGCGGCCTTTGGCCGAGGAAGTCGCCGGTTTCGCAAATCGGGCCGACGATGTCGGCGGTCAGCAGCGGGATGTTTTTGGTTCCACCGCTTCGATGCGGTGATAGGCGTCATACAGGGCGGGGCGCATGAGGTCGTTCATGGCGGCATCGACCATCGACGAAGTTTTTCTCTTCGCCGTGTTTGACGAACTCGACGCGCGCCAGCAGCGATCCTGCGTTGCCGACCAAGCTACGGCCGGCTCGAGAATGAGTTTCAGACGGCGTGTGCCGATCAGTTTTTGAACCGCTTGGGCATACGCGCCCAAATCGGGGACGGTTTCGTCTCGATAAACGATGCCGACGCCGCCACCTAAGTCTAGATGTTCCAAAACGATGCCTTCGGCGGCAGGTGCGTCAACCAAAATCAGAAAATGCGCTCGCAGGCTTCGATGAGCGGGCTTAAGTCGGTCAGTTGCGAACCGATGTGGCAGTCGATGCCGATAATTTTGAGGTGGCTTTGGCGGGCGGCATGCGGCGGTAGGCTTCGAGCGCGTCGGCATAGGCGATGCCGAATTTGTTGGCTTTCAGGCTGTGGAGATGTAGGGATGGGTTTTGGCATCGACATCGGGGTTGACGCGCAGGAGACGGACGCGGTTTTGCCCAAACGTTCCGGCAACCTTTTGAATGCGGTCGATTTCGGGGATGCTTTCCATATTGAAGCATTTCACGCCCGCATGAAGCGCGAACTCGATTTTCCGCCTCGCTTTTGCCCACGCCTGAAAATATGGTTTCGCCGCATCGCCGCCCGCCGCCAAAACGCGCGCCAATTCGCCGCCGGAAACGATGTCGAAACCGCTCCCCAGCGAGGCGAAGTGTTTGATGATGCTCAGATTGCCGTTGGCCTTGACGGCGCAGCAGACGAGCGGGGAAAGCGCGGCAAACGCGGTTTGGTAGTTTTCAAATGCTTCGGTCAGCGCGGATTGGCTGTACACATAAAGCGGCGTGCCGAATTCTTCGGCAAGGCGGGAATAGGGACTTGTTCGCAATGCAGGGTCATGGTTGTGCTTTGGCTTTTGTCTTGTTCCGGTTGGCTGGCGGGGTGTGAATCGGCAAGCCGGTTTGGATCACGCCGAAACGCGCCTTGTCGCCTTCCTTGGGCAGATAGAGGTCGCCTTTATAACCGCAGGCCGAGAGCAGGAGGGCGGTTGCCGCAGCAAAAATACGCCGTATTTCATCGGTAAACTTTCTTCGCAAGCGCGAATGTGGCAAGATTCGGTATCTTAAACAAAAACACGCAAAAAGCCATGATGACCGAAAGCGAATTCATCCGCATGAGCGAAGAATTGTTCGAACACATCGAAGACCAAATCGACGAAAACGGCTGGGATTTTCGACTGCCAGTTTGCCGGAAACGTCCCTGACCATCGAAGCGGCGGACGGCACGCAAATCATCGTCAACCGCCACCGCCCAATCAGGAATTGTGGATTGCCGCAAAAGCGGCGGCTACCATTTCGCCGAGCAAAACGGCAAAATGGCTGGCAACGCGCGACGGACGGGATTTCTACGATGTTTTGAACGAAGCATTGAGCGCGGCTTCGGGCGAAGCGGTTGAGATTGCCGAATTGTAGTGGACTCGAAGCCCATCCCTACCCCAAAACCATTCATTCCGAAGGATAACCAAATGCCCCTGTTAGACGGTTTCAAAGTCGACCACACCCGTATGCACGCCCCGCCGTGCGTGTGGCGAAAACCATGACCACGCCCAAAGGCGACACCATTACCGTATTCGACCTGCGCTTTTTGCGTTCCCAACAAAGAAATCCTGTCCGAAAAAGGCATCCACACGCTGGAGCATTTGTTTCGCAGGCTTTATGCGCGACCACTTGAACGGCAACGGCGTCGAAATCATCGACATTTCCCCGATGGGCTGCCGCACCGGTTTCTACATGAGCCTTATCGGCACGCCCGACGAGCAGCGGGTCGCCGACGCATGAGCTCGCTTCGATGCAGGATGTGGTCAATGTCAAAGACCAAAAGCAAAAATCCCCGAGTTGAACGAATACCAATGCGGTACCTATCTGATGCACTCGCTTGCCGAAGCGCAGGAAATCGCGCAAAACGTGTTGGCGCGCAAAGTGGCGGTGAACAAAAACGAGGATTTGACGCTGGATGACGATTTTTGAAAGGTAGTTTCCATTCTTTGACGAAGATGAGATAAAGGCCGTCTGAACACTGGATTTCAGACGGCCTTTATATTCAGTTTAGGTTTATACCGGTTTGAAATGTTCCCCAAACCGGTTTGCAGTTTTTCCGGCAGCTCGGGGCACGCGCCGAGGATGCCGCCGCTGAAAGTCGTTTAAGCGGTGGAAGTCGCTGCCCGCGCTGGCGAGCTACCGAAGCGTTCTGCCAAACAGCGCGTAGTTGAGGCGGTCGTTTTTGCAGCAGTTGCCGCTGTGGACTTTCGATGCCTACGCCGCCGAGGTTTTTAAATTCTTCAAACAGATTGCGCTTGGCGGTGGCGGACAAATCGTAGCGCATGGGTGGGCGATGACTGCCATGCCGTCTGCGCCGTTTGACGGCGGATACGCAGTCTGCCAGCGTCGCCCATTCGTGGCGGACGGCGCAGGACTTTGCCGTCGCCCTAGGTATTTGGTGAACGCCTGCTGTTTGTTTTTGACGTGTCCCGCTTTGGATGAGGAACTCGGCGATGTGGGTGCGGCTGACCATTTCTTTGTTTGCCGCCAGCGCGAGCGCGCCGTCGTATGCGCCGCCGATGCCTTTCTTTTTCGAGCTTGGCGGCGATGGCTTCGAGGCGTTTCAGACGACCTTGCCGTACTTGCGCCAACAGGTTTTGCAGGTTTTCGTCCTGTTCGTCGAAATCAAACCGACGGACGTGTATGGTGCGCCCGCGCTAAGTGACGGAGATTTCCACGCCGTTGACGAAAGCGCAGCCCGAGCTTGTCGGCTTCGGCACGCGCTTCGGCGATGCCGCCTGTGTGGTCGTGGTCGGTCAACGCCAGCAGCGTGCAGCCGTGTTTGATGCGCGAGGCGCACGACTTCGGCAGGGGAGAGCATACCGTCAGAAACGGTGGAATGGCAGTGCAGGTCTATCATGGGGCGTTATGTGTGTGGTGAGACGGTGGGCTGGGGTGTCAATATTGTCGGGCAGTGTGGCGACGGGGGTAATTTTAAAAACGGGTGTATGGTAAATTCAAAGGAAAAAGTTCATATGCCGTCATTCCCGCGCAGGCGGAATCCAGACTTTGATTTGTCAGAAATGTTTAAGGTTAACCGCTATTTCAAACTTCTGAATTCCCGCCTGCGCGGGAATGACGTATGAACGTTTTCAATTGATCTACTATAACAGGCCGTCTGAAAACGCGGTTTCCCATCCAGCCGAACCGTTTTCAGACGAGCCTTTCCGTTATCTTCGTCGTCCGACCAACCCGCTTCTTTCAATTTCCGCCGTTGCGCATCGTCAGCGGGCTTTTATCCGTCCAATAAATCTGTCTGGATGCAGGCATCGCCGCAGTCGCTGCCGCAGCATTCCCACGATTCGGGGCGGACGGGTTCGTCTAGAAGCAGCTCGCCCAAGAGGGCTTCGGCTTTATTCTTCAGGGTCGTATCCATCGGCGATTTCCAAGCGCGCGCCGTCAAACTCGATGACTTCGCCGCCGCGTATTTTTCGGCGGTTTTGCGGGTTTCGGTTTCGCCGTTGCGCAACACCAGCCCTTCGGCGATAAACGCTTTCGCCTGCCCGCCGCTTTCGGCAAGTCCGGCGAGCTTCAGAGGTCGCACAGGGCGATGTATTCGTTGTCTTCGAGATAGACGGTGGCTTCCATGTCGGTATCCTGTTTAAAAAGATTGGAACATTTTAGCAGCGCGAAGGTTTCAGGCCGTCTGAAAAGCCCTCGTCCCTCTTTTATGGCGAAACCCGCGGCGCTCGTTTAGAGCGAAACTCACTGTGTCTCGTTTTTCAGACGGCCTTTGCCAGCCAACCCTGCCAATACGCCTTTTTATTGTTCACGCCGATTTTTGCCATGACCGAGCCGACCTACATCCCGCTGCGCCTGCATACCGAGTTTCTCGATTACCGACGGTATGGTGCGGATTAAAAACGATTGCCAAAGCGCAGGAGTACGGTTTGCCTGCTTTGGGCATCAGCGATTTGATGAACGAATTCGGTTTGGTGAAATTCTATAAAGCTCTGCCGCAGCGCGGGATTAAAGCCCGTCGGGGCGGCGGATGTGGATAGGGCAATCCGAATGCGCCGACATAGCCGTTCCGCGCCATGCTGATTATCCGCAACGATGCGGGCTATCTGCGCCTGAGCGAGCTTTTGACGGCGGCTTATGTCGGCAAAGACCGCAATATCCATCATGCGGAACTCAATCCCGAATGGCTGGAAAACGGCGACAACAGCGGCTTGATTTGTTTGAGCGGCGCGCATTACGGCGAAGTGGGCGTGAATCTGTTGAACGGCAATGAAGACGCGGCGCGTGCGGCGGCGTTGAAGTATGCGGCTTGGTTTCCCGATGCGTTTTATCTGGAGCTGCAACGCCTGCCCGAACGTCCCGAATGGGAGGCTTGCGTTTCGGGCAGCGTGAAGCTGGCGGAGGAATTGGGTTTGCCGGTGGTGGCGACGCATCCGACGCAGTTTATGAGCCGCGACGATTTCAACGCGCACGAGGCACGGGTGTGCATCGCGGGCGGCTGGGTGCTGACGGACAAGAAACGTCCGCGCGATTTTACGCCGAGCCAGTTTTTCATTCCGCCGGAAACGATGCTGGAGCGTTTCGCCGACTTGCCCGAAGCCTTGGAAAACACGGTAGAAATCGCCAAACGCTGCAAACTGATCACATCACGCTGGGCAAAAACTTCCTGCCCCTGTTCCCGACGCCCGACGGCCTGTCGCTGGATGATTATTTGGTGAAACTGTCCAACGAGGGCTTGCAGGAACGCATGGTTCAGCTTTATCCCGACGAGGCGGAGCGGGCGGCGAAAATGCCAGAATATCAGGAGCGGCTGGATTTTGAGCTGAACATCATCATCCAGATGAAATTCCCCGGCTATTTCCTTATCGTACAAGACTTTATCAACTGGGCAAAAACGCACGGTTGTCCGGTGGGGCCGGGACGCGGTTCGGGCGCGGGTTCGCTGGTGGCGTATTCGCTGAAGATTACCGACCTCGACCCTCTGAAATACGCGCTGCTGTTCGAGCGTTTCTTGAACCCCGAACGCGTTTCCATGCCCGACTTCGACGTGGACTTTTGCCAAAGCAACCGCGGCCGCGTGATTGAGTATGTGCGCGACAAATACGGTGCAGAGGCGGTGAGCCAAATTGTGACCTTCGGCACGATGTCGTCCAAAGCGGTGATTCGCGACGTGGGGCGCGTACTGGAGCTGCCGTTTACCCTGTGCGACAAACTGTCGAAGCTGATTCCGTTGGAAGCCAATAAACCCTCTGAGTTTGGACAAAAGCCATGAAGGCGGAGCCGCAGATTCAGGAATTAATCGAAGCGGAAGAAGCGGACGAACTGATTACGCTGGCGAAAAAGCTGGAAGATTTGACGCGCGGTCTGGGTATGCACGCGGGCGGCGTGTTGATTGCGCCGGGCAAGATTTCCGATTACAGCCCCGTGTATCAAGCAGACGAATCCGCCTCGCCCGTATCCATGTACGACAAGGGCGACGTGGAAGACGTGGGTTTGGTGAAGTTCGACTTTTTGGGTCTGCGCAACTTAACCATTATCGAAATGGCGCAGAACAACATCAAAAACACCACCGGCGATATCGTCGATGTCGGCAAGATTCCGCTTGACGACCAGGTTGCCTACCAAATCTTCCGCGATGCGAACACCACCGCCGTCTTCCAGTTCGAGTCGACCGGCATGAAAAAAATGCTGAAAACGGCGCATACGACCAAGTTTGAAGAACTCATCGCCTTCGTATCGCTCTACCGACCCGGCCCGATGGACAACATTCCCGACTTCGTCGCGCGCATGAAGGGACAGGAATTCCAATACATCCATCCGCTGTTGGAAGGCATCCTCGCGCCGACCTACGGCATTATGGTGTATCAGGAACAAGTGATGCAGGCGGCACAGATTATCGGCGGCTACTCGCTCGGCGGCGCGGACTTGCTACGCCGCGCCATGGGTAAGAAAAAGCCCGAAGAAATGGTGAAACACCGCGAAATCTTCGCCGAAGGCGCGGCAAAACAAGGCATTTCGCGCGAAAAATCCGACGAAATCTTTAACTACATGGAAAAATTCGCCGGCTACGGTTTCAACAAATCCCACGCCGCCGCCTACGCCCTGATTTCCTACCAGACCGCATGGCTCAAGGCGCACTACCCCGCCGAATTTATGGCGGCAACCATGTCGTCTGAATTGGACAACACCGACCAGCTCAAGCATTTCTACGACGACTGCCGCGCCAACGGCATCGAGTTCCTACCGCCCGACATCAACGAATCCGACTACCGCTTCACGCCGTATCCGAACATGAAAATCCGCTACGCGCTCGGTGCGATTAAAGGCACGGGCGAAGCCGCCGTCGAATCCATCATCGCCGCGCGGCAAAGCGGCGGCAAATTTACCGGCCTCTTAGACTTCTGCGAGCGCGTCGGCAAAGAGCACATGAACCGCCGCACCCTCGAAGCCCTGATACGCGGCGGCGCGTTCGACAGCATCGAACCCAACCGTGCCATGCTCTTGGCAAACATCGACCTCGCCATGAACAACGCCGACCAAAAAGCCGCCAACGCCAATCAGGGCGGGCTTTTTCGATATGATGGAAGACGCCATCGAACCGGTGCAGCTCGTCGATGCGCCCATGTGGAGCGAATCGGAAAAAAACTCGCCGAAGAAAAAAACCGTCATCGGCTTTTTATCTGTCCGGCCACCCGTTCGGCCCGTATGCCCAAGAAGTCCGCCAAATCGCCCCGACCAAATTGGGCCGTCTGAAACCGCAAGACAGCGTGCGCCTCGCCGGATTCGTTACCGCCGTGCGCACCATGATGGGCAAACGCGGCAAAATCGCCTTCGTCAGCCTTGAAGATTTGAGCGGGCAGATTGAAATCATGATCAGCGGCCAGACGCTGGAAAAACTGCGCCGACTACCCTCAAATCCGACCAAGTGCTGATTATCGAATCCAAAGTCAGCCGCGACGACTACGGCGGCGGCGATGGGCTGCGCATCATGGCAAACCAAGTCATGACCCTGCAAATGGCGCGCGAACGCTACGCCCGCAGCCTCAGCCTCGCCCTCGCCCCCGGCCACGACATCGCACGCCTCGCCGCCATCCTCACCGCCCACCGCCTGCCCGACACGTCACACATCCCGCTGCAACTGTCGTACAGCAACGACAAAGCGTCGGGCAAAGTTTGAAAATCGCCGCCGAAAATGGATGGTTACGCCGAGCGCGGATTTGTTCGGCGAACTGGAAGCGCTGCTCGGCAGTAAATCGGTCAGGGTGAACTGGTAGCCGGTTGGAATCGAGGCCGTCTGAAAACAAAGTTTCAGACGGCCTCTTGATTTTATTCCTGCCGCGCCGCTGCATTTCCGCCGGCGTGCAGTCGAAATACTGCTTGAACGCTTGCGTAAAGCTGGACGTATGGCGGTAGCCGCAGCGGTAGGCGGTTTCGCTGATGCTTTCCTGCTCGGTCGTCAGCGCGTAAAGCGCGTATTGCATATGCTTGTGGCGCAGCCAGTCGCTGGCGGTGATGCCGAAAGATTCGCGCAGGCGGCGTTGCAGGGTGCGTTCGCTGATATGCAGCGCGGCGGCCAGCTCGGCGACTGGTGCGCGCCGTTGTCAAACGCCATGATTGAGGCTGTGGACGAAACTTTCAGACGGCACGGAAACCTCGCAGGCCGTCTGAACGGGATGGCGTGCCAGAAAATCGCGCCACAGTCCGGCCAGAAGTTGCAGCGCGTCGGCTTCCTGCTGCAAAGCATCGGCGATGCTGCCGTCCGGACGTTGCAGGCAGCGCCCGACCAGTACGGCCAATCCGTCGTCCAAAGGCCAGCTTCTGACCGGTTCGCGGTAGACGTGGGACAACAGGTGGCGGTATTGCGGCTGGGAAAGCCAGTGTTCGATGCCTTTTAACGCGATTTTGACGGTGGTTTCGCCGCGGTGGAGATAGCGGCTGAACAAAATTTCTTCGCCCGCCGCCACCAGAATCACCTTTGCCGCCGTCGGCCCGGATACAGTAGCGCTCGCGGTTGATGCCGAAATCCAGCCTGCCTTCCAGCAAGATGACGAGAGTTGACGTACGCATCGGTCAGGCGGCTGCAATGCAGGTCCTGTTCCGCCGTGGCGCGCCCTCCGTGCAGGCTGATGCCGCTGTGCAGCGTGTCGAAATGGTAATGCCCGCTCAGATAGTCGTTACTGCTCGCCTTGCTGGACAGAGGCGCATGAAATGGCGGCTGTTGATGTGCAGAGTGCTCATTGTCGTGTTTTTCAATAGAAATTGTCGGTTCAACGATAACATTTATCCTTCAAACGGACAAACCATTCTGTAAAATATAATAATTATCAATTATATAAATTATCTAATAGTAATACTTTTTAACCTCCTAGAATAACAACTTTCCGATACATTGC
>BNJT01000956.1_pt1 | contig 108088 bp, 145 predicted proteins | sample 8540491 | NCBI WGS metagenome assembly BNJT01 (sample SAMD00202455, study PRJDB9452) | human saliva metagenome | host: Homo sapiens
TCGGCTCTTTGTCAACTGTAGTGGGTTGAAGAAAAGCTAATATCTAGAAAGGACAAATTTAGTCCTTTCTTTTTTGATATTTAGAGCGATAAAAATCCGTTTTTTGAAGTTTTCAAAGCTCTGAAAACCAAAGGCATTTCGTTTGATAAGCTTAACGAGATTATTCGTAGCTTCCAATTTGGCGTTAGAATAGTGTAGTTGAAGGGCGTTGACGATTTTTCTCTTTATCTTTGAGGAAGGTTTTAAAAACAGTCTGAAAAATAGGATGAACCTGCTTAAGATTGTCCTCAATAAGTCCGAAAAAAATTTGTCAGGTTCCTTATTCTGAAAGTGAAAAAGCAAGAGCTGATAGAGATTATAGTGGTGTTTCAAGTCTTCAGAATAGCTCAAAAGCTTGTTAAGAATCTCTTTATTGGTCAAGTGCATACGAAAAGTAGGGCGATAAAAACGTTTATCACTCAATTTACGACTATCCTGCTGGATGAGCTTCCAGTAGCGCTTGACGGCCTTGTATTCATGGGATTTTCTCTCAAATTGATTCATGATTTGGACACGAACACGACTCATAGAACGACTTAAGTGTTGGAGTAAAACAGTTCAGTGGACTGTTTTAGCCTGAGTTTAGAAATGTAATAACGAAGGATGAAAAACGATCAAGTACAATTTTTGCATTAGGGAGTGAGCCTGAGACAAAATAGTTCTCGATCACAAAAAGCTAGAGATTTCCAATTGTGGAACTCTAGCTTTTTTTAATTTTGAGTCATTCTCTTATTGTATTTTGAGGAGGTTATTGGCCATGAGAACCAATCCCATGTCAATTTTCACTTTACGCTTCCCTCTCAGATTACATCTCTTGTAACCCAAACAAGCCTTTATCTGCCCAAAGACAGGTTCCACATCAATCTTGCGTTGAGCGAAAATCTGTCTACCTTCAGGAGATAAAAGCGCCTGACATTCTTTAGCTTTCAAGTTTTGATAGCGTTCGTTCATATACAGTCCCTTTTGAGGGGCTGATTCAGGTTCGTCGGCGTAGTAAACCTTGATTTCTTGTTGAAAGTCCGTCTGTGTTTTCTGATGTTTAATATGGTGAAAACGATAATACCAGCCATCAGGATGTGTGTAGCTATCCTCCTTGTCATTATAGTGCCAATTCGCTAAGTTTATAGCTGACTGTTTATATCCTCTCTTTTGTTCCTTATCAAACATGGCATATTTAATCAGATGGTTTACCTGCTTTTCATCTAAACGAAGGAGATTCTCTTCACTTCCATATCCAGCATCTGCGACAACTGTTTTCAAGTCATGCGGATAGGTTTCAAGGAAGGGCAGAAGAGTCTTGGTGTCTGTCGGATTTGAGAAGACATCATAGTGAAGAACAAATTGGTTTTCAGTAGCGATTTGAAGATTATAAGCAGCCTTGAGTTGACCATTTTTCATATGATCCTCCTTCATCCGCATAAAATGGCCTCTGAATCGGTTTTGGAAAAACTGTTACGCCCTTCAAATGTCTCCTGATAGTTCTCATATTTTTCAGCACGTACTGAAAAATCGTCTTTGACTTTACGCAAGACTTTCTTGAGTTTACGACGTTGGGTTTTACGTTCATCCTTTCCTTTAACGGGTGTCTCCTCAATGTCCTGGCTCAATTTTTCCAATTCTTCTTCAAGGACTTGAGCGAATGCAATCAACTGCTCTGAAGAAATTGGTTCTTCTTCATCCAGCTTAATAGCCTGATGGATAAGGGGAGTGATTTCTTCTTGAAAATAGACCTGTATCTGTTCTTGAAGTTTGACGGAAAACTTGTCCGTTGCTTTTTTCCACACGAAACTATACTTGTTGGCATTAGCTTCAATCTTAGTCCCGTCAATAAACAGACAATCTAAGGTCACTAACTCTTCCATTTTTAAACGAAGATTGAGGTCGATGAAAAGATTACGTATGAGTTCTTCCATCCCTTCAGCGACACGAAAATGATTGATGGTGCGATAGCTGACAACTAACTGCCCTGTTAGGTATTGCATAGCCAGATTTTCAACCATCATTTTTTCAATTTTTCGACCAGAGAAAATCCCTTGTGAATAGGCAAATAGAAGAGCAGATACAAGCATTTTAGGGTGATAAGACGGGCGACCAAAGGCATGATAGAAGGCGTGGAAATGACTATCCTCCAAGGTATTCACCACTTTTTCAATAGTAAAGACGAGCTGATCTTGTGGCAAGAAGGAACTGATTTCTAGTGGTAAAGTTGTTTGATTTGTGTTATAGTGAATATGCATGGGATAGTCTTTCTAAATGGTTTATTGTGCAATTCTATTTTACTAAGACTATCGCAACCAATCGAGTAGGGGATAATCTCTAGCCCCTCTCACACCACCGTACGTGCCGTTCGGCATACGGCGGTTCAACTAACTTTTAACGCATGTCGTTCAAGGTAATAATCCAAACACGAAACCAGTCCACGTTTTTCAAGGACTGGTTTTGATATAGCACGTTTAAGTACCGACTTCTGAGCTACTAATTGATAATGGTCGCCCCAGCCAGATACCTTATCTGCTATCCATTTAGGAACTCCTAACTTAAGCAATCCCCATAATCGTCTAGATTTCTTCTTCCATTGCTTCCAGATAATCACTCGTAGGCGAGTACGCAAGCGCTCATCTATGCTGGTGACTATACTTTTCATATTTCCCAATGAGAAATAGTTTATCCATCCTCGAATAGACAAATTCAGTTGCTCAATACGTCTTGTTAAGTCTATACTCCATTTCCTCTGTGTTAGTTTCTTCAATTTAAGCTTAAATCTCCGAACACTATCTTGATGGGGGCGACTTTTCCAACCAGCTGATGATTTCCAGAACCCGAAACCTAGATATTTCAACTCTCTTGGTCTGGTAATCTTAGTCTTGGTCATGTTTACTTTCAAACCTAGCCGTTTCTCAATAAAACGACTGACTGAATACATCACACGCTTAGCGGCAGCCTCGCTTCCGACCGTAATCACACAATCATCTGCGTAGCGCACAAATCGAAGTCCCCTCTTTTCTAATTCCTTGTCCAATTCATTAAGCATGATATTGGATAAGAGAGGAGATAAATTTCCTCCCTGTGGCGTGCCAACTAGCGTTTTATGACGCTGACCGTTAATGATAACACCTGAATGAAGATACTTACGAATCAAGGATTCCGTATCTCCGTCTTCGATAATGTTATGTACTAAGGACATCAATCTATCTTGAGGAACTGTATCGAAGAATTTCTCTAGGTCTATATCCACTATCCACTCATAGCCGTCATTTAAGTACTCTAAGAGCTTCATGATGGCTTTTTCACATGACCTATTTGGTCTGAATCCATGGCTCGTATCTGAGAAATGGGGTTCACAAATGGGGGTAAGGACTTGAATAATGGCCTGTTGAATCATTCTATCCATAACTGTTGGAATTCCTAGTTGACGGATGCCTCCGTTTGGTTTGGGAATCTCAACTCTAAGAACTGGTTGAGGCTTATATTTTCTCTGTTTTATCAGTTCTTTAGTAAGGCGCCAGTTTTGTCTGAGATAATTATCCATCTCTTCGATAGTAATTCCATCAATCCCAGCTGAGCCCTTATTGGATTTTACTTGATTGTAGGCTTCCAGCATATTTTCGCGTGATAATATCTTATCTAGCAATTTTGACATGTGCGTATTCCTTTCTTGTTTTGGTGCCTGAGGGACATCTTATATTGGTGAACCTTCATCTAGTCAATACGTGATAGAGTCCAGTTCTATCAGACCGTTCGTTTTACAGACACAAGTGAAGTAGGATTACTTCAATCTGTCGTTTTCTCTTTCTAGCGACAGACCTCAAACAGTCTCTCCCCAGACTGTTTGAGTATTCCCCCTTCGCTCCACTTCCATTACAGAAGTTTCCTCACTACTATGGGCTCGGCTGACTTCTCATGATTCGTTGTTACTACGCTTTCAGCGCTCATGAGACCTCACGGGATAAGTCGTACATCTTTCCTCGTTTACTCTCGTGATTTACGCATATAGGTTACGACTACCTTTTTGGACTTTAGAGTTTTAGGCCCCTTATCCGCTATATACGCCTTACTATCACGTTCCTGTTCGTAGAGCCACGATTTCGCTATCCCTTCCTCTCCCCGCTACCTCACGATAGTCAGGCTTGGGAATCGCTATTGGGTTCACCGGTAGCGGGTCCCCACGGAGGACTTACACCACAGATGCACGACATGCCCGTCGTACTGCAAAAAAAGCAACGGCAAATCCGTTGCTTTTTTTGGGACATAAGAGACTATTGTCCCAGACTCATATATTGACGAAACGGGAATCGACCGCTACCTCTATTGTCCTTATGCACGGGATCCTAGAGGGGAGAAAGTCAAAGTCTATGAAAAGATTAGCGGACGGCATTTTGAACGGACTTCGATTGTTGCAGGACAAGTAGATGGAGAGTTTATAGCTCCCATGATTTACAAGGAAAGTATGACAAGCGATTTCTTTGTGGAGTGGTTTAAAACGCAACTCCTGCCTGCTTTGAAGACACCTCATGTCATTGTTATGGACAATGCTAGTTTTCATCCCAAGCATATCTTGGATGAACTTTACTTTCAAGATAAACACTTTTTCTTACCTTTACCACCTTATTTACCAGATTTGAATCCTATTGAGCAAGCTTGGCTATCTTGAAAAAGAAAGTGACTGATTTATTAAGGGAAGTTCCAAATATTTTTGAATGTTTAGAGCGCTTTTTAAAAACTAAATGACTATAGTATCAAAAGATGTTTCATAAAATATAGACTCAACCTTTCAACTTAATCCTATTTATTACTTACTATCTCCAATAAAAGTGAAAAGGATGGAAAAAAGGTTGCATTTATGATATAATTTATTTTAAAGACCTTATTAGAAATCTTGAAAGAGTATTAAAAACTTAGAATGAGAAAAATTGTTATCAATGGTGGATTACCACTACAAGGTGAAATCACTATTAGTGGTGCTAAAAATAGCGTTGTGGCCTTAATTCCAGCTATTATATTGGCTGATGATGTGGTGACTTTGGATTGCGTTCCAGATATTTCGGATGTAGCAAGTCTTGTCGAAATTATGGAATTGATGGGAGCTACTGTTAAGCGTTATGACGATGTCTTGGAGATTGATCCAAGAGGTGTTCAAAATATTCCAATGCCTTATGGTAAAATTAACAGTCTTCGTGCATCTTACTATTTTTATGGGAGCCTCTTAGGCCGTTTTGGTGAAGCGACAGTTGGTCTACCGGGAGGATGTGATCTAGGTCCTCGTCCGATCGACTTACACCTTAAGGCATTTGAAGCCATGGGTGCCACTGTTAGCTACGAGGGAGATAACATGAAGTTATCTGCTAAAGATACAGGACTTCATGGTGCAAGTATTTACATGGACACGGTTAGTGTAGGGGCAACGATCAATACGATGATTGCTGCGGTTAAAGCGAATGGTCGTACTATTATTGAAAATGCAGCCCGTGAACCTGAAATTATTGATGTAGCTACCCTCTTGAATAATATGGGAGCCCATATCCGCGGTGCAGGAACTAATATCATCATTATTGATGGTGTTGAAAGATTACATGGAACCCGTCATCAGGTGATTCCAGACCGTATCGAAGCTGGAACATATATTTCTTTAGCTGCTGCAGTCGGCAAGGGGATTCGTATAAATAATGTTCTTTACGAACACCTAGAAGGATTTATTGCTAAGCTGGAAGAAATGGGAGTGAGAATGACTGTATCTGAAGACAGCATTTTTGTCGAAGAGCAGTCTAATTTGAAAGCAATCAATATTAAGACAGCTCCTTACCCAGGCTTTGCAACTGATTTGCAACAACCGATTACCCCACTTTTACTAAGAGCGAATGGTCGTGGTACAATTGTTGATACGATTTACGAAAAACGTGTAAATCATGTTTTTGAACTAGCAAAGATGGATGCGGACATTTCGACAACAAATGGTCATATTTTGTACACAGGTGGACGTGATTTGCGTGGGGCAAGTGTTAAAGCAACTGACCTACGAGCTGGGGCTGCACTAGTCATTGCTGGGCTGATGGCTGAAGGGAAAACTGAAATTACAAATATCGAGTTTATCTTACGTGGTTATTCTGATATTATTGAAAAATTACGTAATCTAGGAGCGGATATTACACTTGTTGAGGATTAAACCGTAGAGGTGTTTATGAATATTTGGACCAAATTAGCAATGTTTTCTTTTTTTGAAACGGATCGCTTGTATTTGCGTCCTTTCTTTTTTAGTGATAGTCAAGACTTCCATGAGATAGCTTCGAATCCAGAAAATCTTCAATTTATTTTTCCAACTCAAGCTAGTCTGGAAGAAAGTCAATATGCACTGGCCAATTACTTTATGAAGTCTCCTTTGGGAGTGTGGGCAATTTGTGACCAAAAAAATCAACAAATGATTGGTTCTGTTAAGTTTGAAAAGTTAGATGAAATTCAAAAAAGAAGCTGAGATTGGCTATTTTTTGAGAAAAGATGCTTGGTCGCAAGGATTTATGACAGAGGTTGTTAGAAAAATTTGTCAGCTTTCTTTTGAGGAATTTGGTTTAAAACAATTGTCCATTATTACCCACCTCGAAAATGAAGCAAGTCAAAAGGTTGCCCTTAAGTCTGGATTTCGGTTGATTCGTCAGTTTAAAGGAAGTGATCGCTATACAAGGAAAATGCGAGATTATCTTGAGTTTCGCTTTGTAAAGGGAGAAGTTAATGAGTAAACACCAAGAAATTCTAAGCTATTTGGAAGAATTACCCGTTGGTAAAAGGGTCAGTGTTCGTAGTATTTCAAATCATCTGGGAGTCAGTGATGGAACGGCTTATCGCGCTATCAAGGAAGCTGAAAATCGTGGAATTGTAGAGACTCGCCCAAGAAGTGGTACTATCCGTGTTAAATCTCAGAAAGTTGCCATAGAGAGATTAACTTTTTCAGAAATTGCAGAAGTGACTTCTTCTGAGGTTCTGGCTGGGCAAGAAGGTTTAGAGAGAGAATTTAGTAAGTTCTCTATCGGTGCCATGACTGAACAAAATATCCTGTCCTACCTTCACGATGGGGGGCTCTTGATTGTCGGAGACCGTACCCGTATCCAACTGTTAGCACTTGAAAATGAAAATGCAGTTCTGGTTACAGGGGGATTTCAGGTTCATAATGATGTACTTAAACTGGCCAATCAAAAAGGGATTCCTGTTCTGAGAAGCAAGCATGACACTTTCACTGTGGCGACCATGATTAATAAAGCCTTGTCAAATGTCCAAATCAAAACAGATATTCTGACAGTTGAGAAACTTTACCGTCCGAGTCATGAGTATGGTTTTCTAAGAGAAACCGATACAGTCAAAGATTATTTGGATTTGGTTCGTAAGAATCGTAGCAGTCGTTTCCCTGTTATCAATCAACATCAAGTGGTTGTTGGGCTTGTTACTATGCGTGACGCAGGAGACAAGTCTCCCAGCACGACGATTGACAAGGTGATGACGCGCAGTATCTTCGTAACAGGGTTAGCGACCAATATTGCCAATGTGAGTCAACGGATGATTGCTGAAGACTTTGAAATGGTACCGGTTGTTAGAAATAATCAAACCTTGCTTGGAGTTGTGACACGACGAGATGTCATGGAGAAGATGAGTCGTTCCCAAGTTTCGGCTCTACCTACTTTTTCTGAGCAGATTGGTCAAAAACTTTCTTATCACCATGATGAAGTAGTGATTACAGTGGAACCCTTTATGCTTGAGAAAAACGGTGTTTTAGCTAACGGTGTATTGGCGGAGATACTGACTCACATGACCCAAGATTTAGTTGTGAATAGTGGTCGCAATCTCATCATCGAACAAATGCTGATCTACTTTTTGCAGGCTGTTCAGATAGATGATATACTGCGCATTCAAGCACGCATCATCCATCATACTAGACGATCAGCTATTATTGATTACGATATTTATCATGGTCATCAGATTGTTTCAAAAGCAAATGTGACCGTTAAAATTAATTAGAAACTAGGAGAAAAAATGATAACATTAAAATCAGCTCGTGAAATCGAAGCTATGGACAAGGCTGGAGATTTTCTAGCAAGTATTCATATCGGCTTACGTGATTTGATTAAGCCTGGCGTAGATATGTGGGAAGTTGAAGAGTATGTCCGCCGTCGTTGTAAGGAAGAAAATTTCCTTCCGCTTCAGATTGGAGTTGACGGTGCTATGATGGACTATCCTTATGCTACCTGCTGCTCTCTTAACGATGAAGTAGCTCACGCTTTTCCTCGTCACTATATATTGAAAGATGGTGATTTACTCAAGGTTGATATGGTTTTGGGAGGTCCTATTGCTAAATCTGACCTGAATGTCTCAAAACTAAACTTCAACAATGTGGAGCAGATGAAAAAATACACTCAGAGCTACTCTGGTGGTTTAGCAGACTCGTGTTGGGCTTATGCTGTTGGTACACCGTCCGAAGAAGTGAAAAACTTGATGAATGTGACCAAAGAAGCCATGTACAAGGGAATCGAGCAAGCTGTTGTTGGAAATCGTATCGGTGATATCGGTGCGGCTATTCAAGAATACGCTGAAAGTCGTGGTTACGGTGTAGTACGTGATTTGGTTGGTCATGGTGTTGGTCCAACCATGCACGAAGAACCAATGGTTCCTAACTATGGTATTGCTGGTCGTGGGCTTCGTCTCCGTGAAGGAATGGTATTGACCATTGAACCAATGATTAATACCGGTGACTGGGAAATTGATACAGATATGAAGACCGGCTGGGCCCATAAGACCATCGACGGTGGATTGTCATGTCAGTATGAACACCAATTCGTGATTACGAAAGATGGTCCTGTTATCTTGACTAGTCAAGGTGAAGAAGGAACTTATTAAAATAATCAAAACCAGATTGGAGAAAAAAAGTGGCTCTTTGGACAATTTTTCGGAGAGCCGTTTTTTTATTTGCTGAGTCTAGGATAGGTCTTTCTGGTGAAAGATGGTGAGATGAAGAGTCTTGCATGAATGTTATATAAATTTAAAATTTCTGAAAATAATGAAAAATATACTAAATTTACAAATAAGGAGTCTCTAAATCCTTTTAAAAATAAGCAACTTGCATATATATATATAATTATCGATTTTTTTAAAACAAAGTGAGGTTGAAGGGAGGAGACTAAGTTGATATAATGAAGTGTTAGTAAACACTGGGCTTTTTTTGTCATTTTTTTCAAGATGAGAAAAGGCCATGTTTTTCCTGTTTTTGTAGCGAGTTGATGCCTGCATGAACATGGCTAGAGGAGCAAAAGACAGGGTAGAAAGAAAGGAAAAACTATGAAACAGTTTAAAATGAATGAGCGCCAACGCTTTTCTATACGCAAGTTTTCAATCGGAGCAGCCTCAGTCTTGCTAGGGTCTGTCTTTTTTGTGGCTAATCCAGCGACAGAAGTGCAGGCGGCAGAATCAAGTACAGAAGTGGTCGCTCAGGATGGAAATGGCAACACTGGGAATCCATCTGTCTTACCGCCATCAGATACAAGCAATCAAAAATCTTAACGTAGAACAAGAAGGAGCTAAACCAAACACTCAAGAGACAGAGAAAAAAAGAGCAAGATAGTCTAGTTGAAGGAACTGAACTAAAGAGTGTAAGTGAAGTAAAAAAATCGGAGAAATCAGGTGAAGAAAAAGTTGATGGAGGAACTAAACCTGTATCCGGTGAATTATCTACTGTGTCTGAGGTAGAAAAAGATAAAAAAGAAGCTCAACCAGAGTCGGAAGAAAAAAATCCTCAATTATCAAAGAAGAAGCTAACAGAGAAGATAAGATAGATCAATCTCAAGAAGAAGACGGGTATCAGTTATATGATAAATTGATAGATGCATCTAAAAGCTTGAAAGAATCCAATCCTGAGTCGGCAGCAGATTTTAAAAACTTAGCAGATACCATCAACGAAAAGTTAGGACTTTCAGACGACGGAAAGATTTCTGGAGAACTTGTCGAAAAAGCTCACAAGTTACTGGATGGTAATCAGATAGACAAAGCCGAAATAGAAGGAGCTAATAACTCTAGGAGAAGAGGAAAACGTGATACAGAATTGACGGATGTTCAGATTGGCTTAACTAAAGGTCAAGGATTTGATAGTTCTAATATTCGAGTAGTACCTCCGGGGCAGGGCTATATAGCAAAAAATTTACAAGTCAAAATAGTATCAAAAAATGAAAAAATTAAGGGAATTACAGTTGATACTACCAATTATCAGGGAGAAAATTTTTTTGACAAGCATACTAAGGACGGTATTAATACAAAACAAGCGACATTATCGTTTGAAGGGAGAACTCCTAAGGGAGAAGGTGTAATTAAGATAACCGTAACAGGAGAGAGTGGTAAGACTAAATCATTTAGTTTCGGCTACTACCAACCTCTTCAACAACCAACCATTACTGCTATTAATAGAACCCAAAATGATAATAATAAACCTGAGGTAAATATTACAGTTGCAAAGTATCTTTCTCTGCCAGGTGATAGCAAAATGAAAGTGTATCTTGTGCGTAATGGAGAGCAGTACGGAATCTATGATCAAGATTACCATAGGAGTGGTGGTAAGAAGGAAGGAGTAAATGCTTATCCATCTAATTATGAAATTATTGCAACCGCAGAGGTAGGTGAAAATGGGAAAGCAATAATTACTGCCGATAATTATGTGTCTGGGAAAGATATTGGTTCAGGTAAGGTAAAAGCTGTAACTGTCTTAGAGATGTCTGGGAAAGTTAATGATACCGATCCGGGTGATCGCGGTTCGTGGTTCAGTGACGAAGTGACAGTCCCAGTGTTAACACCACAGATTGATAGAAGTAGTGCGATTAAGGCTGTAGAAGATAAGTTGGGATTAGTAGAATCTGAAATTGGTAAACAGACAGCATTAGAAGAATCCGAGCGAACAGCAGCAATAGTTAAGGCTAAAGCGGAAGCTCAAAAAGCAAAAGATGAGATTAATAAAGCTAGTACAAATGATAGTGTAGGGCAGGCTAAAACTGCGGGCTTAGTCTCTCTTAGCAAAGAAGAAGCTTTAGCAGTTGTTGATAATACGTTACGAGCTAAAGATCAGACTATTTCAGATAATTCTGGCTTAACGACAGAAGAGAAAACAAAAGTTAAATCTTCTACAAAAGCAGCGGCTGATCATGCCAAAGAGGAAATTAATAAAGCTGATAAGAATACAGAAGAGTTAGTTTCTCAGGCTAAAACGGCAGGAGTAAGTGCTATTAACTCTGTAGCAATTCCAACAGAAACAGAAAAAGGCAAAGCGATTAAGGCTGTAGAAGCTGCTGCATTTGCTAAGAAAACAGAAATTTCGAATCGTTTTGATTTGACAACTGAGGACAAGTTAAGAGCATTGCAACAGGTGGATCAAGAAGCTAAAGATGCTAAGATTGCGGTGGACAAGGGCGTAACAAATAAAGATGTAGAACAGGCAAAAGTGGCAGGAATTGATGCTATCAAGAACATGAATCCACAACCAACTTCACGTCCGCTTCCTACGCCTCAACCTCAACCTTCTACCCCTACTCAGCCAGACCAAGGAGCTACTGAGACTCCAACAGCTCCATCTGAGCCAGCTCCTCAACCGTCTCAACCAACTGCTCCGGGCCAACCTGCAAGTCCTGCTACAGTTTCAAGTTCAGCTCCGACTCAAGCACCTAGAGCGGCAGCAAGTCCTTCAGCTAGCTCAACGAGCACGCAAGCTCCAGCTCAAGAGCAAGTTGACAAGTCTGAACTTCGTGCCTTGAGTCAAGAGTTAGACCAACGCTTGAAAGCTTTGGCAACAGTATCTGATCCGAAAATCGATGCAGCCAAGGCGGTTCTCCTAGATGCTCAAAAAGCTCTGGAAGATAGTGCCTTGACAGAGCAAGGTTTGCGTACTGCAGTAGAGTCTGTGAAGGCTGCCTTGGACTCTCTCAAAGATGTGAAAGCAAATGCTAGCGACAGCAAGCCTGCACAGGACAAGAAAGATGCCAAACAAGGAACGGAGGATAGTAAGGATTCAGATAAGATGACTGAAACAAACTCAGTTCCAGCAGGAGTGATTGTAGTCGGTCTACTCGCCCTTCTAGGTGTGATTGCCTTCTGGTTGGTTCGCCGTAAGAAAGAGTCAGAAATCCAGCAATTAAGCACGGAATTGGCCAAGGTTCTCGGACAGCTAGATGCAGCCAAAGCGGATAAAAAAGTCCTTTCCAAAGCCCAAAATCTTCTCCAAGAAACCCTTGATTTCGTGAAAGAAGAAAATGGCTCAGCAGAGACAGAAGCTAAACTAGTAGAGGAGCTTAAAGCAATCCTTGCCAAACTCAAGTAAAACATGAGTTATGAAATGTCAGACCTAAAAGACATTTCCGTTCACAAAAGCAGCGACGAGTAACCCTTGTCGTTGCTTTTTGGCTATTTTGGGGGATAAGATCCGCCGTAAGCGCGTCATAACAAGGTATCTATCATTCATGGAAGACCTCCTGTATACTATTAGTAAAGTAAAACTATTGGAGGATATTTTAATGCCACAACCTATTGTTCCTGTAGAGATTCCACAATCTCGTCGTTTTGATTCTAAAAAGAGAAATGATATTCTGCTTAAAATTCGTATTGGCAAGCTTGAAGTAAGTTTTTTTCAATCTCTCAATCTCGAAATGATAGAACAGCTTTTGGATAAGGTGTTGCTCTATGACAATTCATCTATCTAGCCTAGGGCAGGTCTATCTCGTATGTGGGAAAACGGATATGAGACAAGGCATTGATTCACTGGCTTATCTCATTAAAACCCACTTTGAATTGGATCCTTTCTCAGGTCAAGTCTTTCTCTTTTGTGGTGGACGTAAAGACCGCTTTAAAGCTCTTTACTGGGATGGTCAAGGATTTTGGCTACTATATAAACGCTTTGAGAACGGTAAGTTGACTTGGCCAAGTACAGAAAAGGATGTCAAAGCTCTCACACCTGAACAAGTAGACTGGCTGATGAAGGGCTTTTCTATCACTCCAAAAATAAATTCATCAGAAAGTCGTGATTTCTATTGAAATGAGGACTTTCTTTTTAGTATAATAAAGTTAGAAAACAGAGAGGGAAGATGATGAAAGACTTATTAAAAATCATTCAACAACAGAGTGCTACAATTGATAGTCTCACCAATGAACTTACCCTTCTGCGTGAACAAGTGGCTTATCTAACGCAAAAGCTCTATGGAAAATCCTCTGAGAAAAGTGTTTGTCCATCTGGACAAGTCAGCCTTTTTGAGGAGGAAGTTTCATCTGATGAAGATGGAGATGGAGATGTTCCCAGTTGAAAGAGAAGAAATCACCTATAAACGTAAGAAAGCTAAAGGGAAACGTCAAGCTCTTCTTGCCCAATTCGATTCAGAAGAACTCCATCATCGCTTAGAGGATTGCATTTGCCCTGACTGTCAGGGAGAGCTAAAAGAGATTGGAGCGAGTCTTCAAGGCCAAGAACTAGTCTTTATTCCTGCGCAATTAAAACGCATAGATCATATCCAACACTCTTACAAATGCCAAGCATGCAGTGAGAAAAATCCGAGTGATAAAATTGTGAAAGCTCCTATTCCTAAAGCCCCTTTGGCGCATAGCCTTGGCTCAGCTTCTATTATCGCTCACACCATCCATCAGAAGTTTAATCTGAAGGTACCCAATTATCGCCAAGAAGAAGATTGGGCTAAGATGGGTTTACCAATCACACGTAAGGAAATCTCTAATTGGCATATCAAGGCGAGTCAATACTATTTGGAGCCCCTCTATAACCTCTTGCGAGAGAAACTATTGACTCAGCCCTTACTTCATGCGGATGAAACTTCTTATAGGGTGCTAGAGAGTGATAGCCATCTGACCTACTATTGGACTTTTTTGTCTGGGAAAGCTGAGAAGCAAGGGATCACGCTTTACCACCATGATCAGCGTCGGAGTGGTTTAGTAGTACAAGAATTCCTAGGAGATTATTCTGGATATGTGCATTGTGATATGTGGTCTGCTTATCGTCAACTGGAAGAAGCTGAACTTGTTGGATGTTGGGCGCATGTGAGAAGGAAGTTTTTTGAAGCCACCCCCAAGCAAGCAGATAACTCATCCTTAGGTGCCAAAGGTTTAGCTTATTGTGATCAGTTATTTTCTTTGGAAAGAGACTGGGAAGACTTGTCAGCTGATGAACGACTACAGAAACGTCAAGAAAAACTCCAACCCCTAATGGAAGATTTCTTTGCTTGGTGTCGACGTCAGTCAGTTTTACCTGGTTCAAAACTAGGAAGGGCAATTGAATACAGTCTCAAGTATGAAGAAACCTTTAAGACCATTTTGAAAGACGGGCATCTGGTCCTTTCCAATAATCTAGCTGAACGCGCCATTAAATCATTGGTTATGGGACGTAAAAATTGGTTGTTTTCTCAAAGTTTTGAAGGAGCTAAAGCAACAGCTATTATTATGAGTTTGTTGGAAACAGCTAAACGTCATCAACTAAATAGTGAAAAATATCTATCCTATCTTCTAGAATGTCTTCCAAACGAGGAAACTCTCGTAAACAAAGAGGTTTTAGAGGCTTATTTACCATGGACTAAAGTTGTACAATAAAAGTGCAAATAAGAAATCTCCAGATTAGGAACTATCCGTGAGTTCTCTAGTCTGGAGATTTTTCAATATACCTCGTTATTGGGCGGTTACGATCCGCCTTGACTAGCAAAAAGAAAAAGATTGGTCCAGTAGTGCCGATACGATTTTTGCGTAGCAGAAAGCATACAAATTAAATTGAATATAGTAAAATAGGATTAGAAATCTTAAGAAAGTTGGTTCTTTATTGGAAACGATAGTATTTTTCAATCTCCGTTTTTTTAGCAGGGGTCTTGTCCTTCTTTTCTCCCTGCATTTTTTTCCACTTCTGCCAGTCTATGCTGGGATTTTTATTGGATGATCAGGAAAGTGCAAAAAGTTTTTTTCCTTGTTTGGGAGAAAGGTTCTTTGGTCCGGTTTGATTCGAACACTTTGCTTTTATCGCAGGTATTTCACTCATTTTTCTTTATTCTAGGCTTTGGTGCTGGTTACTTTGGTCATATTCTCTATGCCAATTGGTTTCGTTATACCATGGGGACGATTATTATCATTTTAGGTCTACACCAGATGGAAATTTTTTTCATTTTAAGAAACTAGAGTTTCAAAAAGCTTTTACCCTTTAAAAAAATCAGAATCCAATCGTTATTGGTCTGCCTTTTTACTCGGTATTACCTTTTAGCTTCGGTTGGACGCCATGTATCGGTCCAGTTTTAAGTTCTGTTTTAGCGCTTGCGGCTTCTGGGGGCAATGGCGCTTGGCAAGGAGTTATTTATACTCTTATTTACACTCTGGGCATGGCCCTTCCTTTCTTGGTCTTGGCTCTAGCTTCAGGAGTAGTGATGCCTTATTTTAGTAAAATCAAGCGCCATATGATGCTACTAAAGAAAATTGGTGGTTTCCTCATTATTTTAATGGGAATTTTATTACTATTAGGACAAGTAAATGTTCTAGCTGGAATTTTTGAATAAAGGAGAACAAATGAAAAAAGTAATATTTACTGGCTTAAGCCTCTTGTCATTAGTCGTATTGATAGCCTGTGGTGAGGAAGAGACTAAAAAGACTCAAGCTCCACAACAGCCAAAAACAACAAACGACTGTACAACAAATTGCTGTTGGAAAAGATGCTCCAGACTTCACATTGCAATCTATGGATGGTAAAGAAGTTAAGTTATCTGATTATAAAGGTAAAAAAGTCTATTTGAAGTTTTTGGGCTTCCTGGTGTGGTCCATGTAAGAAAAGTATGCCTGAGTTGATGGAATTAGCTGCAAAACCAGATCGTGATTTTGAAATTCTTAGTGTCATTGCACCAGGTATTCAAGGTGAAAAAACTGTCGAGCAATTCCCACAATGGTTCCAAGATCAAGGTTATAAGGATATCCCAGTGCTTTATGATACCAAAGCAACCACCTTCCAAGCTTATCAAATTCGAAGCATTCCTACAGAATATTTAATTGATAGCCAAGGAAAGATTGGAAAGATTCAATTTGGTGTCATCAGCAATGCGGATGCAGAAGCAGCTTTTAAAGCAATGAACTAGCATAGATAAAGAGAATCTGATTACAAATTTCATGGTATAATAGATGGTAACCGTAACGTTGCCGTCTTTTTTGTCGGCCAATAGAAAGAGAAGAGAATGTTAAAGAAAAATGATATTGTAGAAGTTGAAATTGTTGACTTGACCCATGAAGGTGCAGGAGTGGCTAAGGTAGATGGTTTGGTCTTTTTTGTAGAGAATGCTTTACCGAGTGAAAAAATCCTTATGCGTGTCCTTAAGGTTAATAAAAAGATTGGTTTTGGGAAGGTTGAAGAATACCTTGTCCAATCACCACACCGTAATCAAGATCTAGATTTGGCTTACCTGCGTTCAGGAATCGCGGATTTAGGTCATCTTGCCTATCCAGAACAGCTCAAGTTTAAAACCAAGCAAGTCAAGGATAGTCTTTACAAGATTGCTGGAATTACGGATGTAGAGGTTGCTGAAACGCTTGGTATGGAAAACCCAGTTAAGTACCGCAACAAAGCACAGGTCCCTGTTCGTCGTGTTAATGGTGTCTTGGAAACTGGATTTTTCCGTAAGAATTCCCACGACCTCATGCCACTGGAAGATTTCTTTATCCAAGATTCCGTGATTGACGAGGTAGTAGTAGCTCTACGTGACTTGCTCCGTCGTTACGACCTGAAACCTTATGATGAAAAGGAACAATCTGGCTTGATTCGAAACCTTGTGGTGCGTCGGGGGCACTATTCAGGACAAATCATGGTCATTTTGGTAACAACTCGTCCCAAAGTTTTTCGTGTTGACCAATTGATTGAACAATTAATCAAGCAGTTCCCAGACATTGTGTCTGTTATGCAAAATATCAACGATCAGAACACCAATGCTATTTTTGGTAAGGAATGGCGCACCCTTTATGGACAAGACTTTATCACTGACCAGATGCTGGGAAATGACTACCAAATCTCTGGTCCAGCCTTTTACCAAGTTAATACAGAAATGGCGGAAAAACTTTATCAAACGGCCATTGACTTTGCTGAATTAAAAGAAGATGATGTGGTTATTGATGCCTATTCTGGTATAGGAACGATTGGCTCTCTGTTGCGAAACTCGTCAAGGAAGTCTATGGTGTCGAAGTGATTCCAGAAGCGGTTGAGAATAGCAAGAAGAATGCCCAACTGAATAATATTTCAAATGCCCACTATGTCTGTGACACAGCTGAAAATGCTATGAAAAATTGGCTCAAAGATGGGATTCAACCAAGTCTTATTCTAGTGGACCCACCACGCAAGGGTCTTACAGAAAGCTTTATCAAGTCAAGCGCTCAAACAGGAGCAGACCGCATCGCCTATATCTCCTGTAATGTCGCTACTATGGCGCGTGATATCAAACTCTACCAAGAATTGGGATATGAGTTGAAGAAAGTCCAGCCGGTTGATCTTTTTTCCTCAAACGCACCACGTGGAGTGTGTAAGCTTGTTGGAGAAACGTAGTTAATCCTCAAAAGGTTCCCCAAATCTTTTGAGTCCCAAAGACACATCACGTTGAGGCGGTATCACTACTTGTACGAGCTGAGGTATCAACGAAGTTATTGGATAGGACTTGTAGAATGAGGAAAGGTACCGACGAAATGATACGGTAAGTCCGAACCGCTGAGTGTGTGATTGTGAGCTTGAATCCTAAGTATGAACACAGACAAATAGTAAGGTACTCTTTGAGTGAAAAAGTAAATTGTTTTTGGTGGAGCTAAAATATTGATAGAGAACAGACCAGAGTTTGATAAAATCACATCCTTTGATGAGTTTAATAAATACTATTGGTATCGTGATGAACTTTCACAACTATGTAAATCATTAGGATTAGAATATAGAGGTACCAAACAAGAACTCAATCATATTATTGAGCAGTACTTTTAAGGGGAATTTGATTAAAAAATCATCAACAAAAAGAAATAAGAAACGAGTGGCAGCTATTGCCTTAGATACGCCCTTACTTGAATGTGGATTCTCCTTTAATGCAGACTTTAGAGAATATTTCTCAACTTTAACAGATGTTTCGCCATTTAAATTTACTGCTGATATGGCTACAGCTTGGAGAAAAGTAAAAAGAGAAAATGATTTGAGTTTTACAATCCAAGATATGCTAAAAGTCTATTATGGAAATTCAGATTATGCTAAGTATGATCATTCGGTTTGTCAATGGAACCAATTTTTAAAGGATTTCTGTGCAGACGAAAATAGTCGTAACTACTCCAATAAATTAAAAGTAGCTTCAACTCTTTGGAAAGAAGTTAGAAATTCAAGTAATGAAAAAAAGTTATTCAAAGAATCTTTTGACTGAATATGCTGATAAAATAAAAAGAGTATGATAAGTAGAAACTCCATCTCACTTGGTGGCGACAGTGATACTCTCGCAGCAATTACTGGCAGCATAGCAGAGGCAGCTTATGGTATTCCTGATTGGATTAAGGATAAGACCTACTCTTACTTGGATGAACACTTAAAGGATGTAGTTATGCGATGGGAAAATAAAAGTCTATTAATCTCCAGTACGTCAGATTTCTCTTTTCTGTATTTTCATTGTATAATAGGGGTATATTTAATTTCATATAATGAAATATAAAGATTTCTAACGAATATTAAGGAGAAAAATTAATGAAAAAAAGCAATGGTAATTATCAACCCCTACCTCTGGTGGGGGAAAAAGGCCTTGGATTACAAAAGAAAAAGCTGGAGAATAAAGCAAAAAGAATACTTTGAGCACGTGGAAACCAAAATTACCGAAAAGGCGCTGGATGCAACAAATTTTGCTGAAGAAGCGTCTCGTGAGCAGTACGATGCAGTGGTTGTTTTTGGTGGAGATGGGACTGTCAACGAAGTCATTTCTGGTATTGCTGAGAGAGACTACATTCCTAAGTTGGGTATTATCCCTGGGGGTACGGGTAACCCTCATTACAAAAACTGTTGGAAATCAATCAAGACATCGATGGCGCTATTGATGAACTCGATTTTAACTTAACCAATAAGATTGATATCGGAAAAGCGAATGACAATTATTTTGGTTATATTTTTAGTATCGGTTCTCTGCCTGAGGCGATTCACAATGTGGAGATTGAGGACAAGACAAAATTCGGTATTTTAGCCTATGCTGTAAATACCATGAAGTCTGTCATGACGGATCAGGTATTTAACATTAAAGTTGAAACAGAAAATGGAAATTATGTTGGTGAGGCTAGCCATGTTTTGGTTCTCTTGACAAATTACTTCGCTGATAAGAAAATCTTTGAAGAAAACAAGGACGGCTATGCTAACATTTTGATTTTAAAAGATGCGTCTCTGTTCTCCAAATTATCCGTCATTCCTGATTTACTGAAAGGAGATGTTGTCGCAAATAATAATATCGAGTATATCAAAGCGCGTAATATTAAGATTTCTTCAGATAGTGAATTGGAGTCAGATGTTGATGGTGATAAATCGGATAACCTACCTGTAGAAATCAAAGTTTTAGCTCAGCGAGTTGAAGTATTTTCAAAACCGAAAAGAGTAGAAGGTAAAAAAATTAGTTTATTATTCACCACGAAATTAAGTTCTATATCAACGATTGGAGGAGGAATGAATTCTCTATTTGATGAATTTCGAACAATTTGTTCTCATTTAAACCAAGTCGGAATCACTCCGACGCTCATGGGGTCTTTGGGGTTTGAATACCGATCAAATGAAGAATGGGGGCCGTCTGACATTGACATTCATGTGCCTGGTGATCCCTAGAGGCTGGGAAGCACCCGATCATCTCAGAATTTATGAGTGGGACAAGATAATGAAAGTGATGAAACACTTAGGCTACGCCTTTAATAGATATTCATGAGCATGAATTCCAAAAAGATGGTCTGAGTGTTGAATTCGGAAGTATCGATTCTTTACCTGATTTTGCAGGAGTTTCGGAATCGGATATAGAGCTGATTCATCTCGAAAACATCACTTTTCGCGTTCCAAGTTTGGAACAGTTTTTTTAAGTATTTACAAGGCTTCTTCCCAAGATTCTTATCGAAATGAGCACAATAACAATAAGGATTTTAAAAAGATAGAGTGGCTGGAAAGACAGTTGTAAATCATCATTTGAAAAGTAGCTAGTTGTAAGACTGGCTGCATTTTTATTTATAGAACCAAACCACTAGAATCTACGGACATTCCTTGCAAATAGTTTACAAAAAAATAGTATACTGGGTTTATTAATTTTGAAAACGTTTGCGTAAAATTTGAATTAAAAAAATTTAGGAGACAACTTGATGGAATTAAGAGCTATTTACCATAGGCCTGAGTCGGAGTTTGCCTATCTTTATAAGGATAAGAAGCTTCATATTCGGATTCGAACTAAGAAAGGGGACGTTGAAAGCATCAACTTGCATTATGGTGACCCTTTTATCTTTATGGAGGAATTTTATCAGGATATAAAAGAAATGGTCAAGATAGCTTCTGACGTCTTATTTGATTATTGGCAGGTTGAAGTGTCCGTTGACTTTGCACGTATCCAGTATCTCTTTGAACTCAAGGATACAGAAGGTCAAAAGCATTTTGTATGGCGATAAAGGGTGCGTTGAAAATTCTTTAGAAAATCTTCATACTATTGGGAATGGATTTAAGTTGCCCTATCTTCATGAGATTGATGCCTGCAAGGTTCCTGACTGGGTTTCAAATACGGTATGGTATCAGATATTTCCTGAAAGGTTTGCCAATGGAAATGCTCTATTAAACCCAGAAGGAACTTTAGACTGGGATTCATCTGTCACACCTAAGAGTGATGATTTCTTTGGTGGTGATTTACAGGGGATTATTGACCATCTGGATTACTTGCAAGACTTGGGAATTACTGGACTTTATCTTTGTCCTATCTTTGAATCTGCGAGCAATCATAAGTACAATACGACAGATTACTTTGAAATTGACCGTCATTTTGGGGACAAGGAGACCTTTCGGGAACTGGTCGAGCAAGCTCATCAGCGTGGCATGAAAATCATGCTGGATGCTGTATTTAATCATATTGGTTCGCAATCTCCTCAATGGCAAGATGTTGTCAAAAATGGTGAACAGTCTTCTTATAAGGATTGGTTCCATATTCAACAATTTCCAGTGATGACTGAAAAACTAGCCAACAAGAGAGAGTTGCCTTATCATGCTTTTGGTTTCGAGGACTATATGCCTAAGTTAAATACAGCCAATTCAGAGGTCAAGAATTATCTTTTAAAGGTTGCGACTTATTGGATTGAAGAGTTTGATATAGATGCTTGGCGTTTGGATGTGGCTAATGAGATTGATCATCTGTTTTGGAAGGATTTTCGAAAAGAGGTTTTAGCTAAAAAACCTGATCTTTATATTTTAGGAGAAGTCTGGCATACGTCTCAGCCTTGGCTAAATGGAGATGAGTTCCATGCGGTCATGAATTATCCTTTGTCTGATAGTATCAAGGATTATTTCTTACGAGGTGTTAAGAAGACGGACCAGTTCATCGATGAAATCAATGGCCAATCTATGTATTACAAACAGCAGATTTCAGAAGTTATGTTTAATCTCTTGGATTCGCATGATACAGAGCGAATCTTGTGGACGGCCAATGAAGATGTTCAACTGGTTAAATCAGCCCTAGCCTTTCTCTTTTTACAAAAGGGAGCACCCTGCATCTATTATGGAACCGAGCTATCCTTGACCGGAGGACCGGACCCAGATTGTCGACGTTGTATGCCTTGGGAACGTGTATCGAGTGACAATGATATGTTAAACTTCGTGAAGAAGCTAATCAAGATTCGCAAACATGCGTCAGCAACCATTTCGCATGGCAAGTATAGCCTAAAAAGAAATCAAAGCTGATGTAGTAGCCTTGGAATGGAAATATGATGGACAAATTCTTAAAGCTATCTTTAACCAATCAAAAGAAGATTGTCTTTTAGAGAAGGAAACCGTATCACTAGCAAATAATTGCCAAGAATTAGAGAATCAGCTTGTCATCTCTTCAAATGGATTTGTGATTTTTCATTAAAGAGCAATTATGAGCGACAGGAAAAATTGTAGTATAGAGAGCATTTTACAAACAGACTATTTGTCGTCCTGCTACAAATGATATATAATTTAACTTAAAGAAAATAGGAGGACTAATCGAATGGAATTAAAAGATTTTTACAGAAAAAAAGAACAGGAAATGATTAAGAAGGGACTTACGACGTCTAAGATTAGTGACAAGGAAACTGCTGAGAAGATTCTTGCACTAGTACCACAAGACTTGATTAAGCGAATCCCTGTTTTTTTGTCAGAAAGCATGCTACGACACGTACTATTAAACGCATTACAATTGAACATCCTGAACTCTACGCTGTAGCCCAAACAAGTGGTGAAATTCCAGAAAAAAAGAACGCGAAGAATTGCGTCAAATTATCACGACTATCTTTGAACAAAAGATGAATAAGCATAGTATTAAGTAGAGAATGAAAAAAATATTTTTATTGGTGGTTTGGGAAGCAATGTCTATCATAGCAAGGATTTTTCTTCAGGAACTAAATTCGCAGATTTATTTTTCTAAATCCATATGAAAAGCATCTTCGAGATGAAACAGAATTGAAATCATGGTTTAAAAAATCGATAGAAGAGGAAGAATCTATCTGTCTGATAGGCCATTCTCTTGGAGGAGATTTGGCTCGTTATCTCGCATCGGAATTTCAAGAAGTGAAGAAACTGATTCTTTTGGATGGTGGCTATCTAGATTTAGGTAAGATTTTAACTTTAGATGCGGAATTAGAGGAAACTAAAAAAACTATATTGAATCTCAAGTTGTTTCGGACTTAGATGTTCTTATTTCCAAAGAGAAATCTGAAGCAAAGCATTGGTCAAAAAATATGGAGAAAGCCGTAAGACAGTCCTATCACTGGAATGCGAAGTATAATAGATATGAGTTGGCTATAAATTATGAAAATATAGAAGCGATCCTCCGCCTACGGAGGAAAATACAAGCTTTTAAGAGAGAAGTGGGAGATACCTTGTTTATTAGTCCTCGCTATCCTAATGAAGCTACATGGAGAGAGGAAGCCCTAAAAGAATTACCAGACTATTTTGATACTATTCTTCTAGAGAACTTTGGCCATGAGCTTTATACTGAAGCACCTAAAGAAATCGCTAGTCTAATTAATGAGTGGTTCTCTTATTCTCACTAGGATATTGAATAAATTATCACAATCAATATATGGTTTATTGGAATAAGATATGAACAAATTGATTAGGAATATCAAATTAATTTGGGCTCTTTGTCAACTGTAGTAGGTTGAAGAAAAGCTAAGATCTAGAAAGGACGAAATTTGTCCTTTCTTTTTTGATATTTGATTCTTTGATATCGAGTGGTTTTGTGATAAAAGTAATGATTCCATATGATTTTTTCTATGGAACTTTTTCTACACAAAATAGACTCCATAATATCCATAGGGGATTTACCCACTACAAATATTATAGAGTCGCTTTTTCTATTCCGGGAGCTTGAAGGGCTATCATCGGACAAAATAGAGAAGGCATGATATAATATAAAGTAGATTTCTATGTAATTAAATAAGAACTGTTTGAACACCATTCATGTGAAAACTCTCTATGTTCAAGCGATAGTAAAATAAAATAGGGTATCTAAACCCTTACATGAAAGGAAAAAAACTCAATGGCTACTATTCAATGGTTGGTCTAGAAGATTTAAAATAATAAAACATTGTGAAGTAGAATAAATGCTTAAAACCCTTGAAATTCAAGGGTTTTTATTGGTTTAGATTTTTAATTCTTTACATTGTTATATATGCTTGATTGAGCAATAATCATCAATAAAAACATTTTTTTGGTGTTGAGTTTGGTGTTCAAATATTTATTATGTTACGGAAAGGAATTTCACAATCTTTCCGTTTTTTTATTTTCAGGAGGGAAAATGACAAAAGAACTACAATCATCACGCTATATTGTCATTTCATTTTTTTAGTAAGTGAAATGGGAATTGACATTGTTGAAGCTCATATCTCTTATGGCTGAATTAGAAAAAAAGTGGCTTGGTTCGATTGGAATCAAGTGGAGATTTAATACTCAAAGAACTTGGAGGAGCGCTATGAAACGAATTACCGCAAATCAATACCAAACTTCAGAACGGTATTATAAATTACCTAAAATTCTTTTTGAGGATGAGAAATATATGGATATGAAATTAGAAGTAAAGGTGGCTTATTCGATTTTAAAAGATCGTTTAGAATTATCTCTTAGTCGTGGTTGGATAGATGAAGAAGGGGCGGTTTATTTAGTATTTTCTAATTCTAAACTGATGAGGCTGTTAGGTTGTTCGAAGTCAAAACTACTATCAATCAAAAAAACTCTTAAAGAATATGACTTAATTGATGAAGTTCAACAGTCTTCAAGTGAGAAAGGAAGACTAGCTAATAAGATTTATTTAGGGGAGTTGTCTTCTACCCCAGTAGGTAATTCAAACAGGCCTAGTGTTAAAAAAAGACTAGGGCAGGTTGAAAATGAAACGACCCCCGTTTCACATTCAGCCCCTAGTGAGACTGAAGTTAGTGAGACTAAATATAGTGAGACTGATTCTTTATTTATTGAGGATGAGGAAGAAAGGAATACTCAACCTATCTTGAGAAGAAAAGTAGAAAAGGTCACAAAATATGATCGAGATTATATTTGGGGATTAGTACAAGATCAATTTAGACGAGAAGGGTTTTTTTCTGAAACAGCCAGTGAAATAGCTATGACTGATTTTTGAGAGAATCTATCAGTATGCTCTTGACAATGTTCGCTTTGTTAGACGAGCGGAAGTACTTGCTGAATTTGTGTTTAATGGCTTGTATTCTGTTTGGAATAACCGTGTTAGAAAAAGGAGGTGGTTAAATGTCGCCAATCGAGTGGATATTAGTTATGCTTATTTGTCATTTCAAGTGGTATGACAGCTTTTGACAATGATAGTCGATCAGAAAGGGGTGATCAAAGAAATGAGATTTATTGATTTATTTTTCAGGTATAGGTGGATTTTCGACTTGGAATGGAAAGTGTTGGACACGAGTGTATTGGATTTTGTGAGATTGATAAATTTGCTAGAGAATCTTATAAGTCCATTTTTCAAACGGAAGGAGAAATTGAATTTCATGACATACGAGATGTTTCAGATGACGAATTTAAAAAACTTAGAGGGAAAGTCGATGTCATCTGTGGGGGATTCCCTTGTCACATTTTTCAATCGCAGGAAGACGATTGGGATTTGAAGATACTAGAGGAACTTTGTTCTTTGAAATTGCTCGGGCGGCCAAACAAATCCAACCACGTTTTCTTTTTCTTGAAAATGTTAAAGGCCTACTCAATCACGATAAGGGACGGACGTTCACCACAATCCTTACCACGCTTGATGAATTGGGGTTTGATGTTGAGTGGCAGGTGCTTAACAGTAAGGATTTTTGACGTTCTCCCAAAAACAGAGAGAGGGTGTTTATTATCGGACATTCTAGAAAGAAAGGTACCAGACTCTTATTTCCTTTCAGACGAGAAGGTCAAGCAACTAACACTGAGACTTTAAAAAAATATTTAGGAAATTTGAATCCATCAAAAAGTGGAATGAGTGGTAAAGTCTATTATTCAGAAGGTCTTGCACCAACCTTAGTTCGTGGAAAAGGAGAAGGATTTAAAGTTGCGATTCCTTTGTATGACACCAGACAGATTAGAAAAAAAGACAAAATGGTAGACGTTTTCAAGGATAATCAAGAGCCAATGTTTACTTTAAATACTCAAGATCGCCATGGTATTGTCGTTGTTGGAGATTTACCAACTAGCTTTTAAGGAAACTGGTCGAGTTTATGGAAGTGAGGGCTTTATCTCCAACACTGACTACAATGCAAGGTGGAGATAAAATTCCCAAAATACTAATTCCAGAACCAATCAAATTTCTAAAAGTACGGGAAGCAACGAAAAAAGGATACGCTCAAGCAGAAATAGGAGATTCAATTAATTTGGAAAGACCAAGTTCTCAGTATCGTCGTGGTAGAGTTGGAAAAGGTATAGCTAATACGTTAACAACTAGTGGGACAAATGGGAGTAGTAGTTGCTAGTTATGAAGGAGAAGATAAACAAGTTTATCATGTAGCCGGTGTATTAATAGATGGACAGTTTTACCGTCTGAGGATACGACGAATCACTCCTAAAGAGTGTTTTCGCTTGCAGGGCTTTCCTGATTGGGCTTTTGAAGCTGCTAGAAAAGTCTCTAGTAATAGTCAGCTCTATAAACAAGCTGGTAATAGTGTAACTGTTCCTGTGATTGCCGCAATCGCAAAAGAAATTAAAAAGAAATAGAGGAAAAAAGATGAAAGCATTAAATAAAGAATCAATACTAGATTGTGATGAATTAGAAACAGAATTACATGATGCAGAAATCAAACAGCTGGATGAACAATTATTTTTGATACCCAATTATCCATGTGAGTTTGAAGTAACATTTTTAGATGATTACCATAAAAAACACAACTACCCACTATTTTATGAGTCCTATCTTCAAAACGTTATGGAATTCCTTGAAAGTCAAGACATAAAGAATGGGGTTGATGCCTTTGTAGATGATCATCAAAATCTCGTTTTTATTTTATATGGACAAGGCTATCGAGCCGAGGGAAAAGAGGGAATACTTACAACCCAAGTAACTGTAAAAGCTTCTGATGAAGATAAGAATCCGATTAACTTCTCAAATTTGTTAGATTCCTTAATTGTATCAGAATATCAAATGGAACCGAATCTTTTGGAGGTCTCCCATGATTGATCTCTATCTAAGTAAAAATTGTCATAGAAATCAACTTCTTTTGGATTTCTTTCAAAAGTATGGCATAGAGGTATCTTGTCATTCAGTTTCTGAAATGACAAAGGACAAATTAATTGAGATGATGAGCTATTCTTCAGATTGTTTTGAGTTTTTATCTCCCAATTTATTACGATTTAAGAATCGAGATAACCTCAGATTAACAGATTTCATCGAAATGATATTAAAAAATCCTGAACTAACCATCAGACTTCCTCTTGCGGTTTCAAATAAGCGAGTTTATCCAAATCTGAATCTGGAAGAGGCTAGAGCTTTATTGCCAAGAGATACGAAACAATTGATTTACATGGCACAAACACATTATTTATCTAACTAAAGGAGAAACAATATGGCTGAACGATTTTGGGAGAACTTGTCCATTATTTTGGCTGAAAGAAATATCAGCTGGATTGAGTTAACCAGAAAAATGTTTACGGGAGAGTTTCACTATCCAAGTGAATTGAATCGTCTGTATCAAAAGATTCGCCACTATAAGATGGAACAACGAATGCCTCAAAGTCCATGGGTAGAAAGGATTGTGCAGGTATTAGATTTAGATTATGAAGATTTATTTCGGAGGTAACTATGAAAAGAATAATTCCAGTTTATATATTCCAACAAGTAAATGTCCTATTGGTATCCCTATACTTACTGAAATTTCTTTGTATCGGTGAGTTAACTATACTACAGATTCTCTATGGAGCGTCGCTCATTTCTTTTTTATGGATGTATGGTCAACGAAAACAAGTGGTCAAGGTCAATATGAAAACTAGGATGAAATGGCTTGGTATTGGATTCGTTAGCCTACTGATTATAAGTCTATGTTTTAGCCTAATCCATGCTCAAGGAACCACGAATCAAGCAAACTTAATTGGGCTTCAACATCAAGTTCCTTGGTTTTCATTTTTATTGTTTTTAATCAATGCGAGTATGGTTGAAGAATTTCTGTATCGAGAAATTTTATGGAACTTGGTTAGAAAATTAGATATTCAAGTTGCTTTGACAAGTGTTTTATTTGCCTTAGTACATCATCCAGGAACCATTCTAGCTTGGTGTTTGTATGTTTCATTGGGAATGTTTTTAGGGATGGTGCGCTATAAATCGGATTTATGGGGCAGTATGGGGCTACATTTGGTGTGGAACCTACTAGTTTATAGTTTGATGCTTGTTTAAAATAGGTGGTCTGATTTATTTAGATATTCATAATGAATGTAATTGTTGACAAATATGGACTAATTACGTATAATAAAGGTAATTAAATGATATAATTACTTGTGGGCTAGTGGATATGGTCTGCACCCGCCTGTGGGCTCCGCTCTCAGTTCAGACTGTTTGTTGAGAAAAAGAATAGCAGGACTGCCTACCCTTGAGGAACAGATAGGGCATATCTAGCGTGAGGTGAAACTCAATACGTGGGAGAGGAGGAAGCAGGAGCTTCCTTCTCTTTTTTAGGAGAAAATTCAAATGACTTATACTTTGGAATGGCTAAAGACTTTTGATGGAGAGATTGATATTCTCAATGTTAAGATGGATTGCTTGGCCAATACTATTGAGAAAAATGTTTCTCAGTACAAATATATTTATCAGACAAATATGGAGAACTGTCCTGAAATTATTCTATCAGTCCCAAATTCCTCCATTCCTCATCTTTTAGGATTATCTAGAGAACATCATGTTAATTTACCAACTAATAATGCAGGGAGTATTTTTGAAGGATTAAAAGATGATTGGACATTGGAACGTCTTAATAAAGCTGATAATGGTTGGTTCAACGAAAATAAATTCAAAATAGTTGGAACCTTGTTGCTTTATCAAATGTTACATGTAATGGAGTGTAAATTCTATACAACTGATGGCATTTTGAATAGAAAAGTCGGTCGCCGATTTAAAAGAGATCATATTTATTTTGTAGTCTTTAAATTAAGTAATGGTATCAGTTATACAGTAGAATTATCACATGAAAAAGGTAATCAATACTTTCCAAGAAGCCTTAAAATCAATGATACCTCCGTTACAGATTGTAGAGAAATAGAGCTTAGACTCATTAATAAGATTCGATTTAAACCAGTTAAGACAAGAAAGGTAAAATGGGCATCATGATTTAAAAAAATTGAAATTATGATTACATCACCATTCTTTTTCTTAATCAATGTGAGTATTGTTGAAGAATTTCTGTATTGAGAAATTTTATTGAAGTTGGTCAGAAAATTAGATATCAGAGTTGTTTTGACGAGGATTTTATCTGTCTTAGCCCATTATCCAGGAGCTGTTCTATCTTGTTGTTTGTATGTTTTAATGGGAATATTTTTTTAGTGTTCATGCGCTATAAATCTCATTTAGCAGGCTTGATTTAGAATGGAATCTATCAGTCTATGTCTTATTTTTTTCTTTAATAGTAGCTGCTCTGTCTTACGTATGGATTCATTTTGAAATAAAAACTAAATGAATTGATTTTATTTCTAAGAAAGGAGAATGATATGGTTGATAAAAAAGAGAAACTGATGAACTCTTTTCAATCAGTATGGTTTTTTTAACTTTTAAACAAGTAATAGATGAAAAATTTACACTACAAAAACCTTATTAAAAATGGTTACAGAAGGAAAAAAATTGATACTGAAGAAAAAAAGGGTTATATCGCTTACCTGATATTTATTTAGATGAGTGGTTTGTCCTTCAATATCGATTTCCAAAGGGAATCTTTTCTTTGGAGACAGCACTTTGGTTACATGGTTTATCTTTGACTATCCCTTTTAACATGACAATGAGTTTTCCTTATGGTACGAATACCAAAAAAACATTAAGGAAGCAGATATATGTCCTATTATCTTACGCTCTCACTATAGTGAAGGAATTATTGAAATAGAGCGTCTTCCTGGTCAATTTATTAAAGTTTATGAAATTGAACGCGTTTTGGTTGAATGTCTAAGACCAGTTCATCAGGTGGATCTTCAAATTATTGCACCAGCGTTTAAGAAATATTTTCAACAGAATCAAATTCATTTACACAAATTATTTTATTATGCCCAACTATTTAAAGTAACTGATAAGTTACAATCTTATACGGAGGTGCTATCTTAATGTTTTCAAATGCGAATAGCTTTAAAGCAAAAATCAAAAATATTTCAAAAGATAAGGGAATTCCAGCTCAACAAGTACAACAACATTATTTGATTGAGCAAGTGTTAAAAGCTGATTTCTACTAGTTCTTATAGAGATTCCTTCATTGTAAAAGGAGGGTATCTAATAGGTCAAATGATTGGACTAGATAAGCGAACCACAATGGATTTAGATGTCACTCTGAAGGGAACCGAAATGAGCAGAGAAAATTTGATTCATATCTTTGAAGAGATTCTTTGTTCTAAAACTGATGGTTTTTCATTTTCAGTAGATAAGCTAGAACCTATTCGCCAAGATGATGAATATGGAGGATTTTTCATTAAAAATTAAATGCAACTTTTGATACATTAAAGGAGATTGTTTTTATTGATATTACTACAGGTGATAAGATCACACCAAGAGAAATTACTTATTCAATGACTTCTATCTTTACTAATGAAAGCATCAAGATATGGACATATAATCTAGAGACTGTACTTGCTGAAAAGTTAGAAACAATCATTAGTAGGGGATTAGCTTCGACACGCCCACGTGATCGATATGATCTTTTCACCTTGTATAAACTTAGAAAAGAAGAGATTAATCTCGAAGTATTAAAAAATGCACTTGAGAATACGGCAGAAAAACGTAAAAGTAAAGATACTATTTATAATTGGGAAGAACAAGTGAGAGGAATTGAAATTTCTGATTATCAGAAAGAGCTATGGATTCGTTATCAACGCCAATTTAAGTATGCTAAAGATATCTCATTTGATAACTCTGTTCAGGTTATTAGGGAAATTATGCAACAAATATTTTAGTACAAAAGTAACTCATTCGTAAAGCAGTGAGTTGCTTTTTTTATTCCAATAACTCCAAAAATGTGATAAAAATTTCAACTACTCTTATCTATAATAAAGCTACCTGTTCTTTGAAAATTGAATCCACTCCGTCTTGATTAGCGTGCCTGTGTAAGTAGGGACTGAGAGTATTTCCCTGTGAAGGGCAACTGGCACAAGACGTGTGTGAGAATTTTCTAACAGACACGGAGTTTATCGTTACCAGACTTAAACGATGCGACAAACTAGATAAAGGAGTTAATCATGAAAGTAGTAAACTTGTATGATTTGAAACAAATGGGAAATAAAGGTGGTTGTACCATCCAATTGATTCATCACTTTCCCTTTGGTATGGGCTTAGGACATCTCAAAAAAGACTACATTGAATTTAAACGTGTTGGTATCTTTGATGGGAAAGCAGTAGAAGTTACTCTTCGAGAACCTTATTCGAGAGATCTACTGCAGGTTGTCAAGTCGATTAAGCAACGTCAGAAATTGATAGCTTATCGTTATAAAGAAGGAAAGCTGCTATTTGTGAAGAAGGAGGCATCAGATGTCCTCTGAACAACAGGAACGAATGGCAGTTCAATATGCAGAACGTAGTCTTTTATTTACTGTAAAAAGTCTCTTAAAGATTCTAGAATGGTCTAGACGTCAGGCTTTAGCACAGGATTCCGCCTATAAGATAGGGGTGCAGAAATTAGAAGAATTGCTACAATCTCCTTATTCGATTGATACGATTAATCTGAAAAAAGATTTTTTAGACAAACCAATTGATATAGAGAAATTTAAAGCTTTTTTAGAAAAAGAAGAGATTCCTTTAGCCATCGCTTGGCAAGGGGATTCTCTGCATTTCTACACGAAAGACCGTTCGATTCTGGACAATCATTTAGACCATCTGTTAGAAAAAATGGTCAATGATCCAGAGAAATTAGCTGATTTTACCATGGATAAGTCATTAGACGATGCAATTGATGAGGTTAAATCCCAAATTACCTTGAAACAAGAAGGGGCCGTCAAACAGAAAGAGATGGTGAGATGATGTACAGTGGAAAGAAATTCCTACTATTCTCACTGTTAGGTATCTTACTAGGTTATCTTTTTCATCGTTTGACGCTTTTGTATGATTCCTATACTGGAAATAGCTTAGATAAATGGACTCATCTTCTGATGGAAGGTCAAGATGAAGTTCTTCAGTCGCCATGGAATGTTTCTTTTACTGGAAAATCAAGTGCTTTTTTTCTACTAGGCTTTTGTGATGATGTTGCTGGTTTATCTCTATCTAGAGACTGGTAAAAAACAATACCGAGAAGGGGTAGAATACGGGAGCGCCCGTTTTGGAACTCTAAAAGAAAAGAAGCTCTTTTACGGTAAGGAATTTTCTCATGATACGATTTTAGCACAAGATGTTCGTTTGACATTATTAGATAAAAAAACCACCCCAATATGATAGAAATAAGAATATTGCGGTGATCGGAGGTTCAGGAAGTGGGAAGACATTTCGCTTTGTGAAACCCAATCTGATTCAGATGAATAGTTCTAATATTGTAGTGGATCCTAAAGATCACTTGGCCGAGAAAACAGGCAAACTCTTTTTAGAACATGGCTACCAAGTAAAGGTGTTAGATTTAGTCAATATGAAGAACTCAGATGGCTTCAATCCTTTTCGCTATATAGAGACAGAAAATGATTTGAATCGCATGCTGACGGTTTATTTTAATAACACCAAAGGCTCTGGATCTCGTAGTGATCCATTTTGGGATGAAGCTTCTATGACTTTGGTACGAGCTTTAGCCTCCTACTTGGTCGATTTCTATAACCCACCTAAAACAAGAGAACAGCTCATAGAAGAAAGTCGTTTAAGTCAAAAAGAATACCAAAACTTGTTGAAACGTCAAAAAAAAGAAGTGGAAGAGCGAAAAAAACGAGGGCGTTATCCAAGTTTTGCTGAAATTTCAAAACTCATTAAACACTTAACCAAGGGTGAAAACCAAGAAAAAAGTGTCTTAGAAATTCTATTTGAAAATTATGCTAAAAAGTATGGAACTGAAAATTTTACCATGCGAAATTGGGCAGATTTTCAAAATTATAAGGATAAGACTCTGGATTCTGTTATAGCTGTAACCACTGCTAAATTTGCCCTCTTTAATATTCAAAGTGTCATGGATTTGACCAAAAGAGATACCCTTGATATGAAGACATGGGGCAAGGAAAAATCAATGGTTTACTTAGTTATCCCAGATAACGATAGTACCTTTCGCTTTCTTTCAGCCCTCTTTTTTTCAACCGTATTTCAAACCCTAACAAGACAAGCAGATATTGATTTTAAAGGTCAATTGCCCCTTCATGTGAGAGTTTACTTTAGATGAGTTCGCAAATATCGGAGAAATCCCAGATTTTGCTGAACAAACCTCAACAGTCCGTCTCGTAATATGAGTCTCGTTCCCATTCTACAAAATATTGCCCAACTTCAAGGGCTCTATAAAGAAAAAGAAGCTTGGAAAACCATTTTGGGGAACTGTGATAGCTTAGTCTACTTAGGTGGGAATGATGAAGATACCTTTAAATTTATGAGTGGCTTACTCGGTAAACAAACCATTGATGTTCGAAATACTAGTCGTTCTTTTGGCCAGACAGGTTCAGGATCCCTTTCTCATCAAAAGATTGCTCGTGATTTAATGACACCTGATGAAGTCGGAAATATGAAACGGCATGAATGCTTGATCCGAATTGCCAATATGCCTGTCTTTAAAAGCAAAAAATACAATTCCACTAAGCATCCAAACTGGAAGTACCTAGCCAATCAAGAAACCGATGAACGGTGGTGGAACTATCAAATCAATCCTTTGAATCAAAGACAAGAAAATCATCTTGAAGGCCTTAGAATTCGTGATTTAACTTTTGAATCTAGTTTAAAATAAAAATAGAAAAGAGGAAATAGATGATTACGCATTTTAAAGGTTTTGTTTATGGAGTAGACGCAAGTGCTATGTTTGCACAAGCTATGTCTTTGTTACAGAAGGGCTTGATTGCGGTTGGTGCCTTTCTCGTTGTTGTGGGGATTGTCAATCTTGCAACCAACATTAAAGATGGTGGACCAGGTGTTCGGAATGCCATTCTTGAAATTGTCGGTGGAGTTATGGTCGGGGCTGCTGGAGCCTTTGTAACCCAGATTTCAATTTAGGAGGATAAACAATGACATGAATCTTAGTTTAGTCTCACCCTTTGTTTACCTTGCATCTGAAAAAATATCAGCTGAAAATTTATTTGAAGGATTTAATGTGGATTTACAATCTACTGTAGATCTGATTAAATCTCTATCTAGCTACAATCCAACAGTTTGGACTTATATGTCTAGTATTACTAAAAAGTGTCATGCAGCCTCTTGGAGTTGCGATTTTTATCAGTTGTTCTCATCTTAGAATTTTTCGAAGATGGCAAAGAAAAATTGCTAACTCTGGTGGAGCGATGACCTTTGAAGCATTAGCGCCGATGTTGATTAGTTATATTATGGTCGCAGTGGTAATTACCAATACTACCGTTATTGTAGAAGCCATCATCGGGATTGCGAGTCACGCCATTGAACAAGTGGCCTCGATTGTGGCTCACGGTGGGGCAAAGTATGATACCATCTCTGGCTTAAAAGGTTCAGGATTTATTGGCCGGATGATTGTGGGCTTTTTCGCCCTCCCTCATTTGGCTAGTTCGGATAGTAAGTGCAGCCATGGTTAATCTTTTTGGTATCTATTCGATTTATTCAACTCTACCTTATGATTCCATTTGCCCCTCTTACGATTCCAACATTTTTAAGTGATGAGTGGAAGTCTATTGGTATTGGCTATTTAAAAAATATTATGGTCTATTCGGTACAAGGGGTTCTTATTTTTCTGATTGTTTCTCTTGTTCCTTTTGTTTGAATCTGCTGGGAAAATAGCTGTTTCAAATGGTGCAGGAGTCCTGCAATCACTTGCGATTATGTTTGGTAGTTTGATACAAGCTATCTTACTGATTATTGCCCTCGTTGGTTCTCAACGTACGGCTCTGCTCAATCTTAGGTATGTAATTAGATAAAGGCTAGGAAGTGAATGCTTCTTAGCCTTTTTAGAAAGGAAAGTCATGAATACACGTGTCTTTAAAGATATCTCAAAATACCAACACAGGGCTTGGTTAGGCTTCACTACAAGGCAAATCATCTTTGTTTTACCAGCCTTTATTGTCACAATTATTGTTTTGGGCTTGAATCTCTTTTTCTGGCAATTTGGAGATTGGTTTGTTTACGGTTTTGTGTTTGCTTTTACCATCCCCCTCATGCTTTTTGGAGTCTATAAACCCAATGATTTATATTTTGAACATTATTTGAAATACCGTCTTCATTTTTGAACTAACGGTTCCCCTACGCACAATTACAGGAAAGAAAGGATCTGAACATGAAAAGAAAATCAAATACATTAAAGAAACAAAAAACTTCAATGACTAATAAAAAGAAAGAAGTTAAAGGTAAAAAAGAGGAAGTGTTACCCTCTACGGCTAACACTCTCTCTTATCAAGCCCTGTATCAAAATGGTCTGATGCAGGTAAAAGAAGATTATTTCTCACAAAGCTACTTACTTGGTGATGTCAATTACCAGACTGTTGGTTTAGAAGACAAGGGGGCAATCATTGAGAAGTATTCTGATTTGATTAACTCCCTAGATGATCAAACCAACTTCCAATTGACTATCTTTAATAAAAGATTGAATTTAGAAAAAGTTTAGACAAAGTGTTTTTGTATGAGGAAAAAAAGAAGATGGATATGATAGTTATCGTAAAGAATTGAATCGGATGATGAATCAGAATTTAGACAGTGGTGAAAATAATTTTTCAGCTGTGAAACTGATTAGCTTTGGTAGAAAGGATTCTAATCCCAAACAAGCCTATCGTTCCTTGTCCCAAATAGGAGAATATTTCAAGAGTGGTTTCTCAGAAATTGATGCTCGCTTTGAATCCTTGGCTGGAGAAAACCGTGTGAACTTGTTGGCAGATATGCTTAGAGGAGAACACCATCTTCCTTTTTCTTACCGTGATTTAACGAGATCGGGTCAGACAACTCGTCACTTTATAGCACCTAATCTCTTGGATTTCAAAAACAAGAATTACCTACAAATCAATGACCGCTTATTGCAGATTGTCTATGTCAGAGACTACGGCATGGAATTAGGGGATCAGTTTATTCGAGACCTCATGCAAGGAGATTTGGAATTGATTGTGAGCCTCCATGCTCAAAGTTCGACCAAGGCAGATGCCATGAAGAAACTACGAACAAAGAAGACATTGATGGAATCCCAAAAGATTGGGGAACAACAAAAACTAGCTCGTACAGGTATCTATTTGGAAAAAGTAGGTCATGTATTAGAAAGCAATATCGATGAAGCTGAAGAACTCTTAAAAACCATGACAGAGACAGGAGATAAACTATTTCAAACAGTCTTTTTGATTGGTGTTTTTGGTCAGGATGAAGAAGAACTTAAACAAGCTCTAGACACGATTCAACAAGTGGCCGGCTCAAATGACCTAATGATTGATAAACTTCCATATATGCAAGAAGCAGCCTTTAATAGTTTGCTGCCATTTGGTTGTGATTTTTTAGAGGGAGTATCACGGAGTTTATTAACGTCCAATGTAGCAGTGAATTCTCCATGGACTTCAGTAGACTTACAAGACCGCAGTGGGAAATATTACGGTATCAATCAAATCTCAAGCAATATTATTACCATTGATCGCAGCCTATTAAATACACCGTCTGGTCTGATTTTAGGGACATCTGGAGCTGGGAAAGGGATGGCAACCAAGCACGAAATTATCACGACCAAAATCAAAGAATCTGGTGAAAATACTGAAATTATCATTGTGGATCCAGAAGCAGAGTACAGTGTCATTGGACGGGCTTTTGGTGGAGAAATGATTGATATTGCGCCAGATTCCCAAACCTATCTCAATGTCCTTGACTTGTCTGAGGAAAATATGGATGAAGATCCTGTAAAGGTAAAATCAGAATTTCTTTTATCCTTTATCGGCAAGTTATTGGATAGAAAAATGGATGGGAGAGAAAAATCGATTATCGACCGAGTTACCAGACTCACCTATCAGTCATTTAAAGAGCCTTCTTTGGAAGAATGGGTTTTTGTCTTGAGTCAACAGCCAGAAGAAGAAGCGCAGAATTTGGCACTTGATATGGAACTGTATGTCGAAGGTTCTCTTGATATTTTTCTCATAAGACCAATATTCAGACAGGATCTAATTTCTTAATCTATAATGTTAAAAAGTTAGGAGATGAGCTGAAACAAATCGCTCTCATGGTAGTGTTTGATCAGATATGGAATCGTGTTGTTCGGAACCAAAAATTAGGGAAGAAGACCTGGATTTATTTTGATGAAATGCAGCTTCTCTTACTAGATAAATATGCCAGTGATTTCTTCTTTAAATTGTGGAGTCGTGTCAGAAAATATGGAGCCAGTCCGACTGGAATAACTCAAAACGTCGAAACCTTATTGTTAGATCCAAATGGCAGACGGATTATTGCAAATAGTGAATTTATGATTCTCCTCAAGCAAGCAAAAAATGACCGAGAAGAATTGGTTCAACTCTTAGGCTTGTCAAAAGAACTCGAAAAATACCTTGTCAATCCAGAAAAAGGGGAAGGACTGATAAAAGCTGGTTCCGTTGTCGTACCCTTTAAAAATAAGATTCCTCAAGGTACTCAATTGTTTGATATCATGAGTACGGATCCTGATAAAATGGCTTCTAATTAAGGGGAAGTAGAATGAAGGATAAAAGAAAAATCATACGTGCCCGAAAGGCATTTAGAAGAAGCCTAAAAGATGAGAAAAAATTCTTGAAAAAAGGAAAGAAGGAGGTAAGGAAACAGAAAAAAGATTCCGCTGTACTGGATGAAAAAGCATGGAAAAAAGAGATAAAAGAAAAGCTAGAGGAGATGAGAGAAGCTTCAAAGGAGAGAGTAAAACAAGCAAATGAAGACTACAATCATATTCTTCAAAATAGTCCTCCATCTCTTTTGAATCGCAAAGAATTAAGAGACAGACGGTTGCCTCATGCTAGGAAACGATTGAAAATAGCCAAGAAGCAATTTAGAGAAGCCAAGGTAGAAGCAAAAGAAGAAAGAAAAGAGAGTCGTAAAGAAAGAAAAACCAATCAAAAATTTCTCTACGGTCAGGAATCGAAAGAAAAATCTAATTTTTTCTTTCAAGGGAAGAGTTTAGAAGAATTAAAAGCTAAGAAAGAAGTCAAGGCCGCCAAAGAAAATTTAAAATCTACTAAACAAGCTTATAAATCCAAAAAGGTTAGTAGGAAAGCCAAAACTTTCCTTTATGTCCTTGGACGTGAAGGTGGAGAGTTAGCTTCAGAAAATGAAGATTTAGAAGGCTATCGCACACTTCAAGAGACCATTAGAAAAGGGAAACGCTACAGTCGGCTTTCTTATAATCTTGGAAAAGCTAGTGTCAAAACAGGACAAGCAACAGGTCGTTTTACCAAGAAAAGACTGACCAACACAAAAGAGCGATACCATCATTTTAAGGATGGAAAAGGATGGAAACTAGCGAAAGAGAATCCAAGCTCCTTTAAAAATCGGTTTCGAAAATTAAAGAAACAAGGTCTTACAAGTGTCCGAAATATCTATCAGAAACTAAAAGCAGCCTTTTCCTTCTTTACATTTGCGGCTGGAAATCCTGCAACCTGGATAGTTGGAGGATTAGTCTTTCTTCTCTTATTTATGATGAGCTTCTTTTTAGGATTTTCATCTGCTAGTTTGATTCAACAAGATGAATTTGAATTAACAAAAGCTTATACCCATCTAACTTGGGAAGATGCAGAACATACTCGCACAAATGACAAAGGCATTACCTATTACACAAAAGTTGATGATGTGATGGGGTATATGAACTTTAAATTCCATGACTATGAGTTACACAAACCAGTTCACTTATTTAGTTCAGAAACTTACAAGGATTATCTATCTACTTTGTGGCATGATTTAAACGATGGGGAAGATTTGAAATCCATGCAAGACCTTTATGAAACTCCTAAGTATAAACTCTCGAAAGACGATCAAGAGGAAATGAAGGAACTAAAAGAAGAGGGTGTCTATGCTTCCATGCAGGAATTGGACAATCCATTTGAGGGGAAAAGCAACGAAGATAGTCTAACCATGACTTATCGTTATGGATACTATGATTTAGACGGAAAACCTACCCTTCAGGAGTACATTCTACTAGAAGCGAAGGCTCACCAAACAATTGTCGCACCAATGGATGGAGTTGTATCTCTTGACGGAGATGATGTTATCCTTACTAACGGAAAAGGAGAGAATGAGAGTCGATTGACCTTGTATTCTATTCATAATGGCCGTGCGATTGAGGGAACAAGGGTCTTAACTGGTGATGTTATTGGTGAGACCCCAGACGATACAGGTTTGAAAGTTTCCTATCAAAAGTATAAGAACAAGAAAGAAAAATTGGTGTATGTCAATCCGCAATTTTATTTTCCAAAAGTCATTCAACTTCAGACAACTATCTTACCTGCCATTGGTCAGTTTGGTGGGGATGAGTTTGAACGAGCAAAACATATTTATGATTTTTTGAAATCTCAAGGGGCAAGTCCCCAAGCCATTGCGGCTATTTTAGGAAATTGGTCGGTAGAGTCTTCTATCAATCCTAAACGAGCTGAGGGAGATTATTTATCTCCTCCAGTTGGCGCTACCGATTCCTCATGGGATGATGAAAGCTGGTTAGCGATAGGAGGGCCAGCCATTTATAGTGGTGCTTATCCTAATATCCTTCATAGAGGTTTGGGGTTAGGTCAATGGACGGATACCGCAGATGGTTCAACACGTCATACAGCTTTATTGAATTATGCACGCACCCAAAATAAGAAATGGTATGATTTAGACCTCCAACTTGATTTTATGCTTCATGGGGATAGTCCTTACTATCAAAGTTGGTTAAAAGATTTTTTTAAAAATACGGGCAGTGCAGCCAATCTCGCCCAACTCTTTCTGACCTATTGGGAAGGAAATTCTGGTGATAAACTACTGGAAAGACAAACCAGAGCAACGGAATGGTATTATCAAATTGAAAAAGGCTTTAGTCAAACAAATGGAGGACAGGCAAAAAGTGACCCACAATCCCTTGAAGGGGTTCGTGGGGACTTGTATGATCATTCTGTTCCTGGTGGTGGAGATGGTATGGCCTATGCCTATGCCTATGGACAATGTACATGGGGTGTTGCGGCTCGTATGAACCAGTTAGGATTAAAGCTAAAAGGTAGAAACGGAGAGAAGATTTCAATCATTAATACCATGGGAAATGGTCAGGACTGGGTTGCGACAGCTTCAAGTCTTGGTGGGGAAACTGGCTCTACACCAAGAGCAGGTGCCATTGTTTCTTTTGTGGGAGGTACACATGGCACACCAGCCATCTACGGTCATGTGGCTTTTGTCGAGAAAGTATATGATGATGGTTCTTTCCTTGTGTCTGAGACAAACTATGGGGGTAATCCTAACTATACCTTTAGAAAAATCTCTCAAGCAGATAGTGCCATCAGTTTTGCCTATACTACGAAATAAAAGAATCATGTCATCAGTTTAGGTGACATGATTCTTATTTTTTATAGAGCGACATATTTAATGCCATAGGCTGATAACTTACTTGATGATCATCTTTAATCAATTGACTGTAAGCAACAAATCCGAACTGTTCATAAAATTGAATGACTTTAGGATGATTGATACTATCTAAAAATACCATCTGAGTTCCTACAATTGCTCGAAATTCTTCAATTTTTTGAATTACAATTTCAAATAACTCTTGTCCTGATAGTTTATTTAGCTTTGTGTTTTTGCCGAATTGACCGATAAGTAACACAGGGAGATAATCAATATTTTTGGGACTTTTCCCTTTTAGGACGAGTTTCTTTTTTAAGGATTTCTCTAAATCAGAAATATCAACAACTTTGAGAGATAAACTAAAGAATCCTATGATGTTATTTGTTTCAGTTTCTTCAACGATAAAATTACGAGAACGATGTTGTTTTTTTCAAAAATTGGGAGCTTTATCAGATAGATAAGTCAACATCTCTTCATTACCGTTGAAATCAACATTTTTCTAAAATGATAGTTTTTAAATAGATCCTGAACTTGTTTCTCAGTTTTTATCAGGAGCTAGCACTTGAATATTTTCAAGATATTGCTTAAGTGGTGTTACTTGAATTGTCATCTTACAGATACTTTGAAATGAGTTTATTTTTTTCGTTGGAGCGGTAGCGTCCTGTGATTCAATAGATTTCAAGACGGCTTGTAGCTTTTTTTAGATGGTTTATGATTAAGAATTTTTTTAGAGCATCTTCGTTTGTTAGTTTTATATCACGTGTTAAACTGATTGTAGCCATTTGTTCTACCTCCTGTTTCTACTTAAATTCATTATAGCTTATTTTGAACAAAAGTTCAATCTGAAGATAGTGTATGTTTTTTATAGTGTATAAATCCAAAATAAGTTTTTCTCTTGCGTTTGTAGCTCATATTCGTTAGAATAATGGAGTAGATGAGTAGTTGGCTCATGGTCAATCTGATAGTAATCTTGGACATAAGGGCCAAGCGGTGGCGGACACCAGAACAAAATCCGATAGCAATCTTGGACGTAAGGGCCAAGCGGTGGCAGACACCAGAATAAACCGACTGACTAGGTGGCTTACAGGTTCTGTAAGTCATCTTTTTTACTTTGATAGTAACGTTTTATCATTTTAAGGAGAACGAGGTTTTGGCTCGTTCTCTTTTTTTGTTGTGATACTTCTTTCAAGGAATATTTGGTAGGATTGGAGTGAAAAAAGATTAACTAGGAAAGAAGGAAGTATATGGAAGCCATTTATCAACGTGATTCGGATCAAGATGGACTAACTGATGCTCAAGAATTAGCGCTAGGAACCAATCCTCTTAGTGCAGATTCTGATGGTGATGGTCGTTCAGATTTAGTGGAAGTAGAAGAAGGAACCAATCCCTTAGAAAAGGATTTACAAGACATAGACCAAACAAGTATAACTGAACCATCTTCAGTATTTATGGAAATGAAACAAAAGATTTCAGATATGATGGAGAGTCACTACAAGGAATTTATACAGGCTCTGATTAGTATTGAAACAGGGATTGAAAACCAACAAGACCTAGAAGACTTATATACTTACTACATGAGAACAGATTCTGTTTCTCTTTTGTCTAGTGATTTAGAAACCAGTCCTCAAGAGGTTGAAATGGAGATAGAGTTGTAGGGGAATCATGTGATTCTCCTATTTTCGTATAGATGAAAGGAGCGAGTATGGAAGTAATGCAATTATTGGCTATGTTTCGTGGAACAATTCCAAAAGATAGGGAGAAAATGGACCTATTTCTTCGTTATCAAGCGCAACATTTTGATGAGAAATGGCAGGACTTGGTAGAGAGTTTTTTGGCTGAAGAGGGCAAGATAGAAGAGATTCCTCACGTCTATTCTTTTGATCAAGATATTGTTTCTTTCTTAGAGGCTAGTTCTGAAAATAATGACCAAGATTTAGAAAGTTATACAAGAAATTTTGGACAAGCAGGTCTAAGTAAATTATCTCAATTAAGTAGTTGGGAGAAAAACTTGGTGCTAGAAGTCGCAACCTATAACCTTTCCACTCGATTTTACATCCAATCTGAAAAAGAGAAGTTAGAACCATTAAGTGAGCTTGTATTTCATCAGAATCAGGATGTCAATTTAGTCAATGTCTATCGGGTTGCGAATAATCTATCTGACCGTGTTAGTAGAGATATAGAGGAATTTCTTCTAATGGTTGACTCAAAAGAGCTTAAAAAAAGAAGTTCTTGAGATTCATTTTGAAGAAAAAAAGAGGGAGATGTTCTAGCTTATTTGGGTTCAGAATTGATGGCTACTTTAGATACTGTTACGGATCTTGTCCATCATGAAGAAAAACTACCAACAACTCCCACTGACACAAAAGCTGAAGATTATTACTCATTTTGATGATGTAAAAGCTAGAAGCGAAAAGTCTAAGCAAGTAGGGGAAGTTTTATCTCCTTCAAGTGATATTGAACAGGAAACGGAAGAAACGAACTCTTTTTCTAATGTCGATAAAATTGTAGAAGAAGCTTTGAGGGAATATCCAATCGGTTCACAAGTAAGTTATAAAGGACAAGTATTTCAGTTGGTTTCGATTGAAAATGCACAGTTAAATGACTTAGTTCGCCTAGAGTTATTCAATGATTCCAACCAGTTATTTGAAGAGAATCCTATCTTATACTTGAACACTTTGGAAGAGATTGAACAAGTATTGTCTCTCGTAGAACTTGAAAAAGAAGATTCAGAGATTGAGATTGATTCATCAAGTAAAAGTCAGGAAATAGATTTGTTTTCCTACCTGGAAGAAGAAAATGAAAATGAAAAGGATAAGGACAAGGAAACAAAACCTTTAATTTCGGGTATAAAAGAGACGGATGTCCCTGTTCAAGATTTTGTTTTTCCAGATGATTTAGAGGACTTTTATCCTAAGACAAATCGAGAAAAGATTGAAACGAATATCGCCGCAATTGAACTTGTTAAAAGATTAGAAAAAGAGGGACGACAAGCAAGTCCAGAAGAACAAGAACTACTAGCCAAGTATGTTGGATGGGGTGGTCTTGCCAATGAATTTTTTGATGAACTCAATCCAAAGTATGAGGCAGAACGTTTAACTCTTAAGAGCTTAGTAAGTAAATCAGAATACTCTACCATGAAACAAAGTTCTCTCACAGCCTATTATACAGACCCGATGATTATTCGCCAGATTTGGCAAAAGTTACTGGATGATGGTTTTGAGGGAGGAAGAATTTTAGATCCTTCTATGGGGACTGGGAACTTCTTTGCGGCGATGCCTAGAAGTATACGAGAGAAATCAGAACTCTATGGAGTTGAATTAGACAGTGTGACAGGCGCAATCGCAAAACAACTTCATCCCAATACTCATATTGAAGTGCGAGGATTTGAAGAAGTTCCCTATCAAAATAATAGTTTTGATTTAGTCTTAACGAATGTACCATTTGGAAATTTTCGCATTGCAGATAAAAATTATGATAGACCTTATATGATTCATGACTACTTTGTCAAACACTCACTTGATTTAGTAAGAGACGGAGGACAAGTTTCGATTATCTCATCTATTGGCACAATGGATAAGCGGACGGATAATGTCTTACAAGAGATTAAATCGAGCACTCATTTTTTAGGGGGAGTTCGTTTGCCGGATACGGCTTTTAAAAAGATTGCAGGTACTCGAGTGACCACAGACCTCCTCTTCTTTCAAAAGGATCAAGCAAAGAATCTTCATGAGGAGGAGCTTGTCTTTAGTGGCTCTATTCCCTTTGAGGAGGATAAGCGTGTCTGGATCAATCCTTATTTTGATGGGAAATACAATACACAAGTTTTGGGTGAATATGAGGTACGCAATTTTAATGGAGGAACTCTCAATGTTAAGGGGGAATCAGAAACATTCACTACTGACATTATGGAAGCGTTAGAAAATGTGGAGGCACCTAAACCAATTGACAATTCTTTGAAAGAACCTGTTTTTTTATCCAAGAAAAAGTGGATCATTCTATCCCAAGTCGTATACGTGAGGACTTAGCGCTCTATTCTTTTGGATATGAGGGAAATCAAATTTATTACCGAGATACGCATGGCATTCGGAAAAGTTCAAAAGTAGACGAAATTAGTTATTATGTAGACGAGAAGGGAGAGTTTTAAAGCTTGGGACAGTTCTTTGTCTGAACATAAAATAGACCGATTCGTGCAACTTCATTTGACTGATGAGGAAGCACTAGATGTTTACAAGTCAGAAGAAGCGAGTAAAAGGGGAAATATAAGGGACTGTTCAAAAAAACTGTCTTTTTATGAAAGTCCCTTATCGGATAAGGATATTGGTCGCATTAAGGGCATGGTTGATTTGAGAGAGACCTATCAATCCTTAATTGAAATTCAACGTCATCAAGATTATAGTCGGACAGATTTTTCAGGTATTACTTAGTAAACTCAATCGTGACTATGACCGCTTTGTAAGTCAATTTGGATACTTGAATGCCTCCGTTAATCGGAACTTATTTGATAGTGACGATAAGTATTCTTTACTAGCAAGTTTAGAAGATGAATACATTGATTCTAAAGATCAGAAAGTAAAATATAAAAAATCTTTAGCCTTTGAGAAAGCATTGGTTAGGCCGGAGAGAGTGATTGCAAGAGTATCAACGGCTCTAGATGCCTTAAACTCTAGTTTATCGGATGGTAGAGGGGTTGATTTAGACTATATGGTATCAATTTATCCCGAACATAGCCAAGCTGCTATTTTAGATGAGTTAGGAGACCAGATTTTAATGGATCCAGAAAGCTATTTAAGAGGAGAAAGAAAATATCTTTCTAAGAACCAGTTTTTATCAGGAGATATTCTCAACAAGATAGAAGTAGTTCAACTATTAGTGGAGGAAAACAATCAAGAATGTGACTGGTCCCATGCTTTAGATTTGTTAGAATCTGTTCGCCCTCCAAGGATTCATCTGGCAGATATTGAGTTTAAAATAGGGTCACGTTGGATTCCTCAATCCGTTTATGGTAAATTTGCCTTTGAATGTTTTACCAATCGTGAATTTGAATTGTCTTCGCCTGATGTTGAACAAGTCATTGAAGTGAATCCTGTCGATGGCCAGGTTCATTTAAAGACATCATTTGCTTATCGCTATCCAAGTGCCAAAGACAGTAGTCTTGGAGTTAGTGGGTCACGTTATGATACAGGAAGAAAGATTTTTGAGAATTTACTTAATTCGAACCAACCGACTATTACTATGACTGTTACGGAAGGAGAAAAGAAAAAGACCATCACAGATTTGGAAAAAACCTCTGTTCTAAGAGCAAAAGAGCAGCATTTACAAGAGCTCTTTCAAGAATTTGTCTCACGGTATCCAGAAGTCCAGCAAGTCATTGAGGAAAGCTATAATCGTCTTTATAATCGAACGGTTAGTCGAGAGTATGACGGTAGCCATCTAGTTATTGATGGCTTGGCACAAAACATCAGTCTTCGTCCTCACCAAGAGAATGCCATTCAAAGAATCGTAGAAGAAAAAAGAGCCTTATTAGCTCATGAGGTAGGTTCAGGAAAGACCTTGACCATGCTTGGTGCTGGGTTTAAATTAAAGGAGTTGGGCATGGTTCATAAGCCCTTGTATGTGGTGCCCTCTAGTTTGTCTGCTCAGTTTGGCCAAGAAATCATGAAATTTTTCCCTACTAAAAAGGTCTTTGTGACCACTAAGAAAGATTTTGTGAAGGCGAGAAGAAAACAATTTGTGTCACGTATTATTACAGGAGATTACGATGCCATTGTCATTGGGGATTCTCAATTTGAAAAAATCCCTGTCAGTAAGGAAAGACAGATGAATTATATCGAGGATAAACTCAATGAACTACGAGAGATTAAAACACATTCTGAAAATAAGTATACCGTTAAAGAAGCAGAGCAATCAATAAGTGGTCTAGAGAAACAATTGGAAGAACTGCAACGCTTTAATCGTGATAGTTTTATTGATTTTGAGAACTTAGGAATTGATTTTCTCTTTGTGGATGAAGCACATCACTTTAAAAATATTCGTCCAATTACTGGACTTGGGAATGTAGCAGGTATTACCAATACAACCTCTAAGAAGAACGTGGATATGGAAATGAAGGTTCGACAGATTCAGGAAGAACATGATTTTAAAAATATTGTCTTTGCGACAGGAACACCTGTTTCCAATTCTATTAGTGAGTTATATACTATGATGAACTATATTCAACCAGATATCTTAAAACGCTATCAAGTTGATTATTTTGACTCTTGGGTAGGTGCTTTTGGAGAAATTCAAAACTCTATGGAATTAGCTCCTACAGGGGATAAGTACCAACCTAAGAAACGATTTAAAAAGTTTGTCAATCTACCTGAGTTGATGAAAATCTATAAAGAAACAGCCGACATTCAAACACAAGATATGTTGGATTTACCTGTTCCAGAAGCTCATATTATCCCTATTGAGAGTGAGTTAACTGAAAATCAGAAACTCTATTTAGAAGAATTAGTTATGAGGTCAGATATGGTCAAATGTGGAACAGTTGATCCGAGCCAGGATAACATGTTAAAGATAACAGGTGAGGCACGGAAACTAGCAATTGATATGCGTTTATTGGACTCTAGTTATAGTCTAGCAGACAATCATAAACTGCTTCAGGTAGTGGATAATGTTGAGAGAATTTATCGTGAGGGAATGGAAAATAAGGCTACTCAGATGATTTTTTCAGATATTGGCACCCCTAAGAAAAAGGATAATGGCTTTGATGTCTATTCTGAAATAAAGGCTTTATTAGTGGATAGAGGAATCCCCAGTAAGGAAATTGCCTTTGTACATGATGCCAATAGTGATGAAAAGAAGAATAGCTTGTCTCGAAAGGTCAATGCAGGAGAGGTGCGGATTCTCCTTGCCTCAACTGAAAAAGGAGGAACAGGTTTAAATGTTCAGAGCAAGATGAAAGCAGTTCATCACCTGGATGTGCCATGGAGACCAAGTGACATTCAGCGTGCGTCCGTAAAGGCGGTATAGTAAATCTACTCTTGGCAAAGTAGTAGGCGTGACCTTAATGCCTATCATCACCCAACTGACCTGTGAGGGAAACCAAACATCAGGGAACAAAGCACGTTGGGAAACTCATAAGTTGATGAGTTATCACATCACGACTGAATGAGGAGATGATAATGTAACAGATGTTACTGAGATAATTATAAGGATAAAATCTAAACTGATTGAAGGATAGTCTAAACGGTCTGTGTCGGGACTGTGAGGTAAGATAACTAAAAATCCTCATACTATGGAACTTCATTATCACTGTTGAAGATAGTGAAGCAAAGGGATTCCATAGCGTATTCATAGTAAATGAAAACAGATGAACGTCCTATCCGATGAAATTATCAAGCTATGTTACTATACCAGCTAAACGGAGATTACCTAAGTCAAAACGCTTGTAAAAGCTATTAAACATAAGGTTTATGAATATTTGATAAGGTAACGGAGTTCCCATAGTAGTCCGAGCGTGTTAATGGCACGTACATGGCGAAGGGGAACAGTTTATAACATTAACATTATGGAAAGGAAGGTGTGTGAGACACCATGAGAAATCCTCAAAAATGTGTTAAACAATCTAACAAAAACACAGTAAAGATAAAAACTATCAATTTGAGCGACTGTATCGTTTGCTTTATAACAAAGAAATGTACTTAGTTGCCTATCAAACGATTTACGCTAACCCAGGACACTTGACACCTGGAGTAGACGAGTTGACGATTGATGGTATGAGTATAGCTAGAATTGACCAATTGATTGATTCCCTGAAAGATGAATCCTATCAGCCACACCCATCAAGACGAACCTATATTCCTAAAAAGAATGGGAAGCTACGTCCACTAGGTATTCCATCATTTGATGATAAGCTCTTACAACAGGTTATTAAAATGATTTTGGAAGCTATCTACGAGGGACAATTTGAACCCTCTTCCCATGGTTTTCGTCCGAATAAAAGTTGCCATACAGCACTTACTCAGATTCAGAAGACCTACACTGGAACAAAATGGTTTATTGAAGGAGATATCAAGTCATTCTTTGATAATATCAATCATGATGTGATGATTCACATTCTCCGAGAAAGAATTACTGATGAGCGGTTCTTACGCTTGATTCGTAAATTCCTCAATGCGGGATACGTGGAAGATTGGAAATTCTACAAAACCTACTCAGGAACTCCACAAGGAGGGATAATCAGTCCCATTTTAGCCAATATCTATTTGGATAAGTTTGATAAATATATGACGGATTATGTGAAGAACTTCTGCCAAGGGAAATACCGGAAACGTACCCCAGAATATCGCCAGAATGAGATAGAGTTGGGAAAAAGCAAGAAGAGCATTAGAATATGTTTCAACGGAAAATCAACGACAAGAAGTTATCCAGCGTATTCGTCAATTGGAAAAGGAAAGAGTGTTAATTCCTCATAGTGATCCTATGGATAGTAGTTTTTAAACGTCTAACCTACACCCGATACGCAGATGATTTTTATCTGCGGTGTGATTGGCAGTAAAGAGGACGCTCTTCGCATTAAAGCAGATATTAAGGACTATTTGGAGGCAGTTCTCAAATTGGAACTCTCTGTGAGAAAACCTTGATTACCAATGCGAGAGATAAAGCTAAGTTTCTGGGATATCATCTGTATATTCGCCAATCGAATTTAGCTAAGCGTGATTCGGCAGGACGATTGGTCAGAAAATTATACAGGTAGATTAGTCCTAGAGGTTTCTATTGAAACGATTCGAGACAGATTACTGTCTTACGGAGCTATGAAAATGACTTATCATAGAGGCTACGAAGTTTGGAAACCAACGGCCCGTTATTTCATGAAAGATTGCGATGATTTAGAGATTCTAGAACGCTACAATGCAGAAATAAGAGGTTTTTATAACTATTATTGTATCGCTAATAACAGCTCTATCCTTCATCGCTTTAAGTACATCATGGAATATAGCATGTATAAAACTTATGCGACTAAATATCGTACGACTAAATCCCACATCATCCGTAAATATAAAAAGGATGGTCAATTTAGGGTACAGTATATTGGACGTAAAGGGGATACAATGACCCGTTATTTCTATAACGGAGGATTTAAACGTCAAAAGAAATCTTTCCTTGACAATGATAATTTGCCAAATACGGCGAAATATTTTAGTCGAACAAATTTAATTGATAGATTAAAAGCAAGCCGTTGTGAGTATTGTCAAGCGACCGACAGTTCCCTAGAAATCCATCATGTGAGAAAACTAAAGGATTTAAAGGGAAAGACTTTTTGGGAACGTTTGATGATTTCTAGACAACGGAAAACAATAGCACTGTGTAAAGATTGCCATAAGAAATTACATCATGGCAAGTTAGATTGAGTTTATAAACGGAGAGCCGTATACATTGAAAGGTGTACGTACGGTTCGGGGGCGAGTATTTGGAAACCTGCCGTAGTAATATGGTAAGGCGCTGGGTACTTAGCCTACAACGCAATGGACGGATTATCCGACAAGGAAATGAAAACAAGGAAGTGGATATTTACCACTATATTACCAAAGGTTCGTTTGATAATTATCTATGGGCAACTCAGGAGAACAAACTCCGTTATATTAAGCAGATTATGACTTCTAAGGAGCCGATTCGTGCTGCAGAAGACATTGATGAACAGACTATGACGGCTTCTGACTTTAAGGCATTAGCAACAGGTAATCCTTATCTCAAATATAAGATGGAACTAGAGAATGATCTAACTCTATTAGAAAATCAAAGACGCGCCTTTCAACGCAGCAAGGATCACTATCGTCATACAATCTCTTACTGTGAAGAACATATACCCATTCTTGAGAAACGATTAAGCAAGTATGATGGAGATATTCAACAGTCTGAAATGTCGAAAGATCAGGCATTTACTATGACAGTAGGTAAGCAAGCTTTTGAGAAACGAGCAGAAGCAGGTGAATCCCTACACCGTCTTATCCGTCATAATCAATCTGACAGCAAAGAATTCCGTACCCTAGCCAGTTATCGAGGATTTGACATTAAAATGCTTAGTCTTCCAACAAATCAACCTCTTCCTGAAACTTTCTCTGTTAAGATTGTAGGAGAAAATCAGTATTCTGTCAGTTTAGATTTGTATTCTCCTTTGGGGACAATTCAAAGACTCCAACATACGATAGACCACATTAAAGATGACCAAGTGAAAACTCAGAACTTATTGGATGAATTAAAGGATAAATGGACTACTGCTAAGGTAGAAATTGAGAAAAATTTTCCAAAGGAAGAGGATTATCGAACTAAAAAGGCCGAATACGATGTACTCGCGCCATTGATTGAAACAGAAACGGATTTAGATATTATTGATCAGGCCTTACGACAATTCCACGAAAAAGGAAAAGAAAAGCAAGAACAACTTTCTTTTGAATTGGATTAAAAAATAGATATAAATAGCGGACAAGAAAAGAAAAGCGCGGTAGAATAAAGATAGAAAGAAACGAGGTAACGATTATGATGGAAGATACCTATTATCAATTAGAAGAGGCTTTGGTACAGGGATTTCAAACACCTGAAGAATACCAAGCCTACAAGGAGCTAAAGGAACATTATGAGGAAGTGACAGGCGATTACAGCTTTTCCAAACGAGAACTCACTAGTCAATTGGAAATCGCTCTTCAGAATCACCGAGGTATGGACTTTGAAGATCATGAGAAAAGAGGAGTATTTGGACTTAGTTCAAAAAGCTAGAAGAGTTTGATTCCTCTCTTGCCACCGATTACCGTCAGTTGATTAATTAGGAAAGGAACAAGTCATGAATGATTTACTCCTTATCCCAGTAATTTTTTTATAGCAGTAGGAGGAATTCTCATTCTTTTTATGGAGACTCTTTCTTATTGCCAGTGGACTTTTCCTTATTGGTTTTATCAGTTTTCTTATTTTTCGTGGAGGTCTATGGAATTTATTTGTTCTTTACTGAACCTACTTTTATATTTTTGATGATATCAGACAACATGGTTTAACTAGTTTTTACGGCTGTGTACCTTTTTCATCAATCTGATGTTGGTTCTAGGATTTAGTTGGCGCTTCATTAACTTCATAAATAAGAAAAAAATGTGAACTTTTTAGATAGTCAAAAGACTTTATTCAAAGGTAGGTTTGAATAGAGTTTTTGTTGATGTGCTTATAATCCAGTCTCAATACTCTGTATTAGAAACAAAAAGAGATGAATTAAAAATTAAAGTGTACAGAATGCTTTAGAGTTTCTATTTTTTTCTTATAATATATAGTAATTTCGGTACAAATTAACTTGTATATTCTATCTGGTTTAGTGTGATATATTCATTGTTAAATAAAAAAATATGAGTTCTCCTCTTATTTTAAAAAAATAATTATTTTATAATTTTTTTATATTTAGTGTAAACTATTCATTGCGTCCCCAATACGGGAAGTTTGTTTCTGATTTTTCATATTTGGATTATAATATTCTCATCAGAGTTACTTAAGGAGTAAGATATGAACCAGATTATGAAACAATATAAATTACTATATTTCTTGATTATTTTATTAAGTTTGACAAGTGCTCTTTTAATGACATTCTTCTCTCTGCAATTAGGAAGAATACTTGATAGTATATCTAATTCAAATAGTGGATTACTCTTTCATATCACTATTTCTGTAGGTTTCGATTTTACTGTGGTTCTTGATTTCTTCTTCCTATTCCTATCTTAAAAAAACGAATATGTAAAAAGTTATTTTTAGATCTAAAAAGGCGTCTCTTATTACATTATTTATCGCGTGAATTTAACCAAACTGACAACCGTAACCATTCAGATTTCTTAAATAATATCACCAAAAACAGTGACCTTATTCAAGAAAATTTATTAATCCCTAAAATCTCTCTAATTGCAAATTTAGGGAGCCCTTATCATGAGTGTGGTTGCTATTATTTATATAGAATGGCGATTAGCATTAGTCTTCCTTTTTATTGTCGAGTATAACGGTTTTCCTATCACAAATTCCTGGAAAGTTAATGACTAAATCAACAAATAATTATTCTCTACAAAATAATCACTATTTGTCAAAAATGACAAACTTTATTAATGGTTTTGAACAAATTAAGTTATTAAATATTCAAAGCTGGACCCAAGAAAAAAATTCAGGGAATCAGTTTAGAATTTGAAGAGTCCAGAAAAACATATCAATTCTTAAAAGACTTAGCTTCAACTACTGGGATTTTACTAAGTTTTGGCTCTCAACTATCCTGTATGGTCGCTGGTATCTTTTTGTAAGAAATAACTTACTGACTATTGGATTACTAGTAGCAAGTATTCAATTATTAAACGGTGTTTTTTTGCTCCATTACAATCTATTCTTTACAATAAAAAAATTTAATCAGCAGTAGCAAGTCCATTATTGATAATATCCAGGAAAATCTATATGAGACAAATCAAGGAACTTCCCATAAAAACAAGTACAATTGATTGTGATAACATTTCGACCATTTCTATTAGCCAATTACATTATGAAATTGAAAAATAAAATATTATTTGATCATTTTTTTCCTATGAATTTAAAAAAAAGGCAAGCGCTATGCAATTATAGGTGCTTCAGGAGCTGGGAAAACAACTTTAGTAAAATTAATACTAAATTATTATCCAAAAAAAATCTTTATGATGGAGAAATAAAAAAATCAACGGAAAAACAGAATATTGATATTTCCTCAGAGGAGTTATATAAAGATATTGCGTTTGTGCAAAAAAATGACTTTCTGATTGAAGGCAATATTCTAGAGAATATCAAATTGGCTAGAAACCTTCATTTAACTGAAAAATTAAGAAAATCCTTAGGTTTTAATGAAGACTTCCTTCGTAAAAACCTAGCTCAATCAAACCAAATCATTTCAGAAGGAGAAAAGCAACGAATTGATTTAGCTAGGTTTTTAGTCAAAACATATTCAGTTTATATATTTGACGAACCTACAAGTAACCTTGATCCAATAAAAGCAAAAGAAATAATGGACTACATTCTATCCATTAAAGATGCAATTGTTATTGTCATTACTCATGATCAAAATCCAGAAATATTGGAAGAGTTTGATCAGATTATTGTTTTATAATAGAAAGGAGGTGATGATCATGATTATGGAAGATTTCAACATTTTTGGAGTTAGAATTTGAAGAAATTCGTGAAGAAGATACAACTAATTGGTACTTTATCTAAGATAATTTTTAGATTTAGTTAATTTAAACTCTTAAAAAGAGAGTTTAAATTAGTTTGTATTAATAAAAAAAGAAGTCAATAATATTAATCGACTTCTCGTGTATAACAGAAGCATGCATGTTCATCTTGCATGCTTTTTATCAAATAGTTGAGGATATAAAATGGATAATTATTTCCCAAAATGGAACCAGGATAGAATCGTTTACCAATGGAAGAACGACAGATTAAGAATTGGAGCTGATGATGTTGATGTATTAGAAATTACAGGATACTCAGATTTTTGGTCAGATTTAATTTCTTGTTGCAATGGAATTAATAGCTTTGAAGAAATTAAAGATTTATTAAGAAAAAAATATGATATATCCGAAAATATTATAGAAAAAAATATATATCTAAATTTTTCTGATCGTAATTTATTAGAAATATTAGATAGACCTGTAAATCAAATTGATCACTATTTAATTAATGAATCACTAGAAACTTATTATTCTAGTGAAGGTATTGGTGGGATTAAATTACTTGAAAAAAATTGAGTAATTTAAAAAGTTACCATACTAGGATGTGGAGCCGGTGGTTCTCATATCGCATTACAATTAGCCCAATTAGGGGTAGGGCGACTTCATTTAGTCGATGATGATATTGTTAAAGAAAAATAATATAAATAGGCAATCTATGTTTACCTTTAACGATATTGGTAAATATAAAAGTTGACTGTGTAAAAGATTGTATTCTAAAACGTAATTATCAGTGTGTAGTCACAAAAAGAAAATTAAAAAAATGAGCACTGTTGATGCTGTAAAAAAAGAAATTTCTGAAAGTGACTGGGTATTTTGTTGTATGGATGAACCTCCTTATATAGCACAAAGATTAGTAAATAGAGCATGCTATTTATTTAATATCCCTAGTATATACTGTTTTTAGCCAACGTAGCGCAGGTAAACTCTTATTTTTGTAATCCTAATATTCAAAAATATAGGCTGTGTTGATTGTTTACTTTATGAACAAGATAGTGATAACTTTCAAAAATTTAGTTAAAAAAATTTTTCAAACTATGATGGAAAATTAATAACTGCAAATATTTTTAACTAATATTCTATTATTGTCATCATGGGTTGTGAAGAAATGGTTAGATTGTGTAACAGAGAAAAATAGTAATGTTTGGAATACTTTATTTAGATTTGATTTTTATAGTTTTAGGGAAGATGAATTCAAGCACTTCTCTAAGCAATCTCATTGTCCTACATGTGGTCATGATTTCGATAAAAGTAAACTCTGGGAGATTCTAAAAATTGATGAATAAGAAAATTATATTTAAAAAAAATCAAGCAAGTAAATTTGCATATTTTTCATTGATGTTTGTTGCAGGTACTAGTATTGAGCAAGTAAATGAATTAGGATTTTCACATCTTATTGAACATTTACTAATACGAGCAGGGAATGAACAATCACTAAATGAATTGTTTGATATGAATGGTGCAGCTATTAAAGGAGAGACATCTAGAGATTATATTAATTTAAGTGGTTACTGTCTAGCTGAAGATTTCAATAAAAATTTTTTTAAAAATACTGATAAGTAGGATTTTTCAATCTTTCTATTACTGAAGATGAACTATTGAGGGAAAAGAAAATAGTCTTAATTGAATTAAATCAGTATGAAAATAGTAAAAAAATCTATTAATGATAATCGAGTAATTTTTAAAAAAATAGTTCTTGGTCAATAGATATTATTGGTACTAGAGGTAATATTGAGTATGTTAGTTTAGAAACTATATATAAATTTTTATATAAAAAAATAGCATAAAAAAATCTAGTTATCCGCATAAAAAAACTGGACTTATCACACTTTATCAAGGTCAAAACCACTCAATTTACTACTAATTTACTACTTATGAATGAGCTTTGATACGACGATTTATCCTTGAAAAGTGAAGATATAAAGATACTTCCAATAAAATTTGAATATTTAATAGGTAGACACTTCAAAAAATGAGGTGTCTATTTTTTTACCCGATTTTGAAAGGAAGTGAACTTATGAAAACAAAAAATCAAGAATCAAAAGGTCGTTCCCCACTCTTTAAGACCATCAAACATTCATTCAGCCAATAAAAAAAGAAAAGGATAGGTAAAAAAAATATGGAACTTAAATTTGTGATTCCCAACATGGAAAAAACATTCGGCAATTTAGAATTTGCTGGCGAGGATAAAGTCGTTCAGCGAAGAATCAACGGACGGCTAACTGTCTTATCAAGAAGCTATAATCTCTATTCTGATGTTCAAAGAGCAGATGATATTGTGGTGGTGCTTCCTGCTGAAGCTGGCGAAAAACATTTCGGCTTTGAGGAACGTGTGAAGTTAGTCAATCCACGTATTACCGCAGAGGGCTACAAAATCGGCACTCGTGGTTTTACAAATTACCTTTTACATGCTGACGACATGATAAAAAGAATAAAGAAAGAGAGGAAAAAAATGATGAGATTAGCAAATGGCATTGTATTAGATAAAGACACGACTTTTGGAGAATTGAAATTCTCTGCTCTACGTCGTGAAGTGAGAATCCAAAATGAAGACGGGTCGGTTTCAGATGAAATCAAGGAACGTACCTATGACTTAAAATCCAAAGGACAAGGACGCATGATTCAAGTAAGTATTCCTGCCAGCGTGCCTTTGAAAGAGTTTGATTATAACGCACGGGTGGAACTTATCAATCCCATTGCGGACACCGTTGCTACTGCCACCTATCAAGGAGCAGATGTTGACTGGTATATCAAGGCAGACGATATTGTGCTGACAAAAGGATTCTAGTTCATTCAAAGCTCAACCACAAGCAAAGAAAGAACCGACACAAGACAAATAGTCGCTAGGTAGAAAGGAGACTTTTTCGCATGAAACAGCGTGGTAAAAGGATTCGCCCATCTGGTAAAGATTTAGTCTTTCATTTTACGATAGCGTCACTCCTGCCTGTTTTCCTGCTGGTTGTCGGACTGTTTCATGTGAAGACAATCCAGCAGATCAACTGGCAGGATTTTAACCTATCACAAGCAGATAAGATTGACATTCCCTATTTAATTATCAGTTTCAGTGTCGCAATTCTTATCTGCTTGCTGGTAGCGTTTGTATTCAAACGGGTTCGCTATGATACGGTTAAACAACTTTACCACCGTCAAAAACTGGCAAAGATGATACTTGAAAACAAGTGGTATGAATCTGAACAGGTCAAAACAGAGGGTTTCTTTAAAGATAGTGCTGGTCGTACAAAGGAAAAGATAACCTACTTCCCTAAAATGTATTATCGACTTAAAAATGGCTTGATACAGATACGGGTGGAAATCACGCTGGGAAAATATCAAGACCAACTCTTACACTTGGAAAAGAAATTAGAGAGTGGCTTGTACTGTGAGCTGACGGATAAAGAGTTAAAGGATTCCTATGTGGAATATACTTTGCTCTATGACACCATAGCCAGTCGTATTTCTATTGATGAAGTAGAAGCTAAAGATGGTAAACTTCGCTTAATGAAAAACGTATGGTGGGAATATGATAAGCTCCCTCATATGTTGATTGCTGGTGGTACAGGTGGCGGTAAAACTTACTTTATACTGACACTGATTGAAGCCTTGCTTCATACAGATTCAAAACTGTATATTCTTGACCCGAAAAATGCTGACCTTGCGGACTTAGGTTCTGTGATGGCAAATGTCTACTATAGAAAAGAAGACTTGCTTTCTTGCATTGAAACATTCTATGAAGAAATGATGAAACGTAGTGAGGAAATGAAGCAGATGAAGAACTATAAGACTGGCAAAAATTATGCTTACTTAGGTCTCCCGGCACACTTCTTAATCTTTGATGAATACGTCGCTTTCATGGAAATGCTGGGAACAAAAGAAAACACCGCAGTTATGAATAAGCTGAAACAGATTGTCATGTTAGGTCGTCAAGCTGGCTTCTTTCTAATACTGGCTTGTCAACGTCCAGACGCAAAATATTTAGGCGACGGAATCCGTGATCAGTTTAATTTCAGAGTGGCTTTAGGTCGTATGTCTGAAATGGGCTATGGCATGATGTTTGGCAGTGACGTACAAAAGGATTTCTTCTTAAAGCGAATCAAAGGTCGTGGCTATGTTGATGTAGGAACAAGTGTCATATCAGAGTTTTATACTCCCCTTGTACCAAAAGGATATGATTTCTTGGAGGAAATTAAAAAGTTATCCAACAGCAGACAGTCCACGCAGGCGACGTGCGAAGCGGAAGTCGCAGGTGTGGACTGATCTTGCTGGCTGGTGTGGCAATAGCCACGCCAGCACTTAACCCCCCGTATCTAACAGGGGGGTACAAATCGACAGGAAACAGTCAAAAAAACATTAGAAAATCCTTTGGTTACAAGGGATTTACAAAATTTCAGCGTATGTCAAATGGGCTTTAAAAGTTGACATACGCCTTTTTGATTGGAGGGATTTTTACTGAATGAACAAACTTGGTTACAGCATTTAAAAGAAAAACGCTTGGCTTATGGACTATCTCAAAACCGTTTAGCTGTTGCGACTGGTATTACAAGGCAGTATCTAAGCGATATTGAAACAGGAAAAGTCAAGCCATCAGAGGATTTACAGCAGTCCCTTTGGGAAGCTCTGGAACGCTTCAATCCCGACGCTCCCCTTGAAATGCTGTTTGATTATGTAAGGATTCGCTTTCCGACAACAGACGTACAGCAGGTGGTCGAAAACATCTTACAACTGAAACTGTCCTATTTTCTTCATGAGGACTATGGTTTCTATTCTTATTCAGAGCATTATGCTTTAGGCGACATATTCGTCCTTTGCTCCCATGAACTGGACAAAGGAGTTCTGGTGGAATTGAAAGGTCGTGGGTGCAGACAATTTGAAAGCTATCTTCTGGCACAACAAAGAAGCTGGTATGAGTTCTTTATGGACGTTTTGGTGGCTGGCGGTGTGATGAAACGCCTTGACCTTGCCATTAACGATAAGACAGGGATTTTGAATATCCCTGTACTCACTGAAAAGTGCCAACAGGAAGAATGTATCTCCGTCTTCCGCAGTTTTAAAAGCTATCGCAGTGGCGAACTGGTACGCAAAGAGGAAAAGGAATGTATGGGAAACACCCTCTATATCGGTTCATTACAAAGTGAAGTTTATTTCTGTATCTATGAAAAAGGACTACGAGCAGTACAAGAAAAAAATGATATTCCCATTGAAGACGCAGAAGTAAAAAACCGTTTTGAGATTCGATTGAAAAATGAGCGTGCCTATTATGCAGTCCGTGATTTACTCGTCTATGACAATCCAGAGCATACCGCCTTTAAAATTATCAATCGGTATATCCGTTTTGTAGATAAAGACGATTCCAAACCTCGTTCTGATTGGAAACTGAATGAAGAATGGGCTTGGTTTATTGGGAACAATCGTGAACGATTAAAACTAACCACAAAACCAGAGCCTTACTCCTTCCAAAGGACGCTGAACTGGCTATCTCATCAAGTTGCCCCGACCTTAAAGGTTGCGATTAAACTTGATGAAATCAACCAGACGCAGGTTGTAAAAGACATTCTCGACCATGCGAAACTGACAGACCGACACAAGCAGATTTTGAAGCAACAGTCAGTAAAAGAACAGGACGTGATAACAACAAAAAAATAACTCAAATACAAATTCATTGAATATAGAGAGGAGAACATTTTTATGAATTTTGGACAAAACCTTTATAACTGGTTTCTATCAAACGCTCAATCACTGGTGCTTTTAGCAATCGTTGTGATTGGCTTGTATCTTGGCTTCAAGCGTGAGTTTAGCAAACTGATTGGCTTTTTAATTATTGCGATTATTGCGGTTGGCTTAGTCTTCAACGCTGCTGGAGTAAAAGACATTTTACTAGAGCTATTCAATCGCATTATTGGTGCTTAAATAAAACCGTTCTTTTGTGGAATATAAGTGGTTTTCTTATGTTCCGCAAAGGAATGGTACACCAAACGAAGTGCGGTAGGGATTTTTGAATCTCTACAAAGAAAGGACGTGAATATATGGACGATATGCAAGTCTATATTGCGAATTTAGGCAAATACAATGAGGGCGAATTGGTCGGTGCGTGGTTTACCTTTCCCATTGACTTTGAGGAAGTCAAAGAGAAAATCGGCTTGAATGATGAATATGAGGAATACGCCATTCATGACTACGAGTTACCCTTTACGGTTGACGAATACACTTCCATTGGCGAACTCAATCGACTATGGGAAATGGTATCGGAATTACCCGAAGAATTACAATCGAGCTATCTGCTCTGCTCACTCATTTTTTCAAGCATTGAAGAACTAAGCGAACATCAAGAGGATATTATCATTCATTCCGATTGTGATGATATGTATGACGTGGCACGCTACTACATTGAAGAAACGGGTGCTTTAGGGCGAAGTACCAGCTAGTCTTCAAAACTATATTGATTATCAAGCCTATGGTCGGGATTTAGACCTTTCAGGAACGTTTATCTCAACCAATCATGGGATTTTTTTGAAATCGTCTATTAAATCTGTCGGTACATTACTACTGGCAGATTTTTCTATTTTACGGGTGGCTCAATCAGCTACCCCTATTTTTTTATGAAAGGATTGATTACATGAAGAAAATACGAAGCTATACCAGTATCTGGTCTGTGGAAAAGGTACTGTATTCTATCAATGATTTTTAGACTTCCGTTTCCCATAACCTTTACGCAAATGACATGGTTTGTCGTGTCACTCTTTGCAGTGATGATATTTAGCAACTTGCCCCCTCTTTCCATGATAGAGGAGCATTTCTCAAATACTTTGGGATTCCTGTGGCTTTCACATGGTTTATGTCTACAAAAACTTTTGATGGTAAAAAAAGCCTTATGGATTTTTTTGAAGTCTGTCATTGCTTATGCACTGCGACCAAAGCTGACCTATGCAGGAAAAAAAGTAACGCTTGGCAGAAACCAGCCACAAGAAGCCATTACAGCAGTTAGGAGTGAATTTTATGGCATATCCAATTAAATACATTGAAAACAATCTCGTCTGGAATAAAGACGGGGAATGTTATGCTTACTATGAGCTTGTTCCTTACAATTACTCATTTCTAAGTCCAGAACAGAAAATACAAGTGCATGATTCTTTCAGACAGCTTATCGCACAAAATCGTGATGGCAAAATTCATGCTTTACAAATCAGTACAGAATCCAGCATACGTTCTGCACAAGAGCGTTCCAAAAATGAAGTCACTGGCAAGCTCAAAGCGGTTGCCTATGACAAAATCGACCAACAGACAGACGCTTTAATATCCATGATTGGCGAAAATCAAGTGAACTACCGTTTCTTTATCGGCTTTAAGTTGCTTCTCAACGATCAGGAGTTTTTCTATGAAAAGTCTTACCGTTGAAGCAAAAAATGCTTTGTCTGATTTTGTCTATGATGTGAACCATAAGCTGATGGGCGATTTTGTTAGTATGAGTAATGATGAAATCCTGCGTTTTCAGAAGATGGAAAAGCTCTTAGAAAATAAAATCTCTCGTCGTTTCAAAATCCGCAGGTTAGATAAGGACGACTTCGGCTATCTGATTGAACACCTTTACGGACAGACAGGCACTGCCTATGAAGAGTATGAGTACCATCTATCAAAGAAAAAGCTGGATAATGAAACGCTGATTAAATACTATGACTTGATTAAGCCTACTCGCTGTTTGGTGGAAGAAAAACAGCGATATTTGAAAATCCAGCAGGAAGATGAAACCGTCTATGTAGCTTACTTTACCATTAACAGCATTGTCGGAGAACTGGACTTCCCGTCCTCTGAAATCTTCTACTACCAGCAACAGCAATTTACATTCCCGATTGATACGTCAATGAATGTGGAAATTGTAGCGAATCGTAAAGCCCTATCTACTGTCCGCAATAAAAAGAAAGAACTGAAAGACTTGGATAACCACGCTTGGCAAAGTGATAATGAAACCAGCTCCAATGTGGCGGAAGCTCTGGAAAGTGTGAATGAGCTGGAAACCAATTTAGACCAAAGCAAGGAATCTATGTACAAGCTGTCTTATGTGGTAAGGGTATCAGCAAATGATCTTGACGAACTCAAACGTCGTTGTAATGAAGTGAAAGATTTTTATGACGATTTAAGCGTAAAACTGGTACGACCATTTGGGGATATGCTCGGCTTACATGAAGAATTTTTTTACCTGCCAGCAAGCGTTATATGAATGATTATATTCAATACGTGACCTCTGATTTCCTCGCTGGTTTAGGGTTTTGGTGCTACTCAAATGCTGGGGGAAAATGAGGGATTTATGTTGGCTACAGCTTAGATACTGGACGCAATGTCTATCTGAAACCCTGCTCTTGCCAGTCAAGGGGTTAAGGGTTCAGTAACCAATGCGTTAGCGTCGGCTTTTGTTGGTTCGCTGGGTGGTGGTAAATCCTTTTGCGAATAACCTTATCGTCTATTATGCGGTGCTTTATGGGGCACAAGCAGTGATTGTAGACCCAAAAGCAGAACGTGGCAGATGGAAAGAAACCTTGCCAGAGATTTCCCATGAAATCAATATCGTCACTCTGACTTCTGATGAGAAAAACAAAGGCTTACTTGACCCTTATGTGATTATGAAAAATCCCAAAGATTCTGAATCACTGGCTATTGATATTCTGACATTCCTTACGGGGATTTCCTCTCGTGATGGGGAACGCTTCCCAATCCTTAGAAAAAGCCATTCGTGCAGTAACCAATAGTGAAGTACGAGGGTTGATGAAAGTGATTGAGGAATTACGGGTTGAGAATACGCCACTAAGTACCAGTATAGCCGACCATATCGAAAGTTTTACAGACTATGACTTTGCACATTTATTATTCAGTAATGGTTATGTGGAGCAGTCTATCAGCTTAGAAAAACAACTGAACATTATACAGGTTGCGGACTTGGTACTTCCCGACAAGGAAACTTCCTTTGAGGAATATACCACTATGGAGCTTTTATCCGTTGCTATGCTGATTGTCATTAGTACCTTTGCTTTTAGACTTTATCCATACAGACCGAAGCATTTTTCAAGATTGTAGATTTAGACGAAGCATGGAGCTTTTTACAGGTAGCACAAGGAAAAAAACACTATCTATGAAGCTGGTTCGGGCTGGTCGTGCTATGAACGCTGGGGTATATTTCGTGACCCAAAATACAGACGACCTCTTAGATGAAAAACTGAAAAATAACCTCGGCTTAAAATTTGCATTTCGTTCCACTGACCTTAACGAGATTAAAAAGACCTTAGCCTTTTTTGGTGTAGACCCAGAGGACGAAAACAATCAGAAGCGATTGCGTGATTTGGAAAACGGGCAATGCCTTATCAGTGATTTATATGGTCGTGTCGGTGTGATACAGTTCCACCCTGTATTTGAAGAACTGCTCCATGCCTTTGATACCAGACCACCCTGTGCGAAAAGAGGTGTAAATGTGAAACCATCAATAGTAAACAGAATAAAAATCAAACTGGACGCTGAAACGTCTCAGGTAAAGTGGCAATGACAGTGGCTTTTCACACTTGTGATTGCCATTTTTCTTTAGCCATGCTGGGAACGGTGGTTCAAGCTGCGGGCTTGGTAGATGATACGGTCAATGTGGCAAATGAATACAGCCGATACCCACTTGAAAACTATCAACTGGATTTTTTTATGTGGATAATAGCTGGGGCTGGCTTCCGTGGAACTGGTCGGACGGGATTGGAAAACAGGTCATGTATGGACTATATGCCATTACCAATTTTTATTTGGACAATCAGTTTGTATGTTTCCAATGCGACAGGTTACTTAGTACAGGAAGCCTATTCCTTAGACTTCATTTCCGCTACAGCAGATTCCATTGGTAAGAATATGCAGACCTTAGCTGGTGTGAGTGCAAACGGATTTTCAACAGAGGGTTTCTATGTTGGATTCCTCTTACTCTTGATTTTTGGTTCTTGGGGTTTATGTTGCCTATACGGGACTGATAAAGAGAGAAACCACAAAGGCAATTCATGCCATTATGAATTTTTGTGCTGGTGTTTATCCTATCGGCTTCCTTTATTGCCTACGCTCCCGACTACATTAAAAAAATCAATGACTTTTCATCAGACATCAGTAATGCCAGTTTATCACTTGGCACGAAGATTGTCATGCCCCATTCCGATAGTCAAGGCAAGGACAGCGTGGACTTAATCAGAGATAGCCTGTTTTCCATACAGGTTCAGCAACCGTGGCTACTGCTTCAATACAACAGTTCAGACATTGAAAGTATCGGTATTGACCGTGTGGAAAGCCTGCTCTCCACCAGCCCAGATTCCAACAATGGCGAAGACAGAGAAAAAATTGTTGCGGAAGAAATTGAAGACAGAAGCAATACCAATCTAACCATTACAAAGACCATTAACCGTTTAGGTACAGTCTTCTTCCTATTTGTCTTCAATATTGGGATTTCCATATTTGTATTCCTATTAACAGGAATCATGATTTTCTCGCAGGTACTTTTTATCATCTATGCTATGTTTCTGCCTGTGAGCTTTATTTTAAGCATGATTCCATCATTTGATGGTATGTCAAAACGAGCCATAACAAAGCTCTTTAATACCATTTTGACACGAGCTGGAATCACATTGATTATTACGACAGCATTTAGTATTTCAACCATGCTCTATACCTTATCGGCTGGTTATCCGTTCTTTTTGATTGCTTTTCTACAGATTGTGACCTTTGCAGGAATCTACTTCAAGCTGGGCGATTTAATGAGTATGTTTTCTCTACAGAGTAACGATTCTCAAAGTGTGGGAAGTCGTGTGATGAGAAAACCTCGTATGCTTATGCACGCTCACATGCACCGTCTACAGCGGAAACTTGGACGTTCCATGACTACTCTAGGGGCTGGGTCTGCCATTGTTACAGGTAAAAAAGGGTTCTGTTGCAAAGTTTTAAATAAAGAATAAAATCCCTTACGGCATCTATGATTTAAGCTGGGATTCCCAATAATACCTTGATTTCAGTACAGACCGAAAACCCGAAGAGAGTGCCTTCTTTTCGGGTTTTCTTATATAATCCTCGGATGGCTTCCATGCCTTTAATCGTGGGTGAGGCAGTGCGTAAACTTCGATAGAATTTATTGCGTCTCTTTACTGGACGATGGTCTTGTTCAATCAAATTATTCAGGTATTTAATGGTACGATGTTCTGTCCCTTGATAAAAGCCGTATTCTTTTAGTCTCTTAAAGGCACTTGTAATAGAGGGGGCTTTATCTGTGACTACAACCTTCGGTTCATCAAACTGCTTCACTAACCGCTTAAGAAAAGCATAGGCTGCTTGTGTGTCCCGTTTTTTACGTAACCAAATATCCAAGGTTAAACCATCTGCATCGATGGCTCGATACAAATAATGCCATTTTCCTTTAATTTTTGATGTATGTTTCATCCATTTTCCATGAATAAAAGGATTTTTTTATTTTTCTTTTTCCAAATTTGATAGAGTAGTTTGCCATATTCTTGCACCCAACGATAAATCGTCGTATGAGAAACGTTAATGCCACGATCATATAAGATTTCTTGAACTTCACGATAGCTAAGGTTATAACGAAGATAGTAGCCCACGGCTACAATAATCACATCCTGCTGAAATTGCTTTCCTTTAAAATGATTCATCGTCATTCCTCCTGCTATCTTTTTCTATTATTCTACCTTATTTGATAGTAGATTTAAAACTTTGCAACAGAACCTAAAAAGGACAGTCGGGTTCGGGGAGTTCTGCAAGGACACAAGCAGATCACTCCCGACCAGACGGAAAGGAAAAATCAACACTTGGAAAACGTATCGGTCAAACCATCGGTACAGTAGCTGATACCAAAGACAGAATGGTAGACACTGCTAGTGGTTTGAAAGAACAGGTTAAAGATTTGCCGACCAATGCAAGATATGCAGTATATCAAGGAAAATCCAAAGTAAAAAGAGAATGTCCGTGATTTAACCAGTAGTATTTCTCAAAACCAAAGCGGACAGAGCCAGTGGACGCAAGGAACAGCAGGAACAAAGGCGAAAAAAACCATTGCGAAGCGTCGCTCTGAAATGGAACAGGTCAAACAGAAAAAAACAGCCTGCTTCTTCTGTTCATGAAAGACCGACTACAAGACAAGAACAATATCATGATGAACAGACCTCAAAAACAGTCTAATATTCAGACTTCATATAAGGAATCTCAACAAGCCAAACAAGAGCGTCCAGCAGTTAAGTCCGATTTTTTTCAAGTCCAAAAGTGGAACGCCAAGGCAATACCGTTCAAGAAAAAAACCGTTCAAAAAGCCAGCAACTTCAACCACTACAGCAGATAGAACTTCACAACGTCCAATCACAAAAAGAACGTCCGTCTACTGTTCAAAGAGTACCACTACAAAATACAGAAGTAGACCACCAATCAAAACCGCCACCATTAAGAAAAGTCGGTAAGAAACCATGAAGTTGAAAACTTTAGTGATTGGTGGTTCTGGATTATTCTTGATGGTCTTCTCACTGCTTCTGTTTGTTGCCATTTTATTTTCAGATGAACAGGACAGCGGAATTTCCAATATTCATTATGGAGGTGTGAATGTTTCCGCAGAAGTGCTGGCTCATAAGCCTATGGTAGAAAAATATGCCAAAGAATATGGCGTTGAAGAATATGTCAACATACTTCTTGCGATTATACAGGTGGAATCAGGGCGGTACTGCGGAAGATGTTATGCAGTCCTCGGAATCCCTCGGTCTTCCACCCTAATTCATTGAGTACAGAAGAATCCATTAAGCAAGGTGTGAAGTATTTCAGTGAATTATTAGCCAGTAGCGAAAGGCTCAGTGTAGATTTAGAATCGGTTATCCAGTCCTACAATTATGGTGGTGGTTTCTTAGGGTATGTGGCTAATCGTGGAAATAAATATACCTTTGAACTGGCTCAAAGTTTCTCAAAAGAGTATTCAGGTGGCGAAAAAGTGTCTTACCCCAATCCCATAGCCATACCTATCAATGGGGGCTGGCGATACAACTATGGCAATATGTTTTATGTGCAACTGGTAACGCAGTATCTTGTCACAACAGAGTTTGATGATGATACGGTACAAGCCATCATGGACGAAGCACTGAAATATGAGGGCTGGCGATACGTTTACGGTGGAGCTTCCCCGACTACTTCTTTTGATTGTAGCGGACTGACACAATGGACGTATGGAAAAGCTGGAATTAACTTACCACGAACCGCACAACAGCAATATGATGTGACCCAGCATATCCCACTATCGGAAGCACAAGCTGGCGATTTGGTTTTCTTTCATTCTACCTATAACGCTGGCTCTTATATTACTCATGTTGGGATATACCTTGGCAATAACCGTATGTTTCATGCAGGCGACCCAATCGGTTATGCCGACTTAACAAGCCCCTACTGGCAACAGCATTTAGTGGGAGCAGGACGAATCAAACAATGAGAAAGGAAGATTTAATGATGAAATTTAGAAAAAATCAGAATAAAGAAAAACAGATACCAAAGGAAAAGAAACCTCGTGTCTACTATAAGGTCAATCCTCATAAAAAGGTTGTGATTGCCTTTGTGGGTACTTTTTAGGGCTTAGTTTCAGCTTTGCGATATTCAAGCACTTTACAGCTATAGATACTCATACTATTCACGAAACAACTATCATAGAAAAGGAATACGTTGATACTCATCATGTAGAAAAATTTTTGTAGAGAACTTTTGCGAAAGTCTACTATTCATGGGAGCAATCCGATAAGTCCATTGATAATCGAATGGAAAGTCTAAAAGGCTATCTGACAGATGAACTTCAAGCTCTCAATGTTGATACAGTACGCAAAGATATTCCTGTATCGTCTTCTGTAAGAGGATTTCAGATATGGACGGTAGAGCCAACTGGCGACAATGAGTTTAATGTAACCTACAGTGTAGACCAGCTCATTACAGAGGGAGAAAATACAAAGACCGTCCACTCTGCTTATATAGTGAGTGTCTATGTAGATGGTTCTGGAAATATGGTACTGGTTAAGAATCCGACCATTACCAACATACCTAAGAAATCAAGTTATAAACCAAAAGCCATTGAAAGTGAGGGGACGGTTGATTCCATTACAACCAATGAAATCAATGAGTTTTTAACGACGTTCTTCAAGCTCTATCCTACAGCGACAGCCAGTGAACTTTCCTACTATGTGAATGACGGGATATTAAAACCAATCGGAAAAGAGTACATCTTTCAAGAACTGGTAAATCCTATTCACAATCGTAAGGATAATCAAGTCACGGTATCGCTGACAGTGGAGTATATCGACCAGCAGACCAAAGCAACGCAGGTATCTCAATTTGATTTGGTACTTGAAAAGAACGGGAGTAATTGGAAGATTATAGAATAACAAATATTGGTACATTATTACAGCTATTTTGTAATCACGTACTCTCTTTGATAAAAAATTGGAGATTCCTTGACAAATATGCTCTTACGTGCTATTATTTAAGTATCTATTTAAAAGGAGTTAATAAATATGCGGCAAGGTATTCTTAAATAAACTGTCAATTTGATAGTGGGAACAAATAATTGGATGTCCTTTTTTAGGAGGGCTTAGTTTTTTGTACCCAGTTTAAGAATACCTTTATCATGTGATTCTAAAGTATCCGGAGAATATCTGTATGCTTTTGTATGTCTATGAGTTATGTATAAAAAAATCCCAGTGATAAGAGTATTTATCACTGGGATTTTTTTATGCCCTTTGAGCTTTTGAATGGAGGAAAATCACATGAAAATTATTAATATTGGAGTTTTTAGCTCATGTTGATGCGGGAAAAAAACTACCTTAACAGAAAAGCTTTATTATATAACAGTGGAGCGATTACAGAATTAGGGAAGCGTGGACAAAGGTACAACGAGGACGGATAATACGCTTTTAGAACGTCAGAGAGGAATTACAATTCAGACAGGAATAACCTCTTTTCAGTGGGAAAATACGAAGGTGAACATCATAGACACGCCAGGACATATGGATTTCTTAGCAGAAGTATATCGTTCATTATCAGTTTTAGATGGGGCAATTCTACTGATTTCTGCAAAAGATGGCGTACAAGCACAAACTCGTATATTATTTCATGCACTTAGGAAAATGGGGATTCCCACAATCTTTTTTATCAATAAGATTGACCAAAATGGAATTGATTTATCAACGGTTTATCAGGATATTAAAGAGAAACTTTCTGCCGAAATTGTAATCAAACAGAAGGTAGAACTGTATCCTAATATGTGTGTGACGAACTTTACCGAATCTGAACAATGGGATACGGTAATAGAGGGAAACGATGACCTTTTAGAGAAATATATGTCCGGTAAATCATTAGAAGCATTGGAACTCGAACAAGAGGAAAGCATAAGATTTCAGAATTGTTCTCTGTTCCCTCTTTATCATGGAAGTGCAAAAAGTAATATAGGGATTGATAACCTTATAGAAGTTATTACTAATAAATTTTATTCATCAACACATCGAGGTCCGTCTGAACTTTGCGGAAAAGTTTTCAAAATTGAGTATTCGGAAAAAAGACAGCGTCTTGCATATATACGTCTTTATAGTGGCGTACTGCATTTGCGAGATTCGGTTAGAATATCGGAAAAGGAAAAAATAAAAATTACAGAAATGTATACTTCAATAAATGGTGAATTATGTAAAATCGATAAGGCTTATTCCGGGGAAATTGTTATTTTGCAGAATGAGTTTTTGAAGTTAAATAGTGTTCTTGGAGATACAAAGCTATTGCCACAGAGAGAGAGAATTGAAAATCCCCTCCCTCTGCTGCAAACGACTGTTGAACCGAGCAAACCTCAACAAAGGGAAATGTTACTTGATGCACTTTTAGAAATCTCCGACAGTGACCCGCTTCTGCGATATTATGTGGATTCTGCGACACATGAAATCATACTTTCTTTCTTAGGGAAAGTACAAATGGAAGTGACTTGTGCTCTGCTGCAAGAAAAGTATCATGTGGAGATAGAAATAAAAGAGCCTACAGTCATTTATATGGAAAGACCGTTAAAAAAAGCAGAGTATACCATTCACATCGAAGTTCCACCGAATCCTTTCTGGGCTTCCATTGGTCTATCTGTAGCACAGCTTCCATTAGGGAGCGGAGTACAGTATGAGAGCTCGGTTTCTCTTGGATACTTAAATCAATCGTTTCAAAAATGCAGTTATGGAGGGATACGCTATGGCTGTGAACAAGGATTGTATGGTTGGAATGTGACGGACTGTAAAATCTGTTTTTAAGTATGGCTTATACTATAGCCCTGTTAGTACCCCAGCAGATTTTTCGGATGCTTGCTCCTATTGTATTGGAACAAGTCTTAAAAAGCTGGAACAGAATTGTTAGAGCCATATCTTAGTTTTAAAATTTATGCGCCACAGGAATATCTTTCACGAGCATACAACGATGCTCCTAAATATTGTGCGAACATCGTAGACACTCAATTGAAAAATAATGAGGTCATTCTTAGTGGAGAAATCCCTGCTCGGTGTATTCAAGAATATCGTAGTGATTTAACTTTCTTTACAAATGGACGTAGTGTTTGTTTTAACAGAGTTAAAAAGGGTACCATGTTACTACCGGTGAACCTGTTTGCCAGCCCCTGTCGTCCAAATAGTCGGATAGATAAAGTACGATATATGTTCAATAAAATAACTTAGTGTATTTTATGTTGTTATATAAATATGGTTTCTTGTTAAATAAGATGAAATATTTTTTAATAAAGATTTGAATTAAAGTGTAAAGGAGGAGATAGTTATTATAAACTACAAGTGGATATTGTGTCCTGTATGTGGAAATAAAACACGATTAAAGATAAGGGAAGATACTGAATTAAAAATTCCCCTCTATTGTCCGAAATGCAGACAAGAAAAATTTAATTGAAATAAAGCAGTTCAAAGTAACTGTGATTACAGAGCCAGACGCAAAGACGTAGAGCCGATAAAATGAGATTAATACAATCTCATTTTTATCAGCTCTTCCGTTATGTATGGATTCTTTTAATTAGTCTTCGATGTTTCTTGCTTCGTTGATACCGCTGGCTAAAAGATTCCATTAAGGATAGTTCTTTGTCTGTAAAGCTATCCATGTATTTCTCTATCTGTAATCGTCGGGTGCTTTTTTTACCAAGTTATTAGCAGGTAAGAAAAATTCATCAACGGAAACATGAAGTAACGATACAAGGTCATAAAGAACTTGTATGCTGGGGTGTTGCCCTTTATTTTCAATATTAGTTAAGTACCGTGGGTCAATTTCAATCAATGCTCCCACTTGTTCACGAGTTAAACCTCGTTTCAATCGAGCTTCTTTAATGGCTAAACCAAAGGCTCTAAAATCATATTTATCTTCTTTTTTACGCATAGTAGACCACCTCTATACATTTTATTGTTCCTACTGAATTAAAAACAGGTATAGAAAAACGTGTTATATGGTTTATAGGTTTATATTTAATAAAAAGCACTACTAAACGCCAATAAAAAAAACCGTTATATGGTAGTGCTATTTACGCTGTTAAAATATTGTATATTACTTCCAAATGGCGGTTTGTTGGAGGTCAACGTCGCCATGAAGTACATCATATACAATAAATTTCCTTACATTGGGTTCTTGTCAAAAAAAGTCGTCTATCTGCAATAGATAAGTACGTCCACCAATGTGGTTTTATAAATCATATAGATAGAATAACAGAAGCATGTAAACAGAGAAATAAATCTGTTTATATGCTTTTTTGGCTATTCAGAACTTTTTTACAAAGTTTATTTATCAGTAATGCAACAAATCCCCCTTTCACATTGGGACTAAGAGTGAAAGGAGATAAACGAGCAAGGCTCACTTCCTTTCCTAGACAGAAAGGGGGTGAGAAACATGAAACCATCTTCTTTTCAGACCACAATAGAAAATCAGTTTGACTATATCTGTAAACGTGCTATGGAAGACGAGCGAAAGAATTATATGCTTTATCTTTCAAGGATTGCAAAGCGTGAGGTGTCCTTTTCGGATGTTGGCGATTATCTTGTTAGCCAGTTTGCGACAACAGATAACTATTCAACTGACTTTCAGATTTTTACACTCAATGGGTTATCAGTAGGCGTTGAAAAATGATTTGTTGAGTGAAGCATTACGTGAGTTGCCAGACAAGAAACGTGAAATTCTACTGCTGTTTTTACTTTATGGACATGAGCGATTCAGAAATTGCAGACCTGTTGAAATTGAACTGTTCTACTGTCTATCGGCATAGAACCAGTGGACTAGCCTTAATTAAAAAGTTTATGGAGGAATTTGAAGAATGAAAACACAATATCCTATGATTCCCTTTCCTCTCATTGTAAAGGCAACAGATGGCGATACCGAAGCGATTAACCAGATTCTACATCATTACAGAGGGTACATAACGAAGCGTTCCCTACGACTTATGAAAGATGAATATGGCAATCAAAGTATGGTCGTTGATGAAGTCTTACGTGGAAGAATGGAAACCAGACTGATTACAAAGATTTTGTCATTTGAAAATTAGTAATATCCTCTCTCCTTTCGTGGAAGCGTGCTAAACCATTCCACGCTTCCCGAACAGGGAGGTTTGTTATTCCACCAAAGCATATTGAGCTTTCAATGTGTTTTGATAGGCTAACGAGCCATTGTTCTTTGAAAACTGAATAAAAGTAATCGAATACGTTTCGATAAGAAAAGAGCCAACGGAACTAACCGCCATGACCTATCTTATAAAGATAGCGAGCGATTCATGTTAGTGATCCGAGAAGCAATCTTTAGCAGGATTGCCTGCAACGACATTCTTATCGTGATAATGATACTCCCATACAGTCAATAGTCCGAGCGTGATAAAACCGTCGCAGGCAATGAGTATGGCTACATGAGAACCATGCAGGGGTGGAACTCCCGTGAGCTTTGCTAAAGCTGTTCGATTGCTGGTAAAACAACTTTTATGAAATCCAAATAAGTGATTTGGAAAGGAGGATTTTATGAAGCAGACTGACATTCCTATTTGGGAACGTTATACCCTAACCATTGAAGAAGCGTCAAAATATTTTCGTATTGGCGAAAACAAGCTACGACGCTTGGCAGAGGAAAATAAAAATGCAAATTGGCTGATTATGAATGGCAATCGTATTCAGATTAAACGAAAACAATTTGAAAAAATTATAGATACATTGGACGCAATCTAGCGTCGCCAAAGGGTCTTGTATATGATAAAATAGTATTAAGTCGTATCAAGGCTCTTTCCATAAAGGAAAAAGGAGCAAATGCCATGTCAGAAAAAAAGACGTGACAATAAAGGTCGAATCTTAAAGACTGGAGAGAGCCAACGAAAAAGACGGAAGATACTTATACAAATATATAGATTCATTTGGAGAACCGCAATTTGTTTACTCGTGGAAACTTGTGGCTACAGACCTAGTACCAGCAGGAAAGCGTGATTGTATCTCACTTAGAGAGAAAATCGCAGAGTTACAGAAAGACATTCATGATGGTATTGATGTTGTAGGAAAGAAAATGACACTCTGCCAGCTTTACGCAAAACAGAACGCTCAAAGACCAAAGGTTAGAAAAAACACTGAAACTGGACGCAAATATCTTATGGATATTTTGAAGAAAGACAAGTTAGGTGTAAGAAGTATTGACAGTATTAAGCCATCAGACGCTAAAGAATGGGCTATTAGAATGAGTGAAAAATGGTTATGCTTATCAAACCATCAATAACTACAAACGTTCTTTAAAGGCTTCATTCTATATTGCTATACAAGATGATTGTGTTCGGAAGAATCCATTTGACTTTCAACTGAAAGCAGTTCTTGATGATGATACTGTCCCTAAGACCGTACTAACAGAAGAACAGGAAGAAAAACTGTTAGCCTTTGCAAAAGCTGATAAAACCTACAGCAAAAATTATGATGAAATTCTGATACTCTTAAAAAAACAGGTCTTCGTATTTCAGAGTTTGGTGGTTTGACACTTCCAGATTTAGATTTTGAGAATCGTCTTGTCAATATAGACCATCAGCTATTGAGAGATACTGAAATTGGGTACTACATTGAAACACCAAAGACCAAAAGTGGCGAACGTCAAGTTCCTATGGTTGAAGAAGCCTATCAAGCATTTAAGCGAGTGTTAGCGAATCGAAAGAATGATAAGCGTGTTGAGATTGATGGATATAGTGATTTCCTCTTTCTTAATAGAAAGAACTATCCAAAAGTGGCAAGTGATTACAACGGCATGATGAAAGGTCTTGTTAAGAAATACAATAAGTATAACGAGGATAAATTGCCACACATCACTCCACATAGTTTGCGACATACATTCTGTACCAACTATGCAAATGCAGGAATGAATCCAAAGGCATTACAGTACATTATGGGACATGCTAATATAGCCATGACGCTGAACTATTACGCACATGCAACATTCGATTCTGCAATGGCAGAAATGAAAACGCTTGAATAAAGAGAAGCAACAGGAGCGTCTTGTTGCTTAGTAGTACAAATGAATTTACTACTTATTTACCACTTCTGACAGCTAAGACATGAGGAAATATGCAAAAGAAACGTGAAGTATCTTCCTACAGTAAAAAAATACTCGAAAAGCACATAGAATAAGGCTTTACGAGCATTTAAGAAAATATAAAAAGATAATTAGAAATTTATACTTTGTTTATATGAAAAATATTCAAGCAGGAGAATTCCAGATTGCTATTGCTGGTCCAAGTTTTCTACAAAGTGAAATCATAAGTATTGAAAATATGTTACCTTTAAGTGGATCATCTGTAGAAATTAACTCTCCGGCTTTTTTTCAACTGGTTTAACGGAATTAGATAAACAACAAGAACTTTCTGAAATTTCTATGTATCTAGATATATCTGGTATGGTAGCATCATCTCATGAAATGGCAATGTTAAGTATCTTAAACTCGATGTTAACTGGTATTAAAGATTCATTATTAGGCCATAAGTTAAGGACACAAAAGCAATGGATATATAGTATTGTATCATACCCAATATTTTTATAGTAATATGACTTTACTAAAAATAGTAACTATAACACCTACAATCTATAAGAAAAAAATTGATTAAAACACTGGAGAACAATCTTGTTAATGAATCCGATTTATCTGATGAACTATTATTTTTATAAGGCTAAAAAAAGAGTAATCAATGAATTGTACATAAATTGTGAAGTTAATAAAAATGAATATTTAAAAAAACAATTTGTAGAGAAAAATTATTTGATATTCCAAGTTGGGATAGTATTGCTGAAGAGCTGGAATTGATTTCTTTAGATGAATTAAAAAGTTTTTTTCAAAAAAAGCAATTATTCAAAATAGGAATTACCACATTGTAATAAAATGATAATATTTTTTGTAGTAATCTTTATAATTTTTGTATAATGTTTTTATTGAATAATTCAAAAATTTTTTAAAGCATCTTCTATTTTTTTAAAATTGATTTTTTTGATTATGATGAAATTTAAGTTCAAAAAAATCCTTCTAAATACAAAAAGAATAGTTTGTTCAAAAAAATCTGTGGAATTAGATAATATATTCTTAGTAGCTTGTTCTAAAAAAATAAAGCTTCCTCATATAAGCTGTTTTTCAATCATAATAAGAAGTGAATTAAGAAGTAATTGAACGAGAGCTTGTTTATTTCTAGGTATAGAACTATACAACTTTCCTTTTTTTAAGCGCCTCTTTGGCATATCTAAATAATAAATTTGGTAATATTGCTCGACAACAATTTCCAAGAATAAGAATTTCGTAATATCCCCAGTTTTTCAACAGAAAAATAAATAATTAGTAAGATAAGAGGTGTCTTGATTACTCAATTGATGAGTATTATCAATTCCATAGATAATACTTTCAATGAAAATAGCGTTTAACTTATGATAATGAGATTTGGTTTCTCTAAACAGTTCCATCTCTTTGCTTACCATATTAAGTAATGATTTGATTTCTTGATTGTATGCAGCCTGTTGAACTAAGCGTATCAAGGTATTGAAGTCTGAAGGCTGATAATTATTACATGAAAGCAAAAACTCCTCTAGTGTTACACCTATTTTTCAAGTAGATATAATAATTTTAAAAATGAGATTTCTGTCTCTCCTAATTCAAATCTAGATATTTGAGACTTTGAAATTTCTGCACCTGCTAATGAAGAAATAGAAATACCTTTTTCCTTCTCGTATTTTTTTCTATAAGTTTCACCTATAATCATATTTATCTCCATTTACCATAAAAAAATCATTAGAAAGCGTGACAGATTATGAAAAAAATACTATCAAATTTTTATTACTATTTGATATTATCATTATTATTGGATTATATCAATAACATTAATGAGTCTGGGTAAAAACTCAATTTCAGGAGTAAATGAAATGAATATTCCCATAATAAAACGCATTATATCAAGTTTTTTTGGACAGCCTTTGTTCGAAAAATTATTTTTAACTCATAGTTGATGATTCCATAAATTGAAAAAGTTTTTATACTTAGCATTAAAATGCTCAATTTTAATACGTATTACAAGTATCTCTATTAAACTTCTTATCCTCTTCAGTCAATAGATGCTTTTTAGAATTTTTTTAACAGGAATGAAGGTTATATTATGAATATTCATAATGCATAAATAATCCAAATACAGAAAATCAAGTGATTGCTCTGGCAAACTTGACCTATCCTTTCTTAAAAAGAGTAAAATCATGTGTATGACCTTCTTAAAAAACTAATTAGCAGGCATGAAGTGGTGTTAAATCGAGTATGATTTGTGTCTTCATGGTGTGTCTCTTTTTTCCTGAATAATTTTACTTTGGTTTCTTTTTAGGACGTTGAAATAGGACTTTCTATGACATCAATAGCTATAGTGACACTTGCTGCTTTTTAAGTTGTCTAAGGCAAATAGACCTGAAGAACGAAGAGTATCTTCTACCAATATTATCGTTCGGTGACTGTCGCTAATCCAAGACCAAAATCAAAAGCTAGGAGACGTAGAGTTGGTCAATAGAATAAATAACGCAAGTTTAGCATCAACTGTTTTTATAGACTTAGCGTTTTTGGACGTCCTCCTTTATAGTGTTTGGTTTTATAAGCTTTATTTAGACAGGATATCTTCGTTGGGAAGGTGTCCTTTTTACACTAATAAATAATTTAAAGTTCTCAGAAGTTAGTTGCATGATCTTTTTGTAAATAGTTTTTCTTAACTATAGTATAGCATAGTACAGTATGCATTTTATTTTTCCAATAAGTCTATTATACTTCAAAGACAGCTAGTTTTGATATTTTTCTCTGAACTGTACGATTTTGCTCCTGAAATGAAGGAATCACCTTTCGTTGTGGTGTGATAAAACTTACAAGTTCTTTTTGTTATTCTTGACCTAGTTTTTATAGAAAGAAGGTCTAAGATGTTAAATAAAGTCAAAACTAAAGCCTTAATTAGTGTTGGAGCAGTGGCTGCAACTAGCTTTATTCTCATGATGGGATATACTGTTGGTCAACATTCTACTGCTAAACAAAGTCGTAAAGAGATTGAATTGGCTGCAGCTAAACTTGTAGAGGATAAACAAGCAGAAGATAAAACCAGCATTTTGTCATCGGATACAGTAAAAGAATTTTTGACTCAGTACTATACGAAAGAAAAGCTAGGGGAAAATAATACACGTATTCAACCTTATATGACTGAATCGGCTTATTCTCAAGAATTGTCAAGTCAAAATGATGCCATGAACCAAGTGTATAAGGATTATATTTTAGATTATCATTTTGAAAAAGCTGATATCTTTGTCAATCAGACTACGAATCAAGCCATTGCCATGGTCTCTTATAATGTAACCTATGTATCCGATTTAAAGAATGCCAACCAATCAAAGACCAATCAGACAGAAACCAGAACGGTTAAATTGTCCTATTCTAAACTACCTGGTAAGTTATTGGTCAATCAAGTACAGGTTTGGAAATCTGGGTTAGATGATTTAGATAAGACCACTCCCAAAGCTTTGGAAGAATCCTCATCTGTTCCATCACTGCCAAATACTACGACAAAATGATGATGTTTTATGAATATAGAAGAAAGTAAGCAAATTTCAATTCTTGATGTAGCCAAGTCGTTTGGGTATCTCCTTTAAACAAGTTTCTAGCAGTGTCTATGAACATCCTGAACACGATTCATTTCGGATTTTTTCAACTACTAATACTTTTAAATGGTTTTCAAGAGATATTCAAGGTGATGTCATTGATTTTGTTCGACTTGTTAAGGGAACTTCCTTTAAAGAAGCTCTAACTTTTCTTTCTGAAGAACCTTTTCAAAAAGAAGCTGTTCAAGAAAATAGAGATAGACCATTTTATTATCCTTTAAAGAGAATAGAAGATTCTAGCTGTAGTCTGGCTAGATATTATTTAACAGAATGTAGAGGAATCTCAGAAGAAATCGTACAAAAGATGATTCAACAAGGTTTGATAGCACAAGCCAGTTGGAAAACAAATGAAACAGTTGAACCTGTTATTGTTTTTAAAAGTTTTGATCATCGTCACAAACTGCAGGCAGCAAGCTTACAAGGGATTTATAAGAATTACTCTCTTCCTAGAGAGAGGTTAAAAACGATTCTAAAAGGAAGTCATGGACATGTTGGAATATCCTTTGACATTGGTAAACCAAATAGACTGGTCTTTTGTGAATCGTTCGTCGACTTGATGAGCTATTACGAACTTCATCAACAAAGTCTATCTGATGTTCGTTTGGTATCTATGGAAGGATTAAAAAGGTCTGTTGTTGCTTATCAAACTTTACGACTGATAGCTGAAGAAAATCAGAAGTTGGAATTTTTGGATACAGTAATACCTTCAAAGTTATTGCCTTTAATCAATACAATTCGTGATACCACCAACTATTTTGATAATCATCCTGATTTATTGACACTTGCGGTAGATTGTGATGATGCAGGAAAAGAATTTTCTGATAAGTTATCTCAATCAGGATTTCCTGTTTTCCTGGATTTCCCTGATAATGAATCTGGGAAAGAAAAAGTAGACTGGAATGATGTCCTTATAGAAAAGAAATCAGATTTACAATTGATGCTTGAGTCTGCAAAAGAGACATTGGGGAATCAACCAGTAAGACAAACCTCTCAATGTTTAGAATTGTGATAACAAAATCAAGATGTTTTAGCTAATATTAGAATGAAGGAGGATCGTATATGACCATTATTGAACGCTTAGAAGAAAAGGTCACTAGGCAAGAAAGTAAGGTAGCAAGAGAAACAGAAAAACTCGCTGCTTACAAAGAGCAACTGGAAACAGCGATGTTTGCGACGTTCAAAAGGCGTCAAAGCATCAGTCACATGAGTTTTGAAGAAGCTCTTGATCATGCCTTCGGTAGAGAAAGACAATTCGATGATTCTGAATTTAGAAAGGATGAAATGAGTGAATGACAAAAGATTGGAATTTTAATCAACCATTAGAAAGTAAATCAGAAAATCAAGAAGATCCAGATAAAATTGCGGCCTTATTTGGAAATCATCAAGGAGGTAATGATGTAAATTATGAAGCAGCTTTTCAAAAGCGCAAACAAGCACCTGTGACGGAATCAAATCCTAGTTCTAAACCCAAAGTTACAGAGGTTAGAACAGGAAAAGAGACAGATATCACTACAAGTTATCAGCAACATCTTAAAAGACTGATTGCGGATAACAATAGCGATATTCAAAGTAGTCAAAAGAAAATTGAAGAGCTACATACGTTGATCGACACAAAGAATAAAGACAATAAGAAATTGCAGTCCATTTATGATGCGATTTCCGAATTACACTAAGCAGTCCTGATAGGCTGCTTTTTTTGAGAGGTTATAGATGTTTACAACATTTTTTAAGAAAAATCACGACAATAGTGATGTATTTAAAAAGCTGATTCATAGACTATCTGATATGTCTGTCCAAGATCTTGAAAAAATAGACCGACTGCTAGATATCATTTTCACTCCAGATCAAGGATCAGAACAACTAAAAACAGAATCAACTTACAGAGAAGAAACTTTGGACGACACATTAAAGGAAGCTAAGAACCAACTTCATAAGGAACAATTGGAAAAAGAATTTAGAGAGATTTAGGAAAAAAATGGAATGAAATAAATGGTTTTATAAAATTTTTCTTTTTACTTGCATAAAGTCTTGTGTTATACTTTTTAGTATAGACTAGAGAAGGAAGTAAATATTTTTGGAGTTGACTACCAAGCAGGAAAAAGCAACTAGGGTCAGACGCAGTGGTTTCATGCTACATTATTGAGACATTTAGAATCCTTAAAAAAAGGAATCGATGTTAAATTTAATTTAGGAAGTGAGCTAGACTTTGGACCTGGTTTCTATATCACGCCTGACTTTGAACAAGCTAGAAAATTTATTAACAAGCAAGTTGAAGTATTAAATCGAAGCACTTCTAATAATAATATTTTTGACTCAGAAGAAGAAGTAGGAATTATAGTAGAATTTCGTATTTCAAATTTTATAGAAATTTTTTTAAGAACCCTGACTATCATTGTCACTATTTTTGCAAAAACATAAAAAGTCAGAGTCAGATTTAGATTTTTGCGGAATTTGTCGTTCAAAATCAGGGAAAAATCCAGATGAATTACAACACCATTTTGATTTTATCTATGGTGTTCAGACTGATGACAATCCAACCCAAGCTTTAGCTCGTTTTCGTCAGAATGAAATTACAAAAGAAGAAATGCTTGCTGAGTTTAGAAAACCCTATTCTTTTAAACAATTATCCATTCACAACCAATCTTTTTGTGATATAATGAAAATAGAGAAAGTTTATCAATCAAAGACAGGAGAGGAGTTACAAAAATGGCAGTAGTATCGTTGGAAAATAATATTAAACTATATAGTTCAGAATTATTTCAAGCACTATTAAAAGCCTCTAATTATAAATTGGATGAGCGTATTGCTCAGACTGTTGCAGAAGGCTATGCTCGTAATCTAGATTATTCTGATCCTGAACTGATGCATGTTGGTGTAACTTCGGTTGCTAACAATCTTCTTACAAAAAAATTAAACAAGAGTATTTTTAATGTATAGTATTTTGAAACAAGCGACCTCAAAAGAAAGAAATTACTCTTAGCCAAGTTGATAGCTAGCAGTTCAGTTATCAGGGTTAATAGTAGCGAGTCAGTCCACCTGACTCGCTTTTTCGTTATTTAGTTTTCCGATAAATTGTAATAAATGTCTACCAGAATAGTTCAGTTGTGTTTCGTGACAGTCGGCTTGTGACTCATTTTTGTCAAGTCAGAAATGAAACTCCTGTCGGAATAAGTTAGACTGACAAATTAAGACTAAGTTTTGCAGTATTTCATATGATAGATTAGGCTTAAAAATCTTATTTTACGGAGTTGAAAGAAGTTGCTTCATTGGCACGATTCGAAGAGCGATTGGAATGATTCTCATTTATAAAAGTAATTTGAGTAAGCATCCTGTTTTATGTTATCTCTATATGATATAATGAAAGAGAGGTATAAATTATGTCAAATTTAGAAATAAAAATTGATATCAAAGATTTTTGGTTGCTATAAAGACTACAAACAGCATAGTCAATCAGGTATCGGTAATGATTTTTAATGATGGAAGAATTAATATTTTTTTACGGTAGAAACTATTCCGGAAAAAAAGTACTTATTCGAAAAATTTTTTTCAAAGTATTGAACTTAAGCAACTTCCAGAAAAAGTATGAAAAGATAGATTTTTGAAGTCAAACTAGCTAATCATAGGATTATTAAGTCAAACGAAATAGGTAGCGAGTTACCAATAGATTGCAAAAGTTTTTTTAATCAGCGATTTATTGACGATAATATTTATCTTCACAACGACAATAAATTAAATAGTTTCCAAATTTCAATAGGTAGTGATACTAATGAAACCTTGAAGAAAAATCGAAGATATACGATTAAACGAACTTAAACCTAGAAATGAAAAAAATTGTCACAGATTGAATTGGATATAACTGAAAAAGCAACAAAAGACTAAAAATCAGTAAAAGATAGTTTAGATTCAAAACTGAGAACAACTGCTTCAAAAAAATCAAGAATTTAAAGAATCCCTCGGTCGTAGTTGGTAATAAATATGATATACGAGATATAAAGGAGGAGTTTGAAAAAAATATTCAGCTCATTTTCCTATTTTTACCATTACAAGATGATGAGAAGGCTGTAGCTGAGTTAGAAAAGAATGTTGAACAAGCCAAAAATACGAATTCTCGAAAAAACATAAATAAACCACAAAAATTGATTTAGTTAGTTTTTGATAAAAAAATTTTTAATTTCACATTATTTTTTTAGAAAATACGAAGAAACTTTTATCTAAAGTTGTCTCAGTAAGTAATATTTTAGATGAATATAAAGATAGTCCAGATAAAATAAATTGGATTAAGCATGGTGTTGATATCCATGGAGATAATCCAGAAAAAAATGTGTATTTTGTGGTAATAGCATTGATAGTGACCTCATTAAAAATCTAAAGTTGGCTTTTTCTGATGAGTTAAGATCTCTGGAAAACGAATTATTGCTGCAAAATAATAGGATAAAAATCAGAAATCCAAAAATTAGATGCTATTCCAAATATTAATAAGGAAGATTATTTTTAAAGATTCTGTATCTGATATTCAAAAATATAAACAAAGATATTGAAAATAATACTGATAATAGAAAAAAAGAGTTCTAGAAATACTAGAATCAAAAATTTCAGAAAAAAACAACGAGACATTTTTTTCTAAAATTGAAATTAATGATTTAAATTGGATTGATTTTTTTCCGAAATTCAAGTTGAGATTAACTCACTATATGATGACACTATTAAACAGATAGAACAATTTGAGGATAGGAAAACTAAAAAGTTTAGATTTTCTTCGAAGATATTATATTGTAAAAGAGTTCCCTGTACCTGAGTTCACTAAACTATCTCAAGAAGTTGACCAACTCCAAGAGGATATGGAAAAAAATAAATTTGGAGCAGAAAAATATTAAACGAAGAAAAAGAAAAAAATTTGAGAAAGATATTAGTGAACTTGAAGGTAGTTTAAAGTCAGAATCTGAAGCAGTAAAACGTATAAATATGATACTTCAAAAATTCTTTAGCACATTCAGAGATGTCCCTAAAAATCAGTCGATGATGAGGAAGGTATATATTTCGAAGTTTCTCGAAATGAAGAAAGAGCATATAATCTAAGTGAAGGAGAAAAAAATCATTAATAGCCTTTGCTTATTATATTACAAGATTAGAAAGTTTGTCGACAGAAGAAAAGTCAAAAAAACAATCTTATTTATTGATGACCCTGTCTCTAGTCTGGATGAAAAATAACATTTTTTTATATTTACAACCTAATTTTTTTGTCTTCTAGAAAAGAAAGAATTTTTTTACAATACTTCTTGTCCACTCATAATCTAGATTTCTTGAAATATACAAATAGATTTTCTAATAAAAAGATTATTACTTAATAGAAAAGATAAAAGAAGCTGAAAAATATCCCGTCAAAAAGTTATATAAAAAAATTTGCCTAATTATTTGTCAAATAAAAGTCACGGAATTTGTATTCCTGTTTGAACAAATATATAGGGTGGCGACGGAAGATGAAGACGAAAATAATTTTTCTGTTTTTTATAATTTTTCCAAATAACGGCAGAAAGTTTATTGAAACTCTTTTTGTACTTTAAATATCCTGACTATAAAAACAAACAATGACAATAAAATTATTAATTATTTCGGAGGTGAGAATGCTCCGTTTATACAACGTATAAATAATGAGTACTCTCATGGAGAAGATAGGTTTGATAGAACTCGCAATCCTATTAATACATGCGAGTTTAAGCATGATGCTAGAATAATATTAGGAGTCTTACATCGAAATGATCCAGAACAATTTAAATCATTTCTCAATAACAGTAATTTAACTCACCCAGATTTTCTGGAAGATAGATAAAAATAACGACATTTCATTAAAGAGATGTACTTATTTCTATACTGCTGAGTGTTGTGCTCCCTTTTAGATGGCTTTTTTTAGAAGTAAAGTTTAGGCTAGAAAAAGCAGAAACAACGCACCAAAATTGGTGCGTTATACTTTTTTATGCTATAATTGAATTATAAAAATTAAGGAGTTTGCCATGATTGGAAAGAATATAAAATCCTTACGTAAAACACATGACTTAACACAACCCGAATTTGCACGGATTGTAGGTATTTCACGAAATAGCTTGAGCCGGTATGAAAATGGAACGAGTTCAGTCTCTACGGAATTGATTGACATCATTTGTCAGAAGTTTAATGTATCTTATATCGATATTGTAGGAGAAGATAAAATGCTGAATCCTGTTGAAGATTATGAATTGACTTTAAAAATTGAAATTGTGAAAGAAAGAGGTGCTAATCTACTATCTCGACTCTATCGTTATCAAGATAGTCAGGGAATTAGCATTGATGATGAATCTAATCCTTGGATTTTAATGAGTGACGATCTATCTGACTTGATTCATACGAATATCTATTTAGTAGAGACTTTTGATGAAATAGAGAGATATAGTGGCTATTTGGATGGAATTGAACGTATGTTAGAGATATCTGAAAAACGGATGGTAGCCTAATGGAAATCCAAGATTATACTGATAGTGAATTCAAACATGCTTTAGCACGGAATCTTCGCTCACTGACAAGAGGAAAAAAGTCCAGTAAGCAACCTATAGCGATTTTTGCTTGGAGGGCAAAAGTGGTGCCGGTAAGACTACAATTCATCGTATTAAACAGAAAGAATTTCAAGGAAATATTGTTATCATAGATGGTGATAGTTTTCGTTCTCAGCATCCACACTATTTAGAACTGCAGCAAGAATATGGCAAAGATAGTGTTGAATACACCAAAGATTTTGCAGGTAAAATGGTAGAGTCTTTAGTAACAGAATTGAGTCATTTGGGATACAATCTTTTTATAGAGGGAACTTTACGAACTATTGATGTTCCAAAGGAAACAGCACAACTCTTGAAAAAGTAAGGGATATAAAAGTACAATTAGCCTTGATTGCGACAAAGCCTAAGCTGTCCTATCTGAGCACCCTTATCCGATACGAAGAACTGTACGCTATCAATCCAAATCAAGCACGCGCAACTCCAAAAGAACATCATGATTTCATTGTAAACCATCTAGTTGATAATATACGACAAATGGAAGAACTAGCTATCTTTGAAAGAATTCAAATTTATCAAAGAGATAGAAGTTGTGTATATGATTCAGAAGAAAATACAACTAAAGCAGCAACCGTTCTTCATGATTTACTATTTGGAGAATGGAATCAAGTGGAGAAAGAGATGCTTAAATCTGGAGAAGAAAGATTGAAAGATTTAACTAATCGAAATGGTTGTTAGATCACGAATTTTAAAATATAGTCTATTTAGGATAAAAAGTCTTTAAAATCAAAAAAACGCATAGTATTAGGTGTTTGAAACTTGATACTATGCGTTTTTCTTGTAGGAAGATTTACTCCATTTTTCTTCTGAGATTGAGTTTTTTTCCTCATCTATATTTAAGGATATTTGAAAGTTATATTTTAGAAAAAAACAATTATGGAGTTCTTAATACGGAATCTAGTATAAATGCTGATTCAAAGTGGAGTTTTGTATGCTTTTTTGCTTTTTGTTGAGTATAAAATCTATTAACTGAAGTAGAACTACAAACATTAATTTAAGATGAAGTAAACTGTAACCTCCGGAAATGTCTCTTACTCGATTTCAGAATGAATCACTGACATAGGATTAAAAGAACTAAGTATTTCTTTTTGTTTTGAATGAGATACGTGAGTATAGATTTGTGTGACTGATATAGAACTGTGTCCAAGAATTTGTTGAATGTATCGAATATCTACATCATTATCTAGAAGCATTGTTGCAAAGCTATGTCTAAACATATGTGGTGTAATAGTTTTTAGATAAGCTATTTTGTTCAACGATTCTCTTTAAAATTAAACGTACACTTTGCTCTGACAATGGTTTAGGAGAATGTTTCCCTGGGAATAGGAAATCATTAGATTCCTTTCCGTTTTTATTTATATATGTTTCTAATAAATTGAAGGTTGTTTGATCTCCTAAAAATAAGATACGCTCTTTCTTACCTTTTCCTATAATACGGAGTGTCTTATTGGAAAGATTAATATCTTTGAGATGAATGTGGCAAAGTTCAGAAATCCTGATGCCTGTTGAAAGTAAAAGTGAAATAATTAATAGATTTCTTTCAGCGTGTTGTTTTTGATAATCAGTTTTTAGATAGAACTACTCTCCGCTCTAAATATAAAAAAATACTTTTTCAGAATGTCATACGGAATCGTTTTTAGGCAATATTTTTTTCAGTTCTAAATTGAAAACGCAATTGATTGAAGGGGTTCTCTTCAATTATGTTCTGGTATTTTTAGATAGTTATAAAACACCTTCATACAAGCAATTTTTCTTCTTAATGTATTCGTTTTTATGTTAGATTGTGTCAAGTGTTCTATATAGGATTCGACATTATCATAGTCTGAGTTATAAAATTGCATAAGATCATTCTTATAAGCGCGAATCGTGTGTGAACTCAAACGCTTATGAGTTTTGCAATAATCTAAGTAAGTAGAAATAAGTTTATAATCCATAAAAATCTCCTTTATCAATAATCATGCTATTATAAACTTATTTGGGTGCTTTGTATAGTGATAATAAATAGTTATCGGTAGGAGAACATTGTATGAAAATTCTATTCTTAGCTCAATTTGCACCTAATCATGATTTCTATATCGAACCACAAAAATGATATGGAAGTTTTCTATGCTGAAACTTACCATCATAAGATTTATGAAGTATTATCCAAAACAGGCCATAAGATAATCACATCAAATAATGTTGACTATTTAATTAAAAAAACTATGAAGAAATTGATTTGGTATGGTCATTTTACAATAGGATTGGATTCAGAAATTCAGAGATTTTTTTATACAATCATTGTGTGAATATTTAAAAAAATACCATATATTGGAGCAGCACCTAATGTCAGAGCTTTGGTAGAAGACAAGAATTTATCAAAAAATCTGGCTGAGCATTTGGGAATAAATACTGCAAATTGGCAAATTGGTAGCATAGAGTTTCCATTGGTAGAACATCCACCATTTTCTGGCCCTTATTTCATAAAACCACGATTTGGTAGTGGTTCAGAAGGTATTGATGAATCATGCTATTGTGAAACATGGAAAGAAGTTAAAAGAAAAAGAGAAAGAATTTTATCTCAAGCAAACTGAAATAATTGTTGAAGAATTTATTGATGGAAGATTGTATGGTGTTCCATTCATTAAGGGGGTCAATGGTGAAATTATTATAGGAACTCCGCATTTTTCAATTTCAGATAAAAAAGGAAACATTATCAGTACAAGTCAAAAACGAAGAACTGAAGGGGGTCTGAAAACAGAAATAAGTAAGGATGAGGTATTAAACAAGGAATTGTTTACTTTATCAAGGAAATATTTCCAAAGTATGCAACCATCTGACTATGGAAGGATAGACTTTATTATAGGAACAGATAGAAAACCATACTTTCTAGAAGTAAATACTATGATGAACCTTGGTATTCATAGTGGTTCTGTGCTAAGCTTCTTAAACAGTGGTTTTGAGACTTATGAAGATATTATTCTCACTCTATTACAAATCGGTATAGAACGAGTAAAACATCCAATAAGGTAAAAATACCAGTTTACCCCCACAGTTGATTTGGTTGTAAACTGGTTATCTTTATTTAATAGCATAATTTTTTTCAGGAAACAACAATTTTACATCATAATATCTATAAAAAAAGATAACCTGGGCAAAATAATTTTTTCCAGTCCGAATCAGTATATTTTTGACCATCCTCAATTTTTTGTAAATAGTGAAAGGCTAGCTCTTCAACATAATGATCATCGTTTCTAAATGGGCTTGTATCTAGAGTATCCAGATATTCAGAAATATCTACATCGTTCATATAGAAGTAGAGAAGTTGGTTAATCTCAAAAAATCGCTTGGTTTGATAAACAGGAGATTTATCTACCAGAGATTTAACTTGAGAAAATAATTTATTTGCTTCTAAAGACGAAACTTTAGCTAAGTAGAGTGTTAGATTGATCCTAGAGTAAATAAAGGGAGTCTCCGAACCAGTTTCATCTTCTGATATCATATTGAAGTATAGTGTAGGATTTTTGATTTGTAAAATTCATTAAATATAAGGAAAAGTTATTATATAAATATTCATATCTACTATCCTTTAGCAATAGTATTTGCTGTATTTCAGTTTCTAAATTTTGTAACTCTTCTCTAGCATTTTTCTATTGTACTAAATTTCATTAAGAAGCAAATATAATTCGATAATGTTCGATTATAATTAATATCGTCTGCTCCTTTGAAAATCTCTAAAAATATTCTTATAGGCTATCATCCCCTCTTCAAAAGGAAGATAAAAATGCAATATTTCGTAATAAGTAAGGATAATATTGAGAACCGACAAAGTTTTTATAGAAAAAAATTTTTCCTGTTTCATTAAGTATTTCTCGATACCCAGTGGAATTATTCCTGTTAATATAAGCAACGAATAAGTTTGACAATACCAAGCATTGCTCATCTTTGTCTACTGAAGTCTCTAATAGATGTTGTAAAAGGTCAAGGTGGTCTGACGACCGCAATCGCTCTTTGACTAAAGCTTGTAGTAGCAGATAACTTCTTTCATCACTATATTGCGGATATTTTTTTGAAGTAGGTGAAAAACTTCATTGAAATAGAAACGATTATACAATAGTCGGCCAATTGTTAAGAGCTCAGTTAAATTGTCTAATTCACAAGAAACTAATTGTAACAAATAATCAGTTTCTATTTCATCTCTCTGGAGTTTTAGGAGACCCTAATAGAAAATATTTTTTTCTTTGATAATTGCTTATTGGTATAACTAATTCCATATTTACAAAGTTCTACAGATAACTCTTCTGTTTCGGAGATTACATCAACAAGCGTATTTATAAGCAATGTTTCTTCAATTTGGTTTTGTGTAAAGGAAAAAAACCGGTATTAGCTAAAAATTATCCTCCCTGAATCTAAATATTCTATAAATCCATCCTGTGATAGTTTACGAATTAATTCCGAAACGTCAGAGTTCTCTTCATTTAAAGTTAATGTTTTTTGGAGATAAGTCCGATAAACTTTATCTAAGAATTTTAATGACAAGGGACATCTTAATTGTGTTAGAGAACCTAAAACGATTTGTTCAAAGATAGTCAATTCACGCTCGAAATCATATTTCTTTATGCATGACATAATAGCATGTATGCTAAAAATTTGAAAGCTGATATTTTTAGACAAACTCTTTTCATCTAATTCGGTTTGATAGCTTTCGAAAAATGGTATGTTTCTTGATTATCTGGGCGTAAAAATTTCTGATTCCACGTATATGGATTAGTAATTTCAGATTTTGAAAGGAACTTAATAACTTCATGTTTGTCTTTATTGGGAACCGCGACTATTAAGTTCACTTTATGCTGTATAAGTATTTTTTTATAAAATCAATATTTTTTCTCATCTAATTCTTCTATGATAAGAGCAACTCTGGGATTAATCTTATTTAGGTATTCAATAAGAGCTCGTTCGAGCTTATAGTCTTCATAATGTATCGCATCTACGCTAAGTGTACTATTAATACAATCAATAATATTTACAATTGTAGAACCTATATTGGGAATAAAAAGGGATGCAATCAAGTGGATATACCATTGTCTTGAGTATCGTCAAAATAACTTCTCGTTTAGGATACTTTTGATATTTTTTTCTCAACTTCTTCAATAGTGACAGCATTAAAAATCTGTCTAAAAAAATTTGTTTTGCAATATTTTTCACTACCACTAATATAAAAAAACTTGTTAATTCCTGGCTATTAAAAAAACTCGGTTGTATATTTTTAAAAAGTAACTTAGTCCGCTCTCATCATCAGACTGGAGTAAAATAATTCTCTTATCTACATTATTTAGAAGGTCCTCCGGAGTAATTTTTTCGATTTACGTAGACTTCATTCATATGCAAATTCTCCTTCTCTACCGATAACTATTTATTATCATTAGTATACCATAAATTCATCTTTAGTAGATTGATTTGTACAATGATTTTTAGTTAAAATTAAATAGCAAACTATGATATTGGTCAACGAGAGCTTAAAACACGATTTTTTTAAATCATATCTAATACTTTTTAATTTAATTACAAACTTGAAACAATGCGGTATTAGTATAGATTGAAGGAAATAAGTACAAATTTATTTGAAAATCAAGATTTCATAGAATTAGCACGAAAAATTTCAATTTTAGAATTGTATTCTCTAATGATTTTTAATCGGTCTTTTTTTAATTTCTAAATGTTATAATAGTATTAACAGATAGGAATAAACTGCCATGATTGGAGATATATAAAATCTTTATGAAAGGTACATGACATAACCAGAATTTGCACTATTTGGGTTATTTCATGCAATAGCCTTAGTCGTTACTAGAACGGGACAAGTTCAATTTCAACGGAACTGATAGATACTATTTGCCAGAAGCTCAACATATCCTATGTCGATATTGTGGAGGAAGAAGAGGTGTTAGATCCAGTTGAAGATTACGAACTGACTTTAAAAATAGGAATTGTCAAGGAGCTAGAGACAAATCTCTTAACTCATCTTTATCGTCATCAAGATATCCAATATATTTTCTTTGATGATGTGAGTAATCCGTAGGTTTTGATGAGTGATGACTTGTCTGTTATGGTTAATACTAACATCTATCTGGTGACTATTTTAGAAAAAAATAACTATTTGGAGAGTTCAGTCAGATTGAGAAGGAAATGATGAAGAAATCCAGAGTGGAATTATCTAATTTAATGTTCTTTTTAGTTAAGGGAGAAAGTTTTTAAAAAAATAAGGGTTAATTAATTTGTTGTTTATCCTAATTTCGTGTATACTAATATGTACTTCTAGTCACGGTTAGTTGTGCTTGATGGAAATAATGATACCTATAGAGATGCGATATAGTGACTGTACCGCTCACTTATTCCTCCCAGTGATTTATAGTAGTGATAGGCTTTCTCACTATTATTATAAGACAAAATAAAGAGCACAACACTTTTTTTCATTCTGTGTTGTGCCTTGAGTGAAATGAAAGGAATGAATTATTAAAAATGAAATTATTGAAAAAGCTTGTTTATAAGTAAACCCATGATGTGGAATTTTTTTATCACTTTGATTTTTAAAATGTAGTATCGTTATTTTATTTATTAAATATTTTTTTATCAATGAAATCAGTATAAAAATGTTATATCTTTTCTTATGTACCTCATAGTTTTAGTGATATTTATTTTTATTTAACTATAAAGACATAAAATACAATCTAGGAACAGTGAGGGAACAACTAAAAAGTAAATTTGGCTTCATCATTTTAAAAAAATATTTGTTTAGTGCATTTGCTTACACTATTTTTTTATATAGTAACATTTAGGTTGTCTATTTCACTGATAGAAAAAAATTCATACAAAAAAATATTTTTGGAGCTGATGTTTTTGAGAATGCTTATATTAGTGGGTTATTATTAATTTTAATAATAGTTTTGTGTATTTCTCGTATTTTTATATACTCTAATTAAAAATTTCTCCCTTTATTGCTATTTGCATTTTTGTGGTACCTTTATTTATAATATCAGTAATTGGGATAGAAAATTCATTATTGGATTGGACTTTTTTTAACATTAATTATACTTACTACTGTTTTGAAATTTATAAATTTTGATATAAGATATTTTTTTATCTGACAGAGAGATAAAAAAATTTAAATCAAGAAGAGGATAAAATTAAGCAACGACTAATAAAAAAATGAAGTATATAGTGTTAGCATACACTCCTCTATTATATTTATCTTTATTAATTTCAGAAAAAGATTTACACAAGTGATTCTTTTCATATATCTAGTTAATTTGCTATCGTCATACCATTTTGAAAGAGAATATATAAGTTATTTTTTTCAATTTTCTCTTTATTTAGTACTTTTGTAAAATTTATATTTATTTTACTTTCAATTATGATTTACACTGAGTATAAAGAAACTATATTCAGATTCATATCAAGATTTTTTTATTGGGTGTTAAGGAGGTAGATAGTTCAATTGTAAATGGTAGATATTTCCAAGCAAACTATAAATTTTTCAAAAATGGAGCATAGATAGGAATCGTTACTATTATGTACATGGTAAATCAATTATTAAAAAAACGATGGAAAAAAATAAGAGTGATGTTTACCATATTACGGAAGATGGAATTGAGTCGAAAAAAAGGGCGTTAGAAAAAAATATTGTTGTTTCAAAAGATAGTTTGAGAGTTGATTCTAATTATTTTATTCTAGAAAAACTCTGAATCTTTTAACAGTATTATGCAGGAAACTAAATATGCTGGGTATAGAATTTTTGAATAAAAGTTGACCATTCTATCTGGATTCTCCCTATTATTTTTGCTAGGTTTATTTATTGTCGTTAGTATTCCAATAGATAATAATATGAAAACCAGTTACAGAGGAGAGTACTATGCTTTTAATATTGAATAATGATCGAACTATTAAACAAGTGAATGAAAATGATAAACTTTCTTTTTCAAAAATCAGGAAATAATTGTGGGTAATAAACGTTATCGTTACGATAATGTTAGCATTACAGTGAGAAATATGGATGATGTAAATATAGGTGAGATCAATACATCATCAAAAAAATAATTGTTATGAAAGATGGGGATACTAAATACTATATTTTGAAAGATTCTGCTATATATAATCAATACAAAAAATGAACTTTGAGCCACAAGGCTCTTTTTTTATTTCTTCTTTTTCATGTGATAACTTCTCCAAGTTTCTTCCGATATACTTTTCTCAACTTGTAAAAATCTATGTCAGATTTTCTCTGGGGGTTTGAGGGGCAGAGTCACCAAGTTATCTTATCGTTAGCTGTCAAAACTGGAAGGTTTTTAGTCAGCTGGCGATATGATTTTTGGGATATTGTGGACACAATATCTGAGCTCGCAAAGACCGAACAAGAAGCAAGTGAGGTCTTTAGGAAGCGTACTGACAATGTGAGGTAGACTTACACTGTCAGGCAAGTAGAATGTTGAAGGGATATCAGAATGGGACAAGAAATTAAGTCAATCCGAAAGCAATTTAGAATTACGAGACAAGAAGAAAAACAGATAAAAGAAATGATGAGGGAACAAAAAGTGGATAGTTTCTCAGAATTTCTTCGTCAAAAACTTATTGAAAAAGAATTATCAGGATAGAATTTTTGAAAGTTGGTTCTCCCTTTGGCAGTCTCAAAAGTTTGAACAGATTAGTCGAGATGTGTATGAAGTTCTGGTTGTCGCAAGAGAAAATCATCAAGTGACTCAAGAGCACGTCTCAATCTTATTGACTTGCGTTCAAGAATTGATTGCAGAAGTAAATCAAGTGCAGCCACTCAGTCGTGAGTTTCGTGAAAAAAATACATGAGATAGGAGGCTACTATGGTTTATCGTTATCGTACCAATCTCAAAAAAAGTATTTCTAACAGATTCAGAGTTACATCAATTGAATGAGCGAATCGACAAGAGTCACTGTCAAAAATTTTTTTCAGTCTATGCCAGAAAAGTTTTTGCTTAATCCCAATATGTCATTTGTCACGATTAATACTGATACTTATGACCAGTTAGTTTTTTTGAATTGAGACGTATTGGAAATAACATCAATCAAATTGCGCGTGCGATTAATCAAAGCCATCTGATTTCTCAGGACCAATTACAAGAATTGAGTAAAGGAGTCGGAGAGTTAATTAAGGAAGTGGACAAAGAATTTCAAGTGGAGGTGAAAAGACTGAAGGAGTTTCATGGTAGTTACTAAACATTTTGCGACGCACGGAAAAAAATATCGTAGGCGTTTAATTAAGTATATTCTCAACCCTGATAAAACGGACAATTTGAAATTGGTATCTGATTTTGGCATGAGCAATTACTTGGACTTCCCTAGTCATGCAGAAATGGTAGAGATGTACAATGTCAACTTCAGCAATAATGACAAGTTGTACGAATCCAGAAACGACCGACAAGAAAAACACCAACAAACTATTCATGCTCATCACCTCATTCAATCATTTTCTCCTGAAGATAATCTGACACCTGAAGAAATTAACCGCATTGGTTATGAGACCATGATGGAATTGACAGGAGGTCGTTTTAAGTTTATCGTAGCAACCCACACAGACAAAGATCATGTTCATAATCACATCCTAATCAACTCTATTGACCGCAATTCAGATAAAAAGTTGATATGGAACTATGCCTTGGAACGAAATCTCCGTATGATTTCTGACCGTATTTCTAAAGTGGCTGGTGCAAAAATTATTGAGAAACGTTATTCCTATCGAGATTATAAAAAATATAGGGAATCTAGTCATAAGTTTGAATTGAAACAACGTCTTTATTTTTTGCTGCAACAATCTAAATCGTTTGATGATTTTTAGAGAAAGCAAAACAGTTGCATGTTCAGATTGATTTTTAGTCAGAAGCATAGCCGTTTTTTGATGACAGATAGAACGATGATAAAAATCAATTCGAGGTCGCCAACTTAGTAAACGAGATTTATATGATGAAGAATTTTTTAGAATGCATTTTGCTAAGCAAGAGATTGAAAGTCGTTTAGAATTTTTGTTGAACCGTGTCAATTCTTTAGAAGAGTTAATAACAAAAGCAAAAAGAATTGAATCTAACCATTGACTTAAAAACAAAAATGTAACTTTTTATCCTGGAAGAAGATAATCAAAAGATAAGTTTGGGTCATCAAAAAAATAAGTGATAAGAAATTATATGATGTCAAATTTTTCAAGATTATTTTTAAAAAAATAAGGAAGTCGGTGATTCAGAAAGATTAGAGAATTTACAGGAACAGTACCATGCTTTCCGAGAAGAACGAGATAAGGATAAAGTATCCACTGAAAAGATTGAGGAAGCCTTTGAGACATTTTAAGGAAAAACGAGATACCGTTCATGAATTTGAAGTGGAACTTGCAGAGAACCAAATAGAGAAGCTAGTTGATGAGGGCATTTATATCAAAGTGTCTTTTGGTATTAAGCAGAGTGGTCTCATTTTCATTCCCAATTATCAATTAGATATTCAGGAAGAAGAGAAACAGATAAAATATAAAATCTTTATACGTGAGACAACCTCATACTTTGTCTATAACAAAGAACATTCGGATAAAAATCAGTATATCAAAGGACGAACCTTGATAAGACAGCTAACCAACGATAGTCGAGTAATACCATACAGAAGATCTACAGTTAAGAGTCTACAGGGAAAAAGATTACTGAGATTAACCTCTTCATTGAATTAACTGAAGCAGGTAAGAAATACCAAGACATTAAAGATGAGTTAGTAAAAAGAAATAGCAGAGATAGATATAAAACTAAATCAAATTAATGAAAAAAATCGCCAACTTAAATAAGATGGCGGAAGTGCTTATCAATTTGAAGAGTGAAGATGTGAGCAGTCGAAAGCTTGCAAGATATGACTTTTTAAAATTAAATTTGCCAGAATCAATTACAGTAGAACAAGTAAGCGAAGAAATAAGAGCGTTTAAAGAGGAGTTAAATCATTATCTTTATGAGTATGAGAACTTAATAAAAATTTAGAAATGTTTGTAAAAAGTACTGAATGATAAGGATTTTTGATAAAAAAATTTAGTATAGAAATACTATTGGAATAACAAGAACTAATCCTATGGTGGTTAAAGATTAACTATCTTTATGCTATTGATTAATATATTTGTCATAGTGCTCTTGGTACTGTGCTTTTTATATTATGTTCTCCTAGAATTTCAAATACCTGAAGTGCTTGTTTCATCTTTTTCGATTCCGTTCGCAAGATTGCACTTAAATTCAAAGTATCCACATGTATATAAGAAGACGGTTTTGTTCATAATAGTTTAATTCATTATTTAGTAATTTTTTTATTTCTTTGATTAGAAAACTACAATTTTTGAAATTCTTCTTTATCAATACTAACAATTAGGCAATTGATTGCCAATTGTGTAACAAGCCGTTTATTTGTCTTATTTAATGTTGAATAGATATAATTTTTTTAACATTTCTATAGTTAATAGGAAAAAGGAGTTATAATTAATTGTTCTTACACAGTTACCTAATAAGATAATTTCATAGTAACCCCAGTTTTTCAACTTTAAAAAGATAATCTGTAGCTGTAATAACTCCTCGTCCGAGGGGAGAAAAATTTTTATTTGTTGTATAGAGAATCGATTTTACCATTGTCTTTTCATAAGGACCCAAGTTATAACTTGAAGAGTTTGATAGTAATTCAATAATACTATCAAAAATTTTTTTGTGAGAGTAGTGTTTTTCGAATATATTGCACCAAGTTAGCGAATGATCCAGTTCTAGTAGAATTATTGTCATGAAGAATAATAAATTCATCCAAAGTTATATGTAATTTATCTAAAAATATTGATTAGTCGAATACAAGAGATTTCTGATTCTCCCCGTTCAAATCTAGAGATTTGAGATTTAGATAAATTACTATCAGCAATTGAACTTAAACTTATTTTCTTCCCTTTTCGAATTTTTTTCTGAGTGTTATACCAAGTTTTTGATTTCATTTTTCCCATATTCCCAACAAAATTATAAGGATTTTTTTATTTATTATACAATAAATATAAAGGGAGGTTCAGTATGAAAAAAACTTTTTAAAATTTACATCAATATTGTTATTGATTATGGATATTATCATTATAGTCGGAGGTTGATTCTTACTAATCTTATACGTAATTCTTAGAGGATATCTATTATGCAAGAAGTTATTATCACAAATAATAAAAGCTGGTTATTTAGTTCGTCTAAGAGACATAGAAGACACCTAAAAAGGGTTGTTACTTATTGCAAAGTTAGTTCCGATAGTGAGAATTAGAAAAACAGTTACGAATCTCAAGTAAGACACTACAAAAGAATATATTTCTAAGCGTTCAGATTGGTAACTTGCAGATATTTATCATATAAAAGGTATATTAGGAACAAAAGTAGGAAAAAGACAAGCTTTTAACGACTAATAAATGAAATGAAAACTGTTATATTTCACTGATTGCTGTCATATAAAACATATTTTTATGAGTGACGTATTTACTTTCATTGTATAATCACAATAGAAATACTATTTTTAGTTTTACTAAAATCTAGAATATTTGAAAACTAATTGACTTACTTATATATGAAAACATCCTAATCTGCAACAAGGAGAGGAAGCAATGAAAAATTTAGGACAAATCTTATTCGAGAAGCTAAGGGCCTCTCTCTTTATAATATTGCTAATGATGAGATTTCTACCTCTCAGTTATCTAGATTTGAAAATGGATATACAGATATTACTCTTAGTAAATTACTTTCAGTTTTAAAGACACTGGACGTATCTTTAGAAGAGTTTATGTATTTAGGGCGTGGTTTTCATAAGATGAGTAATTTCGAGGTAATTGATAAGATAAATAATTATTTTTTTATAAGAACAACAGCCCAGCCTTGAGAAGACTCTAATTAATTGTATAGAAAAACGAAGAGGAGAAACTAAGTAAGAAATTAACAATAATTTTTGATTAAGTTAAAGCTCCAAGAAATTGAGAAGATAATATTGTGACTTCTGAAGAAATTGATTTTATATCAGACTATTTATTCAGCATAGATATCTGGGGTGAATATGAATTAGAGCTATTTTTTCCTCCACAATGGAAATTTTTTTGCCAATCAAGTATTATGATATTAACGAAGAAATGGTGAGGAGAACTGATTTTTATAAACATTTACCGACCCATAGAAGATTAATTACCAGCATGTTATTTAATGCTTTTAGCCTCAGCGTAGAAAGAAATAATATAGTTGATGCATCTTATTATAGAGAACAATTAGTCCAGTTATTTTTTTGATGAAACAGAATTATATGAAAGATTAGTTTTTCACCTCATAGATAGTTGTTACAATTTTTAAGATGACAAATGAATTGAGTAATATTTTAGAGATGAGAAAAGTGTATTGGCTTTCTGAAAAACCTTGGAAAGCATGAGTTTAGTAGATAGATGGGAAAAATATATTGAGAGAGTACTTAATAGTAACTAATTGCAAATTAGGGATGAAAAACTATTAGACCAACTGCTAGTGATATAATAACATTAGGCAGTAGGTCTAATAGTTTTTATAATCAAGGAGGATTAATCATGAAGAAATTATTGAAGTTCTGGTAAGATGTTGTTTTAGTATAGAAATAAGTCTTGAAAAACTGGATTTGAAGAATTATTTTGATTAAACAATTTTTAGTTAGGGTTCTGTTAAGGAATTATAGTATTTAGAGTTACAAGTTTGAATATCGAAAAAGATATTCACTAGAACCGGGGTGGTTGTAATGAGTGTATTAGAGTTTATAAAACCTAGAAAAGATTCCGTATATACTCCATTGAATAGTATTAGGGTAAAGCTGACAGATAACTGTAATTGGAACTGCTGGTGGTGTCATAATGAAGGAACAGGTAGTAGGGAACAAAGATTAATAAAAAATATTGATTTTTTCAATGATAAATTTTTTAATGATTTTATTGATCTAACAGATTCTTAAATATTACTGAGGTACATTTGACAGGTGGTGAGCCTAGTTTACATCCAGATATTGACTTAATTATTAAAAAATTGAAAGAATATAATTTTGTTGTTAAGATGACCTCAATTGGAGGTAAAAAGGAGGTTTTTGATAAGATAATATCTTCGGGAATAGATGGAATTAATTTTTAGTTTACATGCGGTAGATACGGTTGAAATGTACAACACTCAAGTTAATCGTTCTAATAGATGGGTAGAGCAAAATCATCGGAAGTTAAAAGAACTAATAGAATATGTAAGTAGAAAAGGAGTTCCTGTAAAGATAAATACTGTTGTAGCCAGCTCTGAAGATTTCGGTAGAGCTTATGAAGTGATGAAGTGGGCTAGTAGCCGCAACATTGCCATAAGAATCTTAAACGAAGTTGAAAGCAATGAAAAATCTATTAGTGCGATTAGAAATTTTTTGATTCGTTAAATGGTATTGAAATAAGTAGGAAATATATCAAAGGAAGTTCATCTGGAACTATTTTTTATAATGTTCCTAATATTGGTGAAGTGGGATTTAAAATACTGATTCCAAACTACTTGCACGATATGTGTAAATGTTGTAGAATTAGGGAAAAGGGCAGATGTGGTGAATATTTTTATGGAATACGATTAGAAAATTTGCTTGGTAATTACAATATTAGGCTTTGTGTCCATAAAACATCACCAGAAACTTACTATAGACTGAGTGAATTTAAAGAGACTTCAGCCTTTTGAAGAATTGAGAGAGTAAAATTAATGAATGAATTAGAAGTTAGATTTGAACTTAATGATGAGAGGGATTATAATAATGCTATTTCATATTTAGAAAAATCTTATAAATTTAAGTGTGAAAATAAGCAAGTTGATGAATATTTTAAAACAAAAGGAAGAGAATTTGAAAATGATGAGGTAGGTAGCTTTATTTACAGAATTCGTCAAGAAGCTGATGATAAGGCATGTGTTTTCACAAGAAAGATACGATAAAAACAAGGATATGGAGTGAAAGTGAAATAGAGTTGGAATCTGAAAAACTAGAATTTGTAAAGGAATATCTTGCAGATGGTTTTTCAAATATTTTCACAATAAGTAAATATAGAAAGACTTATCATGACGTATTAGAAAATAAAACGATTAATCTAGATAAGATTGATGGTCTTGGGTTTTATCTTGAAATAGAGATTTTAGGAGATTTTTCAAAAGAAGATTATAATAATTTTTATGAGAAAATGTGCGAGAGTTCTCGTTTTTAAATTCAAAAAATAGAAACAAAGGGCTATGTCCAATTAATGAGAGAAAAATGGACGTAATTGAAATTATCAAACAGTTTTTATTTTTATGGTCAAGAAAATGGATTTCGAAAAACTACAAGAAGGTAAAGTTGTTGAGACCTAGAGGGTCAGAGACTATCTTTAATATGTCTGCTATTTCAGAGCATATTAGTTTGTTTGATATGCTATCTGAAACTGGCTGCGTGGAAAAATATGTAACAAAACAGCTATCATATTTTTCAAATAAATTAGATGGCGTCGGTATTAATAGATTGACTAATCCGATGGAGGTTGGCTTATCATTTCTAGTTAAGAATTGCAAAAGAACCGGAAGAGATGATTTATCATGCTTTAGCTTTTTTGCAAAGCATTGGTTTATTTACACACCGTATATATGTACGATGTGATAAAGAATTAGAGTTTCGCAGATGGTACATAAAAACAGGAATACCATCTGAAAATATATATGAATGGAAAAATATTGAGAAATTTCATATAGGAAAACAGAGACCTACAGGTAATTACTCTTACTTATATTACAAGTATCTTAATGGTGTAGTTCCGTTCGGAACAATTGCAACTATATATAGAGATGGAAACTACCATTTTGATGTAGTTTTTTATGCAGAACGTTTAGCAATGATTCTAGAAGAAAAAGAATCAATCTGGGGAATTTCCGAAATTAATTTTTTGTTGCCAGTTGTGTCATCATTGCCTATTGATTTTTTAAATGTTAATAGATTCGTTTTACTTTTTTAGAGTTTTTGGTTTTTATTAATTCATGGTGGGATAGGAGAAATTTCAAATAAAAAAACAGGGGTATTTTTTTAAAAATTATACGTGAATTAGCTTTTTATTAGATTCAAAAACTATCTCCAATTTATCAAAAGAAAAATTAGTTGACTTATCTTCTAATCTTGTTCACAGTTTAGGTTATACTGATTTGAACTATTCAGCAGAAGAGACAACTTGAGGAAAGTATAGAAAAATAAATTATTTCTCTATTGATATAGCAAAGAGATTGAATAAAGTTGAAAAACATGCTTAGGAATCAAGAGGTTAATTCAATTGATTTCAGAAAAACTAAAAAGGAGAATACGGAATATTTCCTGAATGGATAGTAGCAAAATATTCTGATATTCTCAAGGATAGAGAGTATTCATATAGAAATAAAAAAACGGAATTCTATTCGAAGTTTAGCCTTTAGGAAACGATAATAGACTAGTAGATATTGATGAACTATTAGGAGAAAAAATGTCTAAAATACTTGTTATTGGTGGTTTCTCTGAAATACACAGAGCACTTATAATTGTAAGTTAACATTGGTTTGTGAATCTTCGAAGATAAAAACCATATTTTAAAGATCTTTATGATGAAAGTTCTTGCTTTTAACAGTTTTAAAAATGAAGTTCAAATTATTGAAACAGTAAGTAAGGCTGTTGAATATTTAGGAGACTATCAATCGATAATTTGTATGTTTGAAAATTTACAAGCATTAGCATACAAAATAGCTGAAAAAACAAAGATACCTTTTAATATCAATGAAACTCAAATGATGGTTATAAATAATAAGTATGCATTGAGAACTTACTTGAAAAATTCATTCTTTGATAACGTTAACTGTGAAATGATTGAGAATAGAGATGATGTGATAAGATTTGTCAACAAAAATGGCACATCAATCTTAAAACCGATAGATGGTACTGGAAGTCGAGCAATCTATAAAGTTGATTCATCAAACGTGAAGGAAATAGTGAATCAAGTAGAGATTTCAGATGAAACGTTTATAATTGAAAAATTTATTGAAGGTGAAGAATTTAGTATAGAGGCTATAAGCGTAAATAGATCAGCATCATATTTATGGTATAACAAAAATTAAAAATCTCGAAACATTTGTTGAGATTGGCCATATTGTACCTGCTAATATTTCGACTGATTTAGAAGATATAATTAACAACTATATGGGGAAACTATTATCAATTTTGAAGGTTACAAATGGTCCAACTCATACAGAGATAATTATCACAAACAATCAAAGAGATTCATGTTGTCGAAACTCACTTTTAGATTAGGGTGGAGGTATGATTTCGGAATTATATAGAAATATTAGTATAAACCATAATCCTATAGAGATAGCAGCCCTATCATCTGCCCAACTTTTAAATGATTTTGATAATTTTGTCTTTTCTTCTAAATTTGTAGCTATTTATTTTGAGGAATTTGAAGGTGAAGTAATTAAAACAGTTACTTTTAGATGATCACTATATTGAAAATCATAAAGATATTATCGCTGACTGAATTATATGTTAAAGCGGGGGATAAGAGGAGAGAAATAGGTAGCTCAAATAGGATTGGTCATGTGATAAAAACTTCAAACGATTACAATGAGTTAATCTCAGGTAGAGAAAAGACATTGAATTCCTGTATTGAAGTACTGTATGAATAGTCAATTTTGGAGGTGAAATATGTCTGTAGTGATTATTGATCGTGAAGGTAAGTCTAAACATAATTATTTAAAATGGTTAAATGATTTTGACCAAGAGGTATATATCTTGGGCTATCTCGAAACGATAAATAGTTTTTCTTATGATAAGGCTATAGGTTTTCCTGAATTTGAGACCAACGGAAATGTTGAGCAATTTATTTATGAATTAAATAAAATCGATCCTGTTACAAAAATTTTAGCTTTTGAAGAAGGTAGTATTATTCGAGCTGCTTGTATACGAAAAAATTTGGGAATAAAAGGTCAAACACTTGAAGAAGCACTATTGTTTAGAGATAAATATCTAATGCGGAAAAAACTTTCTAAAGAAGGTTTTAAAATTCCTAAATTTAGAAAAGTAGATCACTTTATGGATGTTGTGTCTTTCTGTGAACAATTTGGGTATCCTGTGATTTTGAAACCAAGATGGGCTCAAAAGTGTTATCAAAATTGAGAATAAAGATTCGTTGTCAGATGTTCTTTATAATATTTTCGCTAGATGATTACTTGGTTGAAGAGTATGTGAGTGGACAGCTATATCATGTTGTGGATTTTTAACGGTCAATCGATAGAGTTTTTCTTATGTAGTATGTATGTCAAAAAAATTGTTTAGAAGCTATTTGAAGAGGGATTTGGTCTTGGTTCAATAATGCTTTGATATTGACTCGAATGAAGACAAGTTATTAAAAAATTATACTGCAGAGATTTTTAAAAAAATTTGAAGTTGATTATAATACGATTTTTCATGCAGAAATATTTATTGATAAATCTAGTAATCCAATACTCTGTGAGATTGGAAGTAGGCTATGAGGGGGTGAATATACAAAAAAATATTATTAAATCATTCTCAATTAATTTGGATGAATATTTGGTAAAAAGAGAGTTAGGCATTCCCTTATAATATAGGCAACACTTCAAGTGTTAGGCTTTCTGGGAAAAGTATGGATACCGGCACAAAAGGGATATGTGAAGTCTATTCCAATATTGGATTTGGATGGGATTATAGAGATACAAATTAAAACAATATGAAAATGTTCGCTTTGCTGGATTACAAAAACAGATGGATTACTTATTAACTGTTAGCTTTTTTGGGAAGAATTTGGATGAACTTCTTCAAAAAGCAATGGATATAAAGAATTTTTATAGCAAGTCAATTGATTGGTCGGAAACTATTACTGATACATGGTTTACTACTTAGTAGTTAGAGTCTAATTTTTATCTGCATAAGATTAAGAATATTACATTTTTAATAGATACGAGAGAAATTTAGTTCAATTACTTGGTGAAGTTAGTTGGTATTACAGATATTTCAGCTGATGGAGCTTTTTAAAAACTCCTATTTTTATAAAAATCAGATTCTATAAAAAGTGGATAAATCAACATTTCCATCCTTAGAATTTTTGGGTTTTAAAGGCTCTTTTGAAGGAGTAATACTTTCAAAGTTATTTCATAGTTTTTTCAACCATTATTTAAGGTGTCTTATAACACTAATAATGGTAATGATAGGTTGTAGATATACTTTATTATTGTTAAACTATGATGAAATTAAATAGTGCCTATACAAATTGTGGTAGCATTTAGACATTGCTAATGGAGGACCTGAAAAAGATAATATGAGGTAATATTAATGGAAAATAAAAACAAAGAATATAAGTTATCTTGTCATGAGTAAAAGGGGTATCTAAAATCGGAGATATCATGTTTGACTTCGCTAATAATACCTTTCTGGCTGGACTAAATCCAACATCTTTTATCGTTGGTTGCCATTTATCAATCATTAGAAAAAGGTGATCGGGGTTCTGATTCAATTTATTCGGTGGAGTCATTGCAGATAGTTTTAATCGGATTATCATTGGAACAAATTTCTTTATCTGGGATCGCTTGCATAGTTCTATCATTAATCTCAAAGAACAATGGTTAGTTTATGCGATTGTTATCACAAATGTCATATTGGCTTTTTATGAGCGCATTTTTCAGGACTGTCCTACAAAGGCTTTTTACGAAAAGAAGTCGTAAAAAGAAGATAGTATTTCCAAACTAAATTCACTATTAGAAACAACGAGTACTGTAATAAAAGTAACGATTCCTATGGTAGCAATCTTCTTGTACAACATTCTAGGTGTGCAGGGGTGCTATTATTGGATGGATTATCCTTTCTAATGGCAGCTTTATTGATTTTTATTTGATTACACCCTGTGAATGAAGAAGTAGATACAAAGGAGGAAATGACAATAAATGGAGTCTTTAACGACTTAAAAGTAGGATTCAAGTATGTTTATAGCCATAAACCAATCTTTTATTATTATCATTCTTTTCTGCTTTGGTTAATTTTGTTCTAGCAGCCTATAATTTATTATTACCTTATAGTAGTCAAATGTTTGAAGGAATTTCAGATAGACTTTATGGAAGCTTTCTAACAGCGCAAGCAATTGGTGGTTTTTGGGATCGATATTAAGTGGTTTTTGTCAATAGATCTTTGTCAAGTAGACGTTTACTTCTCTTTTCAGCGTGTTCAGGCTTAATGTTAATGCTAACTGCACCGCTTTATTTTATATTCCATAACCTCATTATCCTAATTTTTTCTCCAGCGTTATTTAGTCTATTTCTTTCCATTTTTAATATCCAATTTTTCTCTATTGTTCAAAGAGATGTACAGATAATGAGTTTCTTGGCAGAGTCTTTTGAATTATCTTTTTCAGTAGCGATCCTTTTTATGCCACTAGGTACCGTTTTTTTCTCAGTAGTTTTAAATCCTAACAATACTTTTAATATTTTTATTATTGGTGTATCTATTACGGTATTATCGCTAATATTCAGCACGCTATTGAAGAGGTATGATAGAAGTTGATAGCTGATAAAAATAGCTGATACAGAGAATTTAGAGCGCCTTTGGAATATATTTTTGGAAACATTTAATCAATCACAGTTGAATGTGAAGGGCAATCTGTTTTAGAAGAATACAATCAAGATACCATTATGCTATTACTTTAGTTCAGTTAAAATATTGAGAAGTATTACTTTTATTGAGAAAGCATCACAAAGGATTCCAATTAATTTTTAATGATTTTTCTAATCTAATTTTGTGGTTATTGACAAATTTGCTTTGGATCCATGGAGTGGTTTATATACATCTGTTAATGCAACGGATAATTTTTATTGATAAGTGAGGGGGTGGCTATTATTCAACCTTTAGGTTCTGAAAGTAAGAGATTCACATTAGAAATATCATGTTGACCATTTTTCAATTTGCTGGTTAGCAGTAATCTGAACATCATTAATTCCTTCCTTAACAAAAATTATGCGACTTTTGTTGCACGGATTACTGCTGATTTTTAATAGCTTATAACATTTTTTTGTTTTTAGACGGTTAATAGATTTTTGACCGTCTTTTCTTAATATTGTCTTACCTATAATAGATATGCTTACGAGAAGTGTTTAATAAATTAATTTTAGTTCAAAATGTCCAGTTTGGACAGTTTGAAAGATTTCCTGGTTTTATATATTATACTTTTCTCAGGAGAAAGCTAGATGTACAGACGTTTGAGAGATTTGAGGGAAGATCACGATTTGACCCAAAAACAAATAGCTAAAATACTTTCGTTTACAAACTCAGCTTATGCTAAAATTGAACGGGGTGAGCATGCCTTGACGGCAGATGTATTGGTAACTCTCTCAAACTTTTACGATGTCAGTACAGACTATCTATTGGGATTGACAGATTTTCCTGATAAAATTCGCTTTAGAAAATAATCTCCTCAATTGCATAGAGTGTGAAAATGAGGAGATTTTTTATTTGTTCTTTGACAATTGAATAGTCCAAAATGGTACTTTCCTCATTTGTGGAGCAGATTTGAATGGCTCGCCATGATAAGAGCGATTTTAAAACCATCAATAAAATAGAGCGATACTTTATATGCCATGATACAAATGATATACAATGATACTTCTGACCGTTCAGGCTGCCACCGTAAAAGAGCAGTAAGTGAAATTCTTATGATGACTTCATCAGTCATGCCATGGAGGTGAAAATATTTTTTAGGAAGGATGATGTCATGAATATAAAATATATATCTGTCGAAAATTCCACTGTCGAATGGGCCGATAAAAGGGAATTCTAAAAAGATGGGATGGTTTAAATCAATATACATTGAACAGATGGATTAAAGAAATGCGAGAAAACAGAACATTTTCCATGTATGTAATTAACCCAACCCATAAACTTGTTTTCATTAATCTAGAAGGATTTGAAAGTTTCTAAGATGGAAGCAAAAGCGGACAAATAAGGAAGTCATGGTATAATATAGGGTAGTTATTTATTCTATACAACAATGATTTATTTCTTTTTAAGAGTTAAGAGGAATTAAATTATGTATTATGTAACTAAAACAAATTCAAAAGGGCAAACCCTTATATCAAGTGGTTGAAAAGTACAAAGATCCACTAACAGGAAAGTGGAAATCAGTAACTGTGTTATACTAAGAATACTAGTAGGGCGAGGAAACAAGCTGAAAGAGAGGTTCTTGATAAAATAGATAGACTAACCACTTCATTTTGAAAGTCAGTATAGTCCTGAACTGATTACAACATTTTGGAGAGTTAAAGAAAATTGGTTTCAGACTTTGGTGTGTCTCTGTTAAAACCACAAACAATTCAGAGAGAACCACTGGTTATAGAAGCGTCTTGGGAAAATTATAGGAGATGATTTTTGTTAGACAGGATTACTCCACTTCTGATGAAAAATAGTCTCAATAAATATTTAGAAATGTATGATGCATCGCCTTCAACAATGACTCATATAAAAAGTACTTGTAATAAGATTTTTAATCATGGTGTGTTATATAATGTCATTAAGTTTTCCAATGACTGCGGTAAAACTAGATATTTCACTAGAGAAAAGGCGTAAAAGCAAAAAGAAAGACATGATTCTAAATTTCTAGAAATCTGAATTACATGCATTTTTGATGTGCTACGTCAATGCAGAAATGCAAACTATTATGATCTTGCTATAGTATTGTTGCTTACAGGTATTCGAATTAGTGAAGCAGCATTTTTACCATCAGATATTGATTTTGAAAAAGGAATCTTGCATATTGATAAGGGCACTTCAATATCACTGTTTAAAAAGTTGAACAATTTTCATTTTGATACAACTAAAAACACTCAATTCAATTAGAGAAGTAGCTTTTTGCCTGAAGCTGCAAGGCGAAGCTATTAAAAGGACAATACAGAGAAATAAAGAGTTTGATGCTTATATGGAGAAACATCCTCGTCCTGCCTTTACACATTCTGAAAGTGTATTTAGAACAGAATACGGCTCTCCAATAACATCAAGTACTTTTCGTCAAATTTTGAAACGAATAGAAGGAAAATTATTGACAAATTGTTTAAGTGACTATGGTTTTAAGTGGGTAAAACATGTTACTCCCCTATCTCGTTTAGGCATATGCATATTAGTTACCTTCAAAGTAATGAGATGCACATAGCAGTGAAAGATGTTATGACTAGGTAGGACACGCTAACTTTGAGACAACACATGGGCTATACACATAATATAAATCGTTCACAAGAAAATACTGTAAAAGCCTTAAATCAATTTGTAGAAAATCACAATTTCCATTTTGAAGAATTGAAAAGTTATACCTGTAAATATTCCAGAATGATTGAAAAATTTATTGAAACTAGTGATAATAGCAATACAAAAGTAGAATTAGTGTTGATGAGTTCAAAGACTTGTTACATCTTTAGTCCACGTTACTCACTCTAAAAATATTAGTTTCAAATTTACTATTAAAAATCAAA
>BNJT01002162.1_pt1 | contig 107923 bp, 126 predicted proteins | sample 8540491 | NCBI WGS metagenome assembly BNJT01 (sample SAMD00202455, study PRJDB9452) | human saliva metagenome | host: Homo sapiens
ATTCTATCATTCAAGAGTCTCAGGTATAGAAAACGTCTAAAAAGCTACTAGAAGGCTTAGTTGTTTTGGTGCTAGTTTTTGAAAATTTCTCATAAATTTATAGGAAATAGTATCCTAAAAAAAGACTGTAAGTATTTTTTTGATTCTTACAGTCTTTTTCTTGCTAATATAGTATAATATAGTTAATAGGTTTAGATCCTTATTCTACAAATTACTCATATTTCTAGTAGAGAATGAATTATTCTTCTTAGCTGTATGTAGTTCAAGTTATAAATTACTAGTTATAAAAATTCAAAAAGGAGAATCGCATGAAACGAACGAAAAAAAGTAGTAGCCATGGGACTGTGTTTACCCTTATTACTTGGATTGGCAGCCTGTCACCAAAAATAATACGAGGACTGAAGCTACAAATCAGTCACAGACCAGTTCAGATAAAGTTCCTTGGACGGCTTCATATACCAATCTTAACAATCAGGTCAGTACTGAAGAGGTCAAATCTCTCTTATCAGCCCACTTGGATCCAAATAGTGTTGACGCATTTTTCGATCTTGTTACGGACTATAATGCGACTGTCGGCTCCACTGGCTTAAGTGGTGATTTTGCCTCCCTTTACAAAGACAGAGTACGATGTAGAGAAAATCAGCAATCTCTGGAATCAAAAAAAGGGTGACTTTGTCGGAACCAACTGCCGTATCAATAGCTATGCGCTCTTAAAAAATTCAGTCACGATCCCAAAAATTGAAAAGAACGATCAGCTTCTTTTCGTTGATAACGATGCTATCGATAAGGGAAAGATTTTTGATGCGAAAGATAAGGAAGAGTTTGATATTCTATTTTCTAGGGTGAAGACGGAAGCAACGACGGATGTAAAAATTCACGCGCAGAAGATGGAGAAATTCTTCTCCCAGTTTCAATTTAATGACAAAGCTCGAATGCTGTCAGTTGTGTTGCATGATAATTTGGACGGAGAGTTTCTTTTTGTCGGGCACGTTGGTGTTTTAGTGCCAGCTGATGATGGTTTCTTATTTGTAGAGAAACTGACTTTTGAAGAACCTTATCAAGCTATTAAGTTTGCGAGCAAGGAAGATTGTTACAAGTATTTATCCACCAAGTATGCGGATTACACAGGTGACGGCCTAGCTAAGCCTTTCATCATGGATAATGAAAAGTGGGTTGAAGGTTATTAAGCTGGGAAAAAGGAGAATCAAATTGGAAACAGTAATAGCGCTTTTTAGTTGTCATTCTTATCGGATTCTGGGCTGTAAACATTCTCAAGCCTCGTAAGTCAAATAAAAAGGAAAGATTTATGGGCTATACTCAGCGCTATGATATTGACGGCGAGGGCTATCAGTCAGAAGTTTGGGAAGCGACAGAAGACGATGATTAGAAATAAGGAGGAGAGTCCAAAAAAACAGTATTATGCCTTTTTCAAGAAAGGTAACTAGTAAAAATCAGTGTTATCCTAAGAAATGAATAGGAGGAAACATTATGGGAATGATTGCAAATTATCGATATTTAACTGACAAAAGAATTAAGCCAAATAATGCGAGATTCTCGGCAGGAAGGGGATTTGCTTGACGTAGTAGAGGATTCAACTATGGAAAATGATACGTCAATAGATATTGACAAAATGTGGGACGCTTACTCTTTGTTATGACGGGCTTTAGTAGTTCAGAATTTATGGATGACGATCGCTTTGAGAGAAGCTGTCTTGGGAGTGACCCCTTTAGAAAATGTGTCAGAATATATAGCCTATACTGAAAAGCCAAAGATAGCTGAGATTGTTCAAGCTTTAGATAATTTTGACATGGATAGGGCTCTGGCAGACTTTAGCATGGAAGCATGCAAGAAGGCAGATTTATACCCCGATATTTGGGATTATCTTGATGAAGAGGAAGAAATCAAGGATGATATTCGAACCAGCTTTTATAAAAATGAAAGACTTTTACAAGAAAATCTTAACTCTCAGAGGGAATGTCTTAGTGACTATTTGCTAAGTGCTTTTACCAACTGTTAGTCAGGTGCGTGATGAATGCACATCTAGAAAATCGTACACCCGATGATTTGTCTGGTGAAGGAAATATTCCACCGTGTAGTCGGACGGGATAGATAGAAATTGGTTATAGAATTTGTGATCTTAATAAATTTTAAATATTTAACATGGAGGTTTTAAGAGATGGAAAAAATTGAATGGGACAAGGTTAAGACTCGCTTAGATGCTTTGCTCGTCATTGATGAGTATCGAACAGATCCAGACAATGACTGGCTTCGATTGATAGTTAAGACTGAGGAAAACTGTGGAATCCGTTACCTTATCGACAACTGTTCTGGCGATTCTCTAGATGTGATCTTTACTGATAAAATAATCCTTATAAAAGGCTTTGATCATGAAAGCAATTTAAGTCAGTTTGCTGCGGACGAGTGGAATCAGGACATCATAGACGGATTTTATAAAGGACTGGATGAAAAGTATCAAAACCTATACTCAGAAGAGCAAAAAGATGAAACAACTTTCTTTATCTGGTATGACGGTCAAATGCATCAAAATAAGGACCAAGATCAGGATGGTGGAGAATGGTTATTATCCTATTTCTTTGAAAGTTTTGAGCGATTTCATGAGTTTGTGACGGATTACTATTCAATTACCGTAGATGAGGACTTACTTAGAAAACTTTACAATCAAGGACAGCTTTCAGAAGTAGAATTGGAGCAGTTGATTCATACTTCCTAGACTGAGGCTTTTTATGAAGCGAGACAGAAAAAAAGTTAATTATAGCGATTTTTAGCTTATTAAGATGAAAATCGGCTTAGCAAGACCGCTAGTCTAAATCTAATGATTGTAGTTCATCTTTCTTGTAGCTATAAGACTTTAAAACGATTTCTTTTCTATCGTCACATAATATTTCACGAACAAAAAAATGAAATTCTTTTAAAAACTTTCACAAAAAAACCTTTACAAGCTCTTGTAAACATGATATAGTTATAAGGCTTAGAAAAATGAGATGATGTTTTCTAGCAAATATAAACCCGAGTAAAAAAATGCCTACGGACAGGCAGGGGTTGAATGCCGAAGCGTGGTTGAAAAAGCCACATTATTGATAGGGTTAAAAGCCTACTTTTTATAAGTTGATGTTAGGACACTTGTCCTAATTCATAAATTTTAGTGTGGTGAAAGCACACGTCATCTTGATGAAACGATCAATAAAGTACGTAATATTTGCTACTAGAGAGTTAGGAAACATCAGGAACAGACATACTCAACAGAAACCAAAAATAAACACGTCAGAAGATTGCAGAGCAGGTGAAAACCTGCTCTTTTTTCATAAGTCAACCTTTGGTCGCACTCATTTTTTTGAGGCGCTACAAATACTGTAAAGGAGTATGTTTTGAAAAAGTTAGATCAGAATCAAGCCCCTATTTATGAAGGTCTGATTAAGCTACGAAAAAAAAGGATCGTTCCCTTTGATGTACCTGGTCACAAACGAGGAAGGGAAATCCAGAACTTGTTGAATTGTTGGGAGAAAAAAATGTGTTGGCATTGATGTCAATTCGATGAAATCCCTTGGATAATCTAGGACATCCCTATTTCGATTATTCGGGATGCAGAGGAGCTGACTGCGGATGCTTTTGGAGCCAGCCATGCTTTTTCTAATGATTGGTGGAACCACTTCATCTGTTCAAACTATGATTCTTTCCACCTGCAAGGCGGGAGATAAGATTATTCTACCACGTAATGTCCACAAATCTGCTATCAATGCGCTGGTTCTATGTGGCGCCATTCCCATCTATATCAAGATGAGCGTAGATCCCAAAAATCGGCATCGCCTTAGGTCTTGAAAATGACCGTGTAGCACAAGCTATAAAGGAACATCCTGAGGCCAAGGCAATTTTTGATTAACAATCCTACTTACTACGGAATCTGTTCAGACCTAAAGGGGTTGACAGAAATGGCTCATGAAGCTGGCATGCTTGTTTTTAGTGGACGAAGCCCATGGGGCTCATCTGCATTTCACTGATAAACTTCCAATTTCTGCTATGGACGCAGGAGCTGATATGGCAGCAGTTTCCATGCATAAGTCTGGAGGGAGTTTGACCCAAAGCTCAGTTCTTTTGATCGGAGAGCAGATGAATCCTGAGTACATTCGTCAAATCATCAACCTGACCCAGTCAACATCCGCCTCATACTTGTTGATGGCTAGTTTGGATATTTCACGTCGCAATCTAGCCCTTCGTGGTAAAGAGTCTTTTGAGAAGGTCATTGAGCTATCCGAGTATGCTCGTCGTGAAATCAATGCTATCGGTGGTTACTATGCCTACTCAAAAGAGTTAATAGACGGAGTGTCCGTTTGTGATTTTGACGTGACAAAGCTGTCAGTTTACACTCAGGGTATTGGTTTAACAGGTATCGAGGTTTATGACCTCTTACGGGATGAATATGACATTCAGATCGAGTTTGGGGATATTGGCAACATCTTAGCTTATATTTCCATCGGTGACCGTATCCAAGACATTGAACGCTTAGTTGGTGCTTTAGCTGATATCAAGAGACTCTATTCTCGAGATGGGAAGGACTTGATTGCTGGAGAATATATCCAGCCCGAGTTGGTGCTGTCTCCACAAGAAGCCTTCTATTTAGAAAGAAAAAGTTTAACCTTGGATGATTCTGTTGGACAAGTCTGTGGGGAATTTGTCATGTGTTATCCTCCAGGGATTCCAATCCTAGCACCAGGTGAACACATTACACGAGAAATTGTAGACTATATCCAATTTGCCAAGGAACGTGGTTGCTCCCTCCAAGGGACGGAAGATCCAGAAGTCAATCACATCAACATCATTGAGAGAAAGGAGAACTAGATGGATTTATGGTTTTCTGAAGTTCATACTCCAGATGTGAAATTATCCCTGAGAACAGCCAAGCAACTTTACACTGGTAAAAGTGAATGGCAGGATATCGAAGTCTTGGATACGCCAGCTTTTGGGAAAATACTGATTTTAAATGGGCATGTATTGTTTTCAGACGCGGACGATTTTCGTCTACAACGAAATGACCGTTCACGTTCCCATGGCTGTCCATCCCAATCCCAAGAAAGTCTTGGTTATTGGGGGTGGTGACGGTGGTGTTGCCCAAGTATTAACCCTCTATCCAGAATTGGAACAAATCGATATTGTGGAACCGGATGAGATGCTGGTTGAGGTTTGTCGAGAGTATTTCCCAGACTTTGCTGCAGGGCTAGATGATCCTCGTGTCACCATTTACTACCAAAACGGGCTACGCTTTTTGCGAAACTGTGAAGATGACTACGATATTATCATCAACGATGCGACAGATCCATTCGGACATACAGAAGGGCTCTTTACCAAGGAATTTTACGGCAATAGTTATAGGGCTCTCAAAGAAGACGGCATCATGATCTATCAGCATGGGAGTCCCTTCTTTGACGAGGATGAGTCAGCTTGCCGAAGCATGCACCGCAAGGTCAATCAAGCCTTTCCAATTAGCCGGGTCTATCAGGCCCATATCCCAACCAGTCCTGCTGGCTATTGGTTGTTTGGATTTGCATCGAAAAAATACCACCCTGTCAAAGATTTTGACAAGGAAGGCTGGAAAAAACGTCAGCTTTTCACAGAATACTACACTGCAAACTTACACGTGGGAGCCTTTATGTTGCCTAAGTATGTAGAGGATATCTTAGAAGAAGAGGAAGGAAAAAAATGAGTCGTTTACTAGTTATTGGATGTGGGGGTGTTGCCCAAGTTGCTATTTCAAAGATTTGTCAAGATAGCGAAACCTTTACAGAGATTATGATTGCTAGTCGTACCAAGTCAAAAATGTGATGACTTGAAAGCTAAACTAGAAGGCAAAAACAAGTACAAAGATTGAGACTGCTGCACTTGACGCTGACAAGGTAGAAGAAGTGATTGCCCTGATCGAAAGCTACAAACCAGAAGCCGTTTTTGAACGTAGCTCTACCTTATCAAGATTTAACCATTATGGATGCTTGTTTGGCGACTGGAGTACACTATATCGATACTGCAAACTATGAGGCAGAGAACACAGAAGATCCTGAATGGCGTGCTATTTATGAGAAACGCTGTAAGGAGCTTGGTTTTTACAGCCTACTTTGATTACTCATGGCAATGGGCTTATCAGGATAAATTCAAAGAAGCTGGATTGACTGCACTTCTTGGTTCTGGTTTTGACCCCAGTGTGACTAGTGTCTTTTTCAGCTTATGCTCTCAAACACTACTTTTGACGAAATCCACTATATCGACATTTTTAGACTGTAATGGTGGGGACCACGGTTATCCATTTGCGACAAACTTTAACCCAGAAATCAATCTCCGCGAGGTTTCTGCGCCAGGTTCTTACTGGGAAGATGGAAAATGGGTCGAAGTCGAAGCTATGTCTATCAAGCGTGAGTACGATTTCCCTCAGGTTGGTCAAAAAGACATGTATCTCCTTCACCATGAAGAAATCGAATCATTGGCGAAGAACATTCCAGGCGTCAAACGGATTCGTTTCTTTATGACCTTTTGGTCAATCTTATCTCACGCACATGAAATGCTTAGAAAACGTTGGTCTCCTTCGTACGGATGCTATTAACTTTAACGGCCAAGAAATTGTGCCAATCCAATTCTTGAAAGCCTTGCTTCCAGATCCCGCAAGCCTTGGTCCACGCACTGTTGGTAAAACCAATATCGGATGTATCTTTACAGGTGTCAAAGATGGCGTCGAGAAGACCATCTACATCTACAATGTTTGCGACCATCAGGAATGCTACGCAGAGATTGGTTCACAAGCTATTTCTTACACTACAGGCGTTCCAGCTATGATTGGGACAAAATTAGTTATGAACGGTACTTGGAAACAACCTGGAGTTTACAACCTTGAAGAATTGGATCCAGATCCATTCATGGAAGCTTTGAATGAGTATGGCTTGCCTTGGGTTGTGGTTGAAAATCCACAAATGGTGGACTAATGAAGCTAGAACAAGTACCAACACCAGCTTATGTCATTGACTTGGCAAAGTTAGAAGCCAACTGCCGCATTCTACAATATGTGCAAGAAGAAGCCGGTTGCAAGGTTTTGCTTGCCCAGAAGGCATATTCTCTTTACAAAACCTATCCCTTGATTAGCCAGTATCTGTCAGGTACGACGGCTAGTGGACTCTATGAGGCCAAGCTAGCTAGAGAAGAGTTTCCTGGTGAAGTCCATGTATTCGCGCCAGCCTTCAAGGATGCGGACCTGGAGGAATTGCTTGAGATAACAGACCATATCGTCTTTAACTCGGAGAGACAGTTGCGTAAACATGGGGCTCGTTGTCGAGAGGCTGGTATCAGTGTCGGTTTGCGTATCAATCCTCAGTGTTCAACCCAAGGAGATCACGCGCTCTATGACCCTTGTGCACCAGGTTCTCGTTTTGGAGTGACAGTAGATAAAATTCCTAGTGATTTGTTGGATTTAGTGGACGGTCTTCATTTTCATACCCTTTGCGAGCAAGGTTCAGAGGATTTAGAGACAACTTTGAAAGCTGTAGAAGCGCAGTTCGGTTCGTACTTACATCAAGTCAAATGGCTCAATCTGGGTGGAGGACACCACATCACAAGAGAAGACTACGATGTGGATTTACTGATTTCTGAAATCAAGCGTATCCGAGAAACTTACAATCTTGAAGTTTATATCGAGCCGGGTGAAGCCATTGCGCTCAATGCAGGTTATCTAGCCACTGAGGTATTGGACATTGTAGAAAACGGTATGGAGATCTTGGTTTTAGATGCCTCTGCGACCTGTCATATGCCTGACGTACTGGAGATGCCCTATCGCCCTCCTTTGAGAAATGGCTTTGAAGCGCATGAAAAATCCTATACCTACAGACTTTCTTCCAATACCTGTCTGACGGGTGATGTGATTGGTGATTATAGTTTTGAAAATCCTGTCCAAATCGGTGATAGACTTTATTTCGAAGACATGGCTATTTACTCCTTTGTTAAAAATAATACCTTTAACGGTATTGGATTGCCAAGTCTCTATCTTATGGACGAGCAAGGAGACTGCAGCTTAGCCAAAGCTTTCGGCTATCAAGACTTTAAAGGGAGATTATCATGATGGACAGTCCAAAAAAATTAGGCTATCGTATGCCTGCAGAATATGAACCCCACCATGGTACCCTCATGATATGGCCGACTCGACCAGGTTCATGGCCTTTTCAAGGCAAGGCGGCTAAGAAAGCCTTTAGCCAGATTATCAAAACGATTGCTCAAGGGGAAACAGTCTACCTTTTGGTGGAGCAGGACTCTCTATCTGAAGCCAAATCTTATCTTAGAGACAAGGTCGTTTATTTAGACATTCCCACCAATGATGCCTGGGCGCGTGATACTGGGCCGACTATTCTCGTCAATGATAAAAGAGAAAAGTTGGCAATTGATTGGTCTTTCAATGCTTGGGGTGGGGCTGTAGATGGTCTTTATCAAGATTATGAAGATGATGACCAAGTAGCTAGTCGTTTTACTGAGACCTTGGAAATGCCTGTTTACAGTGCCAAACCTTTTGTACTAGAAGGCGGAGCGATACACAGCGATGGTCAAGGCACGATTCTCGTAACTGAAAGTTGCTTACTTAGTCCCGGTCGTAATCCTCATCTAAGTAAAGAGGAAATCGAGTATACCTTATTAGAGAGCCTTGGTGCTGAAAAAGTTATTTGGCTTCCTTATGGTATTTATCAGGACGAAACCAATGAACATGTTGATAATGTTGCTGCCTTTGTTGGTCCTGCCGAGCTTGTTTTAGCTTGGACATATGACGAAAGCGATCCCCAGTACGCCATGTCAAAAGCAGATCTCGAACTGTTAGAGCAAGAGACTGATGCAAAAGGCCGTCCTTTCACAGTTCATAAGCTTCCCTATCCCAGCTATTCGTCAGGTTGTCACTAAAGAGGATTTACCAGGCTATACCTATGAAGAAGGGGAAGAGGAGCGTTATGAGGGCGAGCGTCTTGCGGCTTCCTATGTCAATTTCTATATTGCCAACAAGGCTGTCTTAGTTCCACAGTTTGAGGATGTAAACGACCAAGTGGCCTTAGATATCCTCAGCAAGTGTTTCCCAGACCGTAAAGTTGTCGGAATACCAGCCAGAGATATTCTCTTAGGTGGTGGCAATATCCACTGTATCACCCAACAAATCCCAGAATAGGAGAAAAAGATGAGAAATGTAAAAGTTGCAGCGATCCAGATGCAATGCGCCAAGGATGTGGCAACAAATATTCAAACAGCTGAACGTCTAGTTCGACAAGCTGCTGAGCAAGGAGCACAAATCATTCTCTTGCCCGAATTGTTTGAACGTCCTTATTTTTGTCAGGAACGCCAGTATGACTACTACCATTATGCCCAGTCCATGACAGAAAATACAGCCATTCAGCATTTTAAGGAGCTTGCTAAGGAGCTAAAGGTCGTTTTACCCATTAGTTTCTATGAAAAAGATGGCATTGTCTTGTATAACTCTATCGCTGTCATTGATGCTGATGGGGAAGTGCTGGGTGTTTATCGAAAGACCCACATACCAGATGACCATTATTATCAAGAAAAAGTTTTTTATTTTACGCCTGGCAACACAGGTTTCAAGGTTTGGGATACTCGCTATGCTAAGATTGGTATCGGTATCTGTTGGGATCAATGGTTTCCTGAAACAGCGCGCTGTCTTGCATTGAATGGTGCTGAATTACTCTTTTATCCAACAGCCATCGGTTCAGAGCCGATTTTGGATACAGACAGTTGTGGTCACTGGCAACGTACTATGCAAGGTCATGCAGCAGCAAATATTGTTCCAGTCATTGCGGCCAATCGTTATGGATTAGAGGAAGTCACTCCAAGTGAGGAAAATGGTGGACAGAGTTCTAGTATTGACTTCTACGGTTACTCATTTATGACGGATGAAACGGGAGCTATTCTAGAGCAAGCCGAAAGACAAGGAGAAGCTGTTCTGTTAGCCACTTATGACCTGGATAAGGGAGCAAGCGAGCGTCTAAACTGGGGCTTGTTTCGAGATAGAAGACCCGAAATGTACCAGCGAATTACGGACTAGAAGGTAAATTTCATAATAAATTTTTGATATTCACGCCTGTCTTACAAAAATGTAAGATAGGCTTTTTAAATGTAAGATGGGTGTACGATTATACGTAGAGATGTATGCTATACTCTATGTAGATCAAAAAGAAAGAGGTTTATTATGAAAAAATGGAATGCGACGCAGTTGAAGTATCTGATGGTGGCAGTAATGGTTCTAGACCATATCCCTCATATCACAGGAATCGTTTCTCCTCTGTGGGAAGGTATTTTCCACGCCTTGACCCGTTGTGTGGGAGTTTGGTTTGCCTATATGGCTATGGAAGGATTCATCCATACTCGAAATCTGAAAGACTATCTCATCCGCCTTTGGAGTTGGGCGCTTATCATGTTTGCTGGAAATAGCCTACTCAATGCCCTATTTTCCTCTAAGGGAGTAATGGTCACTAATAATATTTTCTTAACTTTGGCCATCGGTGTTACCATGCTTTGGCTTGGATTTTCCCAGAAAAGAGTTGGATCAAAAAGAGAAGTTATGTCGTCGAATTGGAGTTGCTGGTCTCTTGATTTTTCGGTTGTCTTTTTTTACTGAGGGTGGCATCACTATGCTACCATTTCTCTTAATTAGTTACTCTTGTCGAAATCGCAAGGGATTGCGAAATCTTCTCTATACTCTCCTTTGGGCCTTCCTGTTAGTGACTTCTATCCATACCTATGATACTTGGTACCAAACCTTGGAAATGATGCTTTACAATTCCGAATGGCTCTTTATCACTGTCTTTCCTTTTATGGCCTTGTATAATGGACAGCGAGGAAAGGAAACTAGTTGGAGTAAATATTTCTTTTTATATTTTCTACCCAGCTCATTTATGGATCATAACCTTGATTGCTTATTTAGTTAAGTAGATTCAATATCCATTAGCTCCTTCTTACTTATAATGTGAGAGGAGCTTTTCTGTGTCTGGAATTCCTAACAAAACATGTTATAATAGTTTTAGAAAGGACGATGTTTATGGCGAGCATACTTGTAATTGAAGATAATAGTGAAATTCAGGAAATTTTAAAAACCCTTCTTATTGAAGAACACGAGGTGATACAAGCCTTTTTCTGGCACAGAAGGTATCATGCAATTTGACAAAGGTGGCATTGATCTCGTTCTGCTAGATATCATGCTCCCTGGGAAAAATGGTGACCAAGTCTTGCAAGCTATTCGACAAACTAGTCAGACTCCGGTCATCATGCTCACTGCTTTGGGTGATAAAAAGCTCATCAGCCAATATCTCCTAGATGGTGCCAATGATTATGTAGTAAAACCTTTTGATTTGGACGAAGTCTTTGCCAGAGTCACTGTTCAATTACGCCAAAGTGGTGAACATCAGTCAGAAGATCGAAGAGAAATTGATAACCTCGTGCAAAACTTTAAAAAAATATCCAGTTCGATGCGGATAGTTTTTGAAATAAGCAATTCTACTGAAACCATTCGCCTTGCAAAAGAAAGAGTGCCAGATTCTTCAAAGCTTGCTCCAGTATCCTAAAAAGATCTTCACCAAAGAAGAACTCTATGAATTGATTTGGGAAGAAAGTTACCTGCCTGGAGACAATACGCTCAACACCCATCTAAGCAATCTCCGTAAAAAAACTGCATCAACTGGATCCAAGTCACGAATACATCGAAACCATTTTGGGGAGTTGGTGTACGATTAAAAGGAGACAAATAATGAATTACATTTTGATATCAATATTACTCCTCGTTAACATCATTTTATCAGTCTCTTTGATTCGCTATTATATAGCAATTAGAGATTTAAGCAGACAAATTGAAGAAAAGATTCGCTCTGGTAGCATGAAGAGGATCGGGATAAATTTCTTTTTCAAAGACCATTTTGCGTCTACATAACCAAATTGAGAATCTATTTCAAGAGGTGGAGCAAAAATCAGCTCATCATGAAGCATGAAAAAAACGCACCCTAGATATGGCAATCAGTAACATCGCTCATGATATTCGGACACCTTTGACAATCGCTTCAGGATATACTCAGCAACTAATTAAAAATCCTGAGCCTAATCCAGAAACGTTAAACAAAATAGCCCATCACCTTGATTTGGTTTCCAAACGTTTGGAGGCTCTCCTTGAATATCGTCATTTGATGGAAGGAGCAGTCAAACCGAAACTGGAAGAGCTTGATTTATCAACCTTTATAACGAAGAAGACTTTTAGCTTATTACGACGTTTTTCAATCTTCACAGATTGTTCTTGATTTTAACGTTGAACCAGGATTGAAAACGACGACTGATGAGGACTTGCTTGATCGAATTATACAAAACCTCCTTGGAAATGTTCTCAAGCACGGCAAGGAGAAGGCTCGACTTTCTTTGAAAAAGGAAGAAAATAGGCTTGTTTTGGAAATTGATAATCTAGTCAAAAAACCTATCAAGAATATAGACAATCTCAGCAATCGTTTTTTTATTCTGAAAAATATGTCGGATACTGAAGAATCCTCTGGTTTAGGTCTCTATATTACCGAGGAATTGGTTCATCTTCTTGGAGCGGATATGAAGCTAGCCACTGATGGAGAATGGTTTTCAGTCTTTATTTATCTTTAACAGAAGAAACCTCCTCTATATCCTAGAGGAGGTCCTTTTTATAAGCTTTTCTTCTTGAAAATAGTCAGTCCACTGAAAGAGAAGAAAAGTATGACTGTTACGCAAACCGTGATGGTATAGAGAATAGCTTGACTATTACTAGTCATAGCATAGGCAAAATTTAAGTTTAAATATCGTAGAATTTCAATGTCTGGGAAAATAAACATTGGCATAGAAAGGATGATAGAGCTAATCAGATAACCAATAAATACGGCAAGATAAGAATGAGTCAGGTAGAGAATAAAGGAAATAATCGAAAGCCAAGCGAGAAGGCAGAGAAATTGAAGGAAAATCATTAAGAGGAGATTAGTAACAAAACCATCAGGTATCGTACCAAGTCCGTTTAGTAGAGTTGAGGGAACAAAGCAATCACAAGGCTGGCGATGAGTTGTAAGAGAGCGATACTTGCTAGAACAAAGGATTTAGCAAGGAAAAACTCTGTACGAGAAACGCCAACTGTCAAACTATTTTTATAAAGCTTGCCGATTAAATCGACCCCAAGAACTAAACACACTAGAATAATGCAGAGAAAAACGAGGTTTGAATCATTGCTAGACGCATTGATAAGAGCTTCTATCCCATTCCAACCATGGGTAGGAGTCTCAGGTGGTGCTGTTTGAACGGACATTAGATGTCCTGTAGCGCCAATAGTAGCACCCAGTAACATAAGTACAAAGAGAATGAATTCTGTAATCCAGAATCCTTTGGAGCGGAAAAGACGGTAAAAATCTGCTTGAATGGTATGTATCATGATTTTTCTCCTATTCTACCAATTGTGTGAAGTATTCTTCTAGGTTTTGACGGGCAAAGTATATCTCATCAATAGCAACATCGGCCAAAGTTAGTTGCTTAAGAATCTGTTTGGCATCTTGTTCATTACCAAAGATATGGATTTCATTTTCTGGATTAACAACCTTGAACTGGAGTTGGATTTGTTCTTTCAATACTTGACAAGCTCTTTCTTTATCGCTTGTTCTGAGTACAATATAATCCTCACTTAGTGTTTCAAATTCAGCTTTGCTGATTTCACGGATAATCTTACCTTGATCCAAAATTCCAAAGCGATTAGCTAGGAGATAGAGTTCTGACAATATATGGCTAGAGATGAGAATGGTTATGCCTTTTTCTTGATTGAGCCGTTGAATCATCAGACGAAATTCTTTGATTCCAATCGGATCGAGACCGTTAATGGGTTCATCAAGAATAAGGAAGTCGGGTTTAGATAGAAGAGCAATAGCGATACCAAGTCTTTGTTTCATTCCTAGCGAGAAATCACGAAAGACTTTCTTACCTGTATCAGACAAACCTACATAATCCAGTGTTTCTCGAATGACTTTATCAGCATTTGGAATATGGCGAATCATACAATAATATTTCAGATTTTGATAGGCTGTTAAGTGATTATGAGCTACAGGTGATTCGATAACTGAACCCACTCGAGATAGGGCTTTGGTCCACTCATTTTCCGATTGACTAGAAAAGAGGGAAATAGTTCCTTTATCCGCAAACAGTAGTTGCGTGATGATTTTGATAAGAGTAGTTTTACCTGCTCCGTTTTTTCCAATTAGACCATAAATATCTCCCTCTCTTATCGTTAGACTAAGATCTTGAAGAATAGCTTGTTTACCAAATTCTTTGGTCAGTCCATGAATTTCAAGTACTGTTTTCATGATTCTCTCCTTTTTATTTATTTTGATAACTTTAGTATAAAGCATAGAAATCAAAGAAAGCTCAAGTATTTCTAAAGAGTTTCTAAAGTTTTCAGATTTTTAAAATGTCAAAAACCCAGTTAAGGATTTAACTGGGGATTTTCTCTATAAAATATACTTCTCAATGGCACGCGCGACGCCGTCTTCTTCATTGCTGGCTGTAACGTCATTGGCAAGGGATTTGACATGCTCACTAGCATTTCCCATAGCAATACCAAGGCCTGCAAACTGGAGCATTTCGATATCGTTATTGGCATCGCCCATGGCCATAATTTCTGAGGGCTCGATCTTCAAAATCGCTGCTAGTCGAGAAAGAGCAGTAGCTTTTGTGGTTCCAAGTGGCATGGCTTCATAAATGACAGGCTGCGAACGAACGCCGCTAAATCGTTGGCAGAGTTTTGTAGCAAAACGCTCTTCAAAATCATCTGTTTGTTCTTTAGTGCCTAAAAACATGCCTTGGAACATACGATACTTACCACTGGTGGCTTCCTCAAGGGAAATTTCAGTCAGGTCTGAAAAAACAAGTTTGGCATCATTTTGAACGATTTGATTAGGCTTACCACCGAGGACAAAGTAATGTTCTTCATCAAAGAGAGTCAACTGGACGTCGCTTTTTTCAGCTAGGTCATAGAGGTATTCGATATCAGCTGGGCTGAGTTCTTGCCAGTCAACTAGACTCCAGTCACTGGTCTTATGGGTTGAGCAACCGTTATTGACAATTACGTACTCGTTCTGGAGGTCAAGTCCTAGTTGTTTATAGTAGGGGAGGACACCGAAAAGCGGGCGACCTGTACAGAGAACCAGTTTGACACCTTTTTCAATGGCCTGGTGAATGGCAGTGATGTGGGCTTGAGGGATTTCCTTGGCTTCATTAAGGAGGGTTCCGTCCATATCCAAGGCTAGTAGTTTAATCATAAGACTTCCTTCTTTATCTTTTGGTATTATTATAGCATATTTTGGAGAAGATGATGGTCAAAGGGACAGGAGCTAATTGATTATACAGTTTAGGACGTTTCGATGACAATTCAAGATTTGAAGAGGATATTTTGCAAAGATATGCTATACTAAATTTGTTATTTAATTAAGCAAACCGCTCTATTCAATAATTTAGTCAAGAAAAACTGAGGGTTTAATATGAAAAAACGAATTATTCAGATTTTACTAGCCTTGTTAGTAATTATTTATAGAAAGACATGGTTTTGGTGGATTTTTAATCATTTTGCAGGTAGGCTTGTACCTGCTAGTAGAGAATTTTTTCAAATTCTTGCTTTTTTAGAGCTCATCGTTACTTTTATAGCTATTCTTTATTTACTAGTATTCGAAGGTAGGAAAATTCTTGAGTTGAAGTGGAAATGGAGATATCCAGTTTATTTGCTTCTTGCTTATGGAGTCAATCATCTTTCAGGTATTGTGTTTTCCTTTTTAACCCCAGCAACGTCCAATCAAATGGCTTTAAATGAATTAGTTGAGATGACAGGGCGACAAGAGTTACTATATTTATTGCTTATTACTTGTCTGCTAGGACCAATTACAGAAGAATTGGTTTATCGAGGAGTTCTGATGAATACATTTGAAAGATTCACCTTGGTATGGAGATGTTTTACTATCAGCCTGTGTCTTTGGCTATGTGCATGTTTCTGATGGTATAACACCACTTGCCTTTTTCACCTATGCAAGCGGAGGAGCGATTGTAGCATTCCTCTACCGAAAAACTCATTCTCTCTATTATCCCATTTTGCTCCATATCATGATTAACATTTTAGCATTTTGGGAATTATGGGTACTCTTGTTATCTGGTAGTTAGTGCTTAGCAATCAGAGGCTGGGACAAAAGTCCTAGCCTCTAAATTTTCTTTGGATTGTCGAGCAAGACGCAGTGGTTGAGTGGGCTCTACTACGCTGATTGCATCAGCTTTTACAGCTCTACTCAACTGTGCGGAGGTGGGACGACGAAATCGAATTCTAGCGAATTACCGATTTCTGTCCCACCCTCTTTCTTTTCTTCAGAAGTTTTAAGAACTCTCTATCTATAGGATTGGTAGTCAAAAAATGGTATAATAAAAGGTAATGAAAAAACAAACGAGGCAGAGATGAAATTACTGTATACTGATATTCGGACTTCTTTGACAGAAATCCTAACCAGAGAGGCGGAAGAGCTGGTTGCTGCTGGCAAACGGGTCTTCTACATTGCCCCCAACTCTCTTTCATTTGAAAGGAACGTGCCGTGCTGGAATGCTTGTCCCAGCAGGCTTCTTTTGCTATTACCGTCACGCGCTTCGCTCAAATGGCTCGTTACCTGGTTTTAAATGACTTGCCTACAAAGACCGGTCTTGATGACATCGGGCTTGGGATGGCTTTTTATAAATGTCTTGCTGAACTTGATCCCAAAGAGTTACGAGTTTATGGTGCTATTAAACAAGACCCTCAATTTATCCAGCAGTTGATTGAACTTTATCACGAGATGACGACTGCTCAGATGAGCTTTTTAGACTTGGAAAGTTTGACCGATGAGGACAAGCGAGCAGATTTACTCTTGATTTTTGAGAAAGTAACGACCTATCTCAATCAAAGTCAATTGGCTCAAGGAAATCAGTTGTCCCATTTGATTGAGGCTATTGAGAATAACAAGGTAAGTAGTAATTTCAGTCGGCTTGCCTTGGTTATCGACGATTTTACTCGTTTTTCTGCCGAGGAGGAGCATGTGGTGGATCTGCTCCATCGTAAAGGTGTTGAGATTGTTATTGGTGCTTATGCAAGTAAGAAAGCTTATACTAGTCCCTTCGCCGAAGGCAATCTCTACCAAGCCAGTGTAGAATTTCTTCATCATTTAGGTGCCAAATACCAGACGCCTGCCCAAGACCGCTCTCAGACTCATGAGAAAATGGATAGTTTTGACAAGGCCTCTCGTTTGCTGGAGTCTTCTTATGACTTTCAGAACTCACCTTGGATGTCGATGAGAAGGACCGTGATAATCTACAAATCTGGTCTTGCTTGACACAAAAGGAAGAGTTGGAGTTGATAGCCCGCAGCATCCGTCAAAAAATACATGAAAATCCAGGCTTGAGTTACAAGCATTTTCGGATTCTGTTGGGAGATGTGGCTTCATATCAGTTGTCCTTAAAGACCATTTTTGACCAGTACCAGATTCCTTTCTATCTTGGTAGAAGCGAATCTATGGCTCATCATCCCTTGACCCAGTATGTGGAATCTATTTTACGTTTAAAACGCTACCGTTTCCGTCAGGAGGATTTGATTAATCTCCTCAGAACAGGCTTGTATACTGACCTCAGTCAAACTGAAATTGATGCTTTCGAGCAATATCTCCGCTATCTTGGTATCAACGGCTTGCCAGCCTTTCAGCAAACCTTCACCAAATCCCACCATGGAAAGTTTGATTTGGAACGCTTGAATGCCATTCGTTTGAGAGTTTTGGAGCCCCTTGAAACTTTGTTTGCCAGCCGGAAACAGAAGACCGAAAATCTCTTGCAAAAGTGGAGTACTTTTCTAAAAAATGCTGCTTTAAGCAAGCAGATGCAAGGTTTAACATCCACTATGGAAGCTCCTGAACAGGAAAGACAAGCCGAAGTTTGGAAAGCTTTCTGTCACGTTTTAGAACAATTTGCGACCGTTTTTGATGGTTCACAAGTTAGTCTGGAGGACTTCCTAGCCTTGCTCCACTCTGGGTTGAGCTTGTCTCAGTATCGCACCATTCCAGCGACAGTGGACACTGTTCTGGTGCAGAGTTACGATTTGATTGCACCACTGACTGCTGACTTTGTCTATGCCATTGGACTAACTCAGGATCATTTACCAAAAATCGCGCAAAATACTAGCCTTTTGACAGATGAAGAAAGACAAAGCCTAAACCAAGCGACAGAAGAAGGAGCACGATTGCTGATTGCAAGCAGTGAAAACCTCAAGAAAAATCGCTATACCATGCTTTCTTTAGTCAATGCTGCCCGTAAGCAGTTGATTTTGTCAGCACCAACTCTTCTCAATGAAAACGAGAGCAAGGAATCTGCCTATCTTCATGAATTGGTAAGTTTTGGATTTAGCAGAAGAGAAAAGAGAATGAACCATAAAAATCTTAGCAAAGAAGATATGGGTTCTTATCACAGTCTCTTGTCTAGTCTCGTTGCCTATCATCAGCAAGCTGCTTCTAGTAAATGAACAAGATTTAACTTTTGTCACGGTCTTAGCGCGTGTCATGGGTAAAAAACTAGATCAAAAAGGCCTTACAAATCCAGCTATCCCAACTAGTCCAAGTAGCAAACCATTAGAGAAAGAGACCTTGCAGGCTCTCTATCCAGCTGACAAAGAGTTTTACCTGTCTACCTCTGGTTTGACGGAGTTTTATCGCAATGAATACAGTTATTTCCTCCGTTATGTCTTAGGTTTGCAGGAAGAATTGTGCCTTCGTCCAGATGCTCGCAGTCATGGGAATTTCTTGCATCGTATTTTTGAACGTGCCTTGAAACTGCCTACTGAAAATCCATTCGACCAACGTCTGGAGCAAGCTATTCAAGAAACCAGTCATGAACGGGAATTTGAAGCCATTTATCAAGAAAGTTTAGAAGCCCAGTTTACCAAGGAAGTTCTTCTCGATGTCGCTCGGACTACTGGGCACATCCTTCGTCATAATCCAGCCATCGAAACCATCCAAGAGGAAGCAACATTTGGCGGCAAAGATCAAGCCTTTATTCAATTGGATAATGGTCGCAGTGTCCATGTGCGAGGCAAGGTTGACCGTATTGACCGCCTGAAAGCTGATGGAGCACTAGGGGTGGTGGACTACAAGTCTAGTTTGACCCAGTTCCAGTTTCCTCATTTTTTCAACGGGCTTAATTCCCAACTGCCAACCTATCTTGCTGCTCTAAAAAGAGAAGGGGAGCAGAACTTTTTCGGAGCCATGTACTTGGAAATGGCTGAACCAGTCCAATCTCTGTTAACCGTTAAAAGTCTGGCAGGTGCAGTAGTAGAAGCCAGCAAGTCAATGAAATACCAAGGCCTCTTTTTAGAAAAAGAAAGCGGTCATTTGGGCGAATTTTACAACAAAAACAAGGCTAATCAGCTGACCGATGAAGAATTCCAGCTCTTACTGGACTATAATGCTCATCTTTACAAGAAAGCAGCTGAGAGGATTTTAGAAGGCCAGTTCGCTATCAATCCATACACAGAGAACGGAAGAAGTATTGCCCCATACGTCCAGCAACATCAAGCCATTACAGGATTTGAAGCCAATTACCATTTGGGTCAAGCTCGTTTCCTAGAAAAGTTAGACCTAGCTGCTGATGGCAAGCGTCTGGTCGGAGAAAAAAACTCAAGCAAGCATGGTTTGAAAAAAATGAGAGAGGAGTTGAATCGATGAAGCCTATTTCCTTCTTAACTGAGGAAGAGATTCAAAAACTGCAAGTAGCAGAAGCGAGTTCGAGCAAGGAACAGAAGAAAACAGCCGAGCAAATCGAAGCCATCTACACTTCTGGTCAAAATATCCTCGTTTCAGCGTCTGCTGGTTCTGGGAAAACCTTTGTCATGGCCGAGCGCATTCTGGACCAATTGGCGCGTGGTGTGGAAATCAGTCAACTCTTTATCTCGACCTTTACCGTCAAGGCTGCGACTGAACTCAAGGAACGCTTGGAGAAAAAAATCAGCCAGCAAATCCAAGAAACCGATGATGTCGATCTTAAACAGCACTTGGGACGACAGTTAGCAGACCTCCCCAATGCTGCCATCGGAACCATGGACTCCTTCACACAAAAATTCCTCGGCAAACATGGCTACCTGATTGATATCGCACCAAATTTTCGTATTCTACAAAATGAAAGCGAACAGTTAATCTTAAAAAACGAAGTTTTTCATCAGGTGTTTGAAGAGCATTACCAAGGTGAAAACAAAGAGAACTTTAGTCGTTTGGTGAAGAATTTTTGCTGGTCGAGGCAAGGATGAACGTGGTCTGCGTCAGCAAGTCTACAAAATTTATGACTTTTTACAATCTACTAGCAGCCCTCAGAAATGGCTGAGTGAATCTTTCCTCAAAGGATTTGAAGAAGCTGATTTTACTAGTGAAAAAGGAAAACTGAATGAGAAAATCCAGCAGGCGCTTTGGGATTTGGAAAGCTTTTTTTCCGTTATCATCTAGATAATGATGCCAAAGAGTTCCCCAAAGCTGCCTATTTAGAAGCTATTCAAGATGTTTTGGATGAAATTAGCTCCTTAAATCACGAGTCTGATAGTCAGGCTTATCAAGAAGTGCTTGTTCGTGTTGTCGCCATCTCAAAGGAGAAAAATGGACGGGCTCTAGCTAACTCTAGTCGAAAGGCTGATTTGAAGCCACTTGCAGATGCTTATAACGAGGAGAGAAAATCCCAGTTTGCAAAACTTGGACAGCTAGCTGATCAGTAACGATTCTTGACTATCAAGAGCGTTATCATGGAGACATTTGGGAGCTAGCTAAAACTTTCCAAAACTTTATTAGTGATTTTGTGGAGGCTTATCGTGAGCGTAAACGCCAGGAAAATGCCTTTGAATTTGCTGATATCAGCCATTACACCATTGAAATTTTAGAGAATTTCCTACATGTCCGTGAGGCTTATCAGGAGCGATTCCATGAAGTCATGGTCGATGAGTATCAGGATACCAACCACATTCAAGAACGGATGCTGGAATTGCTGTCGAATGGTCATAATCGCTTTATGGTGGGGGATATCAAGCAGTCCATCTACCGTTTCCGTCAGGCAGACCCACAGATTTTTAATGAGAAGTTCCAACGCTATACGCACAATCCTCATGAAGGCAAGTTGATTCTCCTTAAAGAAAATTTCCGTAGTAGTTCAGAAGTGTTATCCGCAACCAACCATGTCTTTGAACGGCTCATGGACCAAGAAGTCGGCGAAATCAATTATGACAGCATGCACCAGCTTGTTTTGCCAATACCAAACTAACTCCCAATCCTGAGAACAAGGCAGAATTTCTTCTCTACGATAAGGACGACAGTGGGCAAGAGGACGAAGAGAACCAAGTTGAAACAAAACTAACAGGTGAAATGCGCTTAGTCATCAAGGAAATCCTGAAACTCCATCAAGAGAAAGGTGTAGCCTTTAAGGAAATTGCTCTTTTGACTTCCAGTCGCAGTCGTAATGACCAGATACTCCTCGCTCTGTCTGAGTACGGAATTCCTGTTAGAACAGACGGAGAACAGAATAATTACCTCCAATCCCTAGAAGTACAAGTCATGCTAGACACTCTTCGTGTCATCCACAATCCCCTGCAAGACTATGCCTTGGTTGCGCTTATGAAGTCTCCAATGTTTAGCTTTGATGAGGACGAGTTAGCACGCTTGTCTCTTCAGAAAGCAGCTGATAAAGTCCAGGAGAATCTTTATGAGAAACTGCTTCATGCTCAAAAACAGGAAACTGAACTGAAGGACTTAATTCACACAGCTTTAGCGGAAAAACTAAGCCAATTCATGGATATTTTGGATTCTTGGCGCTTATATGCCAAAACCCACTCCCTTTATGACTTGATTTGGAAGATTTATAACGATCGTTTTTACTATGATTATGTTGGAGCCTTGCCTAACGGTCCTGCCAGACAAGCCAATCTCTATGCCTTAGCTTTGAGAGCAGACCAGTTTGAAAAAAGTAATTTCAAGGGCTTGTCTCGTTTTATTCGAATGATTGATCAGGTTTTGGAAGCACAGCATGATCTTGCAAGTGTAGCCGTCGCACCGCCTAAAGACGCAGTGGAACTCATGACCATTCACAAGAGTAAAGGTCTGGAGTTTCCTTATGTCTTTATCCTCAACATGGATCAAGATTTTAATAAGCAAGACTCAATGTCTGATGTTATTCTCAGTCGGCAGAATGGGCTTGGTGTCAAATACATTGCCAAGGTGGAAACAGGAGCAGTGGAAGCGCACTATCCTAAAACCATTAAACTCTCCATTCCCAGCCTTACGTATATGCAGAATGAAGAAGAACTGCAATTGGCTAGCTATTCTGAACAGATGCGTCTATTGTATGTTGCCATGACGAGAGCTGAGAAAAAGCTTTATCTTGTCGGTAAGGGTTCTCGTGAAAAGCTGGAAGCCAAGGAATACCCAGCAGCTGAGAGCGGAAAATTAGATAGCAATACCAGACTGCAAGCCAAGAATTTTCAAGATTGGATCTGGGCTATTACCAAAGTATTTGCCAAGACCAATCTCAACTTTAGCTATCGTTTTATTGGTGAAGACCTGCTGACCAGAGAAGCTATTGGTCAATTGGAAAACAAGAGTCCTCTACAAGATAGCTCTCAAGCAGATAACCGCCAGTCGGAAACCATCAAAGAAGCCCTTGAAATGCTAAAAGAAGTAGAAGTCTATAATACTCTTCACCGTGCGGCTATTGAACTCCCTAGTGTCCAAACTCCAAGCCAAATCAAGAAATTCTACGAACCCGTTATGGATATGGAAGGGGTACAAATTGCTAACCAAACTCAATCAACTGAGAAGAAATCAGCTTTGATTTGCCAGATTTTTCAACTAAAGAAAAAGTCACTGGAGCTGAGATTGGTAGTGCCACCCATGAACTGATGCAGAGAATTGACCTCAGTCAGCAACCAACACTTGCTAGCCTAAAAGATACTCTCAAACAAGTTCAAACCAGCCAAGCTGTCAGAGACAAAATCAATCTTGCTAAAATCCTAGCTTTCTTTGATACGCCACTTGGTCAGGAGATTCTCGCTAATACCGACCATCTCTACCGCGAGCAACCTTTCTCCATGCTCAAACGCGACCAAAAGAGTCAGGAAGACTTTGTTGTTCGTGGAATCTTGGACGGATATCTGCTTTTCGAGGATCGTATTGTCCTTTTTGACTATAAGACTGACCGTTATGATGAAGCAAATCAGCTTATTGACCGCTATCGTGGTCAGTTAGCCTTATATGGTGAGGCTTTATCTCGTGCCTATTCGATTGAAAATATTGAAAAATACTTGATCTTACTCGGCAAAGACGAGGTTCAAGTTGTAAAAGTATAACCTAGAAAGGAGACCTCATGCCACTTCCAGTTAGAAAATCCCTGCATGATGCTGTTTTACAAGCTTCAAAAGCTGATACTTGGGATCAAGCTACCAAGGAATGGAGTGAAGTTTCCTTGATTTTTAATGGCATTGGGCGTAGCAATTGTATCTGCGGAAATGCCATTAAATACGCCTACGAACTCTTTAACAATGTCACAGGACAACGCCTCTTTCCTATTGGCAGTGACTGTGTCCGTCATTTTCATCGACTGACTTTAGAGCAGCAACTGGAAGAGGAAGAAAAACTGCTTAGAAAGGTTGAAAATTTAACCAGAAAGGCTCAGAAAAAGGAAAAAATCAAGGTCAATAAAAGTGACTTTGACGAACGACTTCTAAAATGGTTTTGGGAAAAAGGTGTTTTCAAAGCTAATCGTGGCAATCAATTTGCACCTGAGAAAGATTACCAGCTGTTCCTAGAAGTCTTTCAAGGAGGAAGTTGGGCCAAGGCTGAGCCAAAAAAGAAGGCACGTCTGGAAGAAGTCCTTGAAAAGTGTATCAAACCTTTTCTACTTGGAAAGTCTGATCACCAACTCTACCTTGTCAAACTAGGCAAGGAGAAAAATAGACTACGAGCAGCATTTACGGATTCAGGCAGAGAAAGAACGTAAGAAAAGAGATAAAATTGCCAAACAATACACTGACAATCTCATTCTAGCCATGGGGCCCGCTGAACGCGCCTATCAAGATTACTTTGGCTTTACAGAAACTCTCACACAAGAAGAACGAAAATGGGAGAAAATCCTCTTTGGTAAGAATAGAGAAGAACGGGCTGTCAAGGCTAAACAAAACCAAAAGGAGCTGGAAAAGGATCAGCGAATTGCAAATCAAGATCCGATTGAACGAAAGCAAAAGCAGACTTGGCTTCTCAATTCCTATTTTCGGGATTTACCTGATGAAAAAGCCAGATTTGCTCGACTCTTACTAGAGTATCGAAAAAGTGGAGAAGTACCCTTTTCAGATGATTACATGTCTGAGCATTTAATCGACTTTTTCTACAAGATGAAAGCCTTTGAGTTTGAGATTACGCCAGAACAAGTCCGAGATTTTCTAAAAGAATGCCTTCAGGCAGATCACCTATCTTCAGCTCAATCTAGCTGGATCAGAGGGATTCTTCTCAGCTGCCTTCACCCGTTCTTAGATAGGTTACTCATATAGAAAAAATCCTACCTTGTCTGTGCATGGTAGGATTTATGTATCTCCAAAGATGTACTGGTAAAGTTGGACTACTTTCTGAAAACGTTGCGTATCCATTCTAGTTATTTTTTGAGCATTACGCATCCGAAAATCAAAGGTATACAGTTGAAATGGATTGACAGCACCATCTACCTTATCCGACGAAACAGGAACAAGCAGGCCTTTTTCTGCTAAATGCTTTTGACCATGGGTAATGGGACAGACAGCCACAAAACCAGTTTGCAAGGCATATTCTCTCCTAGAAACAACCAAGGCAGGGCGCCGTTTTTGAATTTCCCGACCAACTGATGGATCAAAGTCAAGCCAAATGATATCTTGCTTTTCAGGAATATACTCAGATTTCGCTGTCAAGTGATCTTACCCCTTGAAAATCATTTGTCATTCTCAAATCAGTAATCCCGTCAAAAGGATCTTTTAGCTTTGGAGCCAAGACAATAACCCCATCAATTCCTTTATAGACAACCATTTCTTGACCTTCTGTCATACCCAAATTCTTAGGAATAGTCACAGTGAGGGAATTCCCCACCTTCCGAGTCTTTACCGTATTCATCAATCTACCTCCACGAAACTGTATATACAAAGTATATACCAAACAGCAAAATAAGTCAAGTAAGTATTATATTACATAAATTAAGTTATGTATTGTATCGTGATTTTATTTTAGTCAAAGCCTGTGCAAAAACACCTAATTTATGATAGAATAGATGGTGAGAAAGAAAACGTTTATTACGTTTTTTTAGTCGGAAAGGGAAAATATTATGGCTACTATTCAATGGTTTCCGGGCCACATGTCTAAGGCTCGGAGGCAAGTTCAGGAGAATTTAAAATTTGTTGATTTTGTGACAATTTTAGTGGATGCTCGGCTACCTTTATCTAGTCAAAATCCTATGTTAACAAAGATTGTTGGGGATAAACCAAAACTTCTGATTTTAAACAAGGCAGATCTAGCTGATCCAGCGATGACAAAAGAATGGCGTCAGTACTTTGAATCACAGGGAATTCAAACCCTGGCAATCAATTCCAAAGAGCAAGTTACCGTAAAAGTTGTGACAGATGCTGCTAAAAAGCTCATGGCTGATAAGATTGCACGCCAGAAAGAACGCGGTATCAAGATCGAAACCTTGCGGACCATGATTATCGGAATTCCAAATGCCGGTAAGTCAACTCTCATGAACCGTTTGGCTGGGAAAAAGATTGCAGTTGTCGGCAATAAACCAGGTGTTACCAAGGGGCAACAGTGGCTCAAAACCAATAAAGACCTTGAAATCCTGGACACACCAGGGATTCTCTGGCCTAAATTTGAAGACGAAACCGTCGCTTTGAAACTAGCCCTAACAGGGGCAATTAAAGACCAGTTGCTTCCTATGGATGAAGTGACCATTTTTGGTCTCAATTATTTCAAAGAACATTATCCAGATAAGCTAGCTGAACGTTTCAAGCAAATGAAAATTGAAGAAGAAGCTCCTGTAATCATCATGGATATGACACGTGCTCTTGGTTTCCGAGACGACTACGACCGCTTTTACAGTCTCTTCGTGAAGGAAGTTCGCGAGGGAAAGCTCGGTAACTATACCTTAGATACATTGGAAGACATCGATGACGACGATTAAAGAAATCAGAGAACTTCTTGCTACGGTCAAAGACCTAGACAATCCCCTTTTTCTTGAACTGGAAAAAGATAGCCGAACTGGAGTTCAAAAGGAAATCAGCAAGCGGAAAAAAGCCATTCAGGCAGAACTGGATGAAGACCTTCGCTTAGAATCTATGCTGTCCTATGAAAAAGAACTTTACAAACAAGGAGTGACCTTAATAGCAGGTGTTGACGAGGTTGGTCGTGGTCCACTCGCTGGCCCTGTAGTCGCTGCAGCGGTAATCTTACCTAAAAATTGTAAAATCAGAGGCCTCAACGATAGTAAAAAAATCCCCAAAAAGAAACATTTGGAAATTTATCAAGCCGTTCAGGACCAAGCTTTATCAATCGGCATTGGAATCATGGATAATCAAGTCATTGACCAAGTCAATATCTATGAAGCAACCAAGCTCGCCATGAAAGAAGCAATCTCTCAGCTCAGTCCACAACCTGAGCACCTATTGATTGATGCCATGCAGCTTGATTTACCAATTTCACAAACAGCCATCATCAAGGGAGATGCTAACTCACTTTCTATCGCGGCTGCATCTATAGTTGCCAAAGTGACACGGGATAGTTTAATGAAGGATTATGACAACCAGTTTCCTGGATATGATTTCGCTGCAAATGCTGGATATGGAACGGCAAAACACTTAGAAGGTCTTGATAAACTAGGAGTTACTCCCATTCATCGGACCAGTTTTGAACCGATAAATCACTGGTTTCAGCAAATAAAGAAAGTTAAGTTGGAGGAAATGATTATGGAGGAACAGTCAGAAATACTCCGGTCCAAGAAAGAATTTGACTTTGCCTCAAGTACCATATTATCCCAAGTTGGGCGAGGAATTATCGTCGGGCTAGTTGTCGGGCTCATTGTCGGATCTTTTCGTTTCTTAATTGAAAAGGGCTTCCACCTGATACAAGGCCTCTATCAAGATCAAGCGCACCTAGTGCGCAATCTTTTTGTCCTTGTTTTATTTTACATACTCATCTGCTGGCTCAGTGCTAAATTAACTCGCTCAGAGAAAGATATCAAAGGCTCAGGAATCCCACAAGTTGAGGCCGAATTAAAAGGACTCATGTCGCTTAATTGGTGGGGTGTTCTCTGGAGGAAATATATTCTAGGTATTCTAGCTATTGCCAGCGGACTCATGCTGGGTCGAGAAGGTCCGAGTATTCAACTTGGAGCAGTTGGTGGTAAGGGAATTGCTAAATGGCTTAAATCCAGTCCAGTGGAGGAACGCTCCTTGATTGCTAGTGGTGCTGCAGCAGGATTAGCAGCTGCCTTTAATGCACCAATTGCAGGCCTCCTCTTTGTTATAGAAGAAGTCTATCATCACTTTTCAAGATTTTTCTGGGTTTCCACTCTAGCAGCCAGCATTGTAGCAAACTTTGTCTCTCTACTCATATTTGGCCTAACGCCCGTACTTGATATGCCTGACAATATCCCTCTCATGACTCTAGATCAGTACTGGATTTATCTTTTCATAGGCATTTTTCTCGGATTATCAGGTTTTCTTTATGAGAAAGCTGTGCTAAATGTCAGCAAAGTTTATGACTGGCTTGGTCAAAAAATCCATTTAGATAGAGCTTATTATCCAATCTTAGCTTTTATCCTTATCATACCAGTAGGAATTTTTCTGCCACAAATTCTCGGTGGTGGAAATCAACTAGTTCTTTCCCTAACTGAGCAAAACTTTAGTTTTCAAGTCTTACTTGCCTACTTCCTTATTCGCTTTGTTTGGAGCATGATAAGTTACGGAAGTGGATTACCTGGTGGAATTTTCCTACCTATTCTGGCTCTTGGTTCCTTACTTGGTGCCCTAGTTGGCGTCATTTGTGTGAATCTTGGTCTGGTCAGTCAAGAACAATTTCCAATATTTATCATTTTAGGAATGAGTGGCTACTTTGGAGCAATCTCTAAGGCTCCCCTAACAGCCATGATCCTTGTAACCGAAATGGTAGGAGACATCCGAAATCTTATGCCCCTCGGACTTGTGACCTTAGTAGCCTACATTATCATGGATTTACTAAAGGGTGCTCCAGTATACGAAGCCATGTTGGAGAAAATGTTGCCAGAAGAAGCGACAGACGAAGGAGAAGTAACTCTTATCGAAATCCCTGTTTCAGATAAAATAGCTGGTAAACAAGTCCATGAACTCAACTTACCACACAATGTCCTCATCACTACCCAAGTCCATAATGGGAAAAGCCAAACCGTTAATGGCTCAACCAGAATGTATCTGGGCGATATGATTCATTTAGTCATTCCAAAAAGTGAAATTGGAAAAATAAAAGATTTGTTGTTGTAGATGTATTTTTACATAATTTATTTTACGTTAAATATTTTAGAAAGGATTCTCTATGAAAAGAAATAAGGCAATTGCGGTATATTTGCTAGGCACATTTAGCCAGTTAGTATCAGTTTGTCTCCTTTTTCTTTCTCTTGAATCATTTTTTTCTATTCATTCCAATCTATTAACTATTTTTAGGAATCATTGTTGGTGGCATTTCTTCAGCTCTTTGGGGAATAATTGTTGCAAATCACTATTTTCATATTCATTTTAAGAAGATTGTAAAAGATTTTTTTAACATTCATACCAGTTATAAACACTATTTATTATCTTTTTTTCCTTATTATCCTTGATTTTTTTCTTTTTCTAATGTTTAGTGGGAAAATAATAGAATTTAGCTGGTATCTCCCATTTTTGATGTTCTTCAAATTTATTGTCTTTGGCGGTATAGAAGAGATTGGATGGCGATATGTCTTTCAACCAATTTTACAAGAGAAGTTGCCATATTTTTACTCAACAATCTTAACCTTTTTCAGCTGGGCGCTTTGGCATCTGTTGTTCTTTTACATAGATGGTTCCCTAGCAACACTGCAAATTCTCCCGTTTTTATTTGGATTGCTGACGAATTCTTTCATACTCTCAGCTCTTTATAACAAAACAAAGAATCTCTGGATTTGCGTTATGACACATTCGATCATTAACGTCTTGTCTCAGCTAACCATAGATACTAATCAATACGAAACCTACCTAATCAAAATTTTCGTCATCTTGGTATCCTGCTATATGGTAATACATAAAAAAGATGAGTATAGTCGGTAGCTGATTTTGTTGGAAACAGTATTATTCTTTGGAAAAGTTATTTGCTAAGGAGGACATACATCATAATGGAAATACTCGATGTTCTATATAATTTTTTTATGGTGATTTTTGAATTTCATTAAAGAAAAAGTGTAATGAAAAAAATACGAAGGCATCCTCATCAATATAAAGGAAGATGAAGATAAAGAATATAAAAGATGCCGCTTGGCAAAAAGAACACCGAAAAAAAGAAGGATATTTTTACAGCATTTTTGGAAAAAAAGACCAAAATAACAAGAACATTCCTTATACCAATGAAGATTTGGGAGATGAACTCGTTATTGTTGTTATCGATAATGATAAGAGCGGGACTTTTTTTCATTATTTAAAATGAAGAGGCTATCCGTAGAAAAAAATTCTATCAACAAAAAGACAACAATGGGAAAAATGTCTATGAGATTTTTATCCACCTTGGTGCACAAATTTAAATACAACAGCTCTAGCAACACAAAAATTGGCAATTGAAATATTTTTAGAGAAATTGAATTATAAGAATAATTTTTTTCTAATTTGAATGGGAAAACGTTAAAAAAATTTTTTTAATGGATTCATATACAAAAAAAGACTTGGTTTTTATTCAACATAAAATCAGTTTTTTTTAGTCTAATGACCTATTTCTAGTAGTATTTATAAAGTAAGTCTTTTTTATCACTTAAAAAACTCCTAGAACATCTTTCCGAAAAACTATAATTTTCTTGAAAAATAAATGAGTCTATGCTATACTACTAGTATACTTATTTATGGAGAAAATACATGAAACGTGAGATTTTACTGGAACGAATCGACAAACTAAAACAAATCATGCCTTGGTATGTTCTGGAATACTACCAATCTAAGCTGGCTGTTCCCTATAGTTTTACAACCTTGTATGAATACCTCAAGGAATACGATCGATTTTTCAGCTGGGTTTTAGAGTCTGGTATTTCAAATGCTGATAAAATGTCTAATATTCCTTTATCTGTCTTGGAAAATATGTCAAAGAAAGATATGGAATCCTTTATCCTTTACCTACGTGAACGTCCTTTGCTGAACGCCAATACAACCAAACAAGGTGTCTCTCAGACAACCATCAATCGGACCTTGTCAGCACTTTCTAGTCTTTACAAGTATCTGACCGAGGAGGTTGAAAACGACCAGGGGGAGCCTTATTTCTATCGTAATGTAATGAAGAAAGTTTCAACTAAAAAAAAGAAAGAAACACTTGCTGCCCGAGCTGAAAACATCAAGCAAAAACTCTTTCTAGGTGATGAAACAGAAGGCTTTCTGACTTATATCGATCAAGAGTACCCACAACAGCTCTCAAATCGAGCTCTTTCATCATTTAATAAAAATAAAGAACGTGATTTAGCCATTATTGCCCTTCTCTTGGCGTCTGGTGTCCGCCTATCTGAAGCTGTTAATCTGGATCTAAGAGACCTCAATCTAAAAATGATGGTCATTGATGTCACCCGAAAAGGTGGCAAACATGACTCGGTTAATGTCGCTGCCTTTGCCAAGCCTTATCTAGAAAATTATCTGGCCATTCGAAATCAACGCTATAAAACTGAAAAAACAGACACAGCACTCTTTCTGACACTTTACCGAGGTGTTCCTAATCGTATCGATGCTTCTAGCGTTGAGAAAATGGTTGCTAAGTATTCTGAGGACTTCAAAGTGCGTGTAACACCTCATAAACTACGACATACCCTAGCAACTAGGCTCTATGATGCTACTAAATCGCAAGTTTTAGTCAGCCGCCAGCTAGGACATGCCAGCACACAAGTCACTGACCTCTATACCCATATCTTTAATGATGAACAAAAGAATGCTTTGGATAGTTTATGAAATAATACATAATTATAATTACGTGTACTACGCCACAAAAAAAGAAGTTGTATATTTTAGCAACTTCTTTTTTCTTTTTATCCTACTACTGCTTCAGCGATTTCTTCTCGGCTGATACCCGCGAAGTAGCGTGTAATATCAATAGTTTCTAGTGCCTTAAGGACATCTTTTCGTTCGTATTTCACTCCACGAAGGACATCTTCTACAGCTGCAACGTCTTCGATACCAAAGAAGTCACCATAAATCTTGATATCTTGGATTTTTGATTCGAGAACATTGGCAAAGACTTCCACTTTACCACTAGTGAATTTTTGTTCCACGACGGATGTTAAATTCAGGTGATTTACCGTAGTTCCAGTCCCAAGTTCCAAACTTGGTATCCTTGATACGATTGATTTCAGCCAATTCTTCCTCAGAAAAAACGTATTCGGTCATCTCTGGGTACTCTTTTTTCATGTATTCCAATAGCAAATCACGGAATTCTTCAACCGTGATTTTTTCTGGTAATTCATTGACAATATTGGTTACACGGGCACGGACGGATTTCACACCTTTTGACTCAAATTTATCTTTTGAAACTTTCAGAGCATTGGCAAGGACTGATAAATCAACGTCAAAGAGCAAGCAACCGTGGTGCATGATACGGCCATTGATATAGGCTTGGGCATTTCCACAGAATTTCTTGCCATCAATCTCTAAGGTCATTACGACCTGTAAACTCGGCTTTAACCCCAAGTTGAGCCAAAGGTATTGATAACTGGAGTTGAGAAGCTCTTAAAGTCAAAAGGCCTTGATTTTCATCTTCTTTTGAGATAATCGTGTAGTTGAGGTTATTTAGATCGTGGTAAACAGCTCCACCACCGCTGATACGGCGGACCACCTCAATACCATTTTCTCGAACATAATCACGGTTGATTTCTTCGATAGTGTTCTGGTGACGATCCAACAATGATAGATGGTTTGTTAATCCAAAGTAGGAAGATTTGATCCTCATCCAAAAGGTGTTTAAAGGCATATTCTTCCAAGGCGATATTAAAAGCAGTGTCGTTTGAATGATTGATAATATATTTCATGATATCCCTTTATACGATAGAGACTGGAAAACACCTTTCCAGTCTAATCTATCTTTCTTTTATTTTTTCTTAGGTGAATGGATGGCCATTCCTAGAACATCCGCAAATGCTTCATACATCACTTCAGAGTAGGTTGGGATGTCCGTGGATAGTCTTCAGCATTTCTTCAACAGTGATTTCCATTTCGATAATGCTTGACGCTTCATTGATCAACTCTGCAGCTGCAGGGCCAATGATGTGAACACCGAGGATTTCTCCGTATTTCTTATCAGCAATAACTTTAACAAAACCTTGAGCTGCATCTGAAGCAATGGCACGACCGTTTGCAGCAAAGTTGAATTTACCGATGGCAACATCGTATTTCTCACGTGCTTGTTCTTCTGTCAAACCTACTGCTGCTACTTCTGGAAGTGTGTAGATAGCTGCAGGAGTCAAGTTTAATTTAGCAACATGGTGATTTCCTTTAAGGGCATTTTCAGCGGCAACTTCACCCATACGGAAGGCTGCGTGAGCCAACATCTTAGTACCGTTGATGTCACCTGGTGCATAGATACCTGGAACAGAAGTTTCCATGTATTCGTTGACCTTGATACGACCACGATCCAATTCAAACTCAACATCGCCAATACCTTCAAGGTCTGGCACACGACCGATTGAAAGAAGAGCTTTGCTTGCGATGATATCGTCTTTTCCTTCAACTTTGATACGGAGTTGACCATTTTCTTCGATGATTTCTTGCAGTTTTGTACCTGTTAAGATGGTCATTCCTTTACGTTCAAGGATCAAGCGAAGATTCTTAGAAACTTCAGCATCCATAGCTGGAACGATACGGTCCATCATTTCGATAACAGTCACTTTTGAACCAAATGTCATGAAGGCCTGACCAAGTTCGATACCGACAACTCCACCACCGATGATTACGAGGCTTTCTGGAACTTCGTTCATTTCAAGAATGTCGTCACTGGTCATCACGAGTGATGATTCCATACCAGGAACGTTGATCTTGCTGACTTTTTGAACCACCAGCAAGGATGATTTTCTTGGTTTCAAGCAATTCAGAACCATTTACCAAGACATTCTTATCTTTAGTGATTGTACCAATACCTTTATGAACAGTAACTCCGTAGCTACGAAGAAGACCTGCAACTCCACCTACCAAAGTATTGACAACCTTAGACTTGGTTTCAAGGAGTTTGTCCATATCTACAGTGAAGTTTGGATTTTCAATGACGATACCACGGTTTGCTGCATGACCGATATTTTCGATGATTTCAGCGTTATGAAGGTAGGTCTTGGTTGGAATACATCCACGGTTCAAGCACGTTCCACCGAGTTCAGATTTCTCAACAAGGGCAACCTTACCACCGAGTTGGGCAGCTTTAATGGCTGCAACATAACCAGCAGGACCTCCACCAATCACAACGATATCAAAAGGCATCATCGCTCTTACCATCATCATTTGAAGCACTTGCTGCAGGTACTGGGCTAGCTTCTGGCGCTGCTGCTCCAGCTGTTGGGATGTTTTCCCCTTCTTCACCAAGGTAACCGATAACTTCCGTTACAGGGACAGTTTCACCATCTCCTTTGAGGATGGCAATCAAATAACCATCTTCTTCGGCTTCCAATTCCATGCTGACTTTGTCAGTCATGATTTCCAAAAGGATTTCTCCTTCTTTTACAAATTCTCCGACTTTTTTATTCCATTGGACGATTTGTCCTTCTGTCATATCCACGCCGGCTTTTGGCATAATTACTTCTAAGGCCATGTCTTCCTTCCTTTATCTATATCTTAAAAATGAATACTCTTGCTCTTAAATCAACATTGAGATTGGATTTTCAATCAATTCTTTCAAGTCTTTCATAAACTTAGCACCAGCCATACCATCTACGACACGGTGGTCAATGGTTAATACCTAGACTCATGATTGGGCGAATCACAATCTCACCATTGACAACAACTGGTTTCTCGATTGTCGAACTTACACCCAGAATAGCTGAGTTGGGTTGGTTGATGATCGGACCAAAGGACTGAACACCAAACATTCCCAAGTTACTGATTGTAAATGTTGAATTTTGAAGTTCACTTGGAGCCAATTTACCATCCAAGGTACGACCAATAACGTCTTTAAATGCAACTACCAACTCTGACAGACTTAGTTTCTCAGCATTGTAAACAACAGGTGTCATCAATCCATTATCCATTCCAACCGCCATCGCAAGGTTGACATAATTATGAGTAATAATAGTCTTGCCGTCTTCGGTCAATGAAGCGTTGATATAAGGGTGTTTCATCAATGTCTTAACAACAGCTAGTGAAAGCAGGTCTGTTACAGTAGTCTTCTTCCCAGTTGCTTCCATGATTGGTTCAAGAACCTTCTTACGAAGAGCCAGCATTTCAGTCATATCAACTTCATAGTTGAGCGTGAAAGTTGGCGCAGTTAGGTAAGATTCAACCATACGTTGGGCGATAACCTTACGCATTGGTGTCATTGGGAATACGTTCAATTTCACCGTATGGTGTTACATTATCAGGAACTTCTTCCACTTTTTCAATCTGAGCAGGAGACTTGATGGTATCGTTTTCGATATTTTCAGGAAGCAAGGCCAAAACATCCTTCTTCATGATTTTACCACGATGACCCGTTCCTTGGATTTCCTGCCAAGCAATGTTATGTTCGAGGGCAATTCGTTTTGCAAGTGGCGAAATGCGAACCACATTTGTGTCTTTATAAGTTTCCACGTCTTCTTTGTGGACACGACCGTTTGCACCTGAGCCAGAAACGTCGTAGAGGTTGATCCCTAGATCATCCGCTAACTTTCTAGCCGCAGGAGTCGCTCTTAGCTTGTCATCAGCCATGACCTCTCCAATTCTATTTATGATGCTAAAGGGCGTTTAAAAGCGACTGAAAAAAATAGGAAATCTACGCAGACTTCGATGAAGTCAAGGAGATTTATCTTTTTCCGAGCTTTTTAGCCCGTGCTCTAATTCAAGCATACTTGATGACGAACACGTATCGAAAAAAAGTAGGAGATTGACGATGTGTTCGATGAACACAGGAAATCTATCGTTTTCGCAGACTCTCCGTCCGAATTCACTACAACTTTGCAAAGTAACTTGGGACACGTAAACATATCTCAAGTCCCTAAAAGTTAAAAAAACAACGTTATTTTACATAATTTATCTTATGCAATTCTATTCTTTGTTATAAGTTTTACGGATGGCATCTTTGATGCTTTCAACGGTTGGAATCATTGCATTTTCTAGGTTTTGTGCGTAAGGCATTGGCACATCTTCTCCTGCACAACGGCGGATTGGTGCATCTAGATAATCAAATGCTTCTGATTCTGAAATGATAGCTGAAATCTCACCGATGTAGCCACTTGTTTTGTGGGCATCGTTAACCAGAACAACCTTACCAGTCTTCTTAACTGAGTTGATGATGATATCTTTATCAAGCGGTACAAGGGTACGTGGGTCAACAATTTCAACTGAAATTCCTTCTTCCGCTAATTCTTCAGCAGCTTGAACCACACGGCGAAGCATTTTTCCATAAGTAACAACTGTTACATCCGTTCCTTCGCGTTTGATTTCCCCAACTCCAAGTGGAATTGTGTAGTCTGGATCAACTGGCACTTCCCCTTTTTGGTTAAATTCTGACTTGTACTCAAGAATGATAACAGGGTTATTATCACGGATAGAAGACTTGAGAAGTCCTTTCATGTCCGCAGGTGTTCCTGGAGCTACAACCTTAAGTCCAGGAATATGAGTAAACCAAGACTCTAGAGATTGTGAGTGCTGGGCGGCAGAACCAACTCCGTTACCGGCTGCACAGCGTACAGTCATTGGAACCTGACCTTTACCACCAAACATATAACGAGTTTTAGCAGCTTGGTTCACGATATTGTCCATGGCAATAACCGAGAAGTCCATGAAGGTCATATCAACAATTGGACGAAGTCCCGTCATAGCTGCTCCTGCTGCTGCTCCAGAGATAGCAGCTTCAGAAATCGGACAGTCACGGACACGTTCTGGACCAAATTCTTCAAGCATTCCAACAGAAGTTCCGAAGTCTCCTCCGAGACACCGACGTCTTCTCCCATCAAGAACACATTTTCATCGCGACGCATTTCCTCAGACATAGCAAGGATAATGGTGTCACGGAAGGACATTGTTTTTGTTTCCATTTTTATCTCTTTCTCCTTAGTCTGCGTAAATATCTTCAAATGCTGATTCAAGTGGCGGGAATGGACTTTCCTCTGCAAACTTAACAGAAGCTTCTACTTCTTCCTTAACTTGTGCTTGGATTTCTTCCAATTCTTCAGCGCTTGCAATGTTATTTTCAATAAGGTGCTTGCGGAGGTTTTCAATTGGGTCTTTTTGTTTCCACAACTCCACTTCTTCACGAGTACGATATTTACCAGGGTCAGATGATGAATGACCGAGCCAGCGATAAGTTACACTTTCAATCAAGACTGGGCCATTGCCACCACGAACATGATCTACTGCTTTCTTAAATCCTTCATAAACGTCGATAACATTGTTACCGTCTTCGATAAACATTCCAGGAATTCCATATGCCGCGCTACGTTGATGGATATGTTCCACGTTAGTCATTTTCTTGATATCCGCAGAGATACCGTAACCGTTGTTAATGCAATAGAAAATGACCGGGAGGTTCCAGATAGAAGCCATGTTCACTGCTTCGTGGAAGACACCTTCGTTGGTCGCGCCATCTCCAAAGAAGCAAACAACGATTTTTCCAGTGTTCTGCATTTGCTGACTAAGGGCTGCACCTACAGCGATCCCCATACCACCACCTACGATACCATTGGCACCGAGGTTACCAGCATCAAGGTCAGCAATATGCATAGAACCACCTTTTCCTTTACAAGTACCAGTGTACTTACCAAGGATTTCAGCCATCATTCCGTTAAGGTCAATTCCTTTGGCAATAGCCTGTCCATGACCACGGTGGTTGGAGGTGATCAAATCATCTGGGTTGAGAGCCAGCATAGCTCCGACGTTAGCAGCTTCCTCACCAACAGAAAAGTGAGTCATGCCGGGAACTTTTCCCTTTTTCACTAACTGAGCAATTTTTAAGTCCATGCGACGGATTTCTTCCATCTTACGGAACATCTCTAGCAAAAGATTTTTATCTAAAGTTGACATAATCTTGCCTTTCTAACATTTGTTCTTTACCTTACCATTTTTACCTCTTTTTAGTAAAATACTGTCAAAGTTTATGGCTATAAAAATTTCACAAAATAGAAAAAGAAATCCCCTGAGGAAAACAGGGATTTCTTTAATTAGAATATTTTTTTCACAAAGTATTTTTTTCAGATTAATTTTTCCAAAAAAATTAGCTGATTTTTTCATAATTGTTTGCAAACGCCATTGATACAAACAACCAGAAACAACCAAGCTAGCAATCAATCCAATCCAGTAAGCAAATGCCCCTAAGTCAGTTACTTGATCTAGTAGATATCCTAAAGGTATAGCTACTCCCCAATACCCGATTAAGCCAAGATAGAAAGGAACGATAGTGTCCTTATAGCCTCTTAGAATCCCCTGGAGCGGAGCTGCAAAAGTATCAGCTAACTGGAAAAAGAGACTATAGGTTAGAAAAACAGCAGTTTTCTCAATGAACTGAGCGTCATTTCCGTATAGACTAGCTACACGATCTCTAAAAATGTAGAGAAAAGATAGGGTAAGACCTGCAAAAACGAGGGCTGTTACTCTCCCCAAACGAGCATAGATTTTTGCATCCTCAAAACGTTTAGCCCCCACCTCGTAAGACACAACAATGGCCATAGCAGAGGAAATACTCATAGGAAAAGCATACATGAGACTCGAAAAATTCATAGCTGACTGGTGGCTTGCGATAATGAGCGATGAAAACTTAGCCATGATTAGCCCCACCACGGAGAAAATAGCCACTTCAGCAAATACGGTTCCCCCGATTGGTAGACCTAACTGAACACCTTCCTTGATTTTATCTATATTGAGTGGAATAGGTTTTTCAAGATGTAACGCTTTTAATCTTTCCTGTTTGAACAAAACAAGAAGGGAAATTCCCAACAAAACCCAATAAGCTAACGAAGTTCCTAGCCCCGCTCCCGCACCACCAAGCTCAGGAAAACCGAAAGCTCCATAAATCAAAAGATAGTTGAAACCACTATTGAGCGGAAGTAACAAAAGCATGAGGTACATAGATAGCTTAGTCAAGCCTAGAGAATCAAGTAGCGATCGGATAACACTGAAAAGCAACAAGGGAATAATGCCAATAGACAAATACCAAAGATAAGAAACTGCAACTGCTGCCACTTGTTCTTCTAGTCCAATATGGTTTAAAACTGGGGGCGCTAAAAATAGTACCATCCCAAGCAAAACCAAAGACAGTCCAAAAGCCAAATAGATAAATTGGTAAAAGTCAGATGCCACTTCTTTCTTTTTACCTCGTCCTAGATGATGGCCGATGATAGGAACCATAGCCGAAACAATCCCTGTTAAAAAAGTGAAGAAAGGATTCCATAGACTCGTTGCAGTTGAAACACCAGCCAAGTCCATGGTATTGTACTGCCCCGTCATGGTTGTATCGACAAAGGAGGCAGAATAATTGGCAAACTGATAAATCAGGATAGGGAAAAATATCTTAAGAAATAAGACAAACTTATCTTTAAATTGATGGGTTGGATACATGAACGCTCTCTATTCTTATCGTTTATAGAGCAGAGTCCCATCTAGTTTTGGTAGACGATTTGTCCCTTACAGATGCTATATTTGACCTGCCCTTTTAAGGTTTCACCGATAAATGGTGAATTTGCTGATTTCGAAGCGAAATCTGGACCAACTGTACGATCAGCCTTGTCATCAAAGATAGTAATATCTGCCGGACCATTCTCAGCTAAGTAACCGGCTTCAAAATTGTAAAGCTTGGCTGGGTTGTATGTCATCTTTTCAAGTAATTCCATCAAGCTCAATTCACCAGTTTCTACCAAATAGGTCAAGCCAAGAGATAGGGATGTTTCCAAACCTGTCATACCAGATGGCGCTTTGGTAATATCCTCAACATTTTTTTCATCCGCATGGTGAGGCGCGTGGTCTGTCGCGATAACTGTGATGATGCCTGATTTAAGACCTTCGATAACAGCACGACGGTCTGATTCCAAACGAAGTGGCGGATTCATCTTAGCATTGCTACCTTGAGTCAAGAGGAGTGCTTCTGTCTTTGAAAAATGCTGGGGAGCTACTTCTGCTGTGACTTGCGCACCCAAACCTTGGGCGAACTCCACTACCTTGACACTTTCTTCCTTAGACAAATGCTGGATATGAACATGAGCCTTGGTTGCATAGGCAATCATAACATCACGCGCAATCATAGCGTATTCTGCTACCCCTGTCGCACCACAGATCTTGAAGTGGTCTTTAGCAATGTTTTCGTTGAAGCCAAGAATACCGTTCAATCCTGGATCTTCCTCATGAAGACTAATAAAGGTATTGAGCTTTTTAGCTTCCTCCATGGCTTCCTTGACAACTTTGCTGCTCTCAAGCGGAATACCATCATCTGAGAAACCAACAGCTCCAGCTTCCAAAAGTGCCTTAAAATCAGTCAAGTCTTGCCCATTAAAGTTCTTAGTAATGGTCGCAACCGTCTTGACATTGATGTTTTCCTTGGCAGCTGACTGGAGAACTTCTTGCAAAGTATCCACGTCTGAAATGGTTGGACTGGTATTAGCCATCATGACGACCGTTGTAAAACCACCTGCAGCGGCTGCTAGGGCACCAGTATGAATGTCTTCTTTATGAGTTTGACCAGGTTCACGGAAATGGACATGGATATCGACCAAGCCAGGTGCAACCACAAGCCCAGTAGCATCAATTAGCTCTGCTCCTTCTTCCTTGATTTCAGGCGCAATTTTGATAATCTTTCCATCTTGAACCAAGACATCACACACTTGATCCAAACCAGACTTGGGATCCATTACACGACCATTTTTGATTAGTAGCATCTGCTTTCTCCTTTATTCATAGAAATCAACTTGGGTATCCAACAACTTATCGCCATCATACACAAACTTGGCTGAAAAGAAGGGTTTGTCCTCTAAAAGCCACTCAACAAAGGTGTGATCACCCTCCCAAGTTGGCTTGCTCAAAACTTCGTCATAGGGGACCCATTCTAGCGTCCCCTCATTACAGTCAATCAAGTCGCCCTCAAACTCTGTTACCTTAAACACATAGGTGTACCAGTCTAAATCCGGTGTAAATTCAGGGAAAGTGATGACACCTTTTAGAACTGGCTTGGCTTTGAGCCCTGTTTCTTCGAGGATTTCACGCGCTGCGCATTCCTGAGGCGTTTCTCCTCCCTCTAGCTTACCACCCACACCAATCCATTTGCCCGCATGGACATCATTTGGCTTTTTATTGCGATGGAGCATGAGCAGTTCTTTTCCGTTATCAATGTAGCAAATCGTCGCTAACTGAGGCATATTTTCTCCTTATCTAAGCCAATCGATTGGCTCTTGTCCTGTCTCTTTTAAAAATGCATTAGCCTTGGAAAAAGGCTTGGAACCCCAAAATCCTCTATAAACCGATAAACGGACTAGGATGGGCTGATTCGATAATCAAGTGATGAGGATTGGTAACCAAAGCCTTCTTCTTACGTGCATAGGCTCCCCAGAGTACAAAAACGACTGGTCTGTCTAGATGATTGACCACCCGAATCACGGCATCTGTAAAGGGCTCCCAAATCTGCCCAGCATGACCATTGGCCTGACCAGCAGGAACAGTCAAACAGGCATTGAGGAGGAGTACGCCTTGCTCTGCCCATGATGTCAAGTCATGAGATTCTTTACTACCAATATCATCTGCTAATTCTTTCAAGATATTTTGCAAGGACGGCGGAGCTGGGATAGAGTCAGGAACAGAAAAACTCAAGCCCTGCGCCTGACCTGGTCCGTGATAGGGATCCTGTCCCAGAATCACCACCTTAACCTCTTCAAGCGGTGTTGTCAATAGAGCCTGAAAAACTTTTTCCTTAGGCGGGTATACAGTTCCCTGAGCATAGACTTGCTCCATAAAGTGGTTGATTTTCCCGAAATACCCCTCAGGTAATCGCTCCTTAATCAAAGCATGCCAAGATGAGTGTTGCATAAAGCCAACTCCTTCATTTTTACTGCCTCTATTATAGCAAAAAGTGGCTATTGAAACCACTTTTTACAGTTTATCTAGGAGATCTAGAAGAGCTTGATAAGACTCAACTTCATAAGTCGGCTGGGCTTGTGTATGATTTTCGAGGTGATGAGAGTTGTACCAAATCGTGTCAATTCCAGCATTGTTGCCACCTTGAATGTCGGCGGTTAGAGAATCTCCAATCATCAGTGTTTTTTCTTTATCAAATCCAGCAATCTGCTGACCAATTTTTTCGTAAAACAAAGCATCGGGCTTTTGCGTTTGCAACTGTTCAGAGATAAAGACTTGGTTGAAATAGGGAGCCAGACCAGATTGAGCCAAACGACCTGTTTGAATCGCAGTAATGCCATTTGTCGCAGCGTACAGCTCATAATCACGCTCAATGAGACTGTCCAAAAGCTCATGAGCCCCCAAAAGAGTTTGCCCCTGCTGAGCGAGATAAAATTGGTAACGCTGGGCAAGTAAAGCCCCGTCTTTCTCCAGTCCAAAATGAGCAAACAAACGTGAAAAGCGCGTATTAACCAGCTCTTGTTTGCTGATTTTCTTTTGCTCCAAATCCTTCCAGAGAGCCTTGTTCATGGGAACGTAATAGTCTTTGTAGGCTTGGATATCCGCAACTCCTTCTTCTTTTAGAAGTTGCGTCAGAGCCACATCCTCAGCAGTATCAAAATCAAGCAAGGTGTGGTCAAGGTCGAAGAGTAGAAATTTGTAGGGCAATTTGATAGTTTTCCTTTCTAAAGAACAAGTTATAATTTTATGTGATTCCAAATTCAAATAATCGATGCTAGTATCCCCTCCATATAATACGACAAGAATATATAACTTTTCGCTACTATGGACAACCTATCGGTATACTTTATTGAAATCAATAGTTGTCATATTGCTGACCTTTGCTACTTAGTGCTTGGTGAAATGCCCCATAGATCTTTTAAAAAAAATTCTTCGACAGTATCTGTTTGAACATTTGTCAATGATTCTTTATAAAATGGTTTCACATTACCATTTGAGAGATATTTCGATGAACCTGATTTCTTTGATAAAACTTTTATGTTTTTCCTTATTCATTATTTGAATTTCTTCAAAAATATTTGTTTAAGAAGTGGTTTCGAAAGTCCTGGTTATTCTTTCTTAAAAACAAGAATAGTTTTTCTGAATGTTTTATTGTATAAGTTAACAAGCATACCATCCAAATTTGACTAGGTAATATTTCCTTTAATTGAAAATATCGTTTCAGCGACTTAGAGATTGAGTAGCCCTTCTGCCAAACAGTTTCTTTCTCGGATGCATAAGGAAAAAATTCCCAAAGAGCTACAGGCGTCACTTTATCTTCGTTACTAATCATTTTTGAATGAATATCTTTGAGATCTTGATGTTCCTTCATTTTAGCATAGAAAATACTACTGTCACCACTATAGTAATCATTATCAAGAATTGGACGATTTGTATTAAAGGGTGCTTTATATACGGTATCTTTTAATCCATACGAATCATGTTCGGAAGACATTTTAGGATTGATTCCCAATAGAATAACTCGTGGATTAATAAAATTGCCATCAAAAGCATGCTCAAAATCTTTAAATCTTGCTTGTATTACCTCTTTAGCATCTTTTTGTTGACTATTTTCAATATTATCAATCAACAAGGGAGCAAGGATATCACAATCCGTACCAGCCAAGCTAATGAATTCATACTCACCGTCAGAGTAACCTGAATTTTTCCATGGGTTTGAATTCTCAATCCGTTCTCTTAGATTATCTAGATTATCGGCATCATGCACCAAGTCATGGAAGATTTCCAAATACTCATTATAATAGGCGGCAGATTTTTCATAATCTCCATCCGATATATGAAATAAATCTTTATATTTTTCCTTCAACATAATACTAATCTCCATTTCCCTTTTTTTATTATCAGACCTGTCAAATATGTTTTTTTACTTTATCATCTAAAGAAATCAGCTGTGAGTTCTCTTAGCTGGAATCAGTTCAACCTATCGACTTCCCGCACATCAAATATATCGTACCTTGAAGCAAAATAAATGTCAGTAAACACAGAGAATAGAGAATGATTACTAGACTATTCACATCACCAAGCCGATTTTTCAAAAGGAAAAAACAAAACCAAAAGGATAGGACAGCTGTGAACTCTCCCAAACAGAGGGACACCAACTCTTTTTTTAACTTTCTCTTTTTGTATGTTCATCATCTCTCCCATCTATCTAGCATCCTGTATCAGAAAAAAAGTCATTCGAAGCATTTTATGGTCAACATTTCTCAGAATCAAGGCATTCTAAGTATCGAACAGCTCAATCCCTTTAATATCTATGTAATTCTAAACTTAGAATTACATTAAAAATAAATGTTTTAGGGCTATTCTAAGTCTATGATAGCCTTAAATTTTAATTTTTGAAGAATTCTAAAGCTAGAATTGTTCAAAAATCACGAGAATGAAGCTATTCGAAGCTTAGAAGAACCTTTTCTAAATCTCATTAGCAATTCAACTAGTTGCTCTTGCAGTTTTTCTGATGAGCTTTGAGTTTTTTCATAGCCCAATCATAGTGACTGGAGGTGCTACTGACAAAGTAGGAACCTAGACTTGTCCCTCCTGTCCACTTATAGACACCTTTTGTGAACAATTCGTCATTGCTGAAGCCTTCCAGCAACTCTAACACCTCTTTATGCGATTGATTGAGGAGTTTGGTCGCTTCTTCTAAGGACGTTCTCTGGTGCTTCTTCCAAAAAGCGACATTCATTTCCCCATAAGTTTTCCAATTATATGGCTCAGGGAGAAAAGGTCTTTCATGACCCTTTTGATTGGAATGTACCCAGGTCAAAAGTAACTGATGCCATTCATAGAGATGGATCAGAACATCTCTTAGATTTTTATCTCTTTTCCAGTGAACTTCTTTTTTCTTTTGGTCTTTCGAAAAATCAAAAGGAGTCTGTAGCTCCTCTTCACTTAATTTAGAGATAAAGTGATTGAGCTTTTCATAGTTTTCCTTAGAGGCTAGCACTAGCTCCTCTTTTGTTCTTGGTCTAGGCATAGGAGTTCTCCCTTCATTTTTAAGTAGAATAAGCTATTTCCTCACTTCATTATACCATAATCAAAAAGCAGTTCTTCATTTTACGAAAAACTGCTTTTACTAACTATTTTTTTATGCTTATAGTCACTACTTTACATATAAATCTCTAAAGCGACCATCCACTTCTGCTATCTGATAGAGCAAGTGAGCTAGTTCTTGGTAATCTTCTTTTAAACACGAAAGGTGGGCTTGACCAAAGAGAGTAGCCAATTCTTCTTTTAATCTTGCCCCTTCTGGTTCATAGTCTTTTAAAAATCGACTGAGATAGAGATTTCGAACAGCAGCAAGTTTAAAGCTGAAATACTGATGCAATTGTTTTTGCTCCGTATTTAAGCCATTTTCAGCAACTGCTTTTGCATAACATTCCAAGACATTACTTTGTCCATCTAGATATCTGGTCCTCATAATCCTCGCCGTTTCTTGATAGATTTCAGTCTGACTAGGACTCTTGACCTTCTTAAAATTTCCCCACATGGAGTATGCTCCACGCTTATAGTCAATAGCTTCCGCCTTCCAAGCTTCTATAATATCATTAAAAGCAACCTTCATACAGGCAAAACCAGCTGGATCATGCAAATAGAGATACTGACCATCAACAGCATACACAGTTACAAAGTGATCTACACCATAAAGGATTGTGTGATTTGGATTGTAAGTCAAGTGGCCCATATCAAGAGGACCCAGTACGACAGGTCCATTAGACAGAAACGTTTCCAACTTTTCTTTAAGCTCTTCTAAATCTATTTCCGCTCCATCTTTTAGATAGAATTCTTCAAAGTCAAATCCAAGCATTTCTAAGGAATGGGAGATGGAAAGATCTGGCATTCCATTATCAAAGAATACTAGAGGGTGCTGCTCATCTTCCTTCACGATACTAGCGCCATTTCCCATCACCATAATCGCCTCTAAAAACTCTGCTTTAAAGTCATAACCATAGGCGTCGAGTGCCATTGCCAATGAATAGCTATAGCAAAGTGACACATCTCCAAAATACATCTGCATATTCATGCCTCCTTATCTTTTATAAGACTATTATACCGAGATAACTTTACTCATACCCCATAAAATCCACACAAAAAATAGGGTATGTTTGCTTTACGGACATGAATATCCACAAGAAAAGACTCTGTAGAGGTTCTTTCTACAGAGTCGGATTTGCATCTTTACAAAAAATCAGAAAATGTCCTAGTCATTTGATCACTGGTATCCAGAGTTCCATTTGGTAGTCTGGAGAGGACATGTCTCCCGCAGTGTAAACTTCAAAGTCTGGTGCTCCAGAGTGACGATAGCCTGTTTCTGGGAAAAAGACTTCCAAGACATATTTCCAAGCATGGTGGATACTTGCTGGTATAGCACCATTGACTGGTACGATGGCATATTCAGCTTCTGCGATTTCTTTGATTGACAGACCTAGTTCTTCCGCTTTGACTTTATCCGTCACATCATAGGCAGCCATATAGTTGATGATTTCGCCTTCTTTGACATCCGAGCAGACGCCAAAGGATTGGCCGCTACCCAAACCTTCTAGGCTTTCAAAACTGTGAGTTGCATAGAGTTGCTCCCATGCAGACGGACACTGGCTATTGTCAATAGCTTCCAATAGGACGCCTGCCACGGTAAAAGCAGATTTCTTTTGAATCTTGATATCCATGTTCTTTCCTCCTGTAATCTTTAAGGATAATTGAAGTCTAGGAAAAACGCGATAAGCTTTTCCATTTCGAACTTCTGAGGGGGTTGCACCATGGAATTTCTTAAAAGCTGCGCTGAAGGCATCCGCAGACTCATAGCCATATTTCAGAGCTATGTCAATGACTTTCTCAGAGCTTCTCGCAAGTCTGTCACTGCTTCTGACAGCCGGCGATTGCGTAAGTATTCTGCTAAGGTCATATCTGCTAGGATGGAAAAGAGTCTGCTAAAGAGAGGATAAGAATAGCCTGATAGCTGCTGAAACCTTTTCATATCCACTTCTCCAGTCAGTTGCTGCTCCAAATAATCCATGGTTTGGTTGAATTGATGCATCATCTTTTTCTTCTTACCTCCACAAGATACAAAGGTTGTTAAAAGTAAAGTGAAAAATTGTCTTTTTCGCACAGCTTTTAGGCCATGTCCAATTCTAACTATAGTCTACCAGATATCTGCTATTTTCACCCTAGAATCTTTGTACAAGATTTAAAGGTGTAAATCTCTATAACTTATCCTTTAGTTTCTCAACAAAGAGATAAGCTGCAGGGCAGGTCAATGTGTTCTTAATCGTCAAATGGTTGATTTGATGGATTTTTTTACGGTCTGTATGGGGAAATTCCCGGCAGGCCTTGGGACGAACATCATAGATAGAACAGAGATTGTCTTCTCCTAGAAAAGGGCAAGGCATAGATTTAAAAACCTTATCCCCATCTTCATCTACCTGCAGAAACTCTGCTTCAAAGGCTGGTAATTTCATCTTGAAATACTTGGCAATGCGAGTAATATCTGCTTCTTTGAAGTCGGGTCCCAATGTCTTACAACAGTTTGCACAAGCCGTACAATCAATCTCCGCAAAAACTTCTTCGTGAATCTGCTGAGCTATCTTATCTAAGTTTTTAGGAGGTTTTTTCTTTAGATTAGCTAATACTTTGCGATGCTCTTTTTGCTTTTGCAAGGCTAATTGATGGTAATACTCAATATCAATTTCTTTAGACATAGTTTCTTTCTAATACAAGTGTTTTTGTCTATTATACCATAAGTTATTTTCCATTTTTGAGTATTGCACATAAAAAGCCCTTCGGATAAAATCCGAGGGGCTTAAATCGTTGTTAAATCAACGGTTGAACTTTTGAGTTTCAAGGTTCGGGATAAAATAGTTCACTGAACTATTTTATTTTTTCAAGTTGTAGAATGATTTTAATCCACGGTATTCAGCTACTTCACCAAGTTGGTCTTCGATACGAAGCAATTGGTTGTATTTAGCGATACGGTCTGTACGTGAAAGTGAACCAGTCTTGATTTGTCCTGCGTTAGTTGCAACTGCGATGTCAGCGATTGTTGAATCTTCAGTTTCACCTGAACGGTGTGATACAACGGCAGTGTAACCAGCTTCTTTCGCCATTTCGATAGCGTCGAATGTTTCAGTAAGAGTACCGATTTGGTTAACTTTGATAAGGATTGAGTTAGCAGCACCTTCTGCAATACCTTTTTTTCAAGGTAAGAAGTGTTTGTTACGAAGAAGTCGTCACCAACCAATTGAACTTTACCACCAAGACGTTCAGTAAGAGCTTTCCAACCGTCCCAGTCGTTTTTCGTCCATACCATCTTCGATAGTGATGATTGGGTATTTGTTTACCAATTCTTCAAGGTAGTCGATTTGTTCTGCAGCAGTACGTACAGCAGCTCCTTCACCTTCGAATTTAGTGTAGTCGTAAACTTTACGTTCTTTATCGTAGAATTCTGATGATGCACAGTCAAATCCGATAAATACGTCTTTACCAGGAACATATCCAGCAGCTTCGATCGCAGCAAGGATAGTTTCAACACCATCTTCAGTTCCTTCGAAACGAGGAGCGAATCCACCTTCGTCACCTACGGCTGTTTCCAAACCACGAGATTTAAGGATTTTCTTAAGAGCGTGGAAGATTTCAGCACCCCAACGAAGAGCTTCTTTGAATGATGGTGCACCAGCAGGTACGATCATGAATTCTTGGAAAGCGATTGGAGCGTCAGAGTGAGAACCACCGTTGATGATGTTCATCATTGGAGTTGGAAGAACTTTAGTGTTGAATCCACCAAGGTAGCTGTAAAGTGGGATTTCAAGGTAGTCAGCAGCAGCACGAGCTACAGCGATAGACACACCAAGGATTGCGTTTGCACCCAATTTACCTTTGTTAGGAGTACCGTCAAGTGCGATCATAGCACGGTCGATAGCTTGTTGGTCACGTACATCGTAGCCGATGATAGCTTCAGCGATGATGTTGTTTACGTTGTCAACAGCTTTTTTTGTGTACCAAGACCACCGTAACGAGATTTGTCACCGTCGCGAAGTTCAACTGCTTCGTGTTCACCAGTAGAAGCTCCTGATGGAACCATACCACGTCCGAAAGCACCTGATTCAGTATAAACTTCTACTTCAAGTGTTGGGTTACCGCGTGAGTCTAGGACTTCGCGAGCGTAAACATCAGTAATAATTGACATTTTTTACTCTCCTTTGAGTTAAATTTTTTACACCTCTATGATACCTTAAAAATAAGCGTTTTTCAAGAAAAAACGTTATCTTTGTGCAAATTTTCCTTAACTTTATAAAGTAATCGCTTTCTTTCGTCTGTTTTCTTTTGTATTTTGTGATATACTAATTTTATGACAGATTTATCAAAACAACTACTAGAAAAGGCTCATGGTGGGCCAAAATTAAACCCAGATGAGCAACGTCGTTTTCTCGGTACTTTCGAGGAAAGAGTTCTAGGCTATGCAGATATCGAGACAGCCAATAGTCTTCAGCTGCAAAAGGGATTTCTAACGATTTTGGAAAATTTTCAAGAAAAGGCAGAGGTGCTTTTTGTGAAGATTTCGCCAAATATCGAGTTTGACAAACAAGTCTTTTACTTAAAACAAGCAAAGGAAAGCAACTGCCAGGCGACTATTGTTTCAGATGATCATATCACCTCTCCTTTCGGCCTTGTCATTCACACGAACGAACCTGTTCAAGTGGATGAAAAGGATCTTCGACTGGCTTTTCCAAGCTTCTGGGAGGTTAACCAGGATAAACCAGTTAAAAAATCAATCTGGAAAAAATGGTTAGGTTAATCCTTCCTCATATTTAATAAATGACCGATATTAGTAGCTGTGTGCTCCAAATAGAGACTTGCATTTTTCAAACTATTCTCTAAAGATTCACATTTCTCTAAAATGGAAAATGCTGCTTGTATATTTTCAAATGGTAGGGGAGGCAAATCGTCAGCAAGACTACCACAAATAGCAATAACTGGAACTCTGTTAGGGGTTCTTTTTGCTACACCGATAGGAGCTTTCCCAGCGAAGCTTTGACTGTCCAGTCTGCCCTCTCCAACAATAACCAAGTCGGCATCTGAAACTTTCTTGTCAAAGTCTATCAAATCCAAGCAAGTATCAATCCCAGATACGATACAAGCCTCAGCAAAAGCACATAGCCCAGCAGCAATGCCACCGCCGGCTCCTGCTCCTTTAAGAAATAGGGTAGAAGGCGATAATTTTTCATAGAACCGCTGCATAGCCAGATCTACTATCTCAAATAAAGCAGGATCCAAGCCCTTTTGTTTTCCAAATGTATAGGTTGCCCCTTGATGACCACATAGAGGGCTCACGACATCCGCTAAAATGCGGATTTTCACATCTTCAGGAATTCTATACAAGTCGCTGTCTGAAACTGACTCGAACTCAAGCAAAGTCTGGCCACAAGCTGGTAATTCCTTTCCATTCTTATCATAAAAACGATAACCTAAACCAGCAGCAATGCCTATTCCGCCATCATTACTCGCCGTACCACCAACGCCGACATAGATTTCTTTCATCCCTTGATCAATGAGATGGCGAATCAGCTCTCCGATACCACGTGTTTGGATGCGGAGGGGATTTCGTTTCTCCTGAGGAATTTTTCCTAACCCAACCAAGTCAGCAACTTCAAAGAGTGCCCTTTGATCTTTCTGAAAGTAGCGCATTTCTTCTTTAAGACCAAAAGGTCCCGTCACTTCTTGCCATTTTTCTTCGAGGTCAAGAGAATGTCGAATCGCTTCCACAGTTCCTTCGCCTCCATCACCAACTGGGCAGAGAGAACAAACTACACCAGGAATTGCTTTCTCGAAACCTCTTTTTATAGCTTTGGCGACCTCTTCTGCTGTCAAACTTTCTTTAAAAGAATCAGGTGCGATTACAATTTTCATAGTTCCCTCTCATTCTAAGAAATCAATCAAAGGAAGAACTTCCAAAAAATCCCTCGTATCTACATGACAAGCTATCTCTGCTTTTACGACCTCTTTGGCACAAAAGGCTATACCGTGGCCTGCTGTCTTTAACATCAAGAGGTCATTGGCACCATCACCGATAGCAATCGTTCTTTCTTTGGGAAGTCCTAACTCCGTTCTCCATTTCTCAAGAGTAGATTCTTTTTACTTGACCTGTCACAATTTCACCAACTAACCGTCCTGTTAAAAAGCCGTCTTTTACTTCTAACTGGTTGGCAGAGAAATAGAAAATATCTAGGGATTTTGCTAATCTCTCAACGATCGGACTAAATCCACCAGACACTAGACCAACTAGAATGCCTTTCTTTTGGAGAATGGAGATAAATTCCTGAGCATTTTGGGAAAGATGGATGGATTTGAAGACTGTATCAAAGACCGAAATTGGAAGACCTTTTAACAAAGCGACTCTTTCTCGTAAGCTCGTTTCAAAATCCAGTTCTCCCCGCATTGCTTGATTGGTAATCTCTGAAATTTCCTCTTCGCAACCTGCCTCTTTTCCTAAAAGGTCAATCACTTCTTCTGCTATTAAGGTGCCATCAACATCCATGACACAAAGGCCTTTTACTTGAGTCATCACTTCTCCTCTTTTCTAAACAGCCCAAAAATCGTATGAAAGAATCATACGATTTTATCTATTAGTTGACTAGACTATGGTACAAGTCAAGGTAAGACTGGCAAGCTGTATCCCATGAAAAATCACATTCCATAGCTTGTTTTTGTAGATTTCTCCAAACATCTGGCTGATGCTTATAAACATCCAAGGCTGTTTGGAAACTCCAGTTAAGCCAATAAGGTGTTAAATTGTCAAAGCTAAATCCGGTGCCAGTTCCTTCGATTGGATTATAGGATTGAACAGTATCACGCAATCCACCCACTTCATGAACCAATGGAAGTGTTCCATAACGCATAGCCATCATTTGTGACAATCCACATGGTTCGAAACGGCTTGGCATGAGGAAGAGGTCACAAGCTGCGTAGATTTCTTGAGCAAGTTTGACATCAAAAGTGATATTTGCTGATAGCTTGTCAGGATAAACTTGAGCAAACCATGAGAAGGAATGTTCAAAAGCTGGATCACCTGTTCCTAAAAGGACTATTTGAACGTCCTCCTGTAAGAAACGGTGCAAGCTTTCTACGACAACATCAAAGCCTTTTTGGCGTGTCAAACGAGAGACAATCCCAACTAGAGGAACATCTGCTCTCACAGGTAGACCAACTCTCTCTTGCAATTTTGCTTTGTTTTGAGCTTTTCCAGATAAATCTTCCTTATCAAAATGATAGTCTAAAAGAGCATCTGTCTCTGGATTATAGAGATCAGTATCGATTCCATTAACAATTCCCGAAACCTTACCTGACTCCATGCGAAGAATCTGATCCAAACCGCAACCGAACTGAGTGGTCATAATCTCATGCGCATAGCTAGGAGACACAGTTGAGACACGATCCGCGTAGAGAATACCAGCCTTCATCCAGTTAAGGCAATCATTCCAGCGAAGGGTCCCATCAGCGTAGCGTTCAAAGCCAACTCCAAACAAATCCCACAACATTCCTTCAGAAAACTGACCTTGGAATTCCAAATTATGAATAGTTAAAACGGTTCTGATTCCTTGATATGCCTGAATCCAATGGTATTTCTTTTAACAAAAATGGAATCATGGCCGTATGGTAATCATGGACATGGAGAAGGTCAGGGATAAAGTCAATCCGTTCCATTGCTTCTAGAGCAGCCAGTTGGAAGAAGGCAAAGCGTTCACCATCGTCAAAATCCCCGTAAACATGACCACGGAAGAAATAATACTGATTGTCAATGAAGTAGAAGGTAACACCATTTAAGACTGTTTTCTTAATACCACAGTACTGTCTACGCCATCCCACACTCACTTCAAAATGAAGAACATCCTCAATCTGGTCACCAAACTTAGTCTCCACCATATCATAGTAGGGTAGAAAAACAGCAACTTCGTGCCCTGCCTTTACCAGTGATTTGGGAAGAGCGCCAATAACGTCTCCCAAACCACCTGTTTTTGAAAAGGGCGCACCCTCTGCTGCTACGAATAAAATTTTCATGAATGAATATCCTCTGTAACTTTTTCGCCTTTTTTGACTACAACTGGGTGTTCTGCAGTACCGCGAATAACGACACCGTCAGCAACTTCAACCCCTTTGTCCAAGATTGCATACTCAACTTGGGCACCTTGGCCAATCACAACACGTGGGAATAAAATGCTGTTCTTCACCATACTATCTTTGTGAACATGAATATTACGTGATAGGACTGACTGTACGACTTCACCCTCAATGATACTACCAGAGGCAAACTGAGAAGTACTTACTTTTGAAGTATTCGCATAGTAGGTTGGTTCTTCATTCTTAACTTTTGTATAAATCTTTTGATTTGGTGAGAAGAGAGAGTAGAACTTTTTAGATTCAAGCATGTCGATGTTAGCTTGATAATAGGACTGAACAGAATGAATGTTTGCTAAGTATCCTGTGTATTCGTAAGCAAAAGCTCCTTCTTTTGCAGCCAAATCACGAAGAACATAGCGCAACTTTTCAGGATATTCTTTCTGAGCCTCTTCTTCAAGCCGTTCAATCAACCATGGTGTATCCACAACAAAGATGTCTGTAGACATATTGAAAAGTTCATCCGTTGACTTGCTATCAAAAAGTTTGTGGGAAAGAACATGGTCTGTTTCATCGATTTCTAAGATAGCATTAACATCTGAAATATCTTTCTTAGGCAATTTTTTATAAACAACAGTAATGGGACCTTTAGTGGCACTGTGTAGATGGAAAACTTGATTCAAATCAATATTAATCAAAACATCACAGTTGAGAGAAACTGTTTGGTTTGAGCCAGAGCGTTTCAAGTAAGTAAGGAGCTGTTGGTAGTACTCTTTCCCTACAGTACTGCTTTCCACACGTGTGTTGTAAATCCCTAGATAGTAGTGACTCAACAGGGTAGACAATCCCCACTCTCGACCTGAACGAATATGATCAAAGACTGAGCTAATATTGTCTTGTTGGAAAATACCAAAGATACTGCGAACACCAGCATTAGCAAGACTGGAAAGGGGGAAGTCAATCAAACGGTATTTCCCACCGAAAGGCAAGCTAGCCACCGGACGGTGTTCTGTTAACGTTGACATATCATGAAAACCAACTGTGTTTCCCAAAATGGCTGAATATTTATCAATCTTCATCTGTTGCTACCCCCACTACTTCATTGTATCCTACTACTTGTACTTCGTCAGTCCCATCAATCTCTACACCATCTGCAATAATCGCACCTTCACCAATAATAGCACGAGTGATTTTTGCGCCGTGACCAACAATAGCACCACTCATGATGACAGAATCAACGACTTCTGCCCCTCCACGAACTTGAGCTCCAGTTGAAAGAATAGAGTGTTTGACAGTTCCATCCACAAAACATCCATCTACTACTAGAGAATCCTCGACATGAGCGTTGGCACCAATGTAGTTTGGTGGCGAAATCAAGTTGCGTGAGTAAATCTTCCACTGACGATTACGGCTATCCAAGGCATTTTCTGGCGAAATGTATTCCATATTGGCTTCCCAAAGTGACTCAATCGTACCAACGTCTTTCCAGTAGCCATTAAATTCATAAGCATAGACACTTTCACCAGACTCGAGATAGTTAGGGATAACGTTCTTCCCAAAGTCTGACATATCCACATTGCTCTTTCAGCAGCAACAAGCATATTGCGGAGACGTTTCCAGTCAAAGATATAAATTCCCATAGAAGCCTTGGTAGACTTAGGTTGTGCAGGTTTTTCGTCAAATTCAACGATCCGATTGTTAGCATCGGTATTCATGATACCAAAACGGCTGGCCTCCTTGAGAGGCACATCCAAGACAGCAACCGTCAAACTAGCGCTGTTATCCTTGTGGGATTGGAGCATATCATCATAGTCCATCTTGTAGATATGGTCTCCAGATAAGATTAAAACATATTCAGGATTGATGCTATCGATATAGTCGATATTTTGATAAATGGCGTGACTCGTTCCTTCAAACCAACGGTTTCCCTCGCTTGCAGAGTAGGGTTGAAGGATAGAAACACCTGTGTTAATCCCATCCAGACCCCAGCTAGAACCATTTCCAATATGGTTGTTTAAGGCAAGAGGTTGATACTGCGTAATAACACCGACGTTGTGAATCCCAGAGTTAGCACAGTTTGAAAGCGCAAAGTCAATGATACGGTAGCGCCCACCGAATTGCACTGCTGGTTTGGCAATGCTTTGAGTGAGTTTCCGAGACGTGTTCCTTGCCCACCAGCAAGAATCAAAGCTAGCATTTCATTCTTCATTTTCTACTCCTTTTTGGGTTTTATTTGTGACAGTTTTAGTTGGTTTCAAGCGACGTTTAATCTTCCAGATACTTGCTCCCATAGCTGGCAGGGTAAAGGTCAATGTCTGCTCATAATCCTTCCATAATCCTTCTTGAGTTTGAACCGTTTGGTTGTATTCTTTCCAGACACCACCCCATTGTTCCAATTCTGTATTCCAAACTTCTTCGTAAATACCTGCAACAGGTAAACCAATCGTAAAGTCCTTACGTTCAACTGGTGCCATATTAAAGACACAGACTAACATTTCGTCCTTTTTGCCCTTACGAATAAAGGAGAGAACACTCTGGTCTCTATTATCAGCATCAATAATCTCAATGCCGTCATAGCTGGTATCAATTTCCCAAAGACAGCGATGGTCTTTGTAAAATTGATTCAGTTGAGAAGTGAAATGCTTCATCTTCGCATTCATTGGATCTTCTAGATTAGACCATTCCAACTGTTCCTCAGACTTCCATTCTAAGAATTGCCCGTACTCACTGCCCATAAAGAGCAATTTCTTACCTGGGTGGCAAATTTGATAGGTGTAAAGATTGCGCAGACCTGCAAATTGATTGTATCGATCTCCCCACATCTTGTGCATCATACTCTTCTTGCCATGAACGACTTCGTCATGTGAAAATGGTAAGAGGTAGTTTTCATTGAAACATACATAAAGCTGAAAGTCACAAGATTAAAGTCATACTTGCGATAAATTGGGTCTTCCTCGTAGAAACGGAGAATATCGTTCATCCAACCCATATTCCATTTATAGTCGAATCCAAGGCCACCCATTTCTTTCATACCAGTTATCTTTGTTGCTGAAGAACTTTCTTCTGCAATCATCATGATATCTGGATGAGCTAACTTGATCACAGTGTTCAACCGTTGAAGGAAGTAATAGCCCTCGTAGTTAAGATTCCCCCCATCTTTATTTGGAGTCCATGGAGCATTATCGTAGTCTAAATAGAGCATATTGCTAACTGCGTCAACTCGAATACCATCTAAATGATAAAAATCAATCCAGAATTTAATGCTAGAAATCAAGAAAGACTGGACCTCATTTTTCCCGAGGTCAAAATTCAGAGCCCCCCAACCATAGTTATGAGCCTTATTATGGTCTTGGTATTCAAAAGTTGGTGTCCCGTCATAATACGCCAAGGCATCATCATTAATAGTGAAGTGACCAGGAACCCAGTCTACAATGACACCGATGTTATTTAAATGGCATTCTTCAACGAAATCTTGGAATTCCTCTGGTCGCCCATAAGAATGCTCCATGGCAAAGTAACCCATAAGTTGGTAGCCCCAACTCAATCCAAGCGGGTGAGCCATTAAAGGCATAAACTCGATGTGAGTGTAGTTCATCTCAACAAGATAAGGAATCAACTCCTCCTTAAGTTGTGCAAAACTGTATGGACTGCCATCTGGATTTCTCTTCCAAGATCCAGCGTGGGCTTCATAAATATTGACTGGTCTCTCAAAAAATCCCAGACGCTTGCGACGCGCTAGCCAAAGCCCGTCTTTCCATTTCTTGTCTGATATGTCAGTCAGGATAGCTCCCGTCTCTGGACGAGCCTCAAAACGGACTGCCAATGGGTCAATCTTCATAATCTGATGACCATTTGCACGCGTGATATGATATTTATAAATCTGACCTTCCTGAGCTTGGCTCGTAAAGACTTCCCAAACACCCGACTCATTCCGTACCATAGGAATTTGGTGCTCTGTCCAGTTAGTGAAATCACCAACTAAGTGCACAGCCTGAGCGTTAGGCGCCCAAACACGGAAAGTAAAACCAATTTCTCCGTCTTTTTCCTCTTTATGTGCTCCTAGATAGTGCTGAAGATGAAAATTTTCTCCAGTAGTAAAGGTTCTCAATGCTTCTTGATTATTCATCCAATCCCCTTTCTCAATGTAAGCGTTTTCTATATGTCTATTATACTATCTTTTAAAAGAACTTTCAAGCAGTTTACGGAATTTCTTAAAAAATATCCTGAAAATTTTGGAAAAATTATCTTAACCTTGTATGAAGCTTTTCATTTATTTTTACAAAAATAGAACAATTTACATATATTTTTTTATTATGATAACAAAACATTCGGTATTTTTTTCAATTTCCAACTGATTTTTTTGGTGAAAATAAAAATCAGGAAAAAAACTTTTCCTGATTTTTGTAGATTATTTATTTTGGCGTTTAAATACAACATTTTTTTAGTAAGGTCAGCTTTGCAGCTTCCCGACTATCCACACTTGATAGGTCAATCATCAATTCATCTCCAGAAATTTTTGTAGGGAACTTCTGTGCCTCCTGTAGCTGGTTGGAGTGTCTTTTTAGCTTGGTTTACCTTTAAATCATAGTTCTGATTATTTTTAACACCTGCAACATTGCTTTCGAATGTTAAAACACCCTTATCACCATCAATTGTCAATGAAAGAGAAAGTTTAAAATCGTCTCCAAGCAAGGATACAAAATTTTTCTTTTAGAAAGACCTGATCCTGTAACTAATTTGCTAATTTCTTCTTTCGTTGGTTCATAAAGATAAGTACCATTATCCTTATTAGCAGAACATGCTACTAGGACAACTGATAGAAATGCCAAAAATAAAGGTAGGATTATGTTCTTCATCTTTTTCATATGCAATCTCCTTTTTATCAATTTCATATTTTCTTATAAAACAGTTAAAATCGCAACACTAATATCATCAATGACATTTTTCTTGTTTCGAACGACTATTGGTCACAAGCATTTCAAGATTTCCTGCATTTTCAAAGTAGAAGGAAGTTCCCTTGGCATTGAATACGACCAATAGATGTTCTGGTCCCCCGTGAATCTCGTAAACGATCCATCCGCTATTTTCTGCAGCAGTATGGACAAAGACATGACGGTAAACTTCTTCGTATGTAGGATAAGAAAAGGCGCTAGTCTGTGTTTTCAGTCGAATAATCTGACGGACAAAGTCAATGCTCTCTTGTCTTTCATTGATCAAATCCCAGTTTATTTGGTTGACACTGTCAGGAGCGTTGTAACTATTCATAGCTCGTTCTCGGTCTGCTGGAGTGAGTTCTCCATGTTCGCCTGTCGGAACCAACTTAGTTCGACCAAACTCTTGACCAATTTCCATAAAGGACATCCCTTGCATAAGAAGGTTCATAGCTGTCGCTGTCTCAACCTTGCGCATAATCTGGTCGGCACTCTGATCAGGATGGAGAGTTGCTAACAAATCATGCAAGTTGTAATTATCATGGGCTTCCACGTAGTTAAGGACTTGGTTTGGACTAAGATAGGAACCCAATTCTCGGCTACCAAGAATGGCCTTGGCAATAATTGGTTCGGTGGCTGCACCACTTACAAATCCTGATTTGATTGCTCCATAAACTTCTCCTCCTTTAACCGCATCACGCTGATCATCATTGAAGAATCCAATATTTGGCATCTGGTAGGCGTTGTCCTTCTTGGCCTTATCATATGGTGCAAGACCTGTTCCCATATCCCAGCCTTCTCCATAGGTAATAATACGTGGATCAACCTCATCAAGTGCCCAACGAATTGCCTGCATGGTTTTGACATCATGAATACCCATTAAGTCAAAACGGAAGCCATCAACATTGTATTCTTTCACCCAGTATAGGATAGAGTCAATCATATACTTACGGAACATTTCGTGTTCGCTCGCGGTTTCATTTCCTACTCCTGTGCCGTTTTGGAAGGTTCCATCTGGATTCATACGATAGTAATAATCAGGAACAGTTGTTTGGAAAGGTGCGTCAACTATTGAAAGGTATGGTTGTAAACGACATCCATAATGACACCGATTCCAGCGTTATGATAAGCCTGAATCATGGTCTTGAGGTCTCGAATAACTTGTCCAGGATCATCTGGATTGCTAGAGAAACTTGGTTCTGGTGCATTGTAGTTTTGAGGATCATAGCCCCAGTTATAAGTTATATTTCCATCCTCATCGTATTCCTTATGACGATCAAAGATAGGCTGGAGTTGAACATAGTTGCAGCCAAGGTCTTTGATATAGTCAAAGGCGGTTGCTTGGCCGAATTGGTTAGTCGTTCCAGTCTGCGCAGCACCAAGAAAGGTTCCACGGAGATGCTTTGCCACTCCAGATGTTGGAGATTTGGTTAGATCTCGGATATGCATTTCACAGATAACTGCTTTACATGGATTTTCCAAACGCCAAGGAGCTTCTGTTCCATGTTTGACCTCAAATCCTTCTACTTGTCTGTCTTGATGAGAAAGAATTACGGAACGTTTTCCGTCAGGACTTGTGGCAATCGTGTAAGGATCTCTCGTCAAAGTCTGGTGGTGAGGAAAGTCAATCTGATACTGATAAGCCTTGCCAGCAAGATTCTCATCTAAATCTAAACTCCAAACCCCAATAGTATTGTACTTATGGCTATATGAATAGCTATTCCCACGCTCTAGATTAAAGGTTTTCCAAACCGGCGCATCGTTGCTGGTATTTTCATAGACAACCACCTGTACAGATGTAGCCGTAGGAGCCCAAAGTTTAAAGCTTGTCTGATAATCTGAAAGGCTATAACCTAGTTCTCCTTGGTAACCCCAGTGGTGATCAAAACTAGCGCTATGGATTGCTTTATCAAAAGCAAATGGATTTTGATCTTTGTAGTAAGGACTAGCAATAGCTGGGTTTTCAGAATAATAAACCGTCTCGTCGCCCTCTAAAATCCAAACTTCAGTCAGAAGCGGATAGTAGTTATAACGCACAGGATATTCCTTAACTTTCCCATCAAACTCGACAGAAAACTTCAGGTTTTCTAACTTTTCTTGACTTGTGACCGTAAAGGAAAATTTTGCTCCAAAAAAGTCATTCTCATAATACAATTTTTCAACATTGTCCGCCTGTTTACTACTAAATGAACAGGCCGCATAATCCCCATTTTTTCGATGAAAATGGATGACTACAGGGTAATTATACATTTCTTTTCCTAATTTCTAATTTCAATTTACATTTTTTATATAGAGCTGATAGATTCAGCGATTGAATGTTTGACTGACAATAGACTTAATCTATGTAAAAACACTTCAGGAGAGACAGTTTCAGACTATCTAACACCTAGCTTGCTACTATTCTTTACAAACTTTCCAACCATGCTTCATCTCGAACTTCGATACCAAGTTCTTGAGCTTTGGAGTTTACTTCCTGCATCCGCACCTGCTACGACTAGATCTGTTTTCTTGGATACGCTGCCGGTTACCTTAGCTCCTAGACTTTCGAGTTTGCTTTTTGCTTCTGAGCGTTTGAGACGTTCCAATTTTCCTGTCAGTACAACGGTTAAACCCGACAGGGCTGCATCTGCTACTACCGTCTGTCCTTTGTAGTCCAGATTGACCCCTGCTTCTTTCAATTCATCTAAGAGAATTTTAGATCCTTCGGTAGCAAAAAAGGTCTGAAGACTTTTGGCGATTACGCTTCCCAAGCTCTCGATACTTGCTACTTCCTCTGGATCAGCTTGGGCTAGATTTTCAATAGAGTGGAAATGTTGGAGCAAGAGTTGGCTAGCCTTGCTTCCGACATGGCGAATTCCCAGACCAAACAAGAGCTTTTCAGCAGAGTTTTCCTTGGATGCTTTAATGGCCTGATACAGTTTAGAAGCAGACTTTTCCTTGACACCTTCTAAAAGGAGGAAATCTTCTTCTTTCAAACGGTAGATATCCGCCACATCCTTGACTAGATTTGCAGCAAAAAGCTTTTCAACGATAGATGGACCAAGTCCTGTAATATTCATGGCATCTCGCGATGCAAAGTGAATCAAACCTTCCATAATTTGAGCAGGACATCGAGGATTGATACAACGGAGGGCCACTTCATCTTCAAAATGAAGCAACTGACTGTCACAACTTGGGCAATTTGATGGAATCTCTAGTTTCTCTTCAGAAACACGCTTGGACTCTACCACACGCAAGACAGCAGGAATGATGTCCCCAGCCTTATAGACGATAACTGTATCGTCTTTGCGGATATCTTTTTCAGCAATATAATCTACGTTGTGCAGCGTTGCACGGCTCACGGTTGTACCAGCAAGTTGAACAGGTGTTAGATTGGCAGTCGGGGTCACAACACCCGTACGGCCTACTGTCCAGTCAACTGACAGGAGTTGAGCTTCTTTTTCCTCAGCAGGAAATTTGTAGGCCACTGCCCACTTAGGCGCTTTAACTGTAAAACCGAGTTCTTCTTGACCTGCTAAGTCATTGACCTTAATTACCACCCCATCGATATCATAAGGGAGATTCTCCCGTTCCTGCCCTACTTCTTGGATAAAACCCCAGATTTCATCTATATTTTCAGCCAGAATTCGCTTAGGATTGACCACAAAACCAAGCTGTTCAAGATGCTTCAAAACCTTTTCTTGGCTATCACGAGTAGAAGGACTAGCTTCTTGATAGAGGAAAGTTGCAAGATTGCGCTTGGCCACTACTGCTGTATCTAACTGACGAAGGGTTCCTGCTGCTGCATTACGAGGATTGGCAAATTCAGGCTCTCCATTTTCTTGGCGAGCTTGGTTGACCAGATCAAAGGACGCACGAGGCATGTAACACTCCCCACGAACGGTAATATCAAGTTTTTCTGGCAAGGTCAAAGGAATATCCTTGACGCGCTTGAGATTTTCAGTGATATTCTCACCAATAGAACCATCACCACGAGTCGCCCCAGCGACCAAAATCCCCTTCTCATAGGTAAGAGAGATAGACAAACCATCGATTTTTAGCTCACAGATATAGGTGGGATGGGGTAACTCCTTGCGAACACGCGCATCAAAAGCTTCTAACTCTTCACGTGAAAAAGCATCCTGCAAACTATAAAGAGGATACTGATGACTGTATTTTTCAAAACCATCTAAAACCTTACCACCAACACGATGGGTTGGACTGTCTGCTAAAACTTGATCTGGATAGGCAGCTTCCAACTCGACCAACTCTCGGTAGAGGCGATCGTACTCGCTATCTGAAACCGAGGGATTGTCACTCGTATAGTACTCGATTGCATAGCGGTTGAGTAAGGCAACTAACTCATTCATTCTTTTATTCATAAAACCATTTTACCACAAACAAAGCCCTCCTCACAATGGAGAAGGACTGAAAAAATAATTAATAGTGAAATATTTTTTTAAGGCAAGGAGATTTATACCTTTTTTTCAAAATGATTTCGAACATAAATGAGAGATATACAAGACAAGAAGACAACTCCACTTCCGATTATCAGGAAAGAAGAAAGATGTACACTTGGCAGCACCGTCATAAGGCCTTTTGCAATTGGCATAAATAGAATTGCTAAAGTAAAAATGGTACTTAATACTCTACCCAGATATTCTCCATCAATCTTGGTCTGTACCTGTGTAAAGAAGTGAATATTAAAAATCGTCATAAAGAGTTCACAAATCAGGTTTCCAGAAAAGGTTAAAATATTGGGCAGTGGCAAACCCATCATGAAAACCCCTACTCCTGTTAAAATCAATAAGAACAAAAGTGTATTCATACTTGATTTAAATTTATTTGCTATCAGTGCTCCTATAATTGAGCCAATCGCACCCATGGTTAAGATAGTCGCATAAGCTCCTTCTACTACATATAGTTTATTTGAAAAAGGAAGCAAAAACTCAAAAGCCGCAAAAAAGAAATTAACGCTGGAAGCCACTAACAGGAGAAAGAAAATCTCTTTTTGATGCCAGATATAGTGCAAGCCATCTTTGATATCCGCAAAAATATCTTTACCAGTAAAAGGTTTCTTATCTTGAACCATTGGTTCTTCTTTTGGAAGTAAGGCCACTAGAACAAATGCTATAAAAAAAGTCAAAGCATCTAGTAAGAGCGTCAGATGGAGACTTGCAAATTGTAAGACCAGAAAAGAAAGTACAGGAGAACTCACACTGACAACCTGCAAGACCAACTCCAAACGAGAATTGTAGAGGACCAGTTCATCCTTCTCTACCAATTCTGTGATAATGGCCTTATTTGCAGGTCTAGAAAAGGCAAAAGCAATAGCCTGAACAATGTTGGCAAAAATCAAAGCTCCAATCATCCAGCTATCATTCCTTATGAAAGAAATAGCCAAACAAAGAATTCCACAAACAAGGTCTGCCGCCATTAAAATCTTACGACGAGAAAAGCGGTCTGAAATGACTCCGCCAAAGGGATTTACGAGAATAGATGTGACAAGTTCAGAAATCTGATACATTCCTAAAACTGTCTGTCCGATAGTCCCCATGGACGCCAACCAAACACTATTTCCATAATCATAGAGCATATTTCCTATCTTATTAATAGCACCACGACTAATCAACTGGATTGCATGTCGATTCATATAAAAACTCCTCTCAAAATTTGAAACTATTGTATCAAAACTGGAAGGAGTTCCTTCATATTTCCCTTATTTGGGAAATTTAAGGATTTACAAATTTCATAATGTTCCTGATAGTAAGCCACTTGCTCTGGAAGTCCAAGCACTTCAAAGATATGCATAGCTTCCTGCATCTGGTTACAACCTTCTTCTTTCTGACCTCGCTGGTAGAGGGCAAAACCTTTGAGATAATGGAAGATATTGCGCTCATAAAGCTTGATACCATTTCCAATCAGCTTCTCTACATAACCCTCAAAATAGTCCGCGTCCGTAAAGGAATTATTTTCCAAACAATGCTGGTAACAGTTAAGAGCTAGAATCAAAACAAGTTTTCGATGGCGACCAATTTCTTGATAAAATCCCTCCCTCTCCATAACTTCTCTACCAATTCGAGTGACATAGTCCACATCGTAGAAAGTATAGAGGTTTCCAAAAAGAATCAACTCATACATGGTCCATTCTTCTGTTTTGAAGAGATAATCTGCTACCTTATCCAAATCATCCTGCTTCATCTCATAACTCGAATCTCTTTGACAAATCAGACCCTGTAGCAAAATCCAGTTCAGCTCAAAATATAGGGGATTTGTCGAACTCTTAGCCTTTTCAAGTTGTTCTTCTTGAAGCTTTTGAAAACCTGCAATATCATTTGAGTAGTAAAGCGGAATAATTTGTCCCATCATGGCAACATGTTCATGATTATGAAAATCCCTAGCCTTATCCATGAAATTTTCGATTGTGACATGAATGTTATCCAAAATCTCAAAGAAACGTGAAACTGCTAGATCAGACTCCCCAAGCTCAAATCGAGATAACTGGGAGGTTGAACAGGACTCACCTGCCGCCTCCTTTAAAGAATAGTTTCTACTTGTTCGAAATTCACGAAATACTTTTCCAAGATGTTCCATATTTACACCTTCTCCGATAATTCTTCCCACTCAAGCATAGCCTCTTCCTGACGATGGCTAATTTTGTCCAGTTCAGCCTGCAACTCCATGAGTTTTTCTGCATCGTTGGTTTCCAACATTTGTTCAGAAATAGCTTGACTTTGGCTTTCTAAAGTTTCGATTTCAGTCTCTAAACTCTCGATTTGACGCATGAGTTTGCGAGCTTCTTTCTGACTTTCTTTCTGAGCTTGATAGTCATTAACTGGACTTGCTTCTTTTGTTTGATTGCTAGTTGGAGCTTCCTCTGTCTGACTCGCTTCTACTTCTGCCTTCTTCTCAACATAGTAGTCATAGTCTCCTAGATAGAGGGTCGAACCATTTTCGGACAATTCCAAAACATGAGTTGCCACACGATTGATAAAGTAACGGTCGTGGCTGACAAATAGAAGGGTTCCGTCAAAGTCTATCAAGGCATTTTCTAGCACTTCCTTACTGTCAATATCCAAGTGGTTGGTTGGCTCATCAAGTATCAGGAAGTTGTTGTTTTCCATAGACAGTTTAGCAAGTAACAAACGAGCTTTCTCGCCACCTGACAGCATGCCAACCGATTTTTTAACATCATCTCCTGTGAAAAGGAAGGCACCGAGGCGGTTGCGGATTTCAACTTCTGGTGTCAGTTTAAAATCATTCCAAAGTTCATCGAGTACAGTATTACTTGGTGTTAGCTTACTTTGAGTCTGGTCATAGTAGCCAACCTCAACATTGGCACCAAAACGCTTCTCTCCCTTGATAAAAGGGATCTGGTCTACTATCGACTTGATAAAGGTTGACTTCCCGATGCCGTTTGGTCCAACGATGGCAACAGCGTTCATCTTACGAAGGTCCAGATTGATTGGCTCTGAAAGTATTTCCCCATCATAACCAATGGCCGCATTTTCAACAGTCAGGACAAGATTACCCGACGTCTTCTCAGACTGAAAGGTCATATTAGCTGATTTCTTTCCAGCTTCCGGCTTGTCCAAACGCTTCATTTTTTTCCAGTTGCTTACGACGAGATTGGGCACGTTTGGTTGTCGAAGCTCGTACTAGATTGCGATTAACAAAGTCTTCCAGAGCTGCAATTTCCTTCTGTTGCTTTTCATAGTTTTTTTCCTCAGTTACTAACTTTTGTTCTTTCAAATCTACAAAACGAGAGTAATTGCCCACATATCTATCCAGAGAATGCTTGGTCAAATCGAGCGTAATTGTTGCAACCTTATCCAAGAAATAGCGGTCGTGACTAACGATAATGAGAGCACCGCTATAATTTATCAAGTAATTCTCCAACCAGGCAATGGTCTCAATGTCCAAATGGTTTGTTGGCTCATCCAAGACCAAGAGATTTGGCTTTTCGAGGAGCATTTTAGCAAGAGCCAGGCGAGTATTTTGACCACCTGAAAGCTCAGCAATTTTCATCTGCCACATAGACTCGTCAAACTTGAATCCATTCAAAATCGCTCGGATATCAGCTTCATAGGTAAAACCACCTGCTTGGCGAAAATTTTCAGATAAGCGGTCGTAATCTGACATCAGTTTATCCAAATCATCACCAGACTTTTCTCCCATCTCTAGCTCCATCTGACGCAATTGTTTCTCTGTCCGACGCAGGTCATCAAAAACATGGAGCATTTCATCATAAATGGTATTTTCAGACTCAAAACGGCTATCTTGGGCTAGGTAAGACAGAGAAACATCTTTTTTCTTATTGATTTCTCCACTGGTCGGCTCCTCTTCCCCAACCAAAATCTTCAAAAGAGTAGACTTACCTGCCCCATTTCTTCCAACTAGAGCAATGCGGTCTCGTTCATCAACTTGCAGATTGATATTATCAAAAAGAACCTCTCCTGCAAAAGAACGTTCAATTTTATTGGCTTGTAAAATAATCATACATCTATTTTACTATCTTTTTCACTTTTGCACAATGCAAGGAAAAAAGTTCGAGTCATAAACTCGAACCTTTCATCTTAGTATCCAATGCCTCCACGGAATGTGCGAGCCATATCTTTCAATTCATAGTTTTTAGAAGAGGTATCGATGGTCCATTTCCCATCTTTCTTAGTCATTTTAATTTCATAACCCTCTTTTTTCATGTTATCACTAGTATCTAGAGGAGTTGAATCAAATTGACTCGGTGCATTTTCTAAAATGTATTTTTCACCAGCTTTCATAGCTTCTGAGTAGTTGCTATATTTACCTTTGTTTTTCTTCGTAGAATTTACGGCTTAATTCATAAACATTCAAGTTATCTAAGTCAATTGTTTCTGGTCTTACATAGATAACAGCATAGTCTGGTAAGTAGGCTTTCACTTTGTAATCAATTTTTGCTCGTTTTGCATTAGCTTTGATATAAGCTTCTGCGAATGTTCGAAGTTCTGCATCAGAAGGTTTATAGTTATGGAAACCTTTTCCGAATGACTCTGTAAATTTCTTGATGAACTCTTCTCTGTCAGCCTTCACATCGTTTGTGAATTCAGCATCGCTATCAGAAGATTTTTTTATCATCTGCAAGGGATACGACTTGAGCCTTGTTATCAGATGTGCTTAAGTTCGTTCCACCACCCTGAGCTTTCTCCATTAAGGTAAACTGCATCGACGTATTTTTTTCATTACATCTTTAGCTTCATCAATATGATCTTCGTACTTACTTGGATCAACTTTGATAGCTACGTCATTATTTTTCTTAGAGTTTTCTTTAATATCTTCGTAGAAGCTAGGGGCAAAATGAAGCTCATATTTAGCATCTTTGTCTACTTCATAAACAACATAACCAGCAACGCTCTTTCCTTTAGAAAGTTTGTCTCCGTATGACATAAACTTAGTTTTACTATCGCTCTCATAGATTTGGATTGGTTCTACTTTTTTTCATCTTTTTCATTATAAAGGGTAATATCGCGACTAGTGAAACTAAACTGTTTATCACGATTGTTTTTGATTTCTACTTGAAGAGCAAGGTATTTTGAAGATGAATCCTCATCTTTAGGCAAAACATACATACCATCTTTTATGGATACTTCAAAGTTAGAGTTTGACGCAGTACCATTGTCACTTGCTTTTTTTGTTGATCCACAAGCAACAAGTGCTAAAAGCTGATACCAGCAAAAGCAGAATGCTTAAGAATTTTTTTCATAATAGAATATCTCCTTTTTATTATTTATTATATTCTACCATAGAGATAGTAAAATTCAAAAACAGAAACCGAACACTTTAAAAAAATCTTAAAATTATAGAATTTTAGCTTAAATTTTTTTCAAAAAAATTATTTGATGTATGCAAGTATCCTCTAGAAAAAAATCAGTAGAAAGTCACATTTATTCTTTGAAAATTTTTCTAAATATTCTTCTAAACTTATTAGGAATTCAATTTGAAACCGATTAGTTTTAAACTGTTGTTTATTCTTTTTTAAGTAGATCAAAAATGCTCGATTCGAATAATAGTGCCTATGCTAACGTTTTACTAAAATCCTAAATCATGGTATAATGAGACCGATTAAAACAATTTACAATAAAGGAGACGCTCAATGACTTACCAAGAAAATTATCAAAAATGGCTTGATTTTGCTGATTTACCAGACTATCTTCGTCAAGACTTAAACAATATGGACGAAAAAACAAAGGAAGACGCCTTCTATACCAATCTTGAATTTGGTACTGCTGGTATGCGGGGCTTGATTGGTGCTGGTACTAACCGTATCAATATCTATGTTGTTCGTCAAGCAACTGAAGGTTTGGCTCGTTTGATTGAGTCAAAAGGTGGAAATGAAAAAGAACGCGGTGTGGCAATTGCCTACGATAGCCGTCACTTCTCCCCAGAATTTGCCTTTGAATCTGCTGCAGTTCTTGCAAAACACGGTATCAAATCTTACGTTTTTGAAAGCCTTCGTCCGACTCCAGAACTCTCATTTGCAGTTCGTCACCTCAACTGTTTCGCAGGTATTATGATCACTGCCAGCCACAACCCAGCTCCATTTAATGGTTATAAGGTTTACGGTGAAGACGGTGGACAAATGCCTCCACACGATGCAGACGCTTTGACTACTTATATCCGTGCAATCGAAAATCCATTTGCTGTGGAAGTTGCTGATGTGGAAGCTGAAAAAGCTTCTGGCTTGATTGAAGTTATCGGCGAAGCTGTCGATGCAGAATACCTCAAAGAAGTGAAGGACGTTAACATCAACCCAGCCTTGATTGAAGAATTTGGTAAGGACATGAAGATTGTCTACACACCACTTCATGGTACTGGTGAAATGTTGGCTCGTCGTGCTCTTGCCCAAGCAGGATTTGACTCTGTTCAAGTTGTTGAAGCGCAAGCAACCCCAGACCCTGACTTTTCAACTGTTAAAATCTCCAAACCCAGAAAGTCAAGCAGCCTTTGCCCTTGCTGAAGAACTTGGTCGTCAAGTTGGTGCAGATGTTCTTGTGGCAACTGACCCAGACGCTGACCGTGTTGGTGTTGAAGTTCTTCAAAAAGATGGTAGCTACCTCAACCTTTCAGGTAACCAAATCGGTGCTATCATGGCTAAATACATCTTGGAAGCCCACAAAAACGCTGGAACTCTTCCTGAAAATGCAGCTCTCTGCAAATCTATCGTATCAACTGACTTGGTAACGAAGATTGCTGAAAGCTACGGCGCAACCATGTTCAACGTTTTGACTGGTTTCAAATTTATCGCTGAAAAATCCAAGAATTCGAAGAAAAACACAATCACACTTACATGATGGGATTTGAAGAAAGCTTCGGTTACTTGATTAAACCATTCGTACGTGATAAAGACGCTATCCAAGCCGTTCTTGTCGTTGCTGAACTTGCTGCCTACTACCGTTCACGCGGTTTGACTCTTGCTGACGGCATCGAAGAAATCTACAAAGAGTACGGCTACTACGCAGAAAAGACTATCTCTGTTACCCTTTCAGGTGTCGATGGTGCAGAACAAATCAAAGCGATTATGGCTAAATTCCGTAACAATGCTCCAAAAGAATGGAATGCAACAGCTATCACTGTCGTAGAAGACTTCAAAGCCCAAACAGCTACTGCTGCAGATGGTACTGTTACAAACTTGACAACTCCACCAAGTGATGTTTTGAAATACACACTTGCTGACGGTTCATGGATTGCCGTTCGCCCTTCAGGGACAGAACCAAAAATCAAGTTCTACATTGCAGTTGTAGGGGAAACAAACGAAGAATCACAAGCTAAGATTGCTAACATCGAAGCAGAAATCAATGCTTTTGTAAAATAAAATCCTATAAAAGATGAGACAAACCAATCTCATCTTTTTTTCGTATCAAATCTAAGCAATTTTAGAAACTTTATGGCATACTAGACATATCAATGAAAGCGAGGTAATCTCATGGAACAATTTTTAGATAATATCAAAGACCTTGAAGTCACTACAGTTGCGCGTGCGCAAGAAGCTCTTGATAAAAAAGAAACTGCAACCTTCTTTATCGGTCGCAAAACTTGCCCTTACTGCCGTAAATTTGCTGGTACATTAGCAGGTGTCGTAGCTGAAACCAAAGCACACATCTACTTTATCAATAGTGAAGAACCCAGCCAACTCAATGAGTTACAAGAATTCCGCTCACGTTATGGAATCCCAACCGTACCAGGATTTGTTCACATTGCAGATGGCCAAATCAATGTCCGTTGCGACTCTTCTATGTCAGCACAAGAAATCAAAGAATTTGCAGGATTGTAAAATATATAAAAAAGAAGGCACTCGCCTTCTTTTTTATATATCTGTCAATGGTGTTGCGGTATCTGGGGAGGTATCGTAAACCTTAAAGTCAACTCCGACTCCCAGATCAGCTTGTGCTAGCTGATTGACCATGGTCATATGAGCCAGTTCCTTGATATTGTTCTCTTTTGACAAGTGACCAAGGTAGATCTTCTTGGTACGATTTCCCATGGTACGAATCATAGCCTCAGCTCCGTCTTCGTTAGAAAGGTGACCGAGATCCGAGAGGATTCGCTGTTTGAGTCTCCAAGCGTAAGAACCTGCTCGCAAAATCTCCACATCGTGGTTGGATTCGATGAGATAACCGTCAGCATTCTCGACAATCCCTGCCATACGATCACTGACGTAACCTGTATCTGTCAGCATGACAAAGCTCTTGTCATCTTTCATAAATCGGTAAAACTGGGGTGCTGCGGCATCATGACTAACCCCAAAACTCTCGATGTCGATATCACCAAAAGTTTTGGTTTTTCCCATTTCAAAAATATGCTTCTGCGATGAATTCACTTTCCCGAGGTACTTGCTATTTTCCATAGCCTGCCAGGTTTTTTCATTGGCATAAAGATCCATACCATACTTTCGAGCCAACACACCGACTCCATGGATATGGTCTGAATGCTCATGCGTAATCAAAATCGCATCCAAATCTTCAGGCTTGCGATTGATTTCACTCAACAGACTGGTAATTTTCTTACCAGATAAGCCTGCATCCACTAAGATCTTCTTTTTTGACGTTTCTAGATAAAAGGAATTTCCACTGGAACCTGATGCTAAAATACTGTATTTAAAGCCTATTTCACTCATTCTAGTCTTCTATTTCGTCCTCCCATATTTCTTCTTTTACGGCATCCTTATCATAAGGGAGCACAATGGTGAAGGTTGATCCCTTACCGTATTCACTCTTAGCCCAAATAAAGCCATTGTGCTGTTTGATGATTTCTTTGGCGATGGCTAGGCCTAGACCAGTTCCACCTTGGGCACGACTTCTAGCACGATCGACACGGTAAAAACGGTCGAAAATCTTCGGTAAATCTTGTTTTGGAATACCTAGACCTTGGTCTTTGATGGATAAAATCATCTGATCATCAGTGGTTTTCATGCTGACAGTGATTTTCCCACCATCTGGTGAGTACTTGATAGCATTGTTGAGAATATTATCAATCACTTGGGTCATTTTATCGGTATCAATCTCAATCCAAACTGAGTTAATTGAGTAATCTCTAACCAACTCATATTTTTTCTCGTCATCCTGACTTCTCATCTTATCAAAGCGGTTGAGAATAAAGGTGATAAATGCCGTAAAGTTAATCAACTCCACATCCAGTCGAGTGGTCGCATTATCAATGCGAGAGAGATGCAAGAGATCTGTCACCATCCGCATCATACGGTTGGTTTCATCGAGCGAAACCTTGATAAAATCAGGGGCTACAGGATCATACAAGGCCCCCTCGTCCAAGGCTTCAAGATAAGATTTAACACTGGTCAAAGGAGTTCTCAACTCATGACTCACATTTGAAACGAAGAGTCTCCGTTCACGTTCTTCCTTCTCCTGCTCGGTTGTATCATGTAAAACAGCAACCAAACCAGAGATGAAGCCAGACTCTCGGCGAACCAGAGCGAAACGTACACGAAGGCTTAGGTATTCACCATTGGCATCCTGAGAGTCAATCATCAACTCAGGAATCTGTGTAATCAGGTCACGCAGTTCATACTCATCTTCTAGTTTAAGTAATTCTAGAATACTTTTGTTGAGGACATCTTCTTTCTGCACACCCAGCTGTTTCTTAGCCATATCGTTAATCATGGTAATCTGGCCACGACGATTGGTCGCAAGAACTCCATCTGTCATATAAGAAAGAATACTGTTAAGCCTTTTTGATTCTTGCTCCAGATTCTCCTGCGTTAACCGAATAACCTCAGACAAATCATTTAGATTATTGGTGATGTTGGTAATTTCAGAGCTTCCTTGCGTATCCAAAACTCGAGAATAATCCCCTGCAATCAAATCCTTAACCTTTTGATTTATCTCTTTTAAGCGTTTATTATCTCGGCGATTTTCTAGCAATAGTAAGGTAACCACCAAGATAAAGCCGACTAAAATCAAGATAAAGATAAAATCTCTGTTCAGAATGCTTTGTTTAATTGCTTCAATCATTATTTCTCATATAGTAGCCAACGCCACGACGGGTGAGGATATACTCTGGACGGCTTGGAGTATCTTCAATCTTTTCACGCAAACGTCGGATGGTCACATCCACTGTGCGAACATCACCAAAATAATCATAACCCCAAACAGTCTCAAGCAAGTGTTCACGCGTAATCACTTGACCAATATGGGAAGCTAGGTGATATAAAAGCTCAAACTCACGGTGGGTCAAATCTAATTCCTCACCATATTTTTTGGCCACGTAAGCGTCGGGCAGAATTTCCAAATCGCCAATATGTAGGGGTTGGGATTTCTTTTCATCAGACTCTTGACTATCTGAAGAAAGGTCTGTACGACGGAGTAAAGCCTTGACACGCGCCTGCAACTCACGGTTTGAAAATGGCTTGGTCACATAATCATCTGCCCCTAGTTCCAAACCGATAACCTTGTCAAACTCGCTATCCTTAGCCGAGAGCATAATGATTGGAACACTGCTCGTCTTACGAATAGCTTTGGCTACTTCTAAACCATCGATTTCAGGTAGCATCAAGTCTAGGATAATAATATCGGGTTGCTCCGCTTCAAATAGCTCGATTGCCTCACGACCATTAAAGGCTGTTACAACTTCATAACCTTCCTTGGTCATATTGAACTTAATAATATCTGAGATTGGTTTCTCATCATCTACAACTAATATTTTTTTCATATGTTCACCTTTTCTCTATCCATTATAACAAAAAAATGCAAAGAAGGCACAAATGACTAATTCCAGCCTTCATCTTCAAGAGCTATTTTATAAGCCTGCCAAATCTTTTGTTGAGGTTTAGCGAGTGGGTAGTCAGAAAACTCCTGAGGGGAGATCCAGCGAATTTCTCTGTCAGAAAACTGTTTTGATTCTGTCACCTGACCCGCTAGGATTTGAATATGCCATTTACGATGACTAAAGACATGCTTGACTTGATCAAAAACTTGATGGGACCAATTAACTTCTAAATCATAATCCTGTTCAAAACTTTCTTGGGGTGTTGGACCAAAAGCAACGCTTTTTTCAGCAACCTGAGCAAATAGATTCAGCTGTTCCTCTTCCTGTGAAAACTCCTCTACTTCTATCAATGGAAAATGCCAAAAACCAGCTAGCAGTTTCTCACTTTCATTTTTCTCTAGTAAATATTGACCTCGATCATTGCGCACAACCAAGGCCTTGAGATAGATTGGAAGAGGCTTTTTCTTGGGTTCTTTAATCGGATAAGAATCCATGGTTCCATTCTGATACGCTGCACTAAATTCCTTAACAGGACTTTCTTCTGGTCGAGGATTAACTGGAGCCTCTATATCAGAGCCTAGGTCCATCAAGGCTTGATTAAAGTCTCCCGGCCGCTCTGGATCAATCAAGATTTCCATCATAGCTTGGAAAATCTTTCGATTGCTGGGAACTCCGATATCATAGTTGACCTCAAACAGGCGTGCCAAAACTCGCATGACATTGCCATCAACTGCTGGCTCGGGTAGATTAAAAGCGATACTAGAAATAGCTCCTGCAGTATAGGGGCCAATCCCTTTCAAGCTAGAAATTCCTTCGTAAGTGTTTGGAAATGTCCCTTCAAAGTCAACCATAATTTGCTGAGCCGCAGCCTGCATATTACGCACCCTAGAATAATAACCTAACCCCTCCCATGCTTTCAACAAACGCTCCTCAGGCGCTTTTGCCAAACTTTCAACAGTTGGAAACCAGTCCAAGAATCGTTCGTAGTAGGGAATGACCGTATCTACTCTAGTCTGCTGGAGCATAATTTCAGAAACCCAGATATGATAAGGATTTTTACTTCTACGCCATGGTAAATCCCGTTTGTTTTCATCGTACCAGTTGAGGAGTTTCTCACGAAAAGAGAAAATCTTCTCCTCTGGCCACATGTCAACACCGTATTCTTTCAAATCTAACATATATCTAGTATAACATAGAAGCTTCTAACTGTCCTTTTCTTAGCGCTAAAAAGCCTCTTCCCAAAGGAAAGAGGCCTTTTTCTTATTGATGAACTGCTTGAGCTGCTGTGATAAGGGTTAACTTGTAAACATCATCAGAGTTACATCCACGAGAAAGGTCGTTAACTGGTTTGTTCAAACCTTGCAGAACAGGACCTACAGCCGCAAATCCACCAAGACGTTCCGCCATCTTGTAACCGATATTCCCCGCTTCGATTCCTGGGAAGATAAAGACATTTGCTTGACCAGCAACGTTGCTACCTGGTGCTTTTAGAGCTGCAGTTTCGGGAACAAAGGCAGCATCAAATTGTAACTCACCATCAATCTCAAGGTCAGGACGCAAATCATGAGCAATTTTAGTCGCTTCCACTACCTTATCAACACTTTCGCCGAACCCTGAACCTTTAGTAGAGTAGCTCAGCATAGCGATTTTAGGTTCAATGCCAAACATCTTAGCTGTGATTGCCGAGTTAACAGCGATTTCAGCCAAAGCTTCTGCATCTGGATTGATATTGATAGCACAGTCACCAAATAGGTAGCGTTCTGTACCACGAACCATGAGGAAAGCACCTGAAGTACGGGTTACATTTGGACGAGTTTTTATGATTTGAAGTGCAGGACGAACGGTTGCGGCTGTTGAGTGAATCGCACCTGATACCATCCCATCAACCAAGCCCATGTGAACGAGCATAACACCAAAATAGTTGACGTCTTCACTCAAAATCTTACGAGCATCTTCTTCAGTCATTTTGCCTTTACGGCGTTCAACCAAGGTAGTTACCATTTCTTCAAATTGAGAATACTGTTGAGGGTCAATCACTTCATAACCATCCATAATCCCTTCGATTTCAAGATAAATTTTAATTTTTTCTGGGTTCCCCAGCAAAACAGGAACAACTTCTGTTTCTTTTACCAAGCGTTTGGTCGCTTGAAGAATACGGGGTTCTTCCCCTTCAGGGAGAACGATACGAGCATTTTTGCCAACAAGATTGGCTTTGAGACTTTCAAAAACTTCCATGAGTTTTCTCCTTTAAGAAATTAAATTATACTCAAAATAGATTTTAAAGAGTATTAGTTGATAACTGAGTGATAAGATTGTTAAAATCATCTGGCAAAGGGGTTTCCAGCTCCAGCTGATGCCCTAAGAAGGGATGATAAAAGGATAAGGAATGGCAATGCAGGGCCTGGCGTTGAATACCATCTTCTAGGCTGCCACCATAGAGATCATCTCCCAACAAAGGGAAGCCAATATGAGAAAAATGCACTCGAATCTGATGAGTTCGACCAGTATGCAGGCGAATATCAACCAAATGAATGTCTCCATAAGAAGCTACAACTTTGTAAGATGTATGGGCGTATTTTCCACCCTTGGCGACCCGTCTCGTGATAATGGAGTCCACATCACGCGCAATCGGGGCGATAATCTCCCCTTCTGGCTCCAGAAAACCATCTCCCTTAACCAAAGCGAAATAACGTTTTTCGATAGACTTTCGTTGCAGCTGCTTGTCTAATCGTGCATGAGCATAACCGTGTTTAGCAAAGAGCATCAAACCAGATGTATCTCTATCAAGCCTGGTCACGATATGAACCTGCTGGTTTTCATATTCCCGCTTGACATAGTAACCCTTGATAAAATTGGCAATGGTATTGGAATGATTGACACTAGGAATAGAGGCTACTCCATAAGGCTTATTCAAAACCAAAAAGTGGTCATCCTCATACAAGATATCTAGAGGACGATCAATGGCTTCAAGTGTTTCAAAGCCTTCCTCTGCAGGGATGTCGATGGTCACCCTATCTCCAATATCTAAGAGATAAGTCGCATTCTGAGGTTGATCATTGACTAAGATAGTCCCACCTCGAAACTTTATCTTAGCCAACAGTCCTTTAGAAACCTCGTGTTTCTTGAGAAATGTTTTAACCTTAACATGTTCATCTGCGGTAAATTCGAACCTCATTCGTCCACCTCTCCGATGAAGGCATCTTTGACACGATTCCAGAAACTAGTGTGACTTGGAGTCGCTACGAAGTGAATCTTGTGATGGTCGATTTGGTACTCAATCCTTTCTATATTTCGGAAAGAATAGATACTATTGTCAACCGATAACGTGTGATAGTCATTACGAGTTGGTAAAAGCTCGATTTTATCTTTCTTCGGAACGATTATCGAAGAACCAAGTGTTCGATAAACTCGGTTATTGAGACTCGCAATTTCAGTCAGTTGCAAGGCTTCAATGGTAGGATGCAAGACAGCTCCCCCCAAGGATTTGTTATAGGCAGTGCTTCCAGTCGGCGTTGAAACAGTCACACCATCTCCTCGAAATCGCTCGAACGGAACATGATTAATGATAATATCCGCAACCATGGTGCGATCTGATCGACGGATACTAGCTTCATTTAGAGCACGGAAGGTTTTTACATCTCCATTTTCAAGTGTCACTTTGACATTCAAGACTGGATAAGAAACCTTGGCACCAGTATCCAATTGGAGATTGGAAACCAACTGGTCCAACTCGAAGTCACGATAATCCGTGTAAAAGCCTAAATGTCCAGTATGGACGCCAACAAATCGAACCTTGTCTAACTGATTCTCATACTTATGAAAGGCAGACAAAAGCATCCCATCCCCGCCAATCGAAATGACGATGTCGGGATTTGTATCATTAATTATAAAATGCTGTTTTTGAGTTTTTCTCTCAGTTTATGTAAAACATTCTGACTCTGTGGCTTTCTATTAGCTATGAGATCAACTCGCTTACCTGTATTCTTCATCTGTATCGTCACTATTTCCTACACCGTCGTTTAGTTTTCTACTCAAAGGATCAAAGAGCGCCTGCGCTTCCTGAATGTCATCTCGAATCTTACCCATTTCTTCATCCAATTGATGGGAAATTCTAGCTGTAATCTCCAAGCGTTTCTTGATCTCCTCTGGAAAATCCCCCCTGATACTTATAATTGAGCGAATGCTCAATGGTAGCCCAGAAATTCATAGCCAAGGTCCGGATTTGAATTTCAGCCAGAATCGTCTTAACACCACTGATGGTGTCAACTGTATACTCTACCACCACATGATAGGAGCGATAGCCCGAAGCCTTCCGATGGGTGATATAATCCCGTTCCTGAACGACTCTCATATCATGGCGTTTGCGTAAAATTGCAACAACCTCCTGAACATCATCTACAAATTGAACCATGACACGCAGCCCTGCGATATCTTGCAGGTCATTTTCCAGAGTTGCATAAGTAATTCCTCGACGAGCCATTTTTTCTTTGATACTTTCAATCGGCTTCACCCGTCCAGTAACAAACTCAATCGGAGAGTGCTTGTTTTGTTTACGATATTGTTTTCGAATTCCACGAAGCTTAATCTTCAATTCACCAACAGCTTGAATGTAAGGATCTAAAAATTCTTCCCATTCTATGGTCATATTTTCTCCCTTGTAATGTTTGATTGCCCTGTCGAAAATCTTTGATTTTTTCAGTACATTCGTATACAATAAATACATTGTCCATTATATCATAAATCGCTTTCAAAGATAAAAAAAAGGTTAGAAAAATGAAACATTTAGAAATAGAATTGAAAACACTTCTGAAAAAAGAGGAATATGATCATCTAAAAAAACAGTTTTCCCATATCCAACCCGTCCTTCAGAAAAACTACTACATTGACACACCAGATTTCCAACTGCGTGAAAAGAAGGTTGCCATGCGCATTCGCACCTTTTCAGATTGGGCGGAGTTGACCTTGAAAGTGCCACAAACTGTAGGAAATATGGAATACAATCAGAAACTGAATCTTCCAGAGGCTGAATCTTACTTAGAAAAACAAACACTTCCTCAAGGACTCGTTCTAGAGGAGCTTGCTAAGATTGGCATTCTAAGCCAAGACTGGTTTGTTCTGGGTTGTCTTGCAACTATTCGTTACGAAATGGAAACGTCGATTGGTCTAATGGCACTAGATGAAAGTCACTACTTTGATCATACAGACTACGAACTGGAGCTAGAAGTCACTGATTACGAGGAAGGAAAACGAGATTTTTCAGCAATTTCTTTCAAAAAAATGGTATCACTTACCAAAAAGCTCCTTCAAAATTAATTCGTTTTATTAAAAGCATGAAAAAATGCTGAAATAATCTCCATTTTTTGGTAAAATAATGAAGATAAAATATTTAGAGTTTACAGAGGACGGTCCATAATGTCAGATAGAAACAACATGAAACTTTTTGCACTTAATTCCAATCATGAAATTGCACAAAAAATCGCAGAAACGGTTGGGATACCTCTCGGAAAATTATCTTCTCGCCAATTTTCTGATGGTGAAATCCAGGTCAACATTGAAGAGAGTGTCCGTGGTTACGATGTCTACATCATCCAATCAACCAGCTACCCCGTTAGCAACCACTTGATGGAGTTGTTAATCATGGTTGATGCTTGTGTACGTGCAAGTGCTCATAGTATCAATGTTGTCCTTCCTTACTTTGGTTATGCTCGTCAGGATCGTATCGCTTCTTCTCGCGAACCCCTCACTGCAAAACTGGTTGCCAATATGCTTGTCAAGGCTGGTGTAAGTCGTGTTCTGACTCTTGATTTGCACGCTGTTCAGGTTCAAGGTTTCTTTGACATTCCAGTAGATAACCTCTATACAATTCCTCTCTTTGCTAAACACTACAGCGATAAAGGGTTGCTGGGATCAGATGTGGTTGTTGTTAGTCCAAAAAATTCTGGCGTCAAACGTGCCCGTAGCTTAGCTGAATACTTAGATGCACCAATCGCAATCATCGACTATGCTCAAGACGATTCAGAGCGTAGCCAAGGCTATATCATCGGTGATGTTGAAGGCAAAAAAGCCATCTTGATTGATGATATCTAAATACTGGACGTACTTTTTCAGAAGCAGCAAAAATCGTCGAACGTGAAGGGGCAACTGAAATCTATGCGGTCTCTAGTCACGGACTCTTTGTAGAAGGTGCCGCCGAGCTTCTTGATGCCGCAAACATTAAAGAAATCCTAGTGACTGACTCGGTAGCAACCAAAGAAAGAACTCCAGAAAATGTATGTTATATCACCGCTAGCGAATTGATTGGTGATGCCATCGTCCGTATCCACGAAAGAAAACCAGTTAGCCCACTCTTTGCATATAATAAAAAGGAATAAGGTGATTCTTTGATCTATTTAGACAATGCTGCTACTACTCCAATGTCAGCAGTAGCTCTCGCAGAAATGACCAAGGTCATGCAAGAAACCCATGGGAATCCTTCAAGTATTCACAGTCATGGTCGCCATGCTGGTAAACTACTCCGTGAAGCCCGTCAGGAGTTAGCTCACTTACTAGGAACCAAGCCACAACGAATCTTTTTCACATCTGGAGGGACAGAAAGTAACAATACAGCTATTATCGGCTATTGTCTCCGCCATCAAGAAAGAGGAAAACACATCATCACGACAGCTATTGAACACCATTCTGTCCTTGAAACCATTGATTATCTGGTTCAACATTTGGCTTTGAAGCTACCATCATCCAACCAGTGAATCAAGAGATTACGGCGGGGCAGATTCAAGAAGCTTTACGTGACGATACCATTCTCGTTTCCACTATGTATGCTAATAATGAGACGGGTAGTCTCTTACCTATCGCTGAGATTGGACGTGTTTTAAAAGAACATTCTGCTGCTTATCATGTAGACGCTGTTCAGGCTATCGGAAAAGTTCCTATCCATCCTGAGGAATTAGGAATCGATTTTCTCAGTGCTTCTGCTCACAAGTTCCATGGACCAAAAGGAATTGGTTTTCTTTACGCTTCGTCTATGGACTTTGATTCCTACCTTCACGGTGGAGACCAAGAACAAAAGAAACGAGCTGGGACAGAAAACCTTGCTGCCATTGTAGGCATGGTTGCTGCTCTCAAAGAAGACTTGGATCATCAAGCCGAGCATTACCAAAAACTAGAGGGATTAAAAACTGCTTTTCTAGAAGAGATTGAAGGTTTGGACTATTATCTTAATGAAGGTCAAAATCAACTGCCTTATGTTTTCAATATCGGTTTCCCTGGTCAAAAAAATGATTTGCTCTTGCTCCGGTTAGACCTAGAAGGAATTTCAATCTCAACCGGTTCAGCCTGTACTGCTGGTATTGTACAGACCAGTCATGTACTCGAAGCTTTTTATGGGGCTGATTCCCATCGTTTAAAAGAGTCTGTCCGTATCAGTCTTTCTCCTCTTAATACCGAGAAAGAACTGAAACAACTGGCACAAACCTTAAAAAATATTATTGGAGATTAACCTAATGGCATTCGAAAAAACCATTAAACTACAAAACTGCCGCTACGACTATACACTTAGTCCAACTGTCAAAAAGTTCACACTGAAAGACAATACTTTCTCTGAAACAAAAGTCGGAAACTACGAACTAACTCGTCTACTTGAAAAAATCCCAAACAGTGGAGAAGGTTTCCTACTAAAAATTATCATCAATAAAGATCTTACAGGTGTTAAGATTAACATCACTGACAAATCTGGTCTTCGTTTGGTGAATATTTTTAAATCTGAAGAACACCATATCCACCAAGAGAAATTCTACTTCCTCATGGATAGCCTTGTAGAACGCGGAATCTTCACAAAAGAAGAAAGATAGTTTGCTATGTATCGTCTCACATATAAAGATAGTTATCAAGTAGAACGCACACTTGAATTTGCCGATTACGAAGAGCTTATGCTGGCCCTATCAGGATGCGTGACCATACCTGATACATTTTTGGTAACCTCACTAACCCTCAATGATAAAGTAATCTACCGAGGATTAGTCGGAAATCTCTATCGTTTTCTATCACAAACTAACTTTTCAGACAAAAACTAAGAATTTTCTTAGTTTTTGTTGATTTTTTCACAATGTTTCTATAAAATAGAAGAATAGAAAGGTTGTGATTTTGTGAAAGTTAAACAGTCTGCTATCCCAAAAGCAACAGCAAAAAGACTCTCTCTTTACTATCGAATTTTCAAGAGATTTCATGCAGAAAAAATCGAGCGTGCCAACTCTAAGCAAATTGCAGAGGCTATCGGTATCGATTCTGCGACAGTGCGTCGTGATTTTTCTTACTTTGGTGAACTAGGAAGACGCGGATTTGGTTATGATGTCAAAAAACTAATGACCTTTTTTGCTGACCTCCTAAATGATAACTCCATCACCAATGTTATGTTGGTTGGGATTGGTAATATGGGGCATGCCCTTCTCCACTACCGTTTCCATGAGCGCAACAAGATGAAGATTATCATGGCCTTTGACCTAGATGACCATCCTGAAGTCGGTACTCAGACTGCTGACAGGATTCCCATCTATGGTATATCTCAAATCAAGGAAAAGATCAAGGACGCAGATGTTAAAACTGCTATCCTAACTGTTCCAAGTGTTAAATCACAAGAAGTTGCCAATCTTTTGGTCGATGCAGGTATAAAAGGCATTCTCAGTTTTTCTCCTGTTCACCTGCACCTTCCAAAAGATGTGGTCGTTCAGTATGTCGATTTGACAAGCGAACTCCAAACCCTCCTCTATTTTATGCGGAAAGAGGATTAGAAAGCGAAAGCATTTATGAAAAAACCAGTTATTGGGATTACAGGAAATGAAAAAGCTCATCCAGATGATGATATCATGATGAGCTATGCAGCAAAAGGCTTTGTTGAAGGAGTCAAGAACGCTGGTGGAATTCCCATCATCCTACCGATTGGTGATCAAGAAATGGCTAGCCACTATATAGGAATGATTGATAAACTCATCCTAACAGGTGGGCAAAATGTTGATCCAAAATTTTACGGTGAGCCTAAAACCATTGACAGCGACGACTACCATCTTCAAAGAGACCAGTTTGAATTAGCTCTTATCAAGGAAGCCATTAAACAGAAAAAACCGATTTTTTCTGTTTGTCGTGGTACTCAGCTTTTTAACGTTGCAATGGGTGGAACTCTATACCAAGATATCGAAGACCATTGGCAGGATTGTTCTGCCGAATACACAACCCAACGTTTGGTGACAGAACCTGATACTGTTCTCAGAGAAATCTACGGAGAAATCTCTCATATCAACTCCTTCCACCATCAGAGCATTAAGGATTTGGCCACAAATTTAAAGGTTGTGGCCTTTGATCCCAAGGATGAGATAATAGAGGCTGTGACAACTACGGACGGCTTTCCTTACCTTGGTGTTCAATGGCATCCAGAATTTCTATTTGAAAATCGTCTAAGGATAAAACACTATTTGACTATGTTGTTAATGAACTTTAAATCAGATCTGTCTTTTCACGGTAACTAAAGTAAGCAGAGTGAGAGACAATCAGATGATCTAGGAAAACCAGTCCCATCAGTTCACAAGCTTCCTTTACTAGCTTAGTGACATGATCGTCATTTCGACTAGGAGCTACAGCACCGGATGGATGATTGTGAACGAGAATGACAGAGGTAGCCATATGCTTGAGGGCATAGTGAAGGATTTCCCTTGGTTCTGCAATACTGCGTGTCGCGGTTCCGATAAAAATGGTCTGCTGATGAATGATTTGATTTTGAGTATTGAGATAGAGCGCCACTAGGTGCTCTTGTTTTTTGTCTCCAAGTTCCTGTTGCATTTTCTTAGCAAGTTTTTGACTACTGAGGATACTTTCCATCTCAAGGGTTTCATGCTTGTGAATGCGATGCCCCAGTTCAATCACTGCTTGTAGTTCAATGGCTTTTATTCGCCCTATACCAGACAGACTCTGCAATTCCTGCAGGGTCATTTTTTTCAAATCAGTTAGACTGTTAAGACTATTCAAGACTTTCTGGGAAATTTCAAAAACATTTGCCTGACGCGTTCCGGTTCTAAGCAGAATAGCTAGTAATTCTTGATTGCTCAGAGATTCTACTCCTTCTCTAACCAATCTTTCTCTCGGCAAAAGTGAATCTTCTTGGAATGAAATACTGTACATAAAAATCCTCCTCACTTTATTATTCGTGAGAAGGATGGATAATTAGATTTTTTTCTCAATTGGAGCTACACTAGCAAGCAGCTTTTTCAACCCCACTTCTGGGAAATTGATTTTTAGTTCCTGAGTAGCACCGCTACCTGACACTTCCAGAACAGTGCCTTCTCCCCATTTCTTGTGAAGGGCAATATCACCAATGGACCAATTTGTCTCGCTAGACGCTGATTTTGCGCCTGCTGCAAATTGACCAAATGGGAGACCACTTGACTGGATAGAGCTTGGTGCAGCCTTGCGTTTACGGTCTTGAAGCGCCTGAGCCAAACTCATTCCTTGACCGAAGGCAATTCCACCACTACTATAAGATGCCTTGAAGCTAGTATTAGCTGGACGAGCCAAGCCTTGATATTCAAGCAAGTCAGAGCTAATTTCATTGATGAAACGTGTTGGGCGGTTGTAGCTAGTACGACCGAAAAGCAAACGGGAGTTGGCGTTGGTCAGATAGAGGATCTTTTCAGCGCGCGTGATACCTACATAGGCCAAACGGCGTTCTTCTTCTAGCTCATCAGGATCCTCAGTTGCTCGACTAAGTGGAAAGACATTTTCCTCCATCCCGATAATAAAGACAACCGGAAACTCCAGTCCTTTAGCTGCATGGAGTGTCATCAAGGTTACTTCAGATGTCTCCTGACTGCCAGAATCTGTATCGGCAATTAAGGCAAGGTCATTCAAGAAACGACTGAGTTTATCTAAACCTGTTTCCTCTTCTTGACTATCAGGATTGTCATCAAAATTCTTAGTAACAGATAGGAACTCTTCGATATTCTCAACCCGAGCCTTGCTTTCCAAGGTTGCTTGGGCATTAAGAATATGGACATAACCTGTTTTTTCCAGAACCGCTTCAACCAACTCTGTAATGGTTAATTGATCCAGTTGCTCTCGTAAATCCAGTATCATATTGGCAAAGTTCCAGATAGATTGAGCTGCTTTTCCTTTGATGCCAGACAGCATGATATTGGCTGAAGCGTCTAGCATGGACATGTCCTGCAGGTTAGCAAAGTCGCGAATTTTCTCAACAGTGCCTGGCCCAATTCCACGTTTAGGCTCATTGATAATACGCTCAAAACTGATATTGTCACTCAGATTAGCAATGAGGTTGAGGTAGGCAATAATATCACGGATTTCCTTACGGCTGTAGAACTTGGTCCCTCCAACCATGGTATAAGGAATATTGGACTTGAGCAGGGCTTCCTCAATAGTACGGGATTGCGCATTAGTTCGATAAAGAACTGCAAAATCCTTGTGGAGGAAGTTTTGACTGCGACCGAGTTCATCGATGGTTTTGGCTACAAAAACAGCTTCATCTTGTTCGTCATTGGCACGATAGTAAATAATCTGCTCCCCATCAGCATTCTGAGTCCAGAGATTCTTAGGACGACGATTTTTATTATTTTTAATGACATCATTGGCGGCTTGGAGAATGGTTTTGGTTGAGCGATAGTTTTCTTCTAACAAGACAACCTTGGCTTGAGGATAATCTTTCTCAAAATCTAAGATATTTTTCATATCCGCACCACGCCAACCATAGATAGACTGGTCCGCATCACCGACCACACAGATGTTTTTAAAGCGTGAAGCCAAGAGTTTGACCAATTGATACTGGGCATGGTTGGTATCTTGGTACTCATCCACGTGAATGTATTGGAACTTCTGCTGGTAGTAGGTCAAGACATCAGGATTTTGATCAAAAAGACGCAGGGTCAACATGATTAAATCATCAAAGTCAAGGGACTCAGACTGACGAAGCTCTTTTTGATAGGCTGTGTAACATTGAGCCACAATTTGCGTGTACATATCGCCAGCTTGGGAAGCATAAGCCACATCATCAATCAAGTCATTCTTAGCATTGGAAATGCTTCCCAAGATTGTCCGTTCATTCCATTTTTCGGATCCAAGTTCAACTGTTTGAGAATGCGTTTCATGAGAGTTCGTTGCTCTCCTGGATCCACTATAGTAAAATTACGATTGTAGCCGATATGATCCGCATCACGACGCAGAATACGAACACACATGGAGTGAAAAGTTGCAATCAGACAGTCCTGAGTAGCTGGATTGAGACCATAAGCACGCTCTTTCATCTCACGAGCCGCCTTATTGGTAAAGGTAATGGCCAAGATATTCCAAGGATTGACCATCTTTTCATCAATCAAGTAAGCGATTCTGTGGGTTAAAACACGAGTCTTCCCAGAACCAGCCCCCGCCATGATTAACAAGGGCCCCTCAGTCGTTTGCACCGCCTCAGCCTGACGGTCATTCATTCCATTCAATAATGCGTTCATTTTCTCTTCCTTACTCTTGAAGTCAATGTTTCTATTATATCAGAATTCAGGGAAAATAGAAACTTTACGGAGAACACTTTGACAAGCAAATTTTTCACCATAGCTTACAAAACATGTCTTTCTCAAATAAAGTTGAGGTTATCTTCTAACATGAAAAAGAGCTTGGATGGCATTTCCAAACTCTTTTAATATCATCTAAATTTTAGAACAATCCTAGAACAGTTCCGTCGCTTTCAACGTCCATGTTGAGAGCGGCAGGCCGTTTTGGAAGTCCTGGCATGGTCATAACATCACCAGTTAAGGCAACGATGAAGCCCGCCCCCAATTTTGGCACCAATTCACGAATGGTAATTTCAAAGTTTTCTGGGGCTCCAAGTGCATTTGGATTGTCTGAGAAACTGTATTGAGTTTTCGCCATACAGATTGGCAATTTATCCCAACCATTTTGAACGATTTGAGCGATTTGTGTTTGAGCTTTCTTCTCAAAGTTGACTTTGCTACCGCGATAGATTTCAGTAACAATCTTTCGATCTTTTCTTGGACAGAAAGGTCATTGTCATACAAACGTTTATAGTTAGCTGGTGTTTCAGCAATTGTCTTGACAACCGTTTCAGCAAGCGCTACTCCTCCTTCTGCGCCATCAGCCCAGACACTTGCTAGTTCAACTGGCACATCAATATAAGCACAGAGTTCTTTCAAGGCTGCGATTTCAGCTTCAGTATCAGAAACAAATTCGTTAATCGCGACGACTGCAGGCACTCCAAATTTACGGATATTCTCAACGTGGCGTTTCAAGTTAGCAAAACCTGCACGAACCGCTTCAACATTTTCTTCTGTCAAAGCATCTTTAGCAACTCCACCGTTCATCTTGAGGGCACGAAGGGTTGCGACGATAACTACCGCATCTGGAGAAGTTGGCAAGTTTGGTGTCTTGATATCAAGGAATTTCTCAGCACCAAGGTCTGCACCAAAACCAGCTTCAGTAACAGTGTAATCAGCCAAGCGAAGGGCTGTGCTTGTTGCCAAAACAGAGTTACATCCATGAGCAATGTTGGCAAATGGACCACCATGTACAAAGGCAGGTGTACCATAAATTGTCTGAACCAAGTTCGGTTTAATAGCATCCTTCAAGATCAAAGCCAAGGCACCTTCAACCTTCAAATCACCTACAGAAACAGGGGTACGGTCATAGCGATAGCCAATAACGATATTAGCCAAACGGCGTTTCAAGTCCTCGATGTCCGTCGCCAAGCACAAAATCGCCATGATTTCAGAAGCAACTGTAATATCAAAACCATCCTCACGTGGAATACCATTTAGAGGACCGCCAAGACCAACAGTCACATGGCGAAGAGCACGGTCGTTCAAGTCCACAACACGCTTCCAAATAATACGACGTTGGTCAATTCCCAGCTCATTTCCTTGGTGCAAGTGGTTGTCAATCAAGGCAGAAAGGGCATTGTTAGCAGTTGTAATGGCATGCATATCCCCAGTAAAGTGGAGGTTGATGTCTTCCATTGGCAGAACTTGCGCATAACCACCACCAGCGGCACCACCCTTAATCCCCATTACTGGTCCAAGAGATGGTTCGCGGATAGCAATCATGGTTTTCTTGCCAATTTTGTTTAAGGCATCTGCAAGACCGATGGTAATGGTTGACTTTCCTTCACCCGCTGGTGTTGGGTTAATAGCAGTAACCAAGATTAATTTACCAACTGGATTGTTCTCAACCGCACGAATTTTATCAAAACTAAGCTTAGCCTTGTACTTTCCGTACAATTCCAAATCATCGTAAGAAATCCCAAGTTTCTCCACAACATCCACGATTGGCTTCAAATCAATACTCTGTGCGATTTCAATATCTGTTTTCATAGCAAACTCCTCTAACCTCTAATATGATAACTCATTATAACACAAAAAAAGATTTCACATACAAAAAGCTTAGTAAAGTTTATAAACATCAAGTTTTAAGGCCAATTTTAGTCATCTTTTCTACTTTTTATAAGTTTTTATAGCCAAAAACTATAATCTTGCTGGAAAATTAGATAAAATAACAAACGCTTTCTTTTGATTCTATTTTATTTTTTGGTACAATAGTCCTATGAAAATTTTAGTTACGTCAGGCGGTACAAGTGAAGCAATCGATAGCGTCCGCTCTATCACGAATCACTCGACTGGGCGCTTGGGGAAAATCATCACCGAAACCCTACTTTCTGCTGGTCATGAGGTTTGTCTAATTACTACTCCTAGTGCTCTTAAGCCAGAACTTCATCCCCATCTAACCATTCTAGAAATCAAAAATACGAATGATCTTCTTTTAGAAATGAAAGAGTGTGTTCAAGATTATCAGGTCTTGATTCATTCGATGGCAGTTTCTGACTACACTCCTATTTATATGACAGGACTAGATGAAGTTAAGACGAGCTCTAATCTGGAAGAATTATTAGATAAGCAAAATAAAGAAGCTAAGATTTCTTCAACTGATGAGGTGCAGGTTTTATTTTTGAAAAAAACACCCAAGATTATCTCCCTAGTCAAAGAGTGGAATCCTTCTATTCATCTGATTGGTTTCAAACTGTTGGTTGATGTTACTGAGGATCATCTTATTGAAGTTGCTAGACAGAGTCTTATCAAGAACCAGGCTGACATAATCATAGCAAATGATCTTACTCAAATCTCAGCATATCAGCATCGGGCAATTTTGGTTGAGAAAGATCGTCTTCAAACCGTTCAAACCAAAGAAGAAATTGCGAACCTCCTCCTTGAGACAATTCATACATACGATTCATAGAAAGGAAAGCTATGGCAAACATTCTGATCGCAGTGACAGGTTCCATTGCCTCCTATAAAGCAGCTGACCTAGTCAGTTCCTTGAAAAAACAAGGCCATGATGTCACTGTCTTAATGACTCAGGCCGCTACAGAGTTTATCCAGCCTTTGACACTACAGGTACTCTCACAGAATCCAGTCCACCTTGATGTCATGCAAGAACCCTATCCTGATCAAGTCAATCATATCGAAAGAGGCAAAGAAACCGACCTTTTTATCGTTGCCCCTGCAACTGCTAACACTATTGCCAAACTAGCCCATGGATTTGCGGACAACATGGTGACAAGTACAGCGCTCGCCTTGCCAGACCACGTCAAAAAGTTAGTCGCACCAGCTATGAATACAAAGATGCATGACCATCCGGCAACTCAGACTAATCTGAAAACATTAGAAAACTACGGTTATCAGCTGATTGCTCCTAAAGAATCCCTGCTTGCTTGTGGAGACTACGGAAGGGGAGCTTTGGCAGACCTGGATATTATTTTAGAAAGAATAAAGGAAACCCTCGATGAAAAAACGCTCTAATATTGCTCCGATTGCTATCTTTTTTGCGACCATGTTGGTCATTCATTTTCTGACCTCCCTCTTATTTAATCTATTCCCATTCCCGATCAAACCAACTATCGTGCATATTCCTGTCATTATTGCAAGTATTATTTACGGTCCACGAGTTGGTATTACACTTGGTTTCTTGATGGGATTACTTAGCTTGACGGTTAACACGATTACAATCCTTCCAACCAGCTACCTATTCTCACCTTTTGTACCAAACGGAAATATCTATTCAGCGATTATAGCTATTGTACCTCGCATTTTGATTGGTCTGACACCTTACTTGGTTTATAGATTATTAAAGAATAGAACGGGTCTCATCATTGCCGGAGCTCTCGGTTCACTTACAAATACAGTCTTTGTACTTGGGGGAATCTTCTTCCTTTTTGGAAATGTCTTCGATGGCAATATCCAAAAACTCCTGGCAACCGTTATTTCTACAAACTCAATTGCCGAGCTTGTCATTTCTGCCGTTCTAACAGTAGCAATTGTCCCACGATTACAAACCTTGAAGAAATAAAAACAACTCCACTTTCGTACTGAAGGTGGAGTTTTAGTTTTCACCAGTAAAGGCTCATCTTCTATTCATAAATGGGTATTTACCAAGGAGTCATTCGTTCAAAATTTTGAAAATATATGAAAATCCTTTGAATCTACCACCTATACTTTTGAAAATTTCAATAAAATCAAAATAAATTCTTGACATGTCTGACTATTTATTGTACTATACTTGTGTATATACAGATAAATGGAGGTTCTTATGGATATACGGAAAAAAACGCAGTTTATGACCATGACTGCCCTACTCACAGCAATCGCGATTTTGATTCCAATCATTATGCCATTTAAAATCGTCATCCCACCAGCTTCTTACACTTTGGGAAGTCATATCGCCATCTTTATCGCCATGTTCCTATCACCTTTGATGGCTGGTTTTGTGATCATCGCTTCTAGTCTTGGCTTCCTGATGGCAGGCTATCCCATGGTTATCGTCCTGCGCGCCTTTTCTCACATCGTTTTTGGTATTTTGGGAGCATTTTACTTAAAAAAATTCCCTGAAACCTTGGATAAACCAAAAGCATCTTGGATTTTTAACTTTGTTTTGGGTGTTGTTCATGCTATCGCTGAAGTGGTAGCTTGTATCATCTTCTATGCTACTTCAGGGACAAATGTTGAAAATATGTTTTATGTTCTCTTTGTCCTAGTCGGTTTTGGAACAATCGTCCATAGTATGGTAGACTATACATTAGCACTAGCTGTCTATAAAGTGCTTCGAAAACGTCGCTAAAAGGAAAAACTATGACAAAGGATCGCAAACAAGCTCTTCTCAAACTGTTAAAAGAGGCGCCAAAAGCTCTCAATGGTCAAACCTTGGCCGAGCACTTCCATGTCACACGTCAGGTCATTGTACAGGACATCGCTATTCTCCGAGCAGATGGAGCTCCTATCCTATCCACTAATCGCGGTTATATCTACAAAGAAAATGATGCCAGTCCTTACGTTCACAAACTTTTCAAGGTCAAACATGAGATGGAAGAAATTGGGCAGGAACTCCTAGCCATTGTAGATAATGGCGGACGTGTACAGAATACTTTGATTGACCATCCAGTTTATGGAGAAATTGAAACCCTGCTCAAACTCACCTGTCGCCGAGATGTTCAGCATTTTCTAGAGCAAGTCGAGAAGTCTGACTTTAGACCCCTTTCAGAATTGACAGATGGTATCCATTACCACCTTGTCGAAGCAGAGACACAACAAGACCTCAACTATATTGAGGAGGCCTTGGATCAGCTTGGTTATTTAGTAAAAGACTAAAAGGTTTCTTTCTCCCAGCCATCTTCTGTACGATGACGGTAGAAAAATTCCGACTTATCAGGTGCTTCCATCATTTCCATCAAGGGCAACATATCATAGGCCAGATCCAAGTTAGGAATCTGGTCTTTTTCTACCCAAGAAACTTGACCTTCATCCGAAGATTGAAGATTCCCAGTAAACTCTGTTGCCTTGTAGCAAAAGACGATATAGCGCTCACCTGTATCTAATGGCCAATTTTTAATACCGACCAGTTGGGGATTCTGAATGGTCAAACCAGTTTCTTCGTATATTTCACGAATGACAGACTCGGCAAAGGCCTCGCCATTCTCAACATGACCTCCTGGAAAGGCATATCCAGACCAGCGATTGTTTTCAGGAGAGCGATATTGCATGACTACTCGCTTATTTTCTAGATCTTCGATTAGACAGATGTTGGTTAAAATGGTTGCTTGCGCACGGGACATAGATTTGCTCGCTTTCTAAGTTATTAAAATGTATCTTCGTTGTATTTTACTTCTGACTTCATGATAAAGGGATTGATCAACTCATGATGTCCATAGGTACTATGGACCACAAAACCTCGAACAATAATGATTTCTTTATCTTTGACTTAATGCACTATCGTATTTGCCTACGCATTGTTTAATATATTTATCAAAAATTTTTTTACTTCGAATCCGAGAATCAATATTATTAATTTTTGTCAATATTATCTGAAACCTTTTTTTCAAAATTTGCACTATTTTTTTATTTTTTTATAGACTACAAAAGATTCTAGAAATTCTGCAATAAGTTTTTAATTTATTATAAAATTCATTTAATTGCTGAATATTTAAATCTTCATTGAGTAACTCAGGTATTTCTATTTTTATCTTTTCTAGAATTTAATTGGGTATCACATTGACCATGAGCTAGGCGATTCCTAATCGTAACAACCTTATCAACTTCCGTTAAAAAATTTGATTTAAAAATGTTGCTGATAGAATGTAAAGTAGTCATTCTCCACTTATCAGAATTTTCTATATGAGAAACTGCAAGTTCAAAAAGCTTTCTCCCATTTTTTTGTTTTTATACTTCTTTGATTATTGATTTCCTGCAATTCACATTCACTAAAAGCTTCTATTGAGTTCTCATGTAAAATTTTATAAAGACGTAGCTCAAACCAATTACCAATCAAAAATATATATAATCTTTGAGCTGCCTGTAATTCAATCTCCCAATTATTAATTCTACTATTTTTTTAGAATTTTTTTGTTTATGCCAATATAGTTCTCCGATAATTTGATTAACAGTTTTTCTTGACCATTTCTATTTGAACTTCACACATTTTTATATTTGATTGATAAATCTCGTATAATTCTTGTTTTGTTAAAGATATTCTACTCATTCTAAATCCTCCAATAAAAAAATTCTGCTTCCGAAAAAAATTGAAAATTTACTTCTCCAATTTCTTTCGGAAGCAGGATTCGAAACTCTGCTATATTCCAAGAAAACTTGGCGTGTTTCCAATTCACACCATTTCCGCTAAAAACTAATATAACATAACTTAAAAATATTATTCAACTATTTTTCTTACAAAATTAACTATCTTATAATTCTGAATCTTTAAAGAAACACTACTACCTTAACGATAACCTTTAGCACCATAGTAGTCAAAAATCTCATATAAAGAGCATCTAGTAAGTCTGCATTATCTATTACAATCTCACTAAATTATCTCAAACCATCTTCTACTTTAAATTATCCTCAACTTAACGATAAGGAATTTTCGAACTTTCTATCTCTATATCAGGATTTGCAAGCTTGAGATAAGGAGCAATATAGTCTGCATCCGTAACCTTTGGCCCTAGAATAACTTTTGAGTATTTCAAAGGAAGTAAATTGATGTATACAAATAAAGCATATCGCCCATCCTCCCTTGATTCTAAGTGAATATATTTCCTAAAATCTCCATAGCCAGATTCTTTAAATTCTTTTAAACCTATATGTTCATATGGCTGTCTAGTCGATATTCGTTCCTTTATAAGGGAATCATCAAAATTGATTAAAATACGATACTCACTTTCATATTTATAGTCTGATACCTTAAAAAGATAAGATATTTTGGCTAAATTACTAGAAATCTCCGAAACTATCTTTCTCTCACCCTTATTCATCAATTCTGTAATAATTATTTTTTTAAACTGTGAAGTCTAGTCCCAACGAGAGACTCATCTTCTTTATCATTTTCTAGATAATAAATTTTTACAAATTCTAAAAAATCATGTTCGACAATATTCTGTAGATACTCCATGTCATACTCTACAAATGCTCCTTTGGATTCATCTGCATATTCTTTCCACATTGGTAAACTGTCCGATACAGTAGTCAAAGAAGATAAAAATACATTAGAACTTTGATAATCTATTGAACTTCCCTCTAAACCTAAATATTCATACAAAGCCTGACCTTCCATCGGATCGTTAAGCTGCTTTGAATGCGTTAAACGTAAAAAGGGAGGCTCGCATTCTTTGTCGGCTTTTGTTGCAACAATTAAAAACTTGGTCAAAGTATCAATTTTTGTATAATGACCGTATTTTTCTTGTTTTTTTAAATCGTCAATATCAACTGTTAAAGTTGCACGAATCTCATCAATCAAAGTATTCGTAACCTTTTTTAGATTTTGTGTAGAATATCCTTCCAAGTCATTTGAATTTCTTATATTTATGTTCCCTAATCTCTCCCATTTTTCTAATAGCTTAAAGGCTTGCGTTTTAATGATATCCGATTTATTATATCGCATTATGGATTGAATAATATCTTCATAATTCTTATTTGTATCTGAACTATTAGAATCTATCCATGATAAATAAAAATTCTATATAGAACTCATCTGGATTATTTTTCATAATACTCATTATACTCATTGATTGATACTAAACTTTTTCGGTTCGAAATTTTTCAAAAAAATTTCTTTACTTTCAATTTTTTTATTATTCAAGTAGTTGTTTTGATATCTAGACACAAGAGAATTATGAGTCTTTTTTTAGCTCAGATTCTAAGTCAGTATTTTTTTAATCTTTATTCTATAAAAAGGATAAAAAAATCAAAGAAAGTATGAATCCTATGATATCCTGATCAATTCCACTATCTTTTGATTTTTTTCATATAACTAATAGCTACTGAGTACAAACTATCCTGTTTAAAAAAATCTCGATATACTTTTTATACCTTCAATTTTATCAAAATATTTTTATAAGAGAATAAGAATACCAGAAAAAGCTTTCTCTTAACAACTTATTTTTCTAGAAAATGCTGTATATTATCTTTGAGAATTTTTTTCTGATTTTTTTAACACTTCCCTATGAATTGTTATCTCGAATAGTTGATGAAATACAAATAAAATCTCTAAAATTACTGGTAATTTTAATAAACTATCTTTGGGAGATAATTTTTAAAAAGTTATTTAAAAAGTTTCTTAAGTTCAGATTTTTCTTTTCTCTATATCCAATTCTTTTCAAACTTTTTAATTAGCGAATCAGCATCAATACCTGATTTATAATCTGATAATATTGTCATAAGTCCTCTCCTCTCTATCCCAACGCCTTGACTTCCAACATCATATCCCGAATCTGGGCCGCCAATTCAAAGTCAAGTACTTCGACGGCTTCTTGCATTTGTTTTTCGAGTTTTTTGACGAGTTCCTTACGTTCTTGTTTGTTGAGGCTATTGATATCGATTTCCTTGTCCTCTTCCTTGGCAACTGCCTTGGTCACGGCGATTAGGTCACGGATTTCTTTCTTAATGGTTTGTGGAACAATACCATGTTCTTCATTATAAGCCATCTGGATTTTCCGACGACGGGCCGTTTCATTGATGGCACGTTGCATAGACTGGGTAACTGTGTCAGCATACATGATGACATGCCCTTCGCTATTACGAGCAGCACGACCAATGGTCTGGATGAGGCCGCGTTCGTTACGAAGGAAACCTTCCTTGTCAGCATCGAGAATGGCTACCAAGCTTACTTCAGGAACGTCAATCCCTTCACGGAGCAGATTGATTCCGATCAAGACATCAAAAACACCCAAGCGCAGGTCACGGATAATCTCCGTCCGTTCCAAGGTCTTGATATCCGAGTGCATATACTTGACCTTGATACCCATTTCCTTGAAGTAGTCAGTCAAGTCTTCTGCCATTTTCTTGGTCAAAGTGGTAATAAAGGTTCGTTCATTCTTTTCAACACGGGCATTGATTTCGCCTAAGAGATCATCTATTTGCCCCATAGTCGGACGGACTTCCACCTCTGGGTCTAGAAGCCCTGTTGGACGAATGATTTGCTCAATTACTGTCTCGGTCTGTTCATTTTCATAGTCACCAGGTGTCGCTGAAACGTAAACAATCTGATGGACATGACTTTCAAACTCCTCCCGGCGTAGAGGACGATTGTCCAAAGCAGACGGCAAGCGGAAACCATAATTTACTAGCATTTCCTTACGAGAACGGTCTCCATTATACATACCCTTGATCTGCCCCATAGTCATGTGGCTCTCGTCAATCATGATTAAGAAATCATCTGGGAAGAAGTCAAGCAATGTATAAGGAGGCTCCCCTTCGCTCCGTCCATCCATGTGGCGTGAGTAGTTCTCAACTCCGTTGGTATAGCCCATCTCGCGTAGCATTTCGATATCATACTCTGTCCGCTGTTTTAAACGCTGGGCTTCAAGCAGTTTTCCTTCCTTCTCAAAGACAGCTAACTGCTCCTCCAACTCGGCCTGAATCTTGGCAATGGCAACTTCCATATGGTCGTCATTGGTCACAAAGTGAGTAGCAGGGAAAATCGCCAGATGATCCACTTCTCCCAATACCTGACCCGTCAGAGCCTCAACTTCTCGGATACGGTCAATTTCATCTCCGAAGAACTCTACTCGAAAAGCGTGTTCATCACGTGAAGCTGGAAAAATTTCCACCACATCCCCACGCACACGAAATCTTCCCCGTTGAAAATCAATATCATTACGTTCAAACTGGATATCAACCAAGTCATTCAAAAGTTTATCACGAGAAATCTCAAGACCTGGACGCAGACTAACGACACTATCAGCGTATTCCTTGGGCGACCCCAAACCATAGATACAAGAGACAGAAGCCACAACGATGACATCATTACGCTCCAAAAGGGCTGAAGTCGCTGAGTGGCGGAGCTTGTCAATCTCGTCATTGACTGAACTGTCCTTCTCGATATAAGTATCGCTAGAAGGAACATAGGCTTCTGGCTGGTAATAATCATAGTAGGATACGAAGTACTCAACAGCATTTTCAGGGAAAAATTCCTTGAACTCTCCGTAAAGTTGGCCTGCAAGCGTCTTGTTATGAGCAATGACCAGTGTTGGTTTATTGACTTTGGAAATGACCTGACTCATGGTATAGGTTTTCCCTGTACCCGTCGCCCCCATCAGAATCTGAGCCTTCTCTCCACCCTCGATATTGTCAACCAACTGCTCGATGGCTTGGGGTTGATCTCCTGAAGGTTGGTATTTTGATACTAGTTTAAATTGATTGTCTGTAATTCGATTAATCATGATTGCCTCATCTGCATTTTTCTATCCTTCTATTTTACCATAAATTCCACTAGATTCTTTATGTCTTGATTTTAACAAATCCACACTTTTTTTATGTTATATCTTCTTACATAAAAACCATTAAAATTTGCCTTCTGGCTTTTTTTCTGTTATAATTAAAAAATATTCAGAAAGGAGACTAAAAATGAAGAAAAAAATCCTAGCATGTTTGCTCATTTTATTTCCCATTTTCTCACTAGGAATAGCAAAAGCTGATACTGTTAAGATTGTGTCTGATACAGCTTACGCACCTTTTGAGTTTAAAGATTCAGATCAAACCTATAAAGGGATTGATGTTGATATTATCAATAAAGTCGCAGAAATTAAAGGTTGGAACATCCAAATGTCTTATCCTGGATTTGACGCAGCTGTAAATGCAGTGCAGTCAGGTCAAGCGGATGCTATCATGGCAGGGATGACAAAAACAAAAGAACGTGAAAATGTCTTTACCATGTCTGATACCTATTATGATACAAAAGTTGTCATTGCCACCACAAAGGCAAATAAAATCACCAAATATGAAGAACTTAGCGGAAAAACAGTTGGTGTTAAGAATGGAACTGCCGCTCAACGCTTCCTCGAAAGTATCAAAGATAAATACGGTTTCTCTATCAAAACCTTTGATACAGGCGATTTGATGAATAACAGTCTAAGTGCTGGCGCTGTAAATGCTATCATGGATGATAAACCTGTTATCGAGTATGCAATCAACCAAGGACAAGATCTCAGCATCAATATGGATGGTGAGGCTGTTGGAAGCTTTGCTTTTGGTGTCAAGAAAGGGAGCAAGTATGAACACTTGGTTACCGAGTTTAATGAAGCCCTAACACAAATGAAGAAAGATGGTAGCCTAGAGCAAATCATCCAAAAGTGGACGGCTTCTAAAACTACGGCAAGCCCAACGACAACTACTGCCGCTGGACAAAAAGCTACTCCAGTAAAAAGCAAGTATATTATTGCCAGTGACTCGTCTTTCGCTCCATTCGTCTTTCAAAATTCAAGTAATCAGTACACCGGTATTGATATGGACCTCATCAAGGCTATTGCCAAGGATCAAGGTTTTGAAATTGAGATTACCAACCCAGGATTTGACGCAGCCATTAGTGCCGTTCAAGCAGGACAAGCTGATGGTATCATCGCCGGAATGTCTGTAACAGATGCCCGTAAGGAAACATTTGACTTCTCAGAATCATATTACACAGCTAATACCATTCTCGGTGTTAAAGAATCAAGCACGATTGCTTCTTATGAAGACCTCAAGGATAAAACTGTCGGTGTTAAAAACGGGACTGCTTCTCAAACATTCCTTACTGAAAATCAAAGCAAATACGGCTACAAAATTAAAACCTTTGCAGATGGGGCATCTATGTATGACAGTCTGAATACTGGCTCTATTGATGCCGTCATGGATGATGAGCCAGTGCTAAAATATTCTATCAGTCAAGGACAAAAATTGAAAACGCCAATCGCTGGAACTCCAATCGGTGAAACAGCCTTTGCTGTAAAAAAAGGAACAAACCCTGAATTGATCCAGATGTTCAATAACGGACTTGCAAACCTCAAGGCTAACGGAGAATTCCAAAAGATTCTTGATAAGTATCTAGCTAGCGAAACTTCAACTGACTCTACAAGTACGGTTGATGAAACCACTATCTGGGGCTTACTCCAAAACAACTACAAACAACTCCTTAGTGGACTTGGAATCACTCTCGCTTTGGCCCTTATCTCGTTTGCGATTGCAATCGTGATTGGGATTATCTTTGGTATGTTCAGCGTTAGTCCATACAAATCACTCAGAGTCATTTCAGAGATTTTTGTTGATGTGATTCGTGGTATTCCGTTGATGATTCTTGCAGCCTTCATCTTCTGGGGTATTCCAAACTTCATCGAATCAATTACAGGCCAACAAAGTCCTATCAACGACTTTGTAGCTGGTACCATTGCCCTCTCACTCAATGCAGCTGCTTATATCGCTGAAATTGTTCGTGGTGGGATTCAAGCTGTTCCAGTTGGCCAAATGGAGGCCAGCCGCAGTCTTGGTATCTCTTATGGAAAAACCATGCGTAAGATTATCTTGCCACAAGCGACTAAATTGATGTTGCCAAACTTCGTCAACCAGTTCGTTATCGCTCTTAAAGATACAACCATCGTATCTGCTATCGGTTTGGTTGAACTCTTCCAAACTGGTAAGATTATCATCGCCCGTAACTACCAAAGTTTCAAGATGTATGCAATCCTTGCTATCTTCTATCTTGTAATTATCACGCTTTTGACTAGACTAGCGAAACGCTTAGAAAAGAGGATTCGTTAATGGCAAAACTAAAAATTGATGTAAATGATTTGCATAAGTATTATGGAAAAAACGAAGTTTTAAAAGGAATTACAACTAAATTCTATGAAGGAGATGTTGTCTGCATCATCGGTCCTTCTGGTTCTGGTAAATCCACTTTCCTCCGTAGCCTTAACCTCCTCGAGGAGGTAACGAGTGGCCACATCACAGTGAATGGTTATGATTTGACTGAAAAATCAACCAATGTCGACCATGTTCGCGAAAACGTCGGAATGGTCTTCCAACACTTCAACCTCTTTCCTCACATGTCCGTCCTAGAAAATATCACTTTTGCACCTATTGAACACAAACGGATGACCAAAAGAAGAAGCTGAAAAATTGGGGATGGAGTTGCTTGAAAAGGTAGGACTAGCAGATAAAGCTAATGCCAACCCAGATAGCCTTTCAGGTGGTCAGAAACAGCGTGTAGCTATCGCTCGTGGACTTGCCATGAATCCTGATATCATGCTCTTTGATGAGCCAACTTCCGCTCTGGACCCTGAGATGGTTGGAGATGTACTGAATGTTATGAAGGAATTGGCGGAACAAGGCATGACCATGATTATCGTAACCCATGAGATGGATTTGCTCGTCAGGTGGCTAACCGTGTTATCTTTACGGCTGATGGTGAATTCCTGGAAGATGGAACTCCAGATCAAATCTTCGACAACCCGCAACACCCTCGTCTAAAAGAGTTCTTGGATAAGGTCCTAAATGTATAAAACAAAACTGTAAGGTTCTCCTTACAGTTTTTTAATTGCGTATTGGATTTTTTGTTTTTTTTGAAAATTATGATAAAATAAAAACTATGATAATGAGGAAATCTCATCCCTAGTCCAACTAGGAAAAAATATAGAAATTAGGTAGCTAGATGTCATCAAAGGTTATTGTTACAATTTTCGGTGCGAGTGGAGATTTAGCTAAACGCAAACTCTACCCTTCCCTTTTCAGACTCTATAAATCAGGCAATCTCTCTGAGCATTTTGCTGTTATTGGAACAGCTCGTAGACCTTGGAGTAAGGAATATTTTGAATCTGTAGTTGTTGAGTCCATCCTTGATTTGGCAGATAGTACCGAGCAAGCCCAAGAATTTGCTAGCCACTTCTACTATCAAAGCCATGATGTGAACGATACGGAACATTACATTGCTTTGCGCCAATTACAAGCTGAGCTTAACGAAAAATACCAAGCTGAACACAATAAGCTCTTCTTCTTGTCTATGGCACCTCAGTTCTTTGGAACTATTGCCAAGCACCTCAAATCTGAAAACATTGTTGATGGCAAAGGTTTTGAGCGCTTGATCGTTGAGAAACCATTTGGTACAGACTACGAAACAGCTAGCAAACTCAACGAAGATCTCCTTGCGGCCTTTGATGAGGAGCAAATCTACCGTATCGACCATTACCTAGGTAAAGAGATGATTCAGAGTATCTTTGCTGTTCGTTTTGCCAACATGATTTTTGAGAATGTTTGGAACCGCGAACACATCGATAATATTCAAATTACCTTTGCGGAACGCTTGGGTGTTGAAGAACGCGGTGGCTACTATGATCAATCTGGTGCCCTTCGTGATATGGTGCAAAACCATACACTCCAACTCCTCTCTCTTCTAGCCATGGACAAGCCTGCAAGCTTCACAAAGGATGATATTCGCGCAGAGAAAATCAAGGTCTTTAAAAACCTCTACCACCCTTCAGATGAAGAACTAAAAGAACACTTTATTCGAGGTCAATACCGTTCAGGTAAAGTTGATGGCATGAAGTACATTTCTTATCGAAGCGAACCCAATGTCAACCCTGAATCTATGACAGAAACCTTTGCTTCAGGTGCCTTCTTTGTGGATACTGATCGTTTCCGTGATGTACCTTTCTTCTTCCGTACAGGTAAACGTCTAACTGAAAAAGGAACTCATGTCAATATCGTCTTTAAGCAAATGAACTCAATCTTCGGCGAGCCTTTGGCGCCAAATATCTTGACCATCTATATCCAACCAACTGAAGGATTCTCTCTTAGCCTCAATGGTAAGCAAGTCGGTGAAGAATTTAACCTGGCATCAAGCTCTCTGGATTACCGTACAGATGCTACTGCTACTGGAGCCTCACCAGACCCATACGAGAAATTAATCTACGATGTTTTGAACAACAACTCAACCAATTTTAGCCACTGGGATGAGGTAAGTGCTTCGTGGAAATTGATTGACCGTATCGAAAAGCTCTGGGATGAAAACGGAGCTCCACTCTACGATTATAAAGCTGGAAGTATGGGGCCACAAGCTAGCTTTGACTTACTTGAGAAGTATGGAGCCAAATGGACTTGGCAACCAGATATCGCCTATCGTGAAGATGGCCGTTTAGAATAGCAAAAATATCCTGCAAGATTGACTTGCAGGATATTTATTTTGTATTAAATCAAGCCTTCTAAGAGACCCTTCATAAAGTTTTCTGAGTTAAATTCCCCAATATCATCGATTTTTTCACCGAAACCGATCAATTTTACAGGGATATTGAGTTCTTCTCGGATAGCCAGAACAACACCACCTCGGGCAGTTCCGTCAATTTTTGTCAAAACAATACCTGTCAATGGTGTTATCTTCGAAAATTCCTTAGCTTGTACCAAGGCGTTCTGTCCAGTTGAAGCATCGAGTGCCAGGAAAGTTTCATGAGGTGCTTCAGGAACGACACGTTTGATAATGCGACCAATCTTTTCCAACTCAGCCATAAGGTTGTCCTTGTTTTGCAGACGACCTGCTGTATCAATCATGAGAATATCAATCCCTTCGGCTACGGCGCGTTCCATCCCATCAAAGACCACACTTGCTGGATCAGCCTTTTCAGGCCCCGTCACAACAGGAACATCCACACGTCGACCCCATTCAGCTAGCTGGGCCACAGCACCCGCACGGAAGGTATCTGCCGCAACCAGCATGACTTTCTTGCCAGCTTGTTTATAGCGATGAGCCAATTTCCCAATAGAAGTTGTTTTCCCAACACCATTAACACCAACAAAGAGCATGACTGTCAAACCATCTTGGAAATGGATTTGTTCATCGTAGTTGCCATCCTTCTCATAGAGTTCAACCAATTTCTCGATAATGACACGACGAAGTGCGTCAGGCTTCTTAGCGTTTTCGAGTTTAGCTTCATAGCGTAGTTCTTCTGTTAGGTTTGAAGCGACCTGCACACCGACGTCACTCATGATGAGCAGTTCTTCCAATTCCTCGAAGAATTCTTCATCGACAGAACGGAAGTTGGCAAAGAAGGCATTCAAACGAGCACCGAATCCTGTACGGGTTTTCTTGAGACTGCGGTCATATTTTTCCTGTACGGTTTCTTCAACCTGAGGAAGTTCTTCTTCTACTACTTCAGAAGCTAGTTCTTCTTCAGTTTCTTGGTTCTCTTCTTCTAGAAATTTTTCCGACTCTTGGAATTGTTCCAATTCATCAGATTCTAGCCCAAGCTCTTCCTGAGCAGTTTCCTCGACTGCTTCTGGTTCAATCACTTCTTCTGTTGAGACTTGAGGAAGTTCTTCTTGAGCAGGTGTTTTTTCCACTTTGTCTCTTGCTGTCTCTTCCTGAGCAGTTTCTTCGACTGCCGTTTGGTTTTTCTTCAACCTCTTCTGACAAATCAAGATTTTTCCAGAGCTTCTTTTTACAATATCTTCGATTTTTCGGCTCTTCTTTTTTTCCCGAATAGACGGTCAAATAATCCCATATTCTAATTCTCCTTTAGCACGTATTCTTCGATAGCCCAGGCAACGGCTTCCTCGTCGTTGGTCATGGGGGTAATCACATTGGCAACTTCCTTAACCGCTGGAACAGCATTTTGCATGGCAACTCCTAGACCTGCCCACTCAATCATGGAAAGGTCATTGGCCTCGTCACCACAAGCCATGACTTGACTTTGATCGATTCCTAAGTGTTTAATTAATTTCGCTAAACCTGTTGCCTTGTGGACGTTTTTCGGCGACCATTCCAATAAGAGTTCACGCGATTTGAAGATTTCGTATTGGTCAAACAATTCTGGAGAAATCTGTTGAATCGCTGCATCCAAAGGTTCTTGGGCAAAAGCAGTCACGCATTTATTATACGTCATCTGACTAGATAGATCTTCAAAAGCGACAGGTACGAAAGTCAGGGCTGGGTTGAACTTAGCATAGAGACTTTCTTGGTCTGACTGGATTTGATAGACGGTTCCTTCTGAAATAGCATCTAACGGTAATCCGAGTTTTTCAGTTTCCTCGTACAAGCGTGCCACATCGTCGATTGAAAAGACGGTTTTATCGAGAATCTCCCCTGTATTTTTCTGTACTAGACCACCATTAAAGGTGATGGTGTACTCATCCTCCTGACCATCAGTCCCTAGCTCATGGAGAAAGAAATCCATAGCCTTCAGAGGACGTCCCGTTGTCAGAACGACCTTGATGTCACGGTCACGCGCAGCTTTGAGGACCGCCTTGGTACGATCTGTCAGCTTTTTATCCGTTGTCAGCAAAGTACCGTCCAAATCCAGTGCAATCAATTTAATATCTGCCATTATAAGCCCTCCATATAAGCCATCACTGACTGGTCCTTATGGTGACCAATCACCGTCTCTGCTAATTCTAAAATCTCTGGTCGCGCATTTTTCAGGAGCAATTGGATGCCCTACAACCTGCATCATGTGAAGGTCATTGAGATTATCTCCAAACGCTATGACCTGATCCATGCTAAGCCCCAGTTTTTTTGGCTAGCTCAACAATAGCCACACCCTTATCAACGTAGTCCAAGACAATATCGATGGATTCAAAACCAGTTGTCATGGCTTTCACACAAGAAACGTTTTCATTAACCCATGCTTCACCAGCTTCTACCGTATCTTCTGTGAAGTTCGTAGTGAATTTAAAAATCTCATCTGTGATTGCTTCTAGACTCGCTACTTTTTGAATATTCTCATTGTAGTGTCGACTAATCATGAGATAAGTCTCATCCACTGTATCCAATACATAACAAGCTTTTTTCCCAGTCAAGAGCATTTTTCTTTCGTCAAAATAAGGTGATTGCTTTAAAGCTTCAAAAGTGCTCAAGTAAAAGTCCCGAGACATCGTAGCCTCGTACATATTTTCCCCATGAAACTCAACATAGCTTCCATTTTCAGCTATAAAAATCACTTCATCACGCACATCCGCAAACAACTTTTTCAGGGACAAGATACCGCGACCTGAAGCCACAGCAAAATAAATCCCCTTTTCCTTGTAGGAAACAAGTACGTTTTTGAGGCGTTTCATATCAAACCGACCCTCTCCATCTAGAAAGGTTCCATCCATATCGGTTGCTACAAGTTTAATCATAAAATCATTCATTCTCCAATTGATAAATCTATCTTCTATTATACCATAGATAAGTTTAAAAAGGTCCAGTACAGTAGGATAACACTACTTTTTCGAAGAAACTTCAAAGAGCATAAAAATTAGAATAGTAGAACTTTTTTCAGATAGTTTAAAAAGTTTGTATTCCACTATTCTTTTCTCTATAATGGAGAGAAAGGAGATGACTATGACAGAAATGAAACATGAAATTGATGCAAACTTTGCAGGCCGACTCAATATCCTACGCGCAGGTGTTCTGGGAGCCAATGATGGGATTATTTCCATCGCTGGAGTCGTTATCGGTGTTGCCAGTGCGACAAGCAATATCTGGATTATCTTTCTATCAGGATTGGCCGCTATCCTCGCTGGTGCTTTTTCTATGGCAGGTGGCGAATATGTCTCTGTATCGACTCAGAAAGACACGGAAGAAGCCGCTGTCGCTAGAGAACAGTTGCTCTTGGATAAGGATATCGAATCTGCAAAACAATCTCTCTATGCTGCTTACCTTCAAAATGGTGAGTGTGAAACGTCCGCACAACTTTTGACCAACAAAGCCTTTTTAAAAAATCCACTCAAAGCCTTAGTTGAGGAAAAATACGGTATCGAGTACGAAGAATTTACCAATCCTTGGCATGCTGCAATCTCTAGCTTTATCGCCTTTGTACTGGGAAGTCTTCCTCCTATGCTTTCTATCACTATCTTTCCAAGTGACTATCGCATCCCTGCTACTGTTTTTATCGTAGCCCTCTCCCTTCTCGTCACTGGTTATACCAGTGCTAAACTAGGCAAGGCACCTACGAAAACTGCTATGATCCGTAACCTTTGTATCGGACTTCTGACCATGGGAGTAACTTACCTGTTCGGACAACTCTTCAGCATTTAAGATAAAGAAATACCTCGATAAATATCGAGGTATCTTTTTTACATTTGCACAATCTTGCGATAGCTTCTAGAGGTAATCATAAAGATCATAACGTAGACGATGAGGAAGATAGCACAGATGGACAGAGTGACTGTCAACATCATAGTCGCATCTAGCACCCCAATGACTTTTAGAATGAGGCTAAGCATATGATAGGCAAAGGCAAGGTGTAGGAAGGCAAAGAGCAATGGGAGGAAGAAAACAGTTAGCACCTGTTTATTGATGGTTTGCTTGATTTGCTTTTGATCGAGACCGACTTTTTGCAAAATAATGAAGCGTTCACGGTCTTCATAACCCTCAGAGATTTGTTTGTAGTAGATAACGAGGACTGTTCCCACCATAAAGATGATAGAAAGGAAGATACCGATGAAGAAGACTCCACCAAAGAGAGCACTCATCTGCGCACTACTATCAGCCAGGTTACTTCCGTAAACATAGCTTCCTTCTTTGTTTAATTCTCTATTAAAGTTGTTAACGAATTTTGAATAATCATCTGCAATTTTAAGCTGCTCGTCCTCGCTAGCCGTTACATTCATACCACCATAGTATTGATTAAAGATAGAAGAATTAGGATGTTGGTCAAGAAAGGCTTGTAGGTCAGGAACAACCAGATAGTTATAGTCCGAAGTTAGAATATTGTACTGATTTGGGACATGTTCCAGAATGAAATCTTTTTTGATTTCTTCTTTGATTGTGTAGGTCTGGTCATTCAGAGTCAGTTCTTTTTGTCCTTGAAGTTCTTTGTTTTTAGTAAACAATCCAACTTCCTTACCTGAAAGTGCAAGTTTTTGCCCCGTCATATTCTCATAGTCTTTTTGGTCAAAGACCATAAAAATAGTTTTCGGTTGAACACGATTTTGACCTTTCTCAAAAATTGTCAATTTCGTACCTTCTTGATTTACTACACCAAAGTTACTGTATGTAAGGACTTCTTTCTTTGTGACAGTCAATCCCTTATCACTAGCATACTGGCTCAAAAGTCTTTCTATGTCTTCTTTTTCAACATTCTGTCCTGTAATTCCAAAATCATGTGGATTCATGACCTTTTTGAAAGTTTCTGAAGCCTTGAAGACGCTCGTTGTAGCAGACATAGTCACCAAGACCATGGTTGAGAGAATAGCAATCGTCGCCAGACCAACCGCATTTTTCTTCATGCGGAAAATGAGATTGGACACGGAAATCATGTTATTAGGTTGGTAATAGTAACGCTTATTTTTCTTCAATATTTGTAGGAAAACTGTGATCCCTGCATTAAACAAGAGATAGGTACCAAAGATTACCAACAAGACTGCTACGAAGAAAATTAGAACAGCAGAAAGTGGGTTTTCGACTGTTATTGCTAGGTAGTAACCAGCTGCTAGACTGATTAGACCTAGAATGGTTTGAAAACCTAAGAATCGTCCTTTTTCTCACCACTGGCTTTTTCACGAGAGAGCTGAAGGGCATTCATGCGTGCGATGCGAAAGGCATTGATAAAAATCAAACCTAGGAAGATTGCCCCAAAGACAATGAGAACTAGGATAAAGACACTTGGTTGGAAGGTCGAAACGAGCTCCACTTTCATTTTCATTAACTTCAAAAGAAGGGCAAAGATTAGCTTATCAAAGAGAGCACCTAGACCGAGACCAGCTATCAAGGTTAAGGAACCAAAAATAAGAAGCTCCTTAAAAACCATACTGATCAAATGGCGCTTTTCAAGCCCCAGCATACCATATACACCCAACTCCTTGGAGCGGTTCTTCATGACAAAACTATTGGCATAAAGGACAATAATTCCAGAAGCGATGGTAACAACCACCATACCGAGAGCGAGGGTCATAGAGATAGTTTCTCCCCCTCGGATCTTGCCAATGTTAGGATTAAGTGACAGTGAGTAAAAGAGATAGGTGATGGTCACTGCTAAGAGAACAGCTAAAGCAAAGGGATAGTAGAGTTTGCGGTTTTTAATCAAGTTAGATACCGCTAACTTATTGGTTAATCGGAACATACTAATTCACCTCGCTTGCCATAACAGTCAAAGTATCAGAGATTTCTTGGAACATCTGACGCTCTGTCTTGTCTCCACGGTAGATTTGGTTGTAAAGAATGCCGTCCTTGATAAAGAGAACGCGCTTGGCCCTGCTGGCTGCTGCCGTTGAGTGGGTTACCATGAGAATGGTTTGGCCGCGTTCATTGATTTCATCAAATACATCGAGTAGGGCTGCAGATGACTTGGAGTCAAGGGCTCCTGTTGGCTCATCCGCAAGGAGAATTTCAGGTTCAGTGATGATGGCGCGTGCTACTGCTACCCGCTGTTTTTGACCCCCTGAGATCTCGTAAGGGTACTTCTCTTGCAATTGGTTGATGCCCAAATTTTCAGCTGTCACTACCAATTTCTTCATCATCTCTGTGATAGGTTTTCGTGATAACACTAACGGAAGCAAGATATTGTCCTTAACAGACAAGGTATCTAGCAAGTTAAAGTCTTGGAAGACAAATCCCAACTTCTCACGACGGAAACTCGAAGCCTGTGAATTTTTAATAGTGGCTGTGTCGGTTCCGTTTAAGTAAACCTGTCCCACGAGTTGGTTTATCCAGCATAGCTAGGATGTTGAGCAGGGTTGATTTCCCCGAACCAGACTCACCCATGATGGCAACGTAGTCACCCTTTTTCTACGGTAAAGTGAATATCTTTGAGTGCTTCTACTTGGTTTCCTTGGAAACGTGTTTTGTAGATTTTTTGAACGTGTTTTACATCTAAAAAGTGTCATGATTTTTCTCCTTCTTAATATCCCATCATTTGAAACTGTGCTTGCATCATAGCGCATCCCAGTTGAACACGCTCGATATCTTTTTGACTTGGTTTTCTTGTTTTCTTTTGTAAAATTCTTTTCATGGTTTTGCTCCTTTGTTCTTTATGAGTCTAGTTTATCGCAAAAAAAGATGGCTTGCCATAACCTAACCTTACAAAGAGACTTTAATCTTACATTTTTGTAAGATTGAAGAATATCAAGCAATTTCGCTATCAACATTTTACCATAAAAGAAAGGCAAGAAGAAAACCCTTGCGGATGCAAGGGTTAAGGTTCACTTCTTTTTCTGATGACTTTGAGAAGTAAGGAAAGTGTCTATAAACTATTTCCAAATCTGACTCACCAAAACCATCCATCATTGTCTTCAATGGCTTG